>Ga0208244_100177_pt1 | contig 80611 bp, 67 predicted proteins | sample SubbioCR12Aug_5A_FD_184828 | JGI IMG/M metagenome (GOLD analysis project Ga0208244, IMG submission 184828) | Serpentinite rock and fluid subsurface biosphere microbial communities from McLaughlin Reserve, California, USA - CR12Aug_5A (SPAdes) | ecosystem: Environmental > Terrestrial > Deep... | reverse complement strand
CCCGCCGATATCCCCTTCCAGTTTGAGCAGGTCTGCAAGCGTGACCCGGTCAAACAGTACCGGATTCCCACGCCGGTCGGCGATTAACGGGGCGACAATCGGGAACAATCCCTGCGCATGGCGGCTCTTAAGTGCATCCAGCACATGGCGCGTCACCTGCGGCTGGTCGGCCAGCAGGAAGATGACGTTTCTCTCTCTCTCCCAAATTCGACTGAACTTTATCGAATTTGGGAGAGAGCCGGGGAGGGGGCCCAATCCCACCCGTATCGAAGACGCTTGCCCCTCCCGCCATTGTTCATTCGTGGTAATCACAACATCCAAATCCCGCACCGCCGCCTCGACCACATCCGCGTTGGCTCCGGTCACGATCACTACCGGCCAAAGCCCGGCGGCCAGGGCGGTTTTGGCTACCCGGCGCACAAACGGCTCGCCGTGATAATCCAGCAGTTGCTTGGGTCTGCCAAAACGCGATGATTCTCCGGCAGCCAGGATAATGCCGGCCACTGGCTCGAAAACGGTATGAACTTGACCAGTTTTGAGACTGGCCGCCAGCACACTGTCATATTGTTTTAGTAGTTCGCCCGCCATACCCCCGGCGCTGGCTAACAGTTCGGTACTGTCAGCCTGGTTTAGCAGCGCAATCCGTTTTGCCCCCGCCGGGATATTTTTCAGCCCGCCCTCGGCCTGGTTCAGCACCCGCGCCAACGCCGCTGCTGAGACCTTTTCGCCCATCTTTAGCCGGCCCAAGGCTGCGAACAAGTCCGGCCTGTGGACGGTTGCCTCGCCGAGCGGCTGGTTCAGGCCCGAAAGCCCGGCCACGACTACCACCGCATCCACAAAGCCGGGGATAGCCGGTTCGTGTTGGGCGGGGGCTTTGAGCGGTTTTTGGCGCGAGCCGTCCGCTTCGATGAGCAGGGGCAGGGAGTGGGTTTTCGCAGACTGGTGAACTTGCTCCAGTTGTGTGACATCAAGGCCGCCATAACGGTCGCTCTTCGGGTCGAGCGGCCCGGTCAGCAGGCTGATTCCCGCCGGAGCCGAAAAATCTGGCAGTGGCTGGCCGCTTTGCCAGGTGATATGCCGGACAGCTACCGAAACCTGCCATGCACCCAGGTGAGTGCTGGTGGTCACCAGTACCGGGGCAATTTCACGCGCCAGTTGGAACATGGCCGTTGTCTTGCCTCCCGCGCCGACAAAGGCCAGCGATTCGGGCCTTGAAACACGCAGGGCTTTTGCCAGGGTTAGCATTAACGGTCTACTGTCCACTGTCCATCGTCCGTTGCGCCAGAATCGCTTCCAGCACCCCGCCGCCAATCGCCAGGGCCTTATCGGAAACCAGGAAGCAGTACTCGCGCTTGTCACGCTTGTCCAGGTCGCCGATTTTCAGGCCGCGCGCTACCGTCAACCCCGGGCGGATGATCCCGCGCAGGACACCGGGGAAGGGGGCTGTCAGTTTTTGCCCGACCACCTCGGCAATGATGTCCCCGGTTTCAAGGTGGTCGCCAATTTGCGCATAACCAACCAGCGTGCCGTCTACCGGGACACGCAGGACGCGGCCCGGTTCGCCTTCTGGCAGGCCGCTGTCGGCCTGAGCGCTCCCGCGCCAGGAAACGCGCCCGAGGGTGTGCCCGCGCTGGGTTTCGATGACGGCCTGGCAGTTTTTACCGGCCACGAAGCCGGGGCCGAGTCCGATCAACAAGGGGGTGGGAAACGGCAGCGGTTCGGGCGGACGTTTGAGCAGGCGGGCATCGATTACGGTTAGGGGTTTAATGTTGAACATTGAAAGGATTGCAAGATTTGGGTCGACAAGGACCGGGATTTGACCTTCTTCGAGGGCAGCTACGATTTGCGCTTCGCTTTCGACCCGCACGGCGGTCACTTCCTCGACCTGCCATTGGCCCTCGTAGACGGCCTCGCTGAAAGAGACTGCCCGGCGGACGGCCAGCGGTTCTGGCAGTTCACTAATCAGAACCTGGAAGCCGCAGCGATGCAGGCGCAGGGCGACCCCGCTTGCCAGGTCACCGCCGCCGCGAATGAGAATTATATTCATAGGGTTGGTTGAGCCTTTTCGACGTGCTTGATGCGCAGGATGGCGATTTTTGTCGGGTGGTTGAACGGGGCCGGGTCGGTCGGATGGCCTGCGACCCTGGCTGCGGGTCGCGCGCCGATGAAATCGTCTGGAACCGGAACCAGTTCTTCGATGCTGACGAATCCGTCGAGACAGAGCGAGTCCAGAATTTCCATAAAATCGGCACCGCTGACGAACAGGGCATTGTTGATGACCACCAGCAGGCCGCCGTTCCTGACCAGCGGGCGGGCTTTATTAATCAGCCGGGCGGGGTCGTTTTCGAGGTCGACCCGGCCTTTGGATGTGGCCGAGAAAAAGGGCGGATCGAGCAGGACGCAATCAAAGGCCTGTTTGTCGTGTTTCAGGCGGTTGATGGCCGGGAAGAAATCGGCGCTGATGAAATCGCTTTTAACGATTGGGAAACCGTTCAGGGTGTAGGATGTCTTGGCGAGGTTGAGGAACTCGCGGTTGCGGTCGAGTTGCACAACGCGCGCCGCGCCTGCGGCCATGGCGGCCACGCCCAGGCTGCCGGTGTAGGCGAAGGTGTTGAGTACGCTTTTCCCGGCCATGTTGTCTTTGAGCCATTGACGCAGGTTGCGCGTGTCGAGGTACAGGCTGGCGTCGCGGTTCATGCTCAGGTCGAGTGCGTACCAGACTCCGTTTTCACGGATTTTGCGGTCGGGTGTCTCGCCATAAAGCAGCAGGCCGCGCTTCTCTTGCTGGGTGGTTCCATGACGGGTTTTGAGCAGGATGGCCTGCGCCCAGGGCAGTTTTTCGAGGTAAAAAGCCTGCGCCTCGCGGATGTTGCCGATACCACGCATGGGTACTTCGGCGTAGTTGTTGAAAACGAGCGTTCGGGCGTACAGGTCGACGACCAGGTCGGGCTGGCCTTCGGTGAAACCGTTGAACAGGCGCAGGGCTGATTGATGCTTTTCATCCAGCAAGGGCTGGCGGGCGGCGAGGGCTTTTTCGAGCAGGCGGGCGGTGGGCGGCATGGGGTGAATTAAACCACAAAAAGACACCCCGCGCAGGCTGGCGGGGTGTCTTTGGAAGATATTGGTTTTTTCTTAATGAAGCACAACCTGGCCGCAATATTCGCACTTGTCTGCAGCCAGCATCAGGGTGCCGCCGCAGTTCGGGCAGGACTGGGTTTCGACGTTTATCTTGATGCCTGCCTTGAGAATGGAGGCTTCGTTGTCAGCAAGTTGGTGGCGCAGGTCTTTCAGCCGCGCCAGGTAAGCATCGGAGGTGACATCGCCCAGCCCTCGCAGCCGTTCCACATCGGCAATGCTTTCTTTCAGCATCCGGCGTTGGGCAATCAGGGCTTCGCGGCTTTGTTCAGTGACACTGATGCGTAAATCAGGCTTGGCCGGGATGCTGGCAATAAACCCGGCGGCTACAAAGATGGCCAGGGAAACGAACAGGCCAATCAGCAGCGGCATAAAGCGCATGAAGCCGAGTTGGACGTAATTAATTTTGAGAACGGTTATTTGCCCGGCGGAGGCAATTGCGGCCTGTCCCGATGCGGTGAAGTTGCCGATATCCATGCGTTCGACGGCGCCGCTAAAAGTTTGGATGCTGTTGCTCGAACCATTGTCGGCCCGGAACAGGGTCACTTTCCCGCTTTCGTCGCCGACCAGGACGTCCTCGCTGCCGTTGGCGTCCACGTCCAGGAGCCCAATCTGGCTGACCCTGGCGCTGGCGGTACTCGACCAGAGTACGTTTCCGGCCAGGTCGATGCCCCAGACGCCGTTCGACCTGCCGCCGACCACAATTTCACGCGAGGAGGGTTCGCCGTTTAACTCGGCCTCACGGATTTCCACGATGGTCTGGCCCAGTGATTTGGTGAAAATCGGCTGGCCGGTTCCGCCATCCAGCACCACCAGTGTGCCGCCGTCACCGCCCAGCAGGATTTCGCTGGTGCCGTCCCCGTTCAGGTCGAAGGCTCTCATACGGCGCAGCGCCCCGCTTAACTTGTAAGACCAGCGTTGCTGGCCGTTTGCGTCGAACAAACCGACCGTGCCGTCATGGTTGGCGGCCGCCACGAAGACCTCGCCGTTGATGCGGGCGTCGTCCAGCCCGCGGATGTAGTCACCGCTCGAAAGCGAAGCCCGCCAGACGACCCGCCCATTCTGGTCAATCGCGACCAGGTTTCCGTTGGTGTCGCCCAGGATTCCCAGCCGCTGCCCCTGGAAAGGAATGATCGCGGCGCGGGAGGCATCGCGAACATCGTCGATGCGAACTTCGGTGGAAAAACTGCCGTTCAGGAAGATGGAAGCCCTGGTATTGGTGGCTGGGCCGTAAAAAACGAGGATGTCTTCGCGCCCATTGCCGTCCAAGTCGCCCATGGTGGTTGCCAGTGGAGCCTGGTACGACTGGTCGATGACGACCTGCTGGTTGTTGTCGTAGACCAGCACCTGGGAATCGGTCTGCACGAACAGGTCGTTTACGCCGTCGCCGCTCAGGTCGATGATTTTCATGCTGTGAACAGTCCCGCTGTAAGGCAGGCTCAGGGCAGTTTGGGAATCAACTTTTGCGCCCTGGCTCAACCCCAGGAACGTGACCAGGCAGGAGACAGCCATGACCATCATGCTCAAGATGACTGCAAAAATGATAGCGGGCTTGAACATCAAATCACCTCTTTCTCTTCAGTAAAGTGTAACCGGCCTGTAAAACTGCCAGGATGTCGCCGGGCGTATTTTGCAGTTTGGATGTTGCGCAAGTGAGCGTCACCATGCCGCCGTTCGTATCAATCTCCTGGACGGAATACGGCCCAATGATTGACCCGATTTGTATTTCCGGCGAAGACACAATTTCATATAAATCCGGGTTGACGGCAATGCGAACGTTCAACTCATGGAAGTTGCCTTTACTCTTGGCAGGTTTCCACTTGCTTTTGCCGCTGCTGCCGCGCCCCCAGTAGGCATCCCGTTTTTTGATTTTGTGGTTGGCGGAAACGCGCAGGACATTGCCATCATAAAGTTTGGCTTTCAGGCGCAGCCATTCGTCGTTGTAAAGTTTGGTGACCCTTCCGCGAACATCCTTGTTTTCGCGCAGCATCTTCTTATCTTGCTCCGCGCCGGTCAGGTCGATGTGCCCGAGGAAAACCGATTTTGGCTGCAGGTCGTCGCGCAGGGTGCGAATCACTTCATAAGATGTTTTTAAATCCGGGTGAAAATCGGCCATGCGAATTTTTCGCAGGTTCAGCCCCATTACAAGGGCGGCCAGCCAGCAAACGGCCAGGATGCAGGTCATTCCCAGGAATGGATAACCAAAGGCCATGGAAGCCAGATCGATGCACAGGAAGGGGATGCCAGCCAAAAACAACAACCACGGAATCCACTTGCGTTGGTTATAAGTATCGTCGGTTTGTTTTTTACTGGCGTTCAGTCCCTCGATCCTTTTCAGGATGGGCAATGGGCGATCCCCTAAAGTAATATAAACTGGCGCGTAGCTCATAGGCTCCTTCCGTTTATAATCCTGTCATGACTCGCGTTTATTACTCTGCGTTCGATGTTTTCCCAAGCCCGAAAGGGGCTACCACTCACATTGTCCACTTTTTGCGCGGGCTTGTCAACAGTGGTTATGAAGTTGAATTGCTGACCCCCGGCGACGGCCTTTTGCCTGCGCACGATGAATGGGAGTCGGTGCGCATCCGCCGCGTTCCGCCGATAAGCGGCGGAAATTTCCTGACCCAGGCGTTGGCGTTTGGTCAGGCTGCCCTTGAACTGGCCGCCGTTTCGCAGCCTTTTGACTACGCCCATTACCGCTCAGCCTGGAGCGGGTTGCCGTTGGCGAGGGAGAAAGCCCGCTTCCGCTTCAAGACCATCTTCGAAGTCAACGGATTGGCCTCGGTCGAGTTGAAATATCACTACCCCGGCCTGCGCGAGAGCGGATTGTTGACCAAAATCCGCCAGATGGAACTCGAAGCGCTCGAACTAAGCGACGCGGTCATCTGCCCGTCAGACGTTACGCGTCAATTCCTCGTCAGCCTGGGGGTCGAGCGGCGCAAGATAACGGTCATCCCGAACGGGTGCAGCCCCGCAGATTTCCCGGCCACACCCCTGCCGTCCCGCGACGAACAGCGCATTCCGACCCTGCTTTACATCGGCACACTGGCCGACTGGCAAGGGCTTGAACTCATCATCCGCGCCATGCCTGAGATTGTCAAACAGCGCCCTGCCAAACTGCGGATTGTCGGTAGGGGGCGCAGCCGCCAGCGAAAATTGCTGGCAAAGCAAATTCGCAAACTGGGCCTGGAAGAATTTGTCAGCATCGAAACGGCGGTTCCGCATCACGAGGTTGGGGCGCTGGTTGCCAGCGCGGATGTGTGTGTCGCGCCGCTTTCGCTGAATGACCGCAATGTAACCCAGGGCTGCTGCCCGATTAAGATTATCGAATACATGGCCTGTGCCCGCCCGATTGTGGCCTCCAACCTTCCGGTGGTGCGCGAACTGGTACGCGAGGAGGTCGACGCGCTGCTGTTTAATCCTGGCGACCCGGCCGACCTGGCCGGGCAGGTGCTGGCGCTCCTGGACAACCCGAGCCTGGCCGAAGAGTTGGCCGCCAATGCGACCAGGCGCGCAAAAGAAAAATTTACCTGGCACGCCGCGCAGAAGAAGTTAATAAAGGTTTACGAGGGGTTGGGATAGTCCTGCATAATTTTCTGGTACACATCCAGGTTGCCCTGCAACTCTTGTTGCAGGGTGAATTTTTCCTGCACGCGGATGCGGGCCTGCTCTCCGAGTCGCTTGCGTAAATCCGGTTCTGCAAGCAGATTCTCGACCGCGTTGGCCAGGGCTTGCGCATCGCCCGGCGGGGCCAGCAAGCCGCTTTCACCGTCCACGATGGCGTCGGGCAGGCCGCCCGCATAGGTGCCGACGACCGGTAGGCCGCAAGACATGGCTTCCAGCACGGCGTTGGGCAGGCCGTCGTGCAGGGACGGGGAGACAAGCACGTCCATCAACCGATAGTATTCAGGCATTTTCTCAAGCGCCACCGGCGGGATTGTGTAAATTTGCAGGTCGGGGTTTTGCTTTTCGAAGACCTGCAGGGTTTCGGCGTCGCTGCCGGGCCGCACACCGCCGACCAGCAACAGGCTGGCGGGGCGCTTTTGGGCCAGTTCGCGGAAAGCCAGCAACAGCGCGTTCAACCCTTTTTTTGCGCGCAGTTCGCCCGAGAAGCCGATGACCGGGCCGTCGCCCAGGCCGAGAGATTGCCGCAGTTCCGGCGAGGCAGGCCCGGGGGTGAAAAGGTCCGCGGCCACCCCGTTGGGGATGAGAGTCGCCTCGCGCGCGGGGGCCAGCGCCCGGCACTTGCGCATCAGTTCTGTTGCGTTGGTCGTAATCATGCTGGCGTTTTGAAGCGCGTAAAAAATATGGGCAGCTTTCTGGCCGTCAAAAATGGCTCGGTCGAGGTCGTTGCCGCGCGCGCTGACGACGGACGGAATGCCGAGAAAGCGGCCGGCGTAGGCTGCCAGGAAGCCAGCCTGCGGCAGGAAGTAGCCGTGCAGCAGGTCGAATTCCTGGCTGGCGTGAACGCGCAGGACGGTTTCGAACCAGTCTGCGAGAGTGTCTTTGGTGTGTTTGTTGGGGTTGATTTGATGTAAAATGTGATTATCGCGCTGTCGGGTTGGATGCGCGCCCGGCGCGAAAACATGAACCGTGTGCCCCGAACTGGCGAGCAGGCCCGCCAGCCGCTCGACCGAGACGGCCAGGCCGCCCGGGTCGGGTGGAAATTTTTCGGTAAGCAAGGCTATTTTCATCAGGAGCTCTTATGGCGCAAAAATGTGAAATGGTGATTGGTTTTTTGGTGCCGCATCGCTGCGAACACCCGGCGCTGGGGCATTGCGCCAAATGCGGGCGCGGATATTGCGAAGAGCACATGCAGTTGCAGGCCAGCGGTTTGTTGTGCTATGCCTGCCAGCAGGGGTTGGAGCAGCCGGTTCTGATGCCGCAGACTGCCCAGGCCTTCACGTCTGAAGACCTGCTTTTGTTCAGCGCCGCCAGCGCGTTCGATCAGGATGATGATTCATTTTCAGACCTGAGCTGAGCCAGTTTGCGGTTTTCCTGTAGGAAGTCGTCGCAGCGCTGGCAGGGGGCCAGTTGGGGCGGGTGCATCTGGCCGCGGATTTGGGCATAAGCATTGCCGCGCCAGATTTCAGAAAAAGTCGATTCTTTTAAATCGCCCAGCGGGGCGATTTTTTCACGGGTCATGCAGCAGACGTAGACCAGGCCGTTATAATCGATCAGGCTGTGCATCCAGGGGGCATGGCAGGGATGGCTGGCGTAAAAACCCAGGGCGTATTTCCCGTGCCGGGAATTTTTCAGGTCGTTTTCGGTTTTGCCGAAAATATAGGCTTCATCGGGGGAGCGGAACAACCCCAGCGCCATGCCGCGCTCGGCGATTTTTGGGGCGATTTCGGCATTATAGCGCAACAAATCGGCTTTGCGGGGCGCGAGGTGTTCGCCGCAGTGGTCATCGATGGCAATCAGGTTGAGGGCATCCGCGCCCAGGCTGTGGGCCAGGTCGGGCATGGAGTCAATGTCGGCATAGTTGGAGCGCCCGACAACCGTGTTAATGCGGATGGTGATTTTCCCTTTGTGGGCGTATTTCCTGAAATATTCGACAGCCCTGCAGGCCGCTTTCCACGCGCCGCGCACCCCGCGGATGCGGTCGTGTGCCTTGCGGTCGGGCGCGTCAATCGAGATATTAATCCTGCGCAGTCCGGCATCGATGAGTTGGCGGGCTTTTGTTTTCTCAATCAGGGTGCCGTTGCTGGTCATCACTGGGCGGATGCCCAGGCTGGCGGCGTGGGCGACCAGTTGCGGCATTTGCGGGCGCAGCATGCTTTCGCCGCCGCTAAAGTGGACTTTCTCGCAGCCCAGCCCGGCCAGTTCGGTCAGGATTTCTTTAAATCGTTCGACAGGCAGGGGCGGCTCGCGCGTATCGCGCCAGTGGTTGCACATTTCACACTTCAGGTTGCAGCCATAGAAGGTCTTGATTTTGACGTACAGCGGTTTATAAGGGTTTTTCTGGTCTATGGCTTGCACAAAATTTTGAAAATCACCGCTAATGGTATTGAGAATGCGCATCGGCTTGCCTTGTCATTATGGACTCCAAAATCTCCAGATTTTGGAGATGAAACACGGTCAAAAGTCAGGAGACTTTTGACTCCGGCACAACCAGTTTCTCATAAAAAATCAACAGCGTACTGCCATATTTACGCTCGTCGAACTTCTCGAAGTGTTGCAGTTCGACGTCCTGGTATTCAACCGGATTAATTTGCACAATTACCCACGCGCCTTCGCTCATCCAGCCGGGATGCTGGTCGGTCAGTTGCAGGGCTTTCAGCCACATGTCCTTGTACTGCGGTGGAGCAATGTAGAGATAGTCAAATTCCCTGTCGGGCCTGGCTGCCAGCATAGCGAAAGCGTCTCCGCGCCGGACTTCGGCATGTTTGCTGAAGCCGGTCGTTTCAAGGTTGGTTTTAATGATTTCGACCGGCAGGCGGTTCAGGTCGCTGAAACGGACAAATGCCGCCCCGCGGCTGAGAGCCTCGATGCCGATGGCGCCCGTCCCGCCGAACAGGTCCCACCAGCGCGATTCGTCCACGTCGCTGGCCAGGATGTTGAACAAGGCTTCTTTAACGCGGTCAGTTACCGGGCGGGTGGTATCGCCAGGCACATCTTTTAGTTTGCGGCCCTTGGCCGTCCCTGCGATAATTCGAAGTGGCATGGTTGTTCAGTTTTTCTCGCAGAGCCGCAAAGTGCGCAAAGTTTTTTTATTTTCTCTGCGGCTTTGTTCCTTTACGCCTCTGCATTACTCTTTATTCGTAAATTTCGCCACCACATCCAAGTTGCCATGCGGCGCAATCGTCTCGACCACGCAGCCGGTTCCGAGTAAAAAGCGTTTGCCGCCGGTTTGGGCGAGGGCGTCTTCGGCTTCGGCGCGGATTTTGGCCGGGTCGCCCAGCGCCAGGGTCTCGCGCCGCAAGCCGCCGCAGACGATGCCGGGGAAGCGTTTTTGCCCTTCGGCCAGGTTCGGGGCTGTGTCGCGGTCGTGCCAGTTCAAGACCTGCACCGGGTAATCGGCAACCGCGTCAAAATAGACGTTTTCGCCGTGCAGGTGGGCCATGTTGAACCACAGTGGCCTGGCGGCTTCAAGCACCGGCAGGTCGTAGGCGCGGCCAAAGGCGGCGAACTCGGCTTCGGTCAGCAGTCCGGCCTGGGCGTGCTGGACAGCGTAGAAGATGCCGTCGATGCCGGTTTCGATGGCGGCCTTGATGAAACGGCGGGTGCTTTCGGCGATGACTTCCAGTCCGCGCTGGACGAATTCCGGGTGCTGGCGCAGGTGCAGGATCAGCTGGTCGCCGCCCGAGAGGTTTTTGGCCTGGGACATGGGGCTGAAAATGGTCTGGATTAACGGTTCGGACGCTGGCAGCCGCTCACGGAGCAGCCGCAGGCATTTTAATTGGGCGGCAAGATGCGGGGAGTCTGCGTCCAGCGCTTGCAGTTTGAGCCAGTCTTCCGGCGCGGCGACCACACGCTTCGTGTAGCGACGAGTTCCTTCGAGATTCCCTTCCCAGACATCTTCCGCGCCCCAATCTTTCAGGCAAAACGATGAAGCCGGGGTGACTTTGACCAAGTCCCACCCGTAAATGGCTTGCCAGTGAGCGCTGGCGGCGGCCAGGCCTTCGGGGTTCTGGTCGTCAACCGGGAAGTGCCGCCAGAGCGCGACCGGCGGCCTGTCGAGGATTTCACCGCGCAGGGCGGCTTCGAGTCGTTGGCGATGAAGGTTCATATCTCCATTATAATGGGGCCGATGAATTTTTCGACCCCAACCTTTCTTTTCCTTTTCCTGCCGCTTTTCCTGACAGTTTTTCTCGTCAGCGAGCGGCGGGTGCGCGTTTACGTGCTGCTGGCGGCCAGCCTGGTTTTCCTGGCCTGGGGGCAGGCGCTCGCGCTGGCCTGGTTGGGGGCGGCTTTTGCTGTAACTTACGTTTTTGGCCTTTTGGCGGAACGGGGGCGGGGACGCCTGCCCTGGCTGTGGGTCGGGATTTTGGCCAATCTTGCGCTGTTGGCCTTTTTCAAGTGGACTCCGCTCTACGGTTTGGCTTTTCTTCCGTCCGACTGGTCGGATGCGGCCCGCGGCCTGGCTGTGCCGCTCGGGCTTTCGTACTTTGCCTTCCAGGCGATTTCGTACCTGGTCGATACCTGGCGCGGGACGATTCCCGCCGAGCGCGACCCGGCCCGGCTGGCGCTCTACCTGCTTTTCTTCCCGAAGCTGGTTTCGGGGCCGCTGGTGCGATTCAAGCCCTTTGCCGACCAGTTGGATGGCTTTGCGCCGGATGCAGAACAAATCGCGGGCGGGATTCGGCGCCTGTTGGCAGGTTTTGTCAAACGCGCCCTGATTGCCAACCAGCTGGCGATTTTTGTCGATGCGGCTTTTAATCAGCCAACGGCCAACCTGGAGCCGCGCTTTGCCTGGTTGGCGCTGATTGCCTATGCCTTGCAAATCTACTTCGATTTTTCAGGTTATACCGATATGGCGCTCGGCCTGGCTGCCATGGCGGGAATCAAACTGCCTGAGAATTTCAACCTGCCCTACATTGCCGAAAGTATCAGCGATTTCTGGCGCAGGTGGCACATCTCGCTTTCGACCTGGTTCCGCGAATATGTCTTTTTCCCGCTCGAGCGGCGGCGGCTGCCGTTTTTGGGGCAGCAAATTAACATCCTGATTGTGTTTGCCTTAACTGGCCTGTGGCACGGCTTCAAACCCGGTTTCCTGGTCTGGGGTCTGATTCACGGGCTGGCAATTGCGCTCGAAATGAGCGGCCTGGGCCGCGGACTGAAATTGGCCTGGCGGCCCCTGCGGCATCTCTACGTCTTGGCCGTGGTGCTGACGGGCTGGGTCTTTTTCCGCGCCAACAACTTTCCCTTCGCGCTGGAATTTTTCCGCCGATTAAGCGGTGATACGACTGGCCTGGAGATGCGCCCGTTCGCAGACACAAGTCCCCTGCCGTTCGTCGAGCCGTCTTTCCTGTTGGCGTTGTTTGTGGGCATCTTATTCTGCCTGCCGCTCGGACCCTGGTGGCGCGGTTTGCGCGCCCGTCTCGAAGAAAGTCGCCCGGCGCTGTTCTTTGCCCTCCAGCCGCTCGAAGATGCCCTGCTGGCGGCCCTGTTTGTGCTGGGGTTGGCCGCCTTGCTGGCTGGCGGTTTTGCGCCCAATATTTATGCTGGTTTTTGATGATGAATCTTTCCGTTCTTCGCACCTGGTACCCCCGTTTCTTTGTCTTGCTCTTCATCGGCGCGATGTACTTCATCCTCGTCCGCAGCGCGGATGTGGGCGTTTCAGGGTTGGATACTTCATTTTGGGGCTATCGCAAACTGATTGCCAACTATGCTGATTTGCGTCTGGCAATTGGCGATAGGGTTTTCCCAAATGTGCTGGTCGGCGAGGACGGGTGGATGATTTTTACTGCCGAACGCAGCATGGATAACTACCAGAACACCATCGAGTTTACCGATGAAAAAATAGGTTCCATACAAAGTAAATTGTTTCGCTTGCACTCAAGGTTGTCCGAGCGTGGCATTGTCTTGTTGTTGGTAATTGTTCCTGACAAGCCAACCCTGTATCCTGAAATTGTCCCACCGCAAATTGAGAGACAGGCGGGCGAAACACGATTAAATCGCTTGCTGTCTTATATAGACGAAAACGGCCCAAATGTTGTTGTCGATTTGCGAACGATGCGACAAGATGCAGACCTCCCCTATGAAGTTTTTTCGAAGACAGATTCGCACTGGAATGATTATGGGATGTTTGTCGCTTATCAGGCGATAATGAAAAAAGTAGAGGAGTCTTACAGCGTTGAACCTTATACTATCGATGATTTTGACTTTTCTTATGGTGAGCCAGGTGTATTGGATTTAGTCAATAACATAGGATCTGTAAGCCTTTTAGAGTCTCCTGTTGTTGCCATGCCAAAATTTCAATATCCTGCCTCATTTAGAATGTTGGATGTTAATAACCGCCGGATTTTAATGTCGTGGGTGGATGATGACCGCTTGCCTCGCCTGTTGATGTACCACGATTCTTTTGGCTTTCCTTTGGCGAGGTGGTTATCTATGAATTTTCGGGAAACAATCTCAATTCCGCATTATTCTGGAGGCGCAATTTGGACTCTTAATTGGATTGAACAAACGTCTCCAGATATTGTGATTATTGAGATTGCCGAACGTTACCTGCACGACCTGGATATCTTGCTGGGTGATTGAAAAATGGTTGCTACACTCGTTGCCTGGCTTTATCTTTTTCTTTTATCCTGGGTCTATGGAAGCTGGCTTCTTGTATTTATTCTTCGGGTTTTGAAGTATGAGCGACAAGAAGTTGACATTCCGATTCCCCTCAAAGTAATTCTTGGGTTTGTTTTTCTCTCAGCAGCAGGTATATGGTTTTCTTTATTCCTGCCCCTGGGGTGGTTGGTGAATTTGTTATTTTTACTGGGGGCAATTTTTCTTGCCTGGCGGAATTGGACCTCGTACAGGTTGGATGTTTCCAGATTTTCGGCATCATCTTGTCATATATGCGATTTTCTTGTTTTTATGGTTTTGGGAATTATCTTTATTTTTGCTTTGACCGGGGCTAGCGGCAAGGCCGTCAACCCCGATACATTGCTGTATCACATTCAAACGATTCGCTGGGCTGAGACTTATCCGGCAGTCCCCGGCTTGGCCAATTTGCATTCCCGCCTGGCTTTTAATTCATCCTGGCTTTCGATGAATGCCCTGTTTGGTTTTGGTTTTTTGTTTGGGCAACCTTTGCGCGCGCTCCTGGGGTTTTTACTTGTGTTGTCTTCGTGGTATTTTTTGACTGGCTTTTCAGATTTTGTTGCCAGAAAATCGCTTGTCGGGTTGTTCCGACTTTCGCTTATCCTGGTTTTGGCTTATGTTTCAAAGTCGGAGATTTCATCACCCGGCACAGACGTTCCTGCGATTCTTTTTTTGTGCCTTGGCACCGCCTTATATTTGGACGCTTTGGATAGGCAGGTCGTAGCGGCTGATGTTTACAAAATTTTTGCAATCGTTCTTGCTTGCTTTGCGGTTACCATTAAATTATCCGTTTTACCTGTTTTGGCAATCCCATTGCTTGTAATTATTAAAAATTTCCATAGGCGAGAAATAATTATCCTTGTTTCTTTGTTTTCGTTGTTTGTTTTTACTCCCTGGCTTGCCCGTAATGTTATTTTGTCTGGATATCTTCTCTATCCATTTCCACAGATAGATATTTTTTTCTTTGACTGGAAAGTTCCGGCTGAAAGGGTGGAGGATACGCGCAACGAGGTAACGGCTTTTGCGAGAATGCCCAGCCAGCCTGTTGCCTATGCAATTCAGCAGCCATTTTCTGTTTGGTTTAAAGAATGGTTTCGGGTATTGACCGGATTCCGTACAGTGCTCTTTTGGGCGGCCGTGTTTTCTCCAGTCTTTGTTGGGTTGCGCTATTTCATATCAACAAAAATCAACAAAGATTGGCTGATCCTAACGCTTTGCAGTTATTTAGCTTTGTTGTATTGGTTCATTTCAGCACCATCTTTTCGATTTGGAATAGGCTTCATAGCAATTACTTTAATGTTAGTATTATTGCTGTTCCTTGAGATAATTCCGATAAAGCCGATGCGCATTTTAGGCTTTTTAATTTTTGCTTTTTGTTTGCTTTATCCGGGTTACTTATCTTTCATGTTGCTGCAAAATGACAATCTTCACTCACGGTTGGTTTTTCCGACACCATACGAATCGCCGAAGACAAGTGTTTGCTACATTGATGACAAGCTATTAAATTGTGCCGAAATATACGGCTGGTGCGGTTATGACTCGTTTCCGTGCGCAATAAAAATAAGGGATGATTTGACTTTACGTGGCGAAGATTGGGCCGCAGGCTTTCGGTCAAATAATCCATAATTTCGCAGATATCATTCATTTTCCAAGAGAGGCTACCATGACCACTGATTTGCAACAACGCGCCCTGAGCGCAATCCGCTTTCTTTCCGCCGACGCCGTGCAACAGGCCAACTCGGGGCATCCCGGCCTGCCGATGGGCGCGGCGGCGATGGCCTACACCGTCTGGATGCGCCACCTGCGCCATAACCCGCAAAACCCCAAATGGCCGGACCGCGACCGCTTCATTCTCTCCGGCGGGCATGGCTCGGCCCTGCTGTATTCCCTGCTGCACCTGACCGGTTACGACCTGCCGCTGGAGGATGTCAAGCGTTTTCGCCAGTGGGGAAGTCTGACCCCTGGCCACCCGGAATTTGGCCTGACTTCCGGCGTCGAGACGACGACCGGCCCCCTCGGCCAGGGATTTGCCAATGGGGTTGGCATGGCGATTGCTGAAGCGCACCTTGCGGCGCAGTTCAACACCCCGGAACACAATATCATCGATCACTACACCTACGCCATTGTCACCGACGGCGACCTGATGGAAGGCATCTCTGCGGAGGCGGCTTCGATGGCCGGGCATCTTAAACTCGGCAAGATGATTTACCTGTACGACGATAACAACATTTCCATTGACGGCCACACCGACCTGGCCTTCACCGAAGACCGCGCCAAACGTTTCGAGGCCTATGGCTGGCACGTCCAGCTGGTCGCCGATGGCAACGATGTCGAGGCGATTGACGCCGCGATTCAAAAGGCCAAAGCGGATGAGCGCCCGTCCATCATCATGTGCCGCACTGTCATCGGCTATGGCCTACCGACCCGCGCCGGGACGGCCAAGGCCCACGGCGAACCGCCCGGAGACGCCGAACTGAACGGCGCAAAAGAAGCTGCCGGTTGGCCGCTCGAACCGCGTTTCTACATCCCGGAGGATGTGCTGGCACACTTCCGCGAGTCGGTTACGCGCGGGGCGAAATTCCAGGCGGAGTGGCAGGCGCGTTTCGACACCTATCGCGCCGCCCTGCCGGAAAAGGCCGCCGAACTGGCCCGTCGAATGCGCGGCGAATTGCCCAAAGACTGGGATGCCAATTTACCGGTCTTCCCTGCCGATGAAAAGGGCATGGCTTCACGCGCTGCTTCTGGCAAAGCCCTGAACGCGATTGCTGCCAGCGTGCCGGAGCTGCTCGGCGGATCGGCTGATTTGGCCCCATCCAACAACACCAAGCTGGAAGGTACGCCTGCCTTCCAGTATGAGACGCCCGAAGGGCGCAACTTCCACTTTGGGGTGCGCGAACATGCCATGGGCGCGGTAGTCAATGGCATGACCTATCATGGTGGATTAAGGCCGTTTGGGGCCACCTTCCTGGTCTTTGCCGATTACATGCGCCCGCCAATGCGAATCGCCGCCCTCTCGCACCTACCTTCAATTTTCGTCTTTACGCATGATAGCATTGGCGTTGGCGAGGACGGCCCGACTCACCAACCGGTTGAGCATCTTGCCAGCCTGCGCGCCATCCCGAACCTGACTGTCATCCGCCCGGCAGACGCCAACGAGACGGTCGAGGCCTGGAAGGCGGCCATGCTCAACCAGCACGGGCCGACCGCCTTGATTCTGACCCGTCAAAACCTGCCGACCCTCAATCGCGAACTGTTTTCAGAGGCTGCGTTGCTGCACAAGGGTGCGTACGTGCTTTCAGACATGGGCGATAACGAGCCAGAACTGATTTTGATGGCTTCGGGTTCGGAGGTTTCGCTGATTGTGGAGGCCGGGACGCGCCTGGCGATGGAAGGCGTCAACGTGCGCCTGGTGTCCGTTCCCAGTTGGGAATTGTTCGAGAAACAGGATGCAGCCTATCGTGAGTCCGTGCTCCCCGCCGCGGTTCGGGCGCGGGTGGCTGTCGAGGCCGGTATCGGCATGGGCTGGGAAAAATTCGTCGGGCAGTCCGGCGGAATTGTTTCGATGGAACGTTATGGCGCTTCGGCCCCGGCCCCGATTTTGTTCAAGGAATTTGGCTTTACGGTTGAAAATGTGATGGCCAAGGCGCGCGAGGTGCTGAAATGAAAGTTGCGATTGGCACTGATCACGCCGGTTTCCCGCTCAAACAGATCGTCATTGATGTAGTACGCGCCGCCGGGCATGAGCCGGTCGACATGGGTACACACTCGACTGAAGCGGTCGATTATCCTGATTACACTGAAAAGGTAGGCCGCGCGATTTTGGACGGCCAGGCCGAGCGCGGAATTATGCTGTGCGGTTCGGCGGTCGGCGCGAATATTGCCGCGAATAAGATGAAGGGTATTTATGCCGGAATCTGCCACGATACCTATTCGGCGCACCAGGGCGTCGAGCACGACGATATGAACCTGCTTTGCCTGGGCGCGCGCATTATCGGCCCGGAGCCGGCCAAGGAGATTGTGGCGGCGTTCCTGGGAGCGCGTTTTGTTGGCAATGATCCCGGCGAGGAGCGCCACAAGCGCCGGGTGGGTAAGGTGCGCAAAATTGAGCAGGGATAAGCTATGAGTGTTCTGACCCTTGCGGAATATAAGAATGTCGAGCGGCGGGTAGCCTGGTTGACGATTGGCGCGAACCTTTTGGGTGCGCTGATTACCTTTTTCTACTTGTCTTCGGTTCAACCTATTCCGCAGGGCAGCGCTCCTGTGTTCGACATTCCGTTCTGGAGCGGGGTGGTTTCGGTGAGCGCGATTGCTTTCCTGTTGTTTTTAGGGAATGTGGTCGGCGGTTATTTCAACCGCTATTTCCCCAAGTGGATTCTGCGCCTGATTGATGGGGGGGCGATTTCTGATGTTCCGGCGCAGGCCCGGCGCGAGGTCTTGCAATATCCCGCAGCGACGGCTCTGATTTCTCTGGCGATGTGGTTTGTGGCAGGATTTTTCTTTGGCTTTTTGCTAACCGGGACCTGGCAGTCGTTGGCGAGTGTGTTTGGCGTGGGCGGGATTTTAACTTCGGCGATTGTCTATTTTGCAGTGGATGCAATCTGGCGGCCGGTGATCTGGTTGTTCTTCCCCGATGCGCGTACCAATGAGGCGGGGGCCTGGCGCAATTCGGTCAGGTGGCGGTTGCTGCTGGGGTTTGTGCTGGTCGGGTTTTACCCGGCAGTTTTACTCTCGCTTGCGGCAGTCAGTCGGGCCGAGGCCCTGCTTTCAGCGGAAAATCCGCAGGTGGTTTTGCAAAACCTGTATATCGCTGTCGGGGTGATTTCGCTGATTGCCGCGGTGGCGGGGGTTGCGTTGGCGGTGCTGGTATCACATTCGATTGTTGACCCGTTGCTGCGATTGCAGAATGCAATGGGCCGTGTGGCACGTAACGATTTGAATGTGCACTTACTGGCCGACACCAACGATGAGTTGGGCTATGTTTCGCAGGGATTCAATGAAATGGTTTCCGGCTTGCGCCGGGCCGAGGTGATGCGCAACCTGCTTAATCTCTATGTCAGTCCGGAGGTGGCGCGCGAGGCCCTGGAGCACGGTACCAAACTGGGCGGGCAGTTGGTCGAGTGTAGCGTGCTGTTTTCAGACATTCGCGGGTTTACCTCGCTTTCCGAGCAAATGCCGCCTGAGCAGTTGATTGACCTACTTAATCGTTATATGAGCCGTATGGTGGATGTTGTGATAGCCAATGGTGGTTTGGTCAACAAATTTGGTGGCGACTCTCTACTGGCAGTCTTTGGCTCACCGCTCAACCCAGCCGATGACCATGCCGCCCGGGCCGTCCGCGCGGCCCTGCATATGCAAAAAGCGCTCAAGGGTTTCAATGTTGAACAGGTGGAAAAGGCGCAACCTGAGTTGGAAATTGGAATTGGCCTGGCCAGCGGCCCGGTAGTGGCAGGCAATGTTGGTGGTGAGGGGCGTATTGAGTACACCGTCATTGGCGATACCGTCAACTTGGCGGCACGCCTGCAAGACCTGACCAAGCAAATGGGTCGTTCGGTGCTTGCCAGCGCGGCGACGGTTGAGCAGGCGGCTCGGGTGATACCTTTTGTAGCAGAACCGATGGCTCCGGCGGAAGTGCGGGGAAAAACTGAGCCGGTTAAGATTTTTGCGGTGATTTCGGAATTTGCATAATAACTGCGTCAAAAATCTCGTTTATGGTTATTTATCCCCCATAAGTTGTATTGAATCGGCAATGCTCTCCGGTTAGAATGTGTATAAAATGGACAGGCATTGTCCGTAATTCGCGCATCTCTTAAGGAGGATGACAGTGAGTAAAAAAGGCTTTTCCTTGTTGTTGTTGAGTTTTGTCCTTGCTGCTTGCAATTTGCCGGTTGGAGGTCCGCCTCCGGTTACTGCGCCGCCGCCGGAAGCGCCTACGCTTCCGGTCTTGCCATCCCCTACCAGTATGGAGCAGGAACAGGCTACTGAAGAGCCGTTTGCTGTGTCACATCTCCTTTTCCCGGTTGAAATCAGCGATTATGGAATCTTGAACTATGATGTCGAGTCGAGCGGCACCGGGCCGCAAAAACGCGCCCCGTTTGGCGATTCTTATCGCATGAATTTGCTCGAGCGCCCTTTCGACCAGGATATGAATTACATCCCCGACCTGGATATTCGCACCTTTCGGTTGACAACCAGCGATATTTGGTACTATGTGACCATCGAGTTGATTGGTTCCAATCTGGATAATGAATTGGGAATTCGCTATGGCGTGGTTCTCGACACCGATAAAAATGGATATGGCGATTACCTGATTTTTGCCTCGCCGCCCTACACCGACGAGTGGACAGCCGACAATGTACAAATCTTTGCCGACAAAAACCGGGACTCAGCCGGGGCTTCGGCTATCCAATCGGACGCGCCTTTCAATGGCGACGGCTACGAGACCCTGATTTTCGACATTAATCAGGGCATTGGCGAGGATGTCGATTTGGCCTGGGTGCGCAGCCTGTCGGCAAATATCGTTCAATTTGCCTTCAAGCGTGATTTGGTCGGGCGCGAGTTTATGTTTGGGGCGATTGCCGATGCAGGGCTGAAAGACCCGGGCCGCATGGATTACGTCGACCATTTCACTGAATCCCAGGCAGGTTCGCCGGTGCGCGACAGCCAGTATTACCCGCTCAAGGAACTTTTCCTGGTGGATACCACCTGCCACGCGGCTTTTGGTTTTGTGCCAACCGGATACGAGCCGAAGATTTGCCCGCGTATCATCCCGGCGGGCCAGGCGACTCCTGAAGTTTCCGGCCAGGCAACGCCGTCCATGGCTGGCTGCCCGACCCCGGAGGGTGGCAGTTGCGCGAGCAGTCCGGGTGCGCCTTTCTTCTGGCCGTATCCGCATTGCGCCTGTTCTTCGCAGCCGTTTTATGCCCCGTAAAATAAATCGCTCCGAAGGTCAAAACCTTCGGGGCGATTGCTTGTTATTTCACCGGCCCGATCATGACCAGCGCTTCGACCAACGGTCCGATTACGCGCCTTGCTTTGCAAGCCTCCGCGCCGGGAACCAGTGACGTGTTTTCAGGCAAATCTGTACCAGCAATAACATGATCGGCACTTCAATCAGCACACCCACCACCGTCGAAAGCGCCGCGCCGGAGGTCACGCCGAAAACGGTCACGGCGGTGGCAATCGCGACTTCAAAATGGTTGCTCGCGCCAATCATCGAAGCGGGCGCGGCTTCTTCATAGGTTAGCCCAAGCAGTTTCGAGATGCCGTATCCCAGCCCGAAGATGACCAGCGTTTGAATGGTGAGCGGCACGGCAATCATCGCCACGATGAGCGGTGAGGCCAGGATAACGCTGCCCTGCAACATGAACAGGAAAACCAGTGTCAGTAGCAGGGAGACAATCGAAATTGTGCCCATGTGCTTGAGGAAGACGCGCTCATACCAATCGATACCGCGCCGTTTGATTAACTGTGTGCGCGTGATATAACCGGCCGCCAGCGAAACACCGACATACAACATCACGCTCAAAAAGATGGTCATAAATGGCACTACCATTTCCGCAACCCCCAGCAGGAAATTGCCGAGCGGCGCGTACAGGAACAACATGGTCAGGGAATTAATTGCCACCATAACCAGGGTCAGGCCCATGAATCCACGCGAGAGATAACTCCAGACCAGCACCATCGCGGTACAGGGCGCAATGCCGAGCAAAATCATCCCGGCGATGTACTCGCTGGCGGCGTCATATTCGACGAAGGGGGCAAAAATCACGCGGAAAAACAACCAGGCGAAGAAGAACATCGTAAACGGTTTTATGGCCCAGTTGATAACCAGCGTCATAATCACCGGTTTGGGGGCTTTGAAGGCATTGACAACTTCGTTAAAATCAATCTGCACCATGATGGGGAACATCATCCCGAACAGCAACACCGCAATCGGAATGTTCACCTGCGCGTAGGACATATCGTTCAGCGCCTGTGACAGGCCGGGAAAAATCGCGCCCAGCGCAATGCCCACCGCGATACACAGCGCCACCCAAACGGTCAGGTATTTCTGGAAAAAACTAAGGTCATACGATTTTTCTTGGCTCATTTGTATTTCTCCTGTGGAAAATAATTAATCACCTGGCATGCTCGCCAGGATACGTTCCATTTCACGCACAATCTCATCGCGCACGCGCTGAAAATCGTCCATTTCGTCGGTTTTGGCCGGGTCGAAGAAGCTGTGATGGATTTTTTTGCCTTGCCCGAGCCAAACGGGACAATCCTCGGCGGCTGAATCGCAGACCGTGACGACCAGGTCGAAATCGGTGCCGCGAAATTCATCCGCCAATTTCGAGCGCCCCTCGTGCTGGATTCCGATTTCGGCCAGCGCGGCAATCGCCTTGGGGTGGGTGTAGCCTGCGGGTTTTGTCCCGGCACTGACGGCTTGCCAGGCGTCCCCAAAACGGGCGTTGACAATCGCCTCCGCCATTTGTGAGCGGCAAGAGTTGCCTGTGCATAAAAATAAAACTTTTTTCATTGGTTCTCTCCTTGATTTTTGTAGAACGAGATAGTATCTTGTTCTACCTGGGGAGAATGTTATGGTCTTGTTAACGTCCCGCGCTCTTTGTCTCGACGTTGCTCGACAACCATGCGCGGAAGTTTATGCCGCTTCGAGCGCGTCTGCCAGCCAGGTGGATACTTCTGCCGGGGTGGGGATGCGTCCAGTGGAAACAACCTTCTCGTTGATAACCAGGCCGGGAGTCGAGAGAATGTTGTAGGACATGATGTCCTGGTAATCTGTCACTTTGACAATTTCAGCATCCAGCGACATTCCTTCGACAACTTTGCGGGCAATTTGTTCGACGCGCTTGCAGTTGGCGCAGCCGGAACCGAGTACTTTGATGGTAAGCATATTTTCTCCTATGTGTGTGCTATTTGTTGTGTCTTCTGGCGGCTTACTAACCACAATGCGCCTGCCAGGAAGGCTAGAAAACCAGCCAGGTAGAGCGTAACCAGCCCTAGGCTGGCGCCATCCACCCAGGTGCCATAGATGAGGCCCGCCAGGGTGCTGAACAATGCTACCCAGAAGACATAAACCCAAGCCCGAACCCGCCCGATAATTGTGGCGGTAATCAGGATGCTTTGCAGGCTGAGTTCCGGGTCGGAAATGAGATAGGCCAGCAGCGGGCCGCGGTGCATCCCCAGCGAAAGAAACATTTGTGCAATCGGCACTTCGACCAGGGTTGGGAAGTACATGAAAATGCCGAAAATCACACCGACGATATTGCCCATCAGGGTGTTGCTGCCTGCCAGGGCTTGAATCCAGGTCGGTTGAATCAACTCGCGAATGGCTCCAACGGCAAAGACGCCCACAACCAGCAATGGGAAAATTTGTTTGACAAATTTCCAGGTTTCCCAGAGCGTGTCGCGGGTTTCGTCTTCGCTCAGGCTGCGCTTGAACATCCAGCCCAGCGCCAGGGTTGTTGCCAGCACCCCGAAGAATTTGCCGCTCAAGGTCAGGGTCACGCTCCCGGCAACGGGAGCCATCCCCAGCGCGGCGAGGAGCAGGGTGAGGCCCACCAGGACGAGGGAAACCCATGTCCAGCGGTTGAAGCCCTCGTGGATATTTTCGATTCCGCGCCACGAGGCCAGCCCAATCAGCCCCAGCATTCCAATCAGGATTGCGCCCTGGGCAGTGACACCCTCCTCGCCCCTGGCGGGGTCGAAAGGCACCAATTGTCCCAGCCAGCCTTGGAAGCTGTCCACACCGCTGATTGGCAGGGTCATGGATGCGTAAGTGTGGGTCAGGAAGCCGAACTGGAAGGTCCCGGCGACTAGCAGGGCAACCAGAACCAGCATAAAGAGGACCGCCGCGCGGCGCATGGCGGCCTGCCCGGCGAACATCGCATCGGTGGCGGCGTCATGCTCGGCGTCTTGCTTGCTGAAAATCAGGGCCATGATGACGCCAATGCTGATGCCAAAGACCAGCGAAAGTACCAGGCGCGCGATGGCCAAATCCATCCCAAGGATTCGCCCGGTATAAACGATGGCCAGCACGTTTACAGCGGGCGCAACAAACAGGAAAGTGATGGCCGGGCCAATCCCTGCCCCTTTTTTATAGATACCGGCAAAGAGCGGGATGACCGTGCAGGAGCAGACCGCCAAAAGGAAACCCGCCGCAGCCGCCGCCGGGTAGGAGACGAACTTGGGAGTGCTGCGCCCCAAGAAGCGCGTAATCGTCTCTTTGGGGATGAGTGCTGTCATCGCCCCGGCAATATAGAAGGCGGGCAGAAGGCAAAGTAAAACGTGCGCAGCCAGGTAGGATGCCAGGTTGCCAAGTCCGCTATAAAATAGGTGAAGGATGAAATCCATGTTTTCTCTTTTGGGAGTCCTTGATTACGGACACTGAATGACACCTTGCGCCCACAGGCATCCGCCGCAGGCCGGGAAGGTGTTGCCAAAGCAGTCTTCCTGATTGGCTTCGGCCATTTCGCAACTGGCGCAGTAAGTGCAGGGTGAAAAATCGAACTGTTCGACCCGCTCCCTGAAGGCGTGGTATTCTCGCCGGTTCCAGATTTCGGCCAACGGGGTGTCGTTGACGTTGTCAATTCGCCAGCGGGTAACGCTGCGCTTCTTGTCGAACAGATAACTCTCGTGCGAGTGCAGCAGGGCCAGGCACGGGCTGGCATAGCCGTCCCAACTGATGGAAACCGAGCGCTGCTCGATGAACGGACAGCGGTCATGGCGCTTGAACATCACCCCGGGGCGGGTTGCCCAGGCGTGGAAGAGCGCTTCGCGTGTGGCCTGGTTCAGGTCAATCTCCGGCATGTTGACATGCGGATGCCAGGGCGAGGCCTGCCAGGCCACCCGTTCGATGGCGCGGTGGTAAAGCACTTCTTCGCACATTTCGGGGGTGTACGGCAGGATATTGGTAACCATGTAGCGGCCAATGCCTACTTTAGAACTCATATTTAGCAATTTTGGCAGCTCGTTGATGTTGCGCTTCATGGCTACGAAAACTGCCCCAATATCGGCGGTTCCGCCGCGGGTTTGACGGAAAAGTTCGCGGTAGCGACTGATGTTCTGTAAAATCTCACCAAAAGACTCGCTCTGGCGCACATCCGCAAAACTTTCGGGCGATGCGCCGTCTAGTGAAACCCAGAGCGTGCCCAGCCCGGCTTCGATGAGCCCGCGCGCGAGTGGTTCGTCGAGCAATACACCGTTGGTTATCAGTTCGACCCGCGAGGCGGCCTGCAAAGCCTTGCGAACCATCTCGACGATGTTGGGGTGCGTCAACGGCTCCCCGAATCCGCCGAAAAAGACCGCCGGGCGCGGGGAAAAGGAATCCGGCGCGCCCAGAATGTGCGCGAAAGTCTCCTGCGACATGGCTCCCAACGGCTCACCCCAGGCATTGCGGATGCAAGTGCGGCAGGCAAAATTACAACGAGTGGTCGGCTCGATGTACACTTTGCGCAACTGCGAAAGCGACGGGCGCAGCAGGACGCCTTCAGGGGTAACGCGCAACGAAAGTTCATCGCCGGGCTGCGCCCCAAAATCTTGCAGGATTTCGGGCGGCAGAACCAAGTGATTTTGCGCATCCAATGCAGCGGGCCGGGGAGCTTTTGGTGTAATGTTCATCGGAGTTGCTTTAGTCGAGCGAAATCAACTCAGGCGAGCAGTGGGGGCAAACGCATTGCGCTTCAGGGCTGACCGCCTCGACCACCGGCAACTCGACCCCGGCAGTGCGCGCGGCCTGCTCGAGCAGGCTCATCAATTCGGGGTGCGACAGGCTGTAGAAAATGTACTTGCCTTCGCGGCGCGAGTCGAGCAGACCTGCCTGGCGCAAGGCCATCAGGTGCTGCGAAATATAGGCCTGACGGTAGCCCAGGCGCGCCTCCAGGTGGCAGACACAGGCCTCGCCCGCGCCAATCACCAGTAAAATTTCCAGGCGGGCCGGGGCAGAAATGGTAGTCAGTAACTCTGAAATTGGGGCAAGGGTATTTTTCATGATACATTCCTGTATGTGAATGTATTATACGACTTATTCAGAATTCTGAATATAACAAATGTCATCAAAACAGCATGAAGTTTGCGTAAAAATTGCGGCTTGGGCGGGTATAATGCCCGTTGCATGATTCTTGCAGATACCCATTGTCATCTCGATTTTGAAAAATTCGACGCCGACCGCCACGATGTGCTGGAACGCGCCAGGGAGGCTGGTCTGACCCGCATCCTGGTTCCGGGACTCGACCTCGCATCGAGCCTGCGGGCCGTTAAACTGGCCGAATCTGACCCGATGCTGTATGCGGCAGTTGGCTTTCACCCAACCGATACGCTTCAGTGGTGCGAAGACAGCCTGCCCGCGCTGGATGCGTTGACCAAAAACCCGAAGGTGGTTGCCATCGGCGAAATCGGCCTGGACTATTACTGGGATGCGGCCCCCCGTGATGTGCAGCAGCGAGCGCTGGTCGAGCAGTTGAACCTGGCGGCGCGGGCCAGCCTGCCAGTCGTGATTCACCTGCGGGAAGCCGGGGACGCCGAGGCGGGGGACTGCGCCGCAGATTTGTTAAAAATCCTGGAGCAATGGGTAGCCAGGCTAAGGGTGGAGTCGCATCCGCTGGCTGAACGACCGGGTGTGTTACACTCGTTTAGCGGCAATCGCCAAACCGCCGAAAAAGCCCTTAATTTAGGTTTCTACATCGGCATTACCGGGCCGGTGACTTATAAAAATGCAGAATTGCGGCGTCAGGTGGTATCCTGCCTGCCGCTGGAGAAGATTTTGGTAGAAACGGATGCCCCGTTTCTTGCGCCTGTCCCCTGGCGCGGTAAACGCAATGAGCCTGCTTTTGTGCGGCATATTGCTGATAAAATTGGGGAAATTCACACAATAGACCCGCAAGAAGCCGCCCGGGCGACCTCTGCCAATGCGGCGCGGCTTTTTTGCTGGGGAGGCGGCGTTTGAGTACGGTTTCCTTTTTTTCAATAGTTCAAGATGACATTGGGTTAGTTGAACAACGAATGCGCGCCCAGGCGGATGAGCGAAATCATCCCGACCTGAGCGCTGCGCTCGACCACCTGCTTTCGTCGGGCGGCAAGCGGGTGCGCCCCGCTTTGGGTTTGCTGGTTGGCCGTATGTTTGACGCGCCGCTCGACAAACTTGTCTCGCTTGGCGCGGCGGTGGAGATGCTGCACACGGCCACCCTGGTGCATGACGATTTGATTGACGGTTCGCTCTTGCGACGCGGCACGCCGACCCTGAATGCGCGCTGGTCGCCTGCGGCTACCGTATTGACGGGCGACTTTCTGTTTGCGCGGGCGGCCAAACTGGCGGCGGAAGTCGACCACCTGCCGCTGATGAAGTTGTTCGCCGAAACCCTGGCGGTGATTGTCAATGGCGAACTGACCCAGTTGTTTTCGGCGCGCGGCCTGGTTTCACGCGAGAATTATTACGAGCGAATTTACGCCAAGACCGCTTCGCTGTTTGAAATGTCCACCCGCGCGGCGGCGATGGCCGGCATGGCTTCGGATGACGAAGTCGAAGCCATGCGGATTTTTGGCTATGAAATCGGCATGGCTTTCCAGATTATGGACGACGTGCTCGATTTCAATGGCGACCAGTCGGCGGTTGGCAAGCCGCTCGGCTCCGATTTGCTGCAAGGGCTGGTGACGCTGCCGGCCTTGTATTATGCTGAAACCCATCCCAACGATGACGATGTGCGCTTGCTCAAGGACGGCGGGTGGGGAAACCGCGAGCGTATGGAACGCCTGGTTGGTTCGATTCGGGAGAGCAATGCCATTTCCCTAGCCTTGCAGGAGGCCCGACAGCGCATTGACAATGCCCTGTCGGTTTTGGAGCAATTCCCAATCTCTGGCGAGCGTAACGCGCTTACAGAACTGGCAGGTTACATCGTTGATAGGAATTCTTGAGCGGGGATGGCGAATTGGCCCTCATGGTATAATCGTTCGATGATTATCCCCAAAGGCGCAGGAATGCGCCGTTGGTTTATCTATTGAGAGCAATTATCTTTTTTTAGGAGCAATCACCGTGGCTTTCAATCCACTGGATTGGATATTAGGGTTTTTTTCACTTGACATAGGCATCGACCTGGGCACAGCCAACACTTTGGTTTTTGTGCGCAATAAAGGCATTGTTATCAATGAGCCGTCATGGGTTGCGGTGGACAAACGTACCCGCGAACCGATGGCGGTAGGTTTAAAGGCCAAGGAAATGATGGGCCGCACTTCCGGCAACATCGTCGCGGTTCGCCCCGTGCGTGATGGTGTTATTTCTGAGTTCAACATTACCAGGGATATGCTTAATTATTTCATTGGGCAGGTTCACGAACAGAGTATTGTGCCTTTTGCCCGCCCGCGTGTGATTATTGGCATTCCGGCGGGCGTGACAGAGGTTGAAAAACGGGCCGTTTACGATGCGGCCATGTCTGCCGGCGCGCGTGACGCCTATTTGATTGAAGAGCCGGTTGCGGCGGCCCTGGGCGCCGGTCTTCCGGTTGCCGACGTGAAAGGCTCGATGGTGGTGGACATCGGGGGCGGCACGACAGAGGTGGCGGTCATGTCGATGGGCGGTGTTATCGTTGCCCGCTCGCTGCGTGTGGCTGGTGACGAGATGGACCAGGACATTGTCCAGTACATTCGCACCAAGTACAATTTGCTGATAGGCGAAGGCGTTGCCGAGCAGGTCAAAATGAAAATCGGTTCGGCCTACCCGCTTCCGCAAGAGAAAACGATGGAAGTACGCGGGCGTAACCTGGTGACAGGCCTGCCCGAATCGATCGAGATTTCGTCGGTCGAGGTGCGTGACGCCCTCTCCGGCTCTGTCCAGGTTATCCTGGATACCATCCGTGATGCGCTGGATGAAGTTCCGCCTGAAGTGGTGGCCGACCTGATGGATACCGGCATCTGCCTGGCGGGCGGCGGCGCACTGCTCCTGGGCCTGTCTGACCGCCTGGCCGACGACTTAAACCTACGCGTCTGGCAGGCCGAGGACCCGTTGACCTGCGTTGCGCGTGGGGCGGGCGTCGTCTTGAGCGATTTTGAAGGAATGCGTCATTACCTTGTCAGCCTCGAGCGCGGCAGCACCCGTCATCGGGCTGCCTGATTGCCGCTTGCGGGCTGCACTTGAAAGCCTGCACTTTTAGAAGTTTGCTATGAAAGATTTATTTTCCCGTTCCGGGCAAGCCGTTGTTCTCTTTCTGGTTGTGGCAGGCATTATCGCGCTTGCTTTGGGTGGGTATCTCAATTTTGTTTCAACCGGCGTGAATACAGCCCTGGTTTCGATACAGTCCTGGATTTCGGTGCGTTTTGTCACCGTGCAGGACTTTATTACTGCTCCGCGCGATGCGGTCAGCCTGCGCCAGGAAAATACGGCCCTCAGGGAAGAGATTTCCCGTTTGCAGGGTCAGATTCTCCAATACCAGCGCCAAGCTGCCGAAACCCAGGCCCTGGCTGCGCTGGTCAACTTCTCGCGCACAAACCCTGAAAATGTCTATGCCGCCGCTTCGGTGATTGGCCGCGACCCCAGCCCGTTCCTGCACTACATCATCATCGACCGGGGTTCAGCCGACGGCATTCGGCGTGGCATGCCCGTCATCACCGATCAGGGGTTGGTTGGCCGGGTGGATGCGGTTATAAGCAATGCGGCCCGCGTGCAGTTGATTACCGACCCGGCTTCGGCGGTTAACGTGCGCCTTGAAAAAGCCGAACGCGATGTCATCCTGGTCGGTTCGATTTCTGGCGATTTGACCCTCGAACTGGTCGCCCAGGATGTGACCCTCGAAGTTGGCGATATCATGCTTACATCCGGCCTGGGTGGCGGATATCCGCCCGATTTGATTGTCGGGCAGATTCTCAATGTCCGCAAGCGCGATAGCGATATTTTCCAGCAGGCAACCGTCCAGCCTGTGGTAGACTTTACAACCTTGAAAATTGTGCTGGTTGTAACAGATTTCAGGCCTGTTAATATTTCGCCGCTGATTCCTATCCCCTGATTAATGAGAAAACTGGTTGTCTTTCCCTTGTTGATGCTGGTTTTTATCATCCAGTCAGCAGTGGCAAGCCGGATGTCCCTTTTGTCGGGGGCGGTTGATTTGCCGCTTCTGTTCCTGGTTGCCTGGGCGTTGCAGGAGCGGGTCGAAATGGCCTGGACGTGGGCGCTGGTGGCTGCCCTATATGCGGCTTTTTTCTCCGCGCTGTCCCCGTTGGCCTATCTCGCCGGCTATTTGCTGCTTGTTGGGTTGGCGCGGTATATCCAGCGCCAGGTCTGGCAACTGCCGATTTTAGCCATGTTCACGGTTAGTTTTATTGGCACGCTTTTGATGCACCTGATAGCTTTTGCCGCTTTGCGCTTTTACGGGTCGCCGATGACCCTGGAAGATACCCTGGCGCTGATAACCCTCCCGACCCTTTTTCTGAATTTTTTAGCGGCAATCCCGGTCCATTCTCTGATGCGTGACCTGGCTGTTTGGGTGTTCCCCTCGGAGGAATTTGTATGACGACCAATTCATTGCCTCGTACCCAATTTGAACCCTGGCGCGCCTGGTTTTTGTACGGCGCACTTACCCTGGCGGTGATGCTTGTTCTTGCGCGCCTTTTCAGCCTGACTGTTCTGGAATTTGACTTGCGCCAGGCGCAGTCTGACGATAACCGCACGCGCGAGATTAGCGACCCTGCCCCGCGCGGCATTATTTATGACCGCAATGGCAATATCCTCGCCCGTAATGTCGCTTCTTATAATGTGGTCATTACCCCCGCTTCGCTGCCCAGCGATATTGCTGATATCCAACGCATCTATCGCCAGTTATCGCAACTCACCGGGGTGCCGGTGAACAGCGGGACGGTTGAAGAAGCAAAACTGTTTGCCGCCTGTGTGCCCGGACCGGGGATTACCCAACTGGTTGAACTGGGCGCGTCCAACTCCCCATACGGTCCGGTGCCGATTCAGTGTAATGTCAGCGAGGAAACAGCCTTGTTGGTGCGCGAAAAGGCGATGGATTGGCCGGGCGTCGCCGTCCAGGTAGAGCCGGTGCGTGATTATCCGACCGGCTACTTGACCTCGGATGTTATCGGCTTCCTGGGGCCTATTCCCGCAGCGCAAGTAGAGTCTTACGAATCGCGCGGTTTTGTTGCCCGGCGCGATAAAGTGGGCTATTCCGGCGTCGAAGCATATTTCCAGGATGTTTTGTCTGGGCAAAACGGCCAGCGGGTTATTGAAGTAGATGTTGCCGGGCAGGAATTGCGTAACCTTGAGCCGCCAATTGCCCCTGTCCCCGGCTATAACCTGAACCTGACGCTAGACATCCGCCTCCAGCACGCGGCAGATGCCCGCTTGCGGCGGGAAATCGAGGGCTGGAACGCCTATCTGGGACAGATGAGAATTTCCAGCGGTGTAATTATTGCCATGAACGCCAAGACGGGCGAAATCCTTGCGATGGTCTCATACCCGACCTACGAAAACAATCGCCTGGCACGTTTTATTCCTGCCTATTATTACGAACAATTGGTCGAAGACCCGCGCAAGCCGCTTTTAAACCAGGCAGTTTCGGGCCGTTATCCGCCTGGCTCGACGTTCAAGATTGTTACCGCGCTGGGAGCGTTGAATGAGGGCGTTGTTACGCCTTCAACCATTGTCGAGACGCCGGGCGTCCTGGTTTTGACCGAATCTTTTTCTCCCAACGACCCTGGCCGTGAACAGCAGTATGTCGACTGGATTTACAACCGGGGCGGTGTGTTGAACCCGGGCGGTTTTGGTTCGCTTGACATCAGGCGCTGCATCGCTTATTCCAGCAATGTTTGTTTTTATAAATTGGGCGGCGGGTACAGGAATGAAATTCCAAACGGCCTTGAGATTGACCGTTTGTACGAGTATGCCAAAGCCCTCGGGTATGGCGAGATTTCGGGTATCGAACTGCTTGGCGAATCGCCGGGCCTGATGCCCACCCGCCAATGGAAACGCATCAATCGCGGCGAAAACTGGTCTACGGGTGATACGTACATAGCCTCGGTTGGCCAGGGGTATGTAGATGCAACTCCGCTGCAGGTGTTGCTCTCGGCCTCGGTCATTGCAAACAGCGGAAAATTCATTAAGCCAACGGTTATTCAGGATATTACCGATAATGAAGGCCGTGTTATCGAGTTCTGGGAAAACGCTAATGGTACTTTTACGCGCACACCGGCTTTTGGGGATGAGGAAAGCCGCCGTGTTTCGCCGTTTACCTCGTTTATGCACTGGGACATTACCGTTGACCCAATCATCAAAGATTATATTTGCGAACAGGGCTTTTGCTCCGAAACTGGCATCTTCAAAACGGTTGACCCGGCGGCCATTCGGATAGTGCAGGAGGGCATGCGCCGGGCGGTGACCGATGCGGAACTTGGTACCCTGTATGCTGTATTCAATCCTGTCGTCAATGGTGTTGTCAGGCCTGTTTCTTATGCACCGGCGGGGAAAACCGGTTCTGCTGAATATTGCGACAATGTGGCCCAGGCCAATAATCGCTGCCAGTTTGGCGCCTGGCCTTCCCATTCATGGACGGTGGCGTACGCGCCCTACGACGACCCGGAAATTGTGGTCGTAGCCTTTGCCTACAACGGCGGTGAAGGCGCGAGCGTTGCCGGCCCGATGGTCAAGCTGCTTATGGATGCTTATTTCGAACTCAAAGCGATAGACCTGGCCGAGCAGGGCGCTCGCCCGTAAGTTACGCTTTTGTCATTATTTAACCGAAATGCACTTTCCTTGCTATGCTATAATCGTTCCCAATTATGAGCGACACATCCTTGGTGCAGATAAAGGGTTTGAAAGACGGCTTGCTCGTGACCCTGGGCGATGCCGCCTGGCCTGTACTACAGGAGGCGCTTTTGCGCCGCGTCGAGGAACAGGCGTCCTTTTTTAAGGGCGCGCGGCTTGTTCTCGATGTGGGCAACCAGGTTTTGAAGGCAGCGGAATTATCCGCTCTGCGCGATACCCTGTCGGAGCATGGGATTGTGTTGTGGGCGGTTTTGTCGAACTCCCCAACTACTGAGAACACAGCCCAAATCCTGGGGCTGGCAACCCGTATCCATAAGGCGCGCCCGGCTGAAATCCAGGCTGCGAAAGGGATTGACCACGAATCAGCCTTGTGGATTGACCGCACCCTGCGCTCAGGCGTCCGGGTTGAATATCCCGGCAACGTGGTTGTCTTGGGCGATGTCAACCCCGGCGCGGAAGTCATCGCGGGCGGCAGTGTCATCGTTTGGGGTCGCTTGCGCGGGGTTGTCCATGCCGGAGCGGATGGCAACGAGGCGGCGACGGTTTGCGCGCTCGATTTATCCCCAACCCAGTTAAGAATCGCGGGCGAGATAGCGGTTTCGCCCGCGCGGCGAGGCCAGCCCAAGCCGGAAGTTGTACGACTCAAAGATGGCCGTTTGCAGGCCGAAACATGGATGCCGGGCTAGGAGAAGCACATGACAGGAAAAGTACTCACAATCACATCAGGCAAGGGTGGGGTTGGCAAGACCACTGCGGTTGCCAATCTCGCTGTTGCGCTGGCTGCCGACGGTAAAAAAGTGGTTTGTATTGACGGAGACATCGGCCTGCGCAATCTGGATGTGGTCATGGGTCTCGAGAACCGGATAGTTTACGATATCGTGGACATCGTCGAAGGCCGCTGCAAAATCCGCCAGGCCATGATTCGCGATAAGCGGCTGCCTGAACTGTTTCTTATCCCGGCGGCCCAAACCCGTGACAAAAATGCGGTTTCCCCAAGCGACATGGTGCGCCTGTGTGATGAACTTCGCCAGGATGTGGACTGGATTTTGATAGACTCTCCTGCTGGCATCGAGCGTGGATTTCGCAATGCAATAGCCGCCGCTGACAAGGTTTTGATTGTGACCAATCCCGAAATGTCTGCTGTGCGTGACGCCGACCGGGTGGTTGGTTTGCTCGAGGCTGAGGAAAAAGGTTCACCCTCGCTGGTGGTGAACCGCCTGAACCCGGCCATGGTCAAGCGCGGTGACATGCTTTCAGTGGATGACGTCTACGATTTGCTGCGCATAGATGTTATTGGTATCGTCCCGGAAGATGAAAATGTGATTGTCGCTTCCAATCGCGGCGCGCCGCTGGCGCTTGAAGCCAAAAGCCGGGCCGGGCAGGCCTTTCGTAATATTGCCCGCCGCCTGGAAGGGCACCAGGTGCCGTTTATGGAACTCGAATCGCAAGGATTGTGGGATCGCCTGGCGCGCATGGGGAGGAAGTAGTCATGTCTTTCTTCGAGCGTTTGACCCGTAAAAAGAGCGCATCCAGCGCCAAGGAGCGTCTTCAATTGGTGCTCATTCACGACCGGGTGGATTTAACCCCCGCAGTTTTGGAAGCGCTGAAAGAGGAACTCCTGGCTGTAATTTCGCGCCATGTCGATATTGACCCTTCCAGTGTGCATGTGGAACTGGCTTCCGAAGGCCGTAGCCAGCGGCTGGTGGCTGATATTCCGCTTAAACCCGCTGCCCGGCGTGCGCGATAGTCTTTTCTTAAGAAGTACAGGTAAAAATGGTTCGTGGAGGCTTTTGGCGTTATTTTGATTTTTCATTGGTGGGGGCTATGACCATATTGGTGATTCTTGGAATCACCATGATTCGCTCATCCATTGCTGGAAATATTGAATTGACGACCACGACGCCCCTGGTAGACCGCCAGATAATTTTCGGCATTGCGGGTTTTATTGCCTTGCTGGTAATGGCCGCCATCGACTATCGCATCTGGGGTGCGCTTAGCCTGCAACTTTATATTGGTATTATCATTGTACTGCTGGCCCTGAACATCATTGGCGCGGCTTTATTTGGTTCTGCGCGCTGGTTTCGCACCACGCTGGTTTTCATCCAGCCGTCCGAATTTGCCAAACTTGTCATGATTTTGGTGATGGCTGACTTTTTTGCCAAGCGCCTGCATTTAATGCACGACCCCAAGTGGACCATTCGCAGTTTCCTGATGATGATGGGTATTACGGTTTGGGTCATCCTCCAGCCTAACCTGAGTACTTCGATTGTGCTGGTTGTGCTCTGGTTTGTGCTTATCTGGATTGCGGGCTTGCCAATCAAGCACCTGATAGGCTATGCCCTGACCGGCATCGCGGTTCTTTCAATTAGTTTTCCCCTGTTGATTGAATATGAAATCATCAAGGAGTACCAGTTGGGTCGTATTACCAACTTTCTTGCACCTGTCGACCCCGACGATCTGACCGCCCGCTATGGCGACCGATACAATATTGATCAGGCCCTGGTTTCGATTGGCTCCGGTGGCCTTTTCGGGCAGGGGTACGGGCAAGGGCCGCAGGTACAGTTGCGTTTCCTTAAAGTCCGCTGGTCTGATTTTATTTTTGCCGCAACCACCCATGAATTGGGCTTTTTCGGCGCGGCGCTGGTGATATTATTATTGGCCTTTATCGTTTATCGTTGCCTGTGGGCAGCGCGGGCATCACCAGACGCTTACGGGGCATTGATATGTTATGGCGTTGCCACACTGATTGCTTTCCAGGCCCTGGTAAATTTGGGCGTTAATCTCAACCTGATGCCCGCCACCGGCCTGACCTTGCCTTTCGTCAGTTATGGGGGCAGCTCCCTTGTGGCGAACATGATTGCAATCGGCCTGGTCGAATCAGTCATTATGCGCCGCAAAGTCATCGAATCTTAATCTCCTGGAGGCTTTTTCTATGGATTTATCCCCTGTGCGGGTGCGTTTTGCGCCCTCGCCAACCGGGCGTATGCACCTCGGTTCTGCCCGCACCGCGCTCTACTGTTATCTGCTTGCCAGCCGAACAGGTGGAACCTTCATCCTGCGCATCGAAGACACCGACCGTAAGCGCTATGTCGAAGGCGCGGAGCAGGAATTGATAGACGGCCTGCGCTGGCTTGGCCTAGACTATGACGAAGGCCCCGACATTGGCGGCCCGTGCGGCCCTTACCGCCAGACCGAGCGCCGCGAAATTTACCAGAAATGGGCCGACGAACTCATCGAACGCGGACATGCTTTCCACTGCTTTTGCAGCCCCGAGCGCCTCGAACAGGTGCGCCAGGAGCAGCAAAAGAACAAGCAAAATCCGCGCTACGATGGCTCCTGCCGCGCTGTCCCGCTGGAGGAAGCCCGCCGCCGAGCTGCTTCCGGTGAGAAGTACGTCATCCGCTTTAAAATGCCGCGTGAAGGCCAGACCCGGGCCGTGGACGTGATGCGCGGTGAAATCACCTGGGACAACTCCCAACTCGACGATACCGTCCTGCTCAAATCGGACGGCCTGCCGACCTACCACCTCGCTGCCATGGCTGACGATTACGAGATGAAAATTACCCACGTCATTCGCGGCTCCGAATGGCTTTCCACATTCCCGGTGCATGTCAATGTTATTCGCGCCCTCGGGTGGCCCGAGCCGGTTTGGATGCACCTGTCCATCTTCCTCAAGCCCAGCGGCAAGGGAAAAATGTCAAAGCGCGAAGCCGCTGAGGCCATCAAAGACGGTCACTCCATCTTTGTCATGGACTTGAAAGACCTCGGCTACATCCCCGAAGGCGTGCTGAACTGGATTGTTCTCATGGGCTGGGGCGTTGCTGAGGACGATGTGATGACGCTTGAAGACATGGTGCAGCGTTTTACCCCCGATAATTTAAATCCGTCCCCCGCGGCCATTAATTTCGCCAAACTCGACCACTTCAACGGCACCCATATCCGCCTGATGCAAGCGGACGACCTGGCTGGGCGCATCAGGCCTTTCTTCGAGCGCGAAGGTTATACGGTAGACGATGAAAAACTGCTCAAAATCGTCCCGCTTATCCGCGAACGCCTGGTCACGCTGGATGACTGCATCCCCTTTGCCGGCTTTTTCTTCAAGGACGATGTTTCGCCCGACCCGCAAGACCTGATGGCCAAAGACCTGACCTCGTCCGAATCGGCGGACGTGGCCCGCAAAGCCCTTGCCATCCTCGAAGGCTTGCCCGAAATCAGTCACCAATCTGCCGAGCCGCCCCTGCGCCAGCTTGTCGAAGACGCCGGGCTGCACCCCAACCAGGTATTCGGCATCCTGCGCGTGGCCGTCACCGGCCAGAAAGTCAGCCCGCCGCTTTTCGAGAGCATGGAAATTATTGGCCGCGAAACCGTCCTGGCCCGCATTCGCCGTGCCGTGGATACGCTGTCCGGCCTGTAAATCGATTGCGAATTAAAAAAGAAGGTTGCCTGCGGTTTGCGGACAACCTTCTTTTGATTCTGGAACTCCTACCAGGCTTTGACGCGTTTGGGCGTGATTTTGATTAGCAGGTTTTCTTCAGAGTCGAGCCAGCTTTGCGGGTCTGGCGCCAGAACGCCCTCGGGGCCAAGATATTTGGTGTAGACGCGTTCAATGCGGGCACGGGTCTCGGATTTGGGGGTGTTGACCAACTCGGCATAGCCTTCGATTGTGACCGCGACCATCTGGCCTTCGGCTTGTTCGATATCGATGACGATGGCGCACTTGGGGTTGCGCTTCAGGTCTGTGATCTTGCGCGTCGAACGATAGGAACTGACCCAGATGAAGCCATCCTCCCACAGGAACCAGACCGGGACGACATGCGGCTGCGCTGCGGGAGAGGCTGTTGCCAGTCGGGCCAGTAAGCGGCGCGAGAGAAACTCTTGGATTGCGGGAGTAACTTCAATGGTCATGATAACCTCGTAAACATGTTTTATACACCAAAATGCAAACTTATCTCGTAGTCGAAAGGTCTGGCGCGGGCACCATATCCCATGAGTTGTGCAGCCGTGCTTGTTCAAAAGTTCGGAACATGTAGGAGCCTCCTTTTGGGAGGTTGAGGCCTTCTATTTTTAGCATTTGCGTCCCCGCTTTGCAAGTGCCTTCCATCATCAAAAGGGCTGGCGTTCATCCCGTTTCATCAGGCCAAAAAACATCAAGATTTCGCGCAACGAAAATTTAAAAACTTTGCGTACTTGGCGGCCTGGCCTGAAGATTTTTTTGAGATAGAAACTTTGGCTTATAATCGCATCATATCACGCTGGACGGAGGAATTTGGCATTGCCGATGTGGTTGCCAGTTCAGCATCAGCAAGGATGCTAATTTTGGAACAGGAGCATGATAATGAAACCCTACCTCGTGCAACCCGATAAAAAACTCGACCTAACCAAACACGACCCCAACGACAGCAGCCAGTTTGACGGCAACAAGGGCGATTCCCAGGCCGAACTCGAAAAACTCAACACCCGCCTGGCCGAACTACAGGAACTACTCTACGCCGAAAACAAACACCGCCTGCTCATCGTCCTGCAAGCCATGGATACCGCTGGAAAAGATGGCACCATCCGGCGCGTTTTTTCCGGGGTCAACCCCCAGGGCGTGCGTGTCGCCAGTTTCAAAGTCCCCACTCCCGAAGAACTCGCCCACGACTACCTGTGGCGCATCCACAAACAAGTCCCCGGAAAAGGTGAAATCGTCATATTCAACCGCAGTCATTATGAAGACGTACTCATCGTCCGTGTCCACAACCTCGTCCCGCCCGAAGTCTGGGCCAAACGTTACCAGCACATCAACGACTTTGAGCGCCTGCTGGCCGACACCGGCACGACCATCCTGAAATTCTTCCTCAACATCGACCTCGACGAACAGAAAAAACGCCTGCAATCCCGTCTCGACAACCCCGACAAACACTGGAAATTCAACATCGGCGACCTGGCTGAGCGCAAACGCTGGCCCGAATACATGCAAGCCTACCAGGATGCCCTCCAAAAAACCAGCACCGATTACGCGCCCTGGTACGTCATCCCCGCCAACCGCAAATGGTACCGCGACCTGGTCATCTCGCGCATCATCGTTGAAACCCTCGAAGGCCTCAACATGCAATATCCGCCCTCCGGAGACCTAGACGGCATCGTGATAGACTAAACCTTCATTCCCCTGAAATAAGCCCGATAAGCCCGGCTCTCGCTTAATAAATAGGATAATTGGGACATCCACTCAGCCCTGGCAGATTCATCTGCCGGGGCTTTTTCTTCCTGCAAGCGGATGCCGTCCGCATCGCTCTCCCCCAATACCTGCCCGCTGGCCCTCAAATACTCAAACCCCGCGCGTATCGCCGCCTCCCCTTGCCCGCAGGCGGCGCCCAACTCGGCGAAACTGACCTGCCCCCTGCGCTGGTTCAAGGCAAACTTCAACAACCCTGCCAGCCGTGTCAAAAAAGCCTCCGCCGAATCCTCGCCGGGGTCTTGCGCAAAAAGCACCACCCGTTTTGGCTGTACCGTTTCCAGAATTGACTCATACACCCCCCGCCCCGGCGGCGACGACCACAAAATCAGCGTCTCCGCCGCTGAAAGTTCATGCCGTCCCTTGGCCTTCAACTGCTTCCTGTCAGTTCCCTCAGCAAACACCAGCGCATCTGGATACTCCTTCAGAACACGCATCAACTCATCCATCCGCCCGTCCGTTCCCTTCCGCGAGTCCGCTACAGAGTCCGCTGTCAAGTCCGTTTTTAGCCGCCTATCAACAATCTCGATTTTTGGCCTTTCAACCTCAATGACCGCCTCTTCCACCACCTGAAAATCGACAAACTCCAGCGCAAGTTGCGGCTGGTCCTTGAAATCATTGGCGCGCAGGGTATAAGCCAGGTCAAATCGTCCGGTGGGCAGTTCGAGGTCTGCGCCGCCCCACCATAGCACGCTGGCGACGTTCCCGTTTTCATCGCGGACAGCCAGTTTGACATGCTCCTGCGTTTTGCCGATTTTCTGGCTGTTGGCTAATTCCAGGTTGCGAGTTGCCAATACGAGCGCGGGATTGCCCGCCCCAAATGGGGCCAACTGCTCGATTTGTCCGGCAAGGTCGAGTGATAACTCATCCAGGTTGAGAAACTCGTCGATGACCAGTTCTGCTTCGGGGCGGTCTGTGGCTTCGCGTTGGGACTCAACCGCTCGCGATAACTCCCGCCGCAGCGCGGACAGGTTCTCGTCCGGCAGCGAAAGCCCCGCCGCCATCGGGTGGCCGCCAAAGCCGTGCAATAATTTTTCGCAAGCGCGAATGGCTTCGCTAATGTGTACGCCTTCCACCGAACGCGCCGAGCCGTGAATGGGGTCTGTGCCGGTTAACAGCAGGGTTGGCTTGCGGTAACGCTCGGCCAGCCGCCCGGCCACAATGCCGATGATTCCGGCGGGCCATTCGGGATGGTGCAAGACCAATGCCGCCTGTTCGAGCAAGGCGGGATTTTCTTTTAATTGCCCCAGCGCAGCCCGTGTCACCTGGCTCGTCAGCAGGCGGCGCTGTTGGTTAAGTCCTTCGAGTTGCGCCGCCAGCACGCGCGCCTTGGATGGGTCTTTTGTGGTTAGCAGTTCGACAATTGGGTTTGCGTCGCCCAGGCGTCCGAGCGCGTTCAAGCGCGGCCCAATCGTGAAGCCGATATGGGTTTCGGTCAATTGCTGTGGATTTGTGCCTGCCAGCTCGAGCATAATTTGCAGGCCCAGCCTTTGGTTGCGCCGCAGTTGCGCCAATCCGCGCTGGACGAGGTAGCGGGTGTCACCGGTCAGCTCGGCTACGTCGGCCACCAGGCCAAGGGCGGTCAGGTCGAGCAGGGAGTCGGGGGCTAACTCAGTATTGGCGTTTTGCAGCAGGGCTTCGGCCAGTTTGTAGGCCACGCCGACCCCGGCCAGGGTATAAAGCGGATGGTTTTCGGGAAGGCGCTTGGGGTTGATGACGGCCCGCGTATTCGGCAGGGGGCCTTCGGGCAGGTCGTGGTGGTCGGTGATGAGTACATCCACGCCGCGGGTCTTGGCATATGCGACGGCTTCGTGTTCGCTGATGCCGGTGTCGCAGGTCAGAATCAGTTGCGCGCCGTTGTCGATTTCTGTTTTCAGGTACTCGACCTTGATTCCGTGCGACTCTTTGGCGCGGACGGGTATGTGATAAGTGACGTTCGCGCCGACGGCCCGCAGGGTTTGGACGAGGACGGTTGTAGAAGTCTGACCGTCCACGTCGAAATCGCCCCAGATGCAGATGCGTTCGTTTTGACGGAGGGCTTTCCAGATGCGCCGCAGGGCGGTATCCAAATCGGGCAGTTCGGAGGCGGGGGTAACGGGATACAGGCCCGGTTCGAGGAAGGCCCGCGCCGAGGCCGGGGTACGGAAACCGCGCCGGATGAGGGCGCGGCTGATGTACGGATGAAGTCCGAGTTCATCCAAATCGGTTGTATTGACCAGGGCGGGGATTTTCCACATTAATCGAGGTCTTCTTGCAATTCACCAGAGCCGACGGGGTGTAGTAGTTCGGGCATATCTTCCAGCACGTCTATCATGCTGTGGGGTAGTTCGCGCATCATCGGCGACAGTGGCAGGGTGGCGGGCGAGCGCAGTCGGCCAGGCGGGGCGGGCGGCGGCTTGATGCGCTCTTTGACTTCGTCCATCGAGCGCTTACGCAGGATGCGCTTGTCGTTGCTTAGTTCGCCAATGTAGTAGCCCAGCACAGAATAGACTTCGCGGTTGGGCTGCACGAAGCCGACCCAATCGCCGTTACGGTTGTACAGGTGTGGGTAAACCAGGAAGGCTTCGACATCGCCGCGGGTGCTGTAAATGGGAATCATTGCGGGGGTTTGGGAGGTCATTGGCTGCGATTTCTCCTCATGCGAGGGCTGTTGATGGCAACATCATTATACGTCCAATAGCGGTTGACGAAGAAATTCCACAGCATGACCACACCAATGGCAAAGGCCAGGGTAAGGTTGTGGCTGATGAAGGTGTGGTGTTCAGCGGCATACGGCATATTCAATAGGTATTGGTCGAGAAGGGGTTCGCCGAATTTGAGAATCGGAATGCGGATACAAAGCCCAATGGTGTTGACCACGCTGAATTGCAACATTTGCCCCATTAGTGGCTTGGAGCGGGATTCGGGGTAGGTCCACAGGCGGTTCCAGGTGAAGTTGCTGACAGTGGCGATGATGAACGAAATGCTGCCTGCCAGCACCAGGGATGCGCCTGCCAGGGCGACCAGCAGGTTCATGCCCACAATATCGATGGCAGAGCCAAGCGCGCCGACGATGGCGAACTTGGTGAAGCGCACACGCTCGTCTGGATTGCTCAAAATCATGGTCATGCCAGCCCCAGTTTTTCTTTGAAGTAAGGGATGGTGCGGCGCAGACCTTCTTCGAGGTCGACCTGCGGCTGCCAGCCGAGAATGTTTTGGGCGCGGGTGATGTCGGGGCGGCGGCGCTGCGGGTCGCGTGAGGAGCGCGCATCGACAAAGGTGATTCCGGCAGGGTTGCCGGTCAGGCGGTTGATGATTTCGGCAAACTCGAGCAGGGTCATTTCGACCGGGTTGCCGATGTTGACCGGCATGTGTTCATCGGAATAGAGCAGTTTGACAATTCCATCAACAAGGTCATCGACATAACAGAAGGAGCGGGTCTGCTGTCCGTCACCATAGACGGTCAGAGGATGGCCGAGCAGGGCCTGTTTGAGCAGGTTGGGCAGGGCGCGGCCGTCTTCCAAATCCATGCGCGGGCCGTAGGTGTTGAAGATGCGTACAATGCGCGTATCCACTTTGTGCTGGCGGTGGTAGGCCAGGGTCAGGGCTTCGGCGAAACGTTTGGCCTCGTCGTAGACAGCGCGCGGGCCGGTAATGTCGACGTTGCCGGGGTAGTCTTCCGTTTGCGGGTGGACGAGCGGGTCGCCGTAGATTTCGCTGGTCGATGCCAGCAGGTAGCGCGCGCCGTTGGCTTTTGCCACGCCCAGGGTGTGGTGCGTGCCGAGCGCCCCGGCCTTCATGGTCTGGATGGGCAGGTTGAAGTAGGCGTAAGGTGAAGCCGGGTTGGGGCTGGCAGGCGAGGCGAAGTGCAGGACGGCATCTACTTTGCCGGGGGTGAAGATATATTCAGAGACATCCCGCTTGTAAAAGATGAAGTTTTGGCTGCCAGCCAGGTGGGCAATATTATCCGGTGAGCCGGTGATGAAATTGTCCAGGCCTACGACCTGGTGGCCTTCGGCGATAAGCCGGTCTGAAAGGTGCGAGCCGAGAAACCCGGCTGCACCGGTGAGCAAAACGCGCATAAAAGTTCTCCGAGAAAATGGTTTTATAGTGTGGGCGACCCATTGGGTTGCTCACACTATAGTTGGGTTGTCCCTATTGAAATTACCGCCAGTCAATCTTCTGTATTAACCCGTCACCTGTGACCTGGGTTGCCTGCCCGCTAAAACTGTCTATGAGCCACAGGTTGCCCTGATAGAGTATGGCAATAAATGCTGTGTCTTGTTCGTCGCCTGAGGGTGCCCAGTGCGGGGTTTGCGGCTCAATTCCAGGTGCGCCTTCGAGCGGGAAGAGCGCGCGGCGGTTCGAGCCGTCCCTGTCCATGATGAACAGGCGGTAGCCGCTGGTCTCCGATTGCAGGGGCGAATAGGCTTGCAGGTAAGCAACCCGGTAGTCGATTTCGTCTTCGCTTTGGCTGGCCGGTGAGACGGCGGGATATGCAAACATGCCAGATTGGCGCACCATGCGCACATTTGCCCCGCTCAAGAGCGAGAGCGCGCCCAGGTCGAAATAGGGAGATTCTTCTGGGTTGACCAGTCCCTGCGGCGGGGCGTGGTTGACGTAAAAAAGCGTGCGCGAGTCTGCGCCCCATGCCAGCGGTGGGATGAGCGCCCAGTCGCCCAGGGTTTGCAGGGGTGTGATTTCAACCAGGCTGACCAGTTCGTTGTCCCTGAAACTGACCAGGCCGATGCCGTCGGGGCGCGAATAGGCCAGGCGGCTGCCGTCAGGCGACCAGGCAAATCCGCTGCCCCACCAGCCGTAAACGCCGCCGGTGTTGGCCTCGATAACGGTTGTGGGCTGACCAATGCTGCCCGCCGCGCTAAAACGGCGCGTGTAAAGGTCGTTGTTGGCCTGCCAGCCAGGGGCTGCGGCACGTGGTTCGACCGTAGAGTAAGCGATGTTTGTGGTGGTTCCGGGAATCCAATCGGCGAAATGGATTACATTTGAAACCCTCAGGTTGATGGGCCGCGCCTGTGGGTCATCGAGATTGAGCGCCCACAGGGTGTTAATTTCTTCGTTAAGCGGTTTTTCCGACTTGCGGGTGTAGAGCAGCCAGTCGCCGCGCGGTGATAATTTCAGGATGCGCCCGTCCAGGTCGCCGCTGGTGATGACGGGGGTGCGGTTGGCGGTTGAACCTTGCACCAGCCAGGCGTTCCCGCCCGCCAGATAGACCAACCTGCCGCTGATGGGCAAGGACGAGAACGGGGTTTGCACGCCAACCATCACGATTTCAGGTTGGGCGGGCTGTAAAACGACGGACTTGACTATCGAGTTGCTGGTTTCTATGCCGTTCTCGAAAACGCGCCGGGTGGTCAATTCCTGGATGCCGTTGGCGCCTTCCTGGATGAGCCGCGTTTCACCCTGCGGCAAGGACTCGTTACGCACGGTCTGGCGTTCGAAGGCCAGGGTCACCTGGCGGGTGTCGAATTCCTCGCGCACGCGTGAGACCGTGACCTGGCTGCCGTCCTGCAACAGAGCGTACACCGGCGGCTCGACCTTATCCAGGCTGCCGATGGTGACGTTTGCGGCCTGTAAGGCCTGCTGGACGGTGCTGCCGGAAGGGATTGCCGACTGTAAACTTTGCCCATCCACATTGACTGTCACGCTGATTTGCAGGTCACTCGACGAGACTCGCGGTGCGAAACACCCGCCCAGTAAAAGGCTGGCAATCAGCAGGAGCAGGAGGAAAGGTTTCATTGGCGGCGCTGGTATATCGGGTATAATCCGCCTACTTAATGCGGCCCGTGAAGGTCATTAATCCGTCGGCGATGGTAATACTTTCAAGGCGGAATCCGGTGGCAGCGGGGCCGAGCGCGCCGGTAAAGGCTTCGTTGAAGAGTGCGCTGATGGTGTTGTTCAGGCCTTCAGGCGCGGGCAGCGGGCCGAAATCGACCGATTTGACAGCGATTAGGGGTTGTCCGTTGGCGTCGATATTGGCCGAGAGGGCGATTCGCACATTGGCGGTGAAATATCCCTGGACGGCTTTTCCGTAAATCTGGATTTCGTTGTCGCGAAGGAATACCTGCGGTTCGGTCAGGAACGAATCTGGATCGGATGCAACCCGCTGGGCGACCACCGAGGTCAGTTGGGCCTCGTTCATCGTAAAACTCAATGTGCCAGTTTGTTTGGCGTTTTCGATGGCCTGTTTGAGCTGTTCTTCCACACTTCCGGCAGTCTCGGTCGAAACGGGAATCTGGCCCTCAGGATAGTCTGGCCCGCCGATGAACATGTTGCAGGCCAGGGATGATAAAATCAAAACAAGCAGTGACAGTAAAATTTTCCTATTCATTGTATCCTCACTTTTTTGAACTCAAAACCGGATAATTATAGCATGAGCGACTCTCAAAACCTGCCCGAACTCAACCTTTCAGCATTGTTGGAAGGTTTGCTTTTTGCCGCCCCCGAACCTGTCAGCCCGGCCCAGTTGGGCGCAGCGCTGGAACTTTCCCCGACGGAGATTGAAAAGGGACTGGCTGCCCTCGAAGAAGACCTGCGCGAGCGCGGAATCCGTTTGCAGCGCCACGCCGGACGGGTGCAGTTGACCACCGCCCCAGAGATGGCCGACCAGGTCGAGACCTTCCTCGGTCTCGAAGCGACCAGCCGCCTGAGCCGGGCTGCGCTCGAAGCCCTGGCGATTATCGCCTTTCAGCAGCCGGTTACCCGCCCGCAGGTGGACGCGATTCGCGGCGTCAACAGCGACGGTGTGATGAAAAGTTTGCTAAGCAAGGGATTATTGCAGGAAGTAGGCCGCTCGGATGGGCCGGGTCGGCCCATCCTGTACGGCACTACTCCCGACTTTTTGCAACACTTTGGCCTGAATTCGCTCTCTGAACTGCCGCCCCTGGATGTCGAATCAGGCCATGAAAAAGATGTCGAACTGCTAAAGGGCTGAGTTTTTAGCGCACCTTTTCGACATCCTGCATATTTACCCAGCCGGATTTATCGTCCGATGCAAAAATGGGCGCGTAAACGCCTACCGATTCAATCAGGTGTACCAGCCAGGGGGTTGCTTTGTGGTTGGTGGCGTTGATGTTCAACGGTTTCGGGTCAGACAAATAGGGGTCTTTGCCGATGCCGACCACGCGCCCTACCAGCCCGTCTTCACTCTTTTTGATTTCAGAAATGACGAGCAGCTGTTTGTCGAAACCAAATTGCTTGTAAAGAATTCTCTGGCTTCCGTCGGTGGCCTTGAATAGATAGCCATTGGATTCCAGATAGTTGGGTCTCTCGGTATTTAACGCCCTGAGAAAGGAAAATTGCTGGTCGCTCAGGCTGATGCTTGCTTCAGGGGCCGACAGGTCTGCACTGCCGCGGATTTTGATGCGCCCCGATTCGAGGCGCGGCACAACCCGGTACAGCCCCAGGAATTGGCCTTTGTAGGCGGGCGTTTCGGCCACCTCGGCCGGGAGTTCTGGCTGGCTGGTTTCGAATTGCAGGTCGAAAATTTCGCTCTCGTGCCGGACGGGCATTATTGTTTCTGAGCCATTTGTCAGGACATTCAGGTTGATGTTCATGTGAATGCCTTCCGGCAAGCCGGTTGGGTAGGCCTTGATGAGCGAATCAATCAATTCGGTCACGTGCTGGGGTACATTGGACATGGTTTTCTCCTCAAAGTCGGCTTTCCTAACCGACAGCTCGTTTTACCTCGGCGGGGTTAATGCCCGCAATGCGGACGTTGATGACCTTTTTCAAAACATCGAACCAGAACGGCGCTCCCTGGGCGGCGGCGACTCCGGTAATCAACAGCCCCAGGATTTTTGTGGCCCAACCCAACGGGTCGTATGTCGCTGGCCCGTTCAGGAGCGGGTAGCATTTTCCGAGCAGGAAAAGGCCGGGGCGCAGCGAAGTCGGGTTTGGCCCCCAGTAACAGGATGAATCCGCCGAGTAGGTTTCCACCCCGCTTGAAAGGCCGAGCCAGCCAACTGGCAGGTGCAGCCAGACATCGCTGTTGTTGTTAACGATTATCCCAAACTGCTCCTGGGTTATCCCGTCCGGGTTTTCAGCAACCATGCTTCGTCCCTGGTTCGAAGTAATCGCGCGCAGGTAGTCGTCTTTCCAGAGCGCATTGAAAATATGAACAGAGTCAATGTTTAGCGTGAAAGCCAGCCCAATGGCGAGGACATACGCCAGGGTCTGGGCGCGGCGGCGATACCAGCCGGAGACCCTGTCCATGCTGTTGTTGAACCATTCTTCAATATTTTGCCTGGCGCGCATCTGGATGCTTTCTGTTTCGATGCTGGCATTGGTCAATTCGCTCAACAAAGCGCCCAGGATTTGCTTCAAGCGCGGATGGGTGATGCTCAGCCCGGCCAGCCCCTTGCGGTAGCGGTTATTGGCCGTTTCGGGGATTTCTTCGCTGCTGTTGATGAGTCCGGCCTTGATGGCCTCGCGGATTTGGATGTGCTGGACAGTGACGGTCGTGATAGCGCTCTCGATGGACGGCTTGAGCGGTGGGAAATCCTCGCCCAGGCCTTCAAGGGCGTTGCGAATATCTTCCATGGCGGCTTCCTGGGTTGTCTCATCGGCCTGTGAGACCAACACGCGGCGGGTCAGCGCCAGGATGACGTTCAGGCGCTTTTGGGCTTCCTCGCGCTGTTTTTTACCCAGCCTGAACAGTTCCCAGCGCAGTTTGTACAGGTAATACTGCATCAGCGAGGCTTCCGTGGAAGCATTCAGGATGATGTCCATGATGGCCTGCGCGAACTGGCTCGACGGAATGTAAGATGGCTTGGCTGTGCCGTCGTCGCCGCTGTACAGGCTTCGAATCAGGGGGTGGTTATAGAGCTGGTCGGCCAGCGCAAAATCAGACAGCATATTGCGAACGGTCGATTCGAGCATTTTGGCCCGCCAGCGAAACCGGTTTGCCAGCCATTCATGAACAGACATTACCACCATGCTGGTAATGGTCCAGACCACCAACATACCGATTATCGTGCTTAGAACTTGTTCGATGCTCATAGTTTTCCTGCCGCTTCTGGGAACTTGATGGGTGGTTAGCAGTTGCCAAAGACCAGCACTTGCTGGGCGCGCTGCCTGAGCGCGTTGCGCGGATTCTTGATTTCAGAAACCTTCTGGTACGCGCGCATGGCGTTTTCTTTGTCGTGCAGCCTCCGGTAGGTATCGCCGACATAATTCCACGCCAGCGATTTTTCGTCCGCGTCGTGGGTCAGTTCGATTCCCTTGTTGAACTGGGTCAGCGCGTGTTCATATTTACTTTGCAGGAAGAAGGTAATACCCATGTTGATATAAGCCGTGGCGTTGCCGGGTGAGTCGCTGATGGCCGAAGCAAACGCCACCAGGGCGTCTTCATAAAAGCCGCGCTTTTGCAGGTGCTTGCCCTGGCGAATCCACGACTGGGCGCTTTTCTCATCGCTGTCATTCGCGCCGCGCAGTTTTTTCAGGGTCAACCCGGTCATCTCTGCCAGGGTTTGCACCAGGTTGTGATTCTGCTTCCCCGGCGACATCGAAAATTTTTCGATTTTGCGGGCATTGGCGCGGTGCTTTTTATGCGGCTGCCAGATGTCGGCCACCGGCTGTTCACGCTTTGCGTCCATCGCCAGTTGAACCTGGTCATATTCCGTGCCGTGCGCGCAATGGGCGCGTTTTAGCAAATTTATCTCGCGTTCCAGGGTCTTTTGATTTTTGAACCAGGCTGGCACTGGCGAGAAAGCCATTTCGGTGGCTCCTTCCGCGGGTTGGCGTGGAGCGGGGTTGCTTTTCCAGCCAGCGATGGGCAGCACCGGGTTGTGAACCGGCTCATACATTTCCGGCGTTTCCTTGCCCGCGCGGCCGCATTCCCTGGGCGACAATTCGTGGGAATGGATTTCGGGGATTTGGAATTTTTCCACCAAAGCGGGTTTGCCTGCCTGCGGGGCTTTTTCCTCGCCCAAAGTTTCAGCCGGAGCGGGCTGGACCGGGGCCTGGTACGCTTCGACGGGCGTTTTGCTTACATCCTTTTCGTCGAGCAGCGCCAAAAGGCAACGCCAGGCCTTGGCGCGTTCGTGGTCGTCTTCGAGGAAATTAATCCCGATTTCGTAGCAACTGACGGCGTCTTCGATGTTCCCAAGGCTTTTCTGCACCTCGGCCAGGCGGCTGTAAGCCCGTCCATTGCGCGGGTTAATCGCCAGTGCTTTGCGGTAGGCCTCCGCTGCCAGGGCGGAGTTGTGCCCTTCGGCGAACTCGCCCAGGTTCATCCACAACTCCAGACTGGCGGGCAGGTACTCAAGCGCAGATTTGAGCGTATTGACAGCCTTTTCGGGCAGATTTTGTTTGCCATAGACCCTGGCCAGCCGCTGCCAGGCCGTCTGGTGATTCTTGTCTTTCGCCAGCAGCAATTCGTAGGCGCGGGTTGCCTTGTCGAAGCGGTTGATTTTTTCAAGCACGCTGCCGACATTCAGCAGGGCCTGGGGGTAATCGGGCACAATCCGCAGGGCTTTGCGGTAGGCCCCGATGGATTCTTGCAACAGGTTCATTTTTTCGTACACGCTCGCCAGCCCGACCCAGGCAACCACATCCTCCGGGTTCCGTTTCAGGGCTGACTTGTACGCCTCCCGAGCCTTTGGCAGGTTGTTGACGCCCAGGTAGAGTTTGCCAAGATTGTTCCAGGGCAGGAGCGCTTCAGGCTGCAAAGTCTGGATTTTTTCGTAGGCTTCGATGGCTTCAGCCGTGTTGCCCATTTCGACGAAAGCCAGCGCCAGGGCTTTCTGGCATTCGGCTTGCAGGGCCGTGTTCCCGAGCACATCGGCCAGGTCTGTGGCGTTTTGCAGGTATTGGTGCGCGCCGTCGGGATCGTTATCGCGCCAGGCAAGGATTCCCTGACGCAGGTTTTCTCGCGATTCGGTCATCAGTTGGGCTGAAAGATTGTTGTCCGCATCGGGCCGGTTACTTGCCGGGTCTGTGTCCGCCCCGGCTTCGCACAGGTCGAAAATCCGATAACGGTCTTCCCAATAGGCCGGGAAGTTGGTCACCAGGTCGAGCAGTTGCCTTTCGTCCAGCCAGAAAATGGCCCTGAGCAGGCGCTTGTCGAAGCCCTCGCGTTGGTAATAGAAAGTGTGCCAGGCGCCATGCCTGGACTGTTCACCGGCGGCAGCCAGGTTTTCGATGAAATAAACCCGCCGGGCCTGTTCGCTGTCTTCGAAAACAACCCGTACAAACTCGCCGAAGCTTGTTTTCGCGGCGTCAACAATGTAGACGCTTAATCCGCCTTCGTCCAGCCGGTTGGCGACTTCGCGCATCGACCTGTCCTTCCCTTGCGGTGAGCGGTACAAGGCCATCAGGTAGGCTGGTTTTTGCCACTGTCTGGCGAGATAAATTTCATCCAGTAAAGCGCCTGGCCCGTCTTTCAACGATGGGCGTGTTTCGATATCAACGAGCATTTGGTTATTCATAAATCAACCTCCTCAGGACGGGATGAATATCACACCAGTTTTCGCCGTTTTGGTATTCCAGGATGGCCAGCAATTGCAAGAGCGGGCGCAGCCGGTCGTTATACTCAAGGCGATTGTGTTCGTGGATTTTTTTTAGGAAACTCAGGTCGTTTTTGTCGAGAATACGGCGATATTCGTTGCGAATTTCGGTGGCGGCCATTTCGACATCGGAAAACTCGATTTTTGTGGCATTCCTGCGACGGGCGCGGCCCAGTGACGTGCGCATGATGCGCGCCATTTCGCGGAAAACCCCGCCACTGTACGATATGGCGGCTTCGAGCGCGCTGGAGTCTATCAATTCGGGCGACATGCGCACATTGGAAAATTTACGCATGGTGGCATAGCCTTCCTCGTCGTGCAGTTCGGTTTCGAGCGGCCGGTGCAGGTTGATGTTTGGCAGGAAGATGGCCTGGTCGCGGATGGCGTCGAATTCCTTGCTATAAAACAACGCGCTCGAAATTGTGTACACAATCGCGCAGTTGGGTTGGTTCATAATCTCGCGCCGGTCGTGGAAGATGGCGCGCGCTTTCTCGAGGTCTGGTTTGTCCAAATCGTCAATCAGGATGAGCGGGATGCGCTTTTCCTGCGCATAGATCGCCTCCGATATCCCATTGATGACGGCTATCAGCCCGGTGATGTCCTTCTCGATAACCTGGCGCAACTCGACGCGGGTGGCAGGCTCAAGCTTCATCTTCATCCCGGCATTGAAGAAAAAATTGTCGATGGATGCGCCCAATTCGTATCCGTTGACCCTGCCAACCAGCACGGTGCGGGTTTCCTGCTCCACTTTGCCTTTCCAGCTTTCCAGGTCTTTCAGCAATTTCTCTGGCAGGTGGCCGCCCATTCTGCGGTATACGCGATACATGCGCCCGCCAATCGCCAGCAGGATGTCTAGAAAGTCGAGGTCGATGATGTCGGCTTCCTCGCGGATGCTGAAATGGATGGGCCAATATTTTTTGCGAATCTGGCTGGATGCGAGAATGTGCTGCAATTCGGTCGATTTCCCGCAGCCGCGATGTCCCGAAAAATAGAACTTGGGCGGGCGGTGAAAGGGCGACATCAGCGCATTGGTCAGGTCTGCGATTGGGTTGCCGGGGCGGTTGACGTAAAACGGGTTGGGTTCCCCGTTTTTACCGGCGATGAGCGGCAAATCCAGCTCGAAATTGAGCCAGGCGCGGTCGAAATCCGTTGCGGTGATGAAGTCCATGGCCTGCATCCTTGTTTACCGGGTGCCCAGATAGGCTTCCATGCTCCAGCCTTCGGGCGATTCCATTTGCACCCAGCCGTTGTTGCGGTCCAGGATTTTGATGCGCTGGCCTTTTTCGAGCCAGCCCACGACCGGGGAATTGGCCCCCGGCCCGGCGCGGACGTTTAGGGCCTGCGCATTGCAGACCATATATTCTCCGTCATCAGGTTCAGATTCTGCATCGAATTTCAGGGCGTTGATATCCACCCAGCCTGGCGGCGAGGTGATTTTCGCCCATTGCCCATTTTGCTCGATAATTTCGACCTGGGCGTTCCTGTCCAGGTGGTTGATGGGCGGCAGGGCTGTGAAGGGGCCGAGATAAACCGGAGCCCTGTCTTTGATGACAGTTGCATTTGCGCTCGCTGTGACGGACTCTTCGATGGCGGGCTCCGGTACATCCAGGATGTCTTCACTCGGCAGGCCTGCGGGCAGTTCTTCGGATTCGGTTTTGCCGGGCAGGTCTTTCAGGTATTTTTCGATGCTTGCAAGTCGCGCTTCGATGGCGAAGACGCGCTCGTTGATGCTGGCTTTGGGTTGGCGCTTCGAGAGCATGTGCAATTCCTCCAGGCTGCCATTGAAGCGGTTCACGTCGATATCCAGGGCTTCGCTGCCGAATAATTGCCCCGGACCTTTTTTGGAGAACTGCCAGAATTCCCATGATAGCCAGGGTGGTGGGACAATTGGCGCGGCTGCCAGGGTGTAGTTTGCTATCCAGAGCGGGAATTGATACCAATAGGTAGCCGATTCGCCGTAACTCTTCCAGAATGCCGGCGAGGTGTAAATGATGGGAGTTTTTTCCTTTTCCAGCATGTACTCGACAAACTGGCGCAGGTAGGCAAGCGGCAGGTTGGGGTTCGAGTCGCTGGGCTGTTCGAAATCCACCACGGGCGACAACTCTCCCGGTTCGTTGTTCAGGACATCAAGAAAATAGCGGGCCTGTTCGGCGGCGGGTTTGGTGTAGTCGAGATAGTGGTAGGCGCCCCTGAGCAGGCCCGCCTCGCGGGCTTTCTTCCAGTTTTCGGCAAAACGCGGGTCGGTGAAGGTTGCCTGTGACGATTTGATAAATACAAATTGTGCGCCAGCCGCCCTGGTTTTGCGCGCATCCCAGTTGCCGTTCCATTTTGAGACATCGATTCCGATAACAGTCATGGTTTTCTCCTTGCGCGATATTCTGTCCGCTTTGGCTACGCAAACCCAATTTGATATAAGTGAAACTGGCTGGCGTTCGAAGATGTATCCTGCAGCCTGGTTTCCTGCTCTTGCCATAGTTTGGGAGACCAGACTTCAAAGTAACGGCCTTGCCCCACCAGCACGGCCTGGTCTGTAATCTGGGCAAACTCTGCCAGGCTGGCAGGGATGTGGATGCGCCTATCCTTTTCTATTTGTAGCAGCACGGCATTGCTCAACATCAGGCGCGAGAGCAAGCGCGCCAGCGGGTCGGTGATGCTCAATTGCCTGAAATGCCCGACCAGGGTTTCGAAATCGTCCTGGCCGACCAGCAGTAAATTTTGTTCAAATCCCTGGGTTAAGTAGAATTGTCCCGCAACCAATCCCCCGGGTGCAGTAAACATATTGCCTGTGCGAGCATGTAGAGTGTAGCGTCCGATTAACATTGTTGCCGCAACCTTTTATGAGTAGTCTGATGTTAGGCTGCGCTCATTATCCTATTGTGATTAATTTCGCATAATGAAAGAAACACTAGTTTTTTGTGTCAATTTTATTAGTCATTTTGCAACATAAAATTGACATGATTTTGCTACGTTGTGGTGTCATTAGGGTGGTTTTATTGGGGCAGGTTTTGTCGCCTTTCGTGGGTGAAGAAAGGCCTTGCGGTGGGTGAAAACTTACCCTGTATTTATGGATGATTTGTGACCAATTGTTGCGGATTCTGGGATGGTAATTGTGAGAGTTGTTTGCGCTAATCTCGGTATTTGTTTGGGGTTATTTCTGCGCCCTGGTTGGTGGGTATTTGATGTATTGTTTTTGCGTGAGTGTAAGCGCGTTTGGTGGTATTTGTGAGATGGTTTTATCGCTATGGCGTGTTGTTGTTTTAAATCAAAAAATGGGCACAAATGCCCATTTTTTGATTTGGTATAAATGCCCTCTTGCCAGCGCACTTTCTTCTTATTGATTAATGGTATTTGTTTTGGGCAAAACCACCTTGATTTGCGTGCCGTTTCCGGGCCTGGATTGGATTGTAATTTTTGCCCGAATTTGCGCCGCCCACTCTTTGATATTCTTCACGCCCATCCCCGCAGAGTTTTTCAGGGCGGATTTCTCGAACCCCTGACCGTCGTCCCTGATTTCAAGGCAAACGTTGCCTCGCTGCTCGGTCAGGTGCACAGTCACGTTTTTCGCGCCGGAATGCCGCAAGACGTTGTTGAGCGCTTCGCGCGCAATTTGGTACAGGTTGAGCTCCTGTTGCAAAGAGATTTCCAACAGTTCGGGGGAGATAAAGCGCGGGTGGATGTTGGCCCGGCCTTCGACCGCGGTCAAACGGCGGTGCAGGGCTGAAACCAGGCCCTCGTTCTTTAAGTCCACTGGCTGTAGTTCGTGCAGGAACAGGCGCATTTCACGCAGGGCTTGCCGGGCGATACTGCCGATTTTGTTCAGGGAATTGGGCAGGTCTTCCGTCCGGTTGATTTCCAGTTGGGCCTGGGTGATTTCAACCTGGTATAACAGGCCGTAAATTTGTTGTGTCACCGTATCGTGCAGGTCTTTGACCAGTTTTTTTCGTTCTGCAAACGAGACAGCCAGCCGTCGCTGGTGGTCGACATAAATCAGCATGGACAGTTCGTTGACAATCATTTCCAGCCCGGAGCTGTCGTCTTCGCTGAATTTGGCTCCGCCAATCCTGAAAATGCAGACGGCACCTTGCAGGTGTTCATCTATCACAATCGGGCAAACCAGCAGGTTGCCTGTCTCGCCTTCGTAGCGGCTGTTTTCGAGCAATTCCGGGACCGAAATTTCGGTAAAGTGCATACAGTGTGAACCGGCTTTCAGCCTTGCCAGGTATCTGCCAAAATTTTCAGAAATTCGCTGGGTTTCCAGCGCTTCATCGTAACTGTAGGCGGCATCCAGTTTGAATCCGGCTTTCTCGTCACCGATAAAATCTGAGTCGCGCGTAAAGACAAACCCGGCCAGCCCATTAAAACTGGAAACAATCTGGAAGATGGCGGCTTCCAGGAAAATGTTAATATCCGTGATGTGATTGGCTGCGGTTGAAATCGAGCGCATCAGGTTGATTCGGGTTTCGAGGGCGCGTTGGCGGGATTCCTCCATCTTCTTTTGTTCGGTTACGTCCTGCCATAAGAGCAGCCTGCCGCCCAGGTCGCCGTTTTCTTTAAGCAGGGGGATGCTGCGCACATCGAAAGAATATACAAACCCATCGAAATCGACCCTGGCCAGCACCGAATATTCAGACATCTGGTTTTCCTGGGCCAGCATCTCATCGTTTGTCAGGATGTCGTGCGCAGATTTTCCGCGCAATACCGCGCTGCTCTGACCGGTGATAACTTCGATGAATGGGTTTACATCCAGGATGTTATTTTTCTCATCCAGAATCATCCATCCCAGTCTCATAATGTCTATAATTTTTTTTCGTTCGAGGGGAATACTTGCAGGTTGGGGAGTATTCCTTTTGCCAAAGGTAAATAGATAGGCGACAAGGAAGATTCCTGCAATTGCAAGAATATTTACTTGAGGTCCGACAAGCATGCCCAGGGCGACCAGATTCACAATTGTCACAGCAAATTCAGGCGCGGACAGTTTTGAAAAATCCCTTGCCGGCCTGAAAAACAGTATCGCAGAAATGGCGATGAACAAGATAACAACAATCAAAATTAGGCTGGAAAATAAATTTTGCTGACTGCTAATTTGAGCTTGCGCACCATCCCCGGCGGCGACAGTGGCACCGATGATAACTGCAATTCCGAGCGCTATTTGTGTCGCAAGCAAAGCGGCCGCTTTTTTACCTGCCCTGTACCCGGAGCGATGCTGCATGGCAAGCACGGCAGCAGACCGGACAATGCCCACGGTAGCGAGCAGCAGGATGGCAAAAGTCCTCAGGTAAAAAGGCGTTTCGCCAATCGTTTCGGAGAACGCCAGCAGGACGCAGGTAAAGCCGAAGGCTCGAACCGCGGGCAAGAGAGCGTGCTCAACCTTTGATGCGCGTGTCGCGAGAAAATACGCAATACCCCCCAGAAAAAACAGGATAATCTTCAGGGTAATATCCATGGGAAGGTGTTTACAAGCCTCCGGATAATTTTAGACTTCCAGGCTGGTATGCCTGAATGCCCAGAAATCAGGTGAGAGCAGCGCCAGCGACTTGGCTTCCGATTTTGTCAGCCAGAACACAACCCGGGTTGGGTAATCGACAAACAGTTCCCGGCGCATGTTCAGGGCGCGGAATGCATTGCGATTGCCGCTGCCTCCGCCACGATTGATGTGGGTCACATAAAACACCGACTTTTGTCGCGTCGGGTGTCGTGAAAGCGTAAGTGGAATATCGTAGGTTGCCCCTGATACGACATACTCAACAACCTGCTGGCCGGCGGCTTCAACCAGCCTGGTTAATCCATCCTGTGCCGATTTGCGCGCAGTGGCGGATGAGCAAACCACAACCAGAATGGACGGGCGATTCCAGCGCACGGCTTGCTGGATTTCAGAAAACAAAATTTCCACCTGTTCTTTGTTTGCAGGAGCATTCATGGAAACCTTTTTTACAGATTGGCGGCTTACTGCACGTTGTTGGTTGGGGACGAATCGTTGTTGGTCAGGCCTTCGCGCTGGGCATAAAGGGCAGCCTGGGTGCGATTGGCCAGGTGTAATTTCGACAGGATGTTGCTGACATACTTTGCCACGGTGCGGTCGTTGACGAAGAGCGCATCCGCGATTTCCTGGTTGCTGTGGCCGCGGCCAATCAGCCGCAGGGTGTCGATTTCGCGCCGGGTGAGCAGTTCGCTGACCTGGGCGGGCTTTTCAGGCTGGCTGATTTCGCGGATGACCCGCAGCGCAATCGATGGGTGCAGCGAAGCCAGGCCTTGCGAGACATCCCGAATGGCCTGGAAGAGCTGGTCGCGGGTGGCGTCCTTGAGCATATAACCCAGCGCCCCGGCCCGAATGGCGTTAAAAATTAAATCGCCCTCGGCAAACCCTGAAAGCACCAGGATTTGCGCATCCGGCATGATTTGTTTTATCTGGGGGATTGTTTCCAAACCGTCCTGGTTGGGCATCACCAAATCCAAAAGTACGACATTGGGTTTGGTCTGGCGCAGCATTTGCACAGCTTGTAAGCCGTCGCTTGCCTGTCCAACCACCTCAATATCGGATTGGAACGAGAGGATTGCAACCAACCCCTCTCGAACTACATTTTGGTCCTCTACAACCAGTACGCGAATCTTATTCACGAGCCGCCTTGTCCCGGCAAGCTGCTGCCTGGGAGTTAGGGTGAGATGCCTTGTTTATGCTTTCTTCGTGCGCTGCTTTTTGAAAATAAGAAACTTCTGTTTTCTTATTGGAATTTTTTTGTAAAAAAGGATTTCCCGAATAAAACTCCCCGACTGTATATGAAAATTTCCCGTTCCGTGATCTATTGAGCATTAATATACCTGTGCACTGATTATATTGAGTATATCATAATGACCGCAAGCGTATTAGAAAAATTGCCATCTTATTCGTGTATTTTAAATTCCCAGCCACTTCTCTGTCAACCGGGGCAGTTCTGCCGCATTTCCCTGCTTGACCGTACACTGCGGCAGCGACCCCAGGAAGAGCCTGCCGTACTGCTTGGTCAGCACGCGCCGGTCGAGGATGGCGACCACGCCCCGGTCACTGGCGGAGCGGATCAGCCGCCCGAATCCCTGTCGGAATTTGAGAATCGCTTCGGGAACCTGGTATTCGCCAAACGGGTCGTCGAACGTCTCGGAGCGGGCGGCAACAATCGGGTCGGTCGGCACTTCGAACGGGATTTTCGTCAGCACCACGACCTGCAACGACTCGCCGGGCACGTCCACACCTTCCCAGAACGAGCGAGTTCCCAGCAAAACGGCGCGGTCGGTGCTTTTGAACGATTCCAGCAAGGCCTGTGGCGATGCGCCGTCGCCCTGCTCATAGACCTGGATATCCTGGTCGCGCAGGGAAGCCCCGATGGCCTGCGATGCGCGCTTGAGTTGCGCGTAAGACGTGAACAGCGCCAACATCCGCCCGCCGCTGGCAATGGCCGTCTGCGCAATGGCGCGGTTGACCGCCTGCTCGTAGCCCGGCGCGTTCGGTTCTGGAATGTCTTTGGGGATGAACAGCAGGGTCGAGCCTTCGTAATCGAAGGGCGAACCCAGGGTCAGTTCGTCGGCTTCTTCTGCCATCAGGGTGTTGCGGACGTAGCCAAAATCACCGGCGGCGGTCAGGGTGGCCGAAGTCAGGATGACCGCTTCTTTTTCGTGCCACAAGTATTTTTGAATTAATGGCCCAATCCGCAGCGGGGCGGTATTGAGCGTCAGGCGCTTGTTCTGCGGCTGGATTTCGACCCAGTAAATCGTCTCCGGCTTGGGGTCGTGCATCATCCCGCTGATGGCCGATTCGGCCTCGACCAGGCGTCGGTACAGCCCGCTCAACGAACCGAGCGGGTCTTCGATTTCCTCGATTCCGTCTGCGTACAGTTCGCTGGCCGCTTTGTAGGCATCGCCGACGATATTAATCAGCAGGCGCATGGTTTCGCCGGTCGAATCCCAACTGATTTCAACGGCGTCCCAGCCTTGCGCGGTGCGCGTGGCTGGCAGAATGCGCGTCGAAAAAGCGTACAGGCTTTGCGGGCGGCCTTCCTGCATATACTGCATGAATTCCATCAGCCCGTAGAAGAAGTCGCGGGCCTGGTTTTCGAGCCTGAAAGCCAGGTCTGACGCGCGGTGGACGAGATTACCCAGCGCGGCGAAATCGGATGGCCGCACCAGGTCGGTGGCAACGCGCAGGAAGTTGCCCAACACCCCGCTGCTTGATCCGCCAACTTCCTTGACCAGCCGCCTTAAATCCTCCTCGCTCATGCGGAAGGACATTGCCCCGGTCGTGGCCGACTCAAGGTGGTGGCCTTCGTCAATCACCAGGTATTGGTATTCGGGCAAAACTTTTCCCTCGGCGGCCACGTCTGAAAGCAGCAGGGCATGGTTGACCACCAGGATGTGCGCCGCCTGGGCGGCCTGCTTGGCGCGGTAAAACGGGCAGGTTCCGCCCATCTTCCCGGCGCAGGTTTCGCCCGAACAAGCCTCGTCCTCGGCTGAAAGTTTCATCCAGACGTCTTTTTCCTGCGGGCGGTTCAAGTTCAGGTTGCCGCGGTCGCCGCTGGGGTCTTGCAGCGTCCAGACCAGCGTCTTGGCCAGCACGCGCGCTTCGTCTCCATTGCGCGGCCCCTGGTGACGCAGTATTTCCAGCCGCCGCGGGCAAAGGTAATTTGAGCGGCCCTTCAGCACCGCGGCCCGCAGCGGGATGCCGAGCGCCTCGCGCACCGCCGGAACATCTTTGCTTATCAACTGGTCTTGCAGGTTGATGGTGTTGGTCGAAACCACCACCCGCGTACTGTTCTGGATGGCAAACAGCGCCGCAGGCACCAGATAGGCAAACGACTTGCCCACACCCGTCCCTGCCTCGACCATCAGGTGCTGGCTGTAGGAAAGCGAATTGGTGACAGCCCGCAGCATTTCAATCTGCTCAGGGCGCTGCTCGTAAGCCTCGAAATAGCGGGAAAAAGGCCCGCCATACTCCAAAATGGAGGCCACTTCATCGGCATCCAGCGGCACGACTTCTTTTACCGGGCCAAGCGGGCGGGCCGGAGCGGACTCACCTTCGGCGAAAATCGGCCCCGACAGGCCGGGTTTGACCCGTTTGGCCTTGACCGGCTCCCGCCCCCGCATCTTCAGCGCTTCCTGGAAGCCGAAATTGCCATCCCACTCGAGCGGTTCTCCCATGCGGACGATTTCAGCCAGCAGGTCGAGCGGCAGTTGCGCGGCAATTTCCACCAGCCGCTGGTAAACGGCCAGGGTGACTCGTACATCGTCCATGGCGCGATGGGTCGCAGACAAGGGAATGCCCAACAGTTGGCCCAAAGCCCCCAGGTTGTAGCGGCTGGCTGAAGGGAGCAAGACCGAGGCCATTTCGTAGGTATCGACCGCCTCGTTATAGGCCAGCGCCCGGTGGCGGCGCAGGAATCCCAAATCGAAGCGCACATTTTGCCCCAAAACGGGCAGGTCGCCGCAGAAATGCTCAAGTTCGCCCAGCACGTCGCCAATGCGCGGCGCGTTGCGCACCATGCTATCGTCGATGCCGGTCAGTTGGGTAATATTTTCAGGGATGTGGCGGTTGGGGTTGACGAGTGTCTCGAACTCATCTTCGATGCGGTTGCCACTAAAGCGGATGGCGGCAATTTCGATGATGCTGTCTTTTTGCGGGTCGAGGCCGGTGGTCTCGATATCAATGACGACAATGGGATTCATGCGGTGAGTTTACCATGAAACAAATGTTCATCAAGAAGATTTTTGTGGAAACGATAACTTGCTGTGAACTACTCTCCGAAAAATTTCATCAAAAGAACGGTTAGAATGCGGGTAGAATTAAGAAAGGAAATCAGAATTTTTTTGCTGAAATTTAGAAATAATGGTACAAGAAGATGAAATTAAAAAACATTGTTCGCAATGCAGTTTCTGAAACCCAACTTGAATATGGGGTAGATTTTCAAGTTAAACAAACTTTAGCAAAGCCTTTTGTGAAATGGGCTGGAGGTAAAGGACAACTCATTGAAACTTTACGGCCTTTTTTCCCAGATGGCTTATCTAGCGGGAAAATAAAAAAATATGTAGAACCATTTATTGGTGGTGGGGCTTTATTTTTCTATATTGCTCAAAATTATCATCAGATAGAAGAGTTTTTTATCTCTGACTTGAATCCGGAGCTTATATTAACGTATCAAGTCATCAAAAGAAATGCTGCTGACCTAATTCTTTTGTTGTCCGGCATGGAAATCGAATATCACAACAAAAATCGAGAAGAACAAAAATCTTTTTTTTATGCCTTAAGAGGGGATTTCAACGCACAATTGGCGCATTTCGACTTTGAAAACTTTAATGATAAATGGGTTGAAAGAGCTGCAAAGATTATTTTCTTGAATCGCACCTGCTTTAATGGTCTATTCCGGGTAAACTCCAAAGGCGAGTTTAACGTCCCATTTGGCGATTATAAAAACCCAAGGATTTGTGATTTCGAAAATTTGCAGGCAGTTTCAAGTATTTTACAGCGAGCTGCGATCATTTGTGGGGATTTCACTAAAAGCAAAGACTTTGTTGATAGTGAAACTTTTGTTTATTTTGATCCTCCATATCGACCAATAAGTAAAACTTCTAGTTTTACATCTTATTCAAGATTTGAATTTGACGATAGCTCTCAGAGAAGGTTGGCCGAATATTTTCGCATACTATCAAAAACTGGTGCCAAACTTATGATGAGTAACTCTGATCCGAAAAATGAAAATATCAACGACAATTTCTTCGAAGATACCTATCAGGGTTATGAAATTCAAAGAATTGATGCTAATCGGATGATTAATTGTGATGGGGAGAAGCGTGGAAAAATTAAAGAAATAATTGTTATGAACTATTGATTCCCAACAAGGAGAAAAAAATGAAAATGGGTGGAACAGGTGGAGGAAATACTATAACCGGCCTAGATTTCGAGAAAAGGGTTGATTTTCAAGAGTTATTAATTTCAATCCCTGGTTATAGTCTGAAGAAAATCCCGAGTAAAGCAGGTATAGGTATTTTCTTTTTGGATAAGTTAGTTGCAAGATGTTTCAGAAAACATGATTTCTACAAGTTTTTAGATGAAGAAAAAGTTGAATGGAGAAAATTAGTTTCAAAAAAACTCTTGCCTGATGATGCCCTATTAGTTATCATACGGGAAACTTTATTCATCATAGAAGTAAAGTTTCAACAGGTAGCCGGATCGGTTGATGAAAAATTACAAACATGCGACTTTAAGCGTAAACAATATTTGAAACTTGTGGCACCCTTGGGCTTAAAAGTTGAGTATGTATATGTACTCAATGATTGGTTTAAGAATCCCTGCTATAAAGACACGCTAGATTACATACATAGCGTAAATTGTCACTATAAGTTTGATGAGCTACCTTTAGCATGGCTTGGCTTGCCTATTCAGCAGACATAAAAGAACTATGAAAAAATTTCATCCAGAAAATTTTTTACAAGAAACAACTACTGTGTGGGATTTTCCAGTTCGTGGGGCGTGGGCAACCCATAAACCAGATTACCGTGGTAATTTTGCGCCCCAAATTCCAAGAAATGTAATATTAAATTACTCGAAAGAGGGCGATATCGTTTTGGATCCAATGGTTGGGAGCGGAACAACCCTGATTGAAGCCCGTTTACTGAATAGAAATGCGATAGGACTAGATATCAATCAAAATGCGGTGGATATTACAACTGAAAGAATCACATTTAATGTCGACAACTCATCTAATCAGGTTGTCAAACTGGGTAATGCGCAATATCTCAATGATATCCGAGACAACAGTATTGACTTGGTCATCACGCATCCCCCCTATCTAAATCTGGTTAAGTATTCTGACAGTAAAAACCCTGATGATTTTTCTAGTACATCAAGTATTCCAAGATTTCTAGATGCGCTTGAAATCGCATTAAGAGAAATGTACCGCGTTCTAAAGCCTGGAAATTTCTGTGCAATACTGATAGGAGATACAAGAAAAGGCCAACATTTTGTGCCACTGTCACATTTTGTACTACAAAGATGCCTGAGAACAGGGTTTGTCCTAAAAGAAGAGATCATAAAAACCCAACATAATACAACTCATGCACCACGCTGGTCAGGGAGTGCAAAACAGTACAAATTTTATTTGATCATGCATGAGCATCTTTTTATTCTTCGAAAACCGATAGAAAGCGAAGATTTGTCTAGAATTTGCTATAGTACATGGCGAGGTGTTCAAAAGGTCGCTGACTTTGAAACTTTCGAAGATTTCCAAGGTTTGGCCGGTAAGCACAAATAATTCCCTTGAAATAAAGGCCATCGCCACTCCATCTCATTCGGAGTGACGATGGTTTTTTACAAATAGAGTTACCTGATTTGTAGATATATTTATGAGCCTATTTCCACCAAATTCTACGATTGGCTCCATTTTTTTTTGCAAACGATAACCTGCTGTTAACCAAGCCTCCAGAAATTTCACTATAATCTTCAAAATATTTTCGCGGTGCGGGATAGTATCCCGTCCTGCAAATCCCCGGAGGCCGTTATGGAATTAACCTATCGTGAACTCGAAGACCAAACCCGCCTGCTTGCACTGACCGGCAAACTGGACGTGGTCGGTGTCGGCCAGGTCGAAACCCGTTTTGCGGGCTACTGCTCGGGCGACAACCTGCGTGTGCTGGTCGATATGAGCGCGGTCGAATTTATGGCCTCGATAGGCATTCGCCTGCTGGTGCTGAACGCCAAATCGGTGGCCAATCGCGGCGGCAAAATTGCCCTGGTCGTTCCGCCGGGCCGCGTGCGCGACACACTTGAACTGGCGGCGCTCGATGCCATCCTGCCGGTTTACGACGACCTGGATGCGGCCCTTGCCGGGCTGAACTAAATTGAAGCATAAAAAAGGCGACGGCTGAAGAAAAGCCGTCGCCTTTTCGTTTTAACCGATAAGCGATGCTTTCATCCTGTGCAGGGCTTCTTCGAGCGTACTGCGCGGGCAGCCGAAATTCAGGCGCGCAAATCCCTGGCCGCCCTCGCCGAAGTCTGCCCCGTTGCTAAGGGCGACTTTTGCTTTTTTGAGGAAGAACTGGTACGGGTCGGGGGCCAGGTTGAGGGCACGGCAGTCGAGCCAGGAGAGGTAGGTCGCTTCGGGGTGGGTGACACGGATTCCCGGCAGGTTTGCGCGCACGTATTCGCTGACAAAATCGCGGTTGGCGGCCAGGTAGGCGAGCAGTTCCGCCAGCCACTCGTCGCAGTCGCCGGAGAAGGCCGCTTCGGCGGCGGTCAGCCCCAGGCTGGGGACGTGCATGCACAGCCGCTCGGTCGCGCGGCGGAAATTTTCACGCATGTCCCTATCGGGAATGATGGCAAAGCCGCTAAACAGCCCGGCGACATTGAAACTTTTGCTCGGCGCAACCAGGGTGATGGTCCGGGCGGCGATTTCGGGCGAGAGCGAAGCAATCGGGATGTGCCGGTGCGGCGGCAGGGTCAACTCGCTGTGAATTTCATCCGAAACGATGATGGTATTGTGCGCCAGGCAGATTTCGGCCATCTTGAGCAGTTCTTCGCGGCTGAAGGCGCGCCCGGTCGGGTTGTGCGGGTTGCAGAGCAGGAACAGTCGCGTCGGTGCGTCGGTGTCGAACATCAACTCGAAATGGTCGAAGTCGATTTCGTAACGCAGCAGGTGTTCGGTTTCTGGAACTTCTTGCAGGGGCGCATCCTGGCGCGTCAGGCCGCCGATATTTTTATGCAGGCTGAGGAAGGGCGGGTAAACCGGCGGCTGGGTCAAAATTCCCTGGCCAGGTTCGCAAACCGTCCAGGCGGCGGCGTTGAATCCGGCGATGATGCCCGGCGTGGCAGTTACCCAGGAGGGGGAGACCTTCCATCCGTAAAGCCGCTCCATGCGCGTAGCCACTATTTGTCGCAGCCGCCGACTTGGAAATTCATACCCGTGAACACCGTGGGCTACAGCCTGCGCCAGGGCTTGGTTGATGGCGGGCGGGGCCGGGAAGTCCATATCCGCCACCCATAACGGCAGCACAGATGGGGGGTATTTGGTCCACTTAAGGCTGTTGGTCTGTGAGCGGTCAGGGGCTTGTGAAAAGTCGAATGGCATGGCGAACCTCCAGGAGAATATCCGGATTCTACCCCTGTTTTGACGGGGATACCGCCCCCTTTGTATCTAATTTTTCTCGGCTGTCACGGGTATAATCAAACCAGAGCACTTAGGTCAAGTTTATTATGCCCAAATCAATTCTTGAACAAATCACCGAACTTGATACCGCCATCGCCGCGCAGGAAGGGTTGCGCGGAACACTGGATGAGGCCGTGCTGGAGACCATTGTCTCGACCTTGCGCGCCCAGAAGGTAGCGCTCGAGCAGCAAATGGCTTCACGCCAGCAGCGCAAGATGGTCACAGTCTTGTTTGCCGATGTTTCGGGTTATACGGCCATGTCTGAGAGTATGGACCCTGAAGAAGTCACGCTCTTGATGAATCGCATCTGGGAGCGGCTTGACCATGCCATACTCGAAAATGGCGGCGAAATTGACAAACATCTCGGCGACGGTATCATGGCGCTTTGGGGCGCAGACGAGGCGCGTGAAGACAATCCTGAGCGGGCAGTGCTGGCTGCCCTGTCCATCCAGCGTGGGCTGGGCGAATTTTGCGGCCAGAACGGAATAAATTTGTCGATGCGGATTGGAATCAATACCGGAACGACAATTGTCGGCGAAGTTGGAAGCCAGGGTGAGCGCACGGTCATGGGGGACGCGGTTAATGTTGCCAGCCGTCTCGAAAAGGCTGCCCCGTTGAACGGCATATTGATTTCACACGATACTTTTCGGCATGTGCGCGGTATTTTCGACATCGAAGTTTTGCCGCCGCTGGAGTTAAAAGGCAAATCTGAGCCTCTCCAGGCTTACCGGGTTTTGGGCGCGCGCGAACACATCTTTCGCCTGCCCTCGCGCGGCATCGAGGGCATCGAAACGCGCATGATTGGGCGTGATGACGAGTTGGGTCAAATCACTGCCGCGTTCGAGAAAGTTACCCGCCAGCCTGCGGTCACTTTTGTGACAGTTGTCGGTGACGCTGGAATTGGCAAGAGCCGTCTGCTTTACGAGTTCGAAAAGTGGTTTGACCTTTCTCCTCTCGATGCCCACTATTTCAAGGGGCGCGCTACCATGCAAACCCGTGCTACTCCTTACGGCCTGTTGCGCGGACTGTTTGCATACCGTTTCGGCATTCTTGACAGTGACCCGGCCCGGGCTGTACGTAAAAAATTTGAATCGGAGATTTCAGCAGTTTTGCGTGACGACGGCCCGTTCAAAGCCCAGGTGATTGGCACCCTGTTTGGCTATGATTTTTCAGAAAATCCGCTTGTGCGCGAGGTCTGCGGTGATGTAGAGTTGTTGCGCCGCCGCGCCTTGCATTATATCGGCGAGTATTTTGGCGTCCTGACTACGGATGCGCCAGTGCTGATTGTATTGGAGGATATTCACTGGGCAGACCGACAGTCCCTGGCCGCTCTCCGCGCCCTGGCTGCGGAACAGGCTGCCCTGCCCTTGCTCGCCGTTTGTCTGACCCGTCCGTCCCTGTATGAGCACGAACCTGAATGGGACACCGCTTTCGAGCACTCCCTGCGCATTGACCTGAAACCGCTAAACCCGCAACAGAGCGATGCCCTGGTGGGTGAAATCTTGCAAAAAGTGGAAAGCCTGCCCGAAGCGCTGCGCGATCTGATTGCCCGTAATGCCGAGGGCAATCCTTTCTATGTCGAGGAACTTATCAAGGTCCTGCTCGATGATGGGGTCATCCTGCGCGGGGCCGAGAGCTGGCTGGTTGATTTGTCCCGGCTGGGCGGTTTGCGCATCCCGCCGACGTTGACCGCAGTCTTGCAGGCTCGCCTCGACAGCCTCCAGCCCGCCGAACGCGTCATTCTCCAGCGCGCCTCGGTTGTCGGGCGCATGTTTTGGGATGAACCGGTGACTGTGATGTCTGATGACCTGGCCCCGATTATGGTTGCCGACCGGTTAGGCGCGCTCAGCCAGCGCGAGTTGATTTACCAGCATCATCAATCTGCTTTCGACGGGGCGCATGAGTTTGCCTTTAAACACGCCATCTTGCGCGATGTAACCTACGAAAGCGTGCTCAAAAAAGACCGCCGCGCATATCATTTGCGGGTGGCGCGCTGGCTGGAAAGTGCCACTCACGCCAGCGGACGCACTGCCGAATATTACTCGGTCATCGCATCTCATTACGAGCAGGCTGGTGATAAGGAAAAGGCGGTCGAATACCTCGGACATTCTGCCGAGCGTTCTTTCCAGCTGGCCGAGTTTTTCGACGCAATCGAAATTGTTGATCACGCCCTGTCCGTGATTGATGGCGATGCTTCTCTCGATGGTTTGCGGGCGAGGCTGCTTGTTCAAAAAGGGAACATCCATAGCGAAAAGGGGGCTTATGGCGAAGCCCGCCGCTATCTTGAGCCGGGGCTTGAACTGGCCCGCCGCGTTGCCGACCACAAGACGACAGCCAAGGCTCTCGGCCACCTTGGACGCATTCTTAACTGGTTGGGCGAATACGACCCCGCCCGCGCATATCTGCAAGAAGCCTATCAGATTGTTCATGCCCGGGGTGACTTGCCCGGCCAGATTTTTATTTTGCGCCAGTTGGGCAATGTTGCCATTGTGACCGGCGAGCATGCCGGTGCGGTGCGCCATCTGAACGAAAGCCTTTTCCTAGCGTATAGTGTAGACGACCTTGATTCTGCCGCCGCCGCGCTCAACAGCCTGGGCGAAAATGCCTATGCCGAAAACAAGCCCGATGAGGCTCTGTCTTTCTATGAGCAGGCCTTCGACCTGGCTTGCAAGGTCGGAAACCGAAGCGACATGGCAATGATTCGCGCCAATATGGGCGCGATTTACTTGCAGCGTGGAGATTATGCCACCTGCCGCGCTCACACGCTCGAAGCCCTGTCCATGGCACGCGCCATCGAAAGCCTGTGGATGACCGCTGCTGCGCTGCATGTACTTGGAACGACCTCTGTTTACATGGACGATGAGTCCGCCGCGCTTGGGTACCTGGCAGAGGCTACCCATCTGACCCGCCAGATAGGCAGCGAAGCCTTCCTGACATCGCTGCTGCCGGATTATGCCCTCATCTTGCGTCGTCGCGGGCATGTTGACCATGCTCTTGACCTGCTTGGTCTGGCCCTGGCCCACCCGGCCTGCGAATCGGATACGCGCCTTGAAATCGAGCGGATTTTATCTGCATGGGACATGCCCTTGCAGGTCAAGTGGCTTGAGCGCGGAAAAAGCCTCGATCTGTTCGAACAAATCGAAGCTTTGCAGCGGCTGTAATAAATATATCAATCGTTCATCAGCCTTAAGAAGGCTTCGGTAATTTGGGGGTCGAAATGCTTGCCCGATTGTTCCCGGATATGGTTCAGCGCTTCCTCGTGACTCCAGGCTTTACGCTGCGGGCGGTCATTGGTAAGCGCGTCCCAAACATCGACGACAGCAAAAATGCGCGCGTGGTATGGAATTTGCCTGCCCGCCAGTCCCTCAGGGTAGCCGGAGCCGTCCCATTTTTCGTGGTGGTAGAGAGGGATGTTCAGGGATTGTTTCAGGTAATCGATGCGCGAAAGCAGGTTGTAGCCAATTGTGGGGTGTTGCTCGATAATTTCGCGTTCGGCGCGGGTCAGCGGGCCTTTTTTGAGCAGGACTTTGTCGGGGATACCCATTTTGCCGATGTCGTGCAGCAAGACACCGCGTCTCAGGTAAATCATGTCACTGGATGGAAGCCCCAGAGCCTGGGCGAGTTCAATGGTCAGGTCGATGATGCGGGTGATATGGCCCGGCGATTCGCCTTCATGGAGTTCGAGGGCGTGTGCCCAGCCTTCGATGGTGGCGTCGTAAGCCAGGACCAATTCCAGGTTGGCGTGCTGGAGCCGCTCGAACATGCCGGTGTTGTCTATGGCGATGGCGGTTTGGTTGGAGAGAGTCTCGAAGAAACTAATCCAGTCAGGGTTTGCAACCAGTTCCGAGCGATGGAAGACCTCCAGGACGCCTTTTACCTGCCCCTTGGCTACCAGCGGAATACCATAGTAGGATTGGAAATCTTCACCCAGCCATAGTTTTGCGAACCATTTGTCGTCGTAGAGTTCCCGTTTGCCGACCGCGCTGACCAGCCGACGCTCGAGCATGGCTTTTCCCGGAAGTCCCTGCCCGGGGCGGATGGCGATACTTTCAAGATTCTGTGTGTAAAATCCTTGCCCGGCCGCATATTTCAGGCTTTGCATGTCGGGGTCGAAGAGCATAATTGCGGCAGCATCTACGCCGAGTTTGGTGATTACCTGTTTGAGCAGAACCTCGAAGGTGGTTTCCAGGTCGAAACTGGAGCTGATGGTTCGGTCTATCAGGCTAATGGCCTCCATTTCCGATAGCCGTTTTTGGAGTGCCTGCTCGGTTTGTTTTCGGCTTGTGATGTCGCGCGCAACGGCAATAATCGCTTTTGTGCCGAAGTACCATCCTTGAGAGACGGATACTTCTTTTGGGAAAGTTTCGCCGTTCTTTTTTTTGCCCCAGAATTCAAAGCGTTGGGGCTGGCCCGCATAAGCCTTTTTGATAAGCTCGTTTAGCCTTTCGAAGTCGTTTTTGCCCGGGGCCGCGAGAAAAAGAGGGGTTTTTCCGATCACTTCGACTTGTTCGTATCCGTATAATTTTTCTGCCGCGCGATTGATGTCGATAAATACCCCGTTTTCATCCTGAATATATACCGCTTCGGTGACACTGCCAAGAATGCCCTGGTAGGTTTGCTCTGAAATCCGTAATTCTTCCTGCGCTTTTTTTTGCTCGCTAATATCGCGGCCAAAAACCACCAGACCCTCGCGAACACCGTTTTCACCGACGATTGGCGCCTTAAGGACATCATAGATTCTTGGGCTGCCGTCGGGCTGCGGAATGATTTCTTCCTCCCGGCCGATTCGTCCGCTTGTCCAGGCGGCCTCATCGCTTTTCTGGAATTTAACCAGGGCTGGTTTGTAAATCGGGTTGGTCAATGTCGCCAGTTCGGAGTTTGTTTTGCCCCGGTAATCGACTTTTTCCAACTCAAAAAGAGCCAGGATGGCGGCGTTGGCCTCCAGCCAGCGATTTTCGGCGTCTTTGAACAGAATCATATCCGGGGTGGCATTAATCAGCACTTCTAGGCGGGTGTTGATGGTTCGCAGGTTTTCTTCGGCCCTTTTCTGCTCGGTGATGTCCATGATGAAGCCTTCGAGGAAGAGCAGTTGGTCCTTGTCGTTAAATATGCCGCGCCCTTTTTCCCAGACCCATTTTTCGATGTTGGAAGCGTCAATGATTCGATAAATCATGGCGTAAGGGCTGTAGTGCCTGACTGCTTCCTGAATCTGTTCCCAGACCTGTTGCCTGTCGTCAGGGTGGATGATTTGTGCATAGGCGATGTTGCGGTTGTTGATAAAGTCGCCGGGGCGGTAGCCGGTGAGTGCATAAGTGCCTTCGCTAGCATACTCTATCGTCCACTCGGGGTTGTTCTTGCAACGATAAACCATCCCTGGTAAGTTGCTCAGTAAAGTTTCCAGCATACGCTGGTTGTCGGTAGGGGCGGGTTTATCCATATTTTTCCTTGCAGATGACCAGCAAATCCATTTTTTATTCTACAACTTTTTTACGCAACTGCTGATGCAGTTTTGATTATTGTCTTAAAACGGCAAAACTCATGGAGCACTCCACGAGTTTTGCCGTTTTGTAAAGGTGCTGCTACATGATCTTCTTGACTTCCAGCAATCCTTCGCGCTCCTGGTTGGCCTTTTCAATCGCATCTGCCGAGCCGAGCACGACAATTTCTCCTTTTCGGGCGACCTGTTCGAGCACATCGGCGAAGCGTTTGAAATCGGTTGTGCTGGAGCCGAGGGCTTCGTCGCGGATGCGCTGGCGCTCGTGGTCGGTGTAGTTGGTCAGGTGGCGCACCATGCTCGTCCAGCCTTTGGCGTCGGGCAGCAGGTAGGGATCAAGCATGCCGCTCGTTCCGATGATGGTTTTGGTTAGTTCGCTTTCGCTCAGGTCGAGGTTGCGCAGGAAGGCCGGGGTGGCGTCGTAGTTGTCGAGGCTTGCAAGCAGGTTCGGGTCGCGGTACGAGAGATAGGCAAAAGTGCCGGTGGCGATGTCGAAGGTGCTAAATCCGCCGTACGCGCCGCCCTGCGTGCGAATTTTGTCCCATAGCCAGGTTGTGCCGAGGTAACGCCGGATGACATGCACCGAGCCATGCGGCTCGTAGCCGAGGGCGTACAGGTTCGCGCCTTTGCCGACGTAGTTGACCTGGGCGGGGATGGTCAGGCCTTCGTTTAGGGTTGATAGTTTGATGTTGAAGGCTGGGGCGTTGGCCTTTTGACCTTTAACTTCCAGCGCGGGCAATGCTTCGATAAGGGCAGCCAGCGCGGGGGAGAGTGTTCCAAGCGAAGCCGAGTCTAGGGTCACATTGACGACCATGGCGGCGCGGTTAATCAACAGCCGTCGCACAGTTTCCAATTTTCCTAAAACAGAATCCCAATCTTTTTCGATTTCTTCGGCCAGTTGGCGCAGGAAGAACAGGTTTTCGATGCCGTTGATTTGCTCTGTAACCCAATCGGCCTCGCTGAAGCGCGCGGAAAGGCGGTTTTTGACCACCAGATGCCCGCCGGGAATCAGCCCGGCTTCGGCACCGGCTTTGTCTTCAAGCACAATCTGTTTGAAACGTTCACGGTTGTCGAGTTTGGCGGTCAGCAGCACGTCTCGCAGGATATCAAGTAGTTCCGCGGCTTTGTCGGTGGTGGCTTTGCCGCGCAGGAAAAAATACAGCGCCGAATTCTGCGACTCGCGGATGGCCGAAGCCAGCACTTCGGCGCGGATACCGCCGGTGCTTTTGCCGATGCGCTGGGTCAGGGCGACGTAATCCTGCTTTTCGGTGCCCATTTGCAACAGGACGCGTCCCATCAGGCCGACGAAGGGCAGCAGGTCGGCGGTCTTGTCCCCCGAAGCAGGGAGCAGGCTGTGCAGGTCGAAGCCCAGGTCGAGGTACAGGATGCCGTTGGTCGGCAGGTCGTGGGTCAGCAGTTTCGCGCCGCCGATTTGTCCGATTTCGAGCGGAATGGTTTTGACCTCGCGTTCAAGGTCTGAGAGTTTCAGCGCCGGCAGGCTCGCCAGCGCTTCGGGGCTGTCGGGCGCTTCCTGATGCTTTTTCAACTCGGCCAGGCCGGCGACCAGTTTCTCGATTTGACCCGGCGTCATGGCAGCCCTGGCCCTGGCGAGGCGTTCGGCCTCGGCGGCTTCTTTGCGTTTGCCCTCCTCGGGGTCGGGGACGAGCTGCAGGCTGGTGCGGTGTGGGTTGTCAATCAGGTGTTGCTTAATCAGGCTCTCGAAATAACCCTTCGGCTTGCTTTTGACGGCGTTGAGCGGGGCTTCGAAGGCCATGCCGCTGATGGGGTCGCCATCGTAGAGCCAGGGGGCCAGCGCGTTGAGCATCAGGAACAGGCCGCGCGGGAATTGCCCTGTGTTTTGCTCGCGCAGGCGGAATTCGATGGTGTTGAGGGATGCTGCCACCGTATCGGGGTCGAGGCCATTCTGGGCCAGTTCCGCCAAAGTGGTGTGGATGACCTGCTCCACCTTGTCCAGGTCGCCGCGCCCCACGCCTTTCAGACCGGCTGTGAAATAGCCCTGCCGTAGTTCTTCCTGATAGCCGCCGGTCACGTCTTCGCCCAGTCCGCTGTCGAGCAGGGCCTTCTTGAGCGGGGAGGCCGGGGTCGCCAGAAGGATGTGGGAGAGAACCGACAGGTTGAGGGTTGTTTCCGGGTCGGTGCTTTCGGGCATCAGCCAGTTGACCGTGACGTAGGCTTTGGCATCGTCTGAGTCGCCGCTGTCGTAGGGGTGGGTTATCTGTTTCGGGGCTTGCCACTGCGGCTGGAGCGGCAGCGCGGAGTTGACATCCTTCGGCTCGAAGGCGTCCAGCCATTCGTCGAGCAGGCGCAGGCGTTCTTCTTCCGGGTCGTCACCGTAGAAATAAATATAGGAATTGGATGGGTGGTAGTACGTTTCGTGGAAGCGTTTGAACTCCTCGTACGTCAGGTCGGGGATGACCGCCGGATCGCCGCCGGAGTTGAGTCCGTAAGGCGTATCGGGGTAGAGCGACTGCTGCGAGAGTTCGCCGAGCAGGTCGTCGGGCGAGGAGAGCGCGCCTTTCATCTCGTTGAAAACCACACCCTTGAAGGTCAGCGACGCATCGGGGCCGTCGAGTTCGTAGTGCCAGCCCTCCTGCTGGAGCGTGTGCTCCGGAATGAGCGGATAGAGCACCGCATCCAGGTAGACGTCAATCAGGTTGTAGAAATCCTTCAGGTTGGTGGTCGCGACCGGATAGCAGGTTTTGTCGGGGTAAGTGAAGGCGTTCAGGAAGGTATTCAGCGAGCCTTTGATGAGTTCGACAAACGGCTCCTTGACCGGGTATTTGCGCGAGCCACACAGCACGGAGTGTTCCATGATGTGGGCGATGCCGTTGGAACTCTGCGGCGGGGTGCGGAAGTTGATGCCGAAGACTTTATTTTCGTCGGTGTTGAGCACCGATAAAAGCCGCGCGCCGGTCTTGTCGTGCCGGTAAAGTTTGGCGGTCGAGGCGATTTCAGGGATGGTTTTTTCTTGCAGGAGGGTGAAGGTCATGGGGAGGCTCCGGGATGGTAATTAGAGGTAAGTTATTTTTAATGGACGTTCCTTAGTATAGTACAATTTTCTGCATGAGCGCTAAAAAAACAATTCTGGTCGTTTTGTTGGGCCTTTTGTCCCTGCTGCCCTTGTTCCTGAATCCAGTTCGTTATAATTTTCCTGTTGGCTATGCTGGAATGTTTGCCAGTTTTGGTCAGCAACTGGCCGATGAGAATTTCAGGCTGCCTGTATATGCCCTGGGGAATGTTCCTTATGTATATCCGCCTTTAGGGTTCTACCTTATGGCGGTTTTTCTCAAAGTGGGGATATCTGACTGGCTTTATTTGCGATTTATGCCTGCTTTTTTTAGCCTGGTTGCTTTATTTGTATTTTTCCTGATTTATGACCGCTTTTATAAATCAAAAGTTTTTGCTGGCGTACTCTTGCTCTTACTGGCAGCATCGCCCTATTTGATAGAAAGCAATGTTTGGGCGGCAGGTATCGTGCGGGGCCTGGCTTTTGCTTTCTTTGCGCTGACTTTTTGGGGATTTTTGAAAATTAATCCAGATTCGGATTGGAAATTACCGGCCCTGGTTGGTTTTTTGGGTGGTCTGACAATCTTGAGTCACCCTGGCTATGCTTTTTTTCTGGCTTTGTGGATGGGGATTTGGCTTCTTTTTAATCTGAAAATTTGGCGACAGATTCCCGTCTTGTTTTTATTTTTGTTTGTTACGGTTACTCCATGGCTTGTTGCTGTTTTAGCCAACCATCCCTTTGGTGTTTTTATTAACGCGTTTGGCTCACACGGCACACTGGGATTGTTGAGCGTCCTTGAGAACCCGGCGCATCTAGTTGGCTTGGCTACCCTCGGAACCAGTAAATTATTTCAAGTGCCGCTAGCTGGGTGGCTGGCTCTCGCGGGATTCGTTTATCATATTTATCAAAGGCGATTTGAACTGCCGGTGTTATTTGCTTCGACCATTCTTTTTAGCCTGGAAAGCCGCCGTTTTGTGCTTATCCTTGGGATATTTATGGCAGTTGCCATGCTCCAAGATTTTCACAAGTTTTTATCTACCAGAAATAGTTGGCGCTGGGTATCTTCGCTCGTTGTGACATTGAGCGTTACTGCTATTTTTGCTTCCGGGTTGCAGCAGATTGAAAGAATGAAACCATCATTGACATACTCATACCTGGAGGCGGCTGAGGTGTTGAATCAAAACTCCCAGCCTGGCGAGCAGTACTTGATTTTTGCCGATTATCAGGAGGCTGAATGGTTTCCATATTTCTCTAAGCGCACGCCAATCTTTGCGCATTGGGCTCATGAGTGGCAGGGAGACATTGGGCATCAGGCAGATTTGCTTTATGAAAATTTTGCTTGCGGGAGAAGCGGGGATTTAGACTGTGTTGATGATGTGATTCGACGCTCTGGAAAAGAACCACAATATTTGGTCATCATGAAAATTAAGTATCGCGAGCTAATCGATAACCTTTCAGAAGGGGGCGAATGGAAACGGCTTTATAACAACAGAGAGTATCAAATCTGGCAAAAGCGACACCCATAATTACGGTGCTCATTTTCCTTATCGTCGTATAAAAAACCATCTGGAACGTTCCACCCCCCATGAGCCGGGTATATTCCTTACGTTAGAAGATTCGAGGTAATCACGCAATTCTGTATTGCTTCCCGTCCAGACAATTAAGTCCCAATTGATATCCTCTATTTTTGGGGGCGGATTAGGGGTGTTGAGAGATACCTCGAAAGAAAAATCATACAAGGCGTATTGGTTGGGACAGAGTGCAGAGAGTTCCTGGTCAAAAGCCCTCATCCAATTGTTGGCCAGTAGGAGTCCGGCGCATTTTATCGGGGTGCCAAAACCATAAACCGTGACCACCTCCTCTTTGGCGATTCCTCGGCTCTGGGCCAGGCTTGTGACGGCGATTGAGCGCGCCTGCGCGGCATCTTTTTCAACAAAATCTCGCTGACGCTGAGTTTGCATGTCCTGTATCATAATGGGCAATGCTAGTGCAACAATTCCAATGTAAAGGATTCGTTTCAGTGCCACCAGATTCCACGAAGTGTTTTCAAGCAATTTGAGAATAATAAAAAAGACAATCGGTATAACCGCTGCGAGTGATAGCGTATATCGGATGCGGTAAAAGAACTTACTCAGGATAAGCACAAGAATAGTAATTTGCACGAATAGCCCGACAAGCAATGCCAAATCCGCGGGGGGGACTTTGAGTTGGTTGCGCTTGTTGAGCCAGGCAATCGTTAATGTTCCAATAATGGAGATGCTGAGTGCCAGTAGCAAGGCTGGGGTGTACTGTGCCCAGAATCCGATGGCTAGGGGGATGAGGTTTAGTGAGTACAGATTTGCCTCGCCAGCGCCGTAGAGACCGCTGGAGCCTATCAGCCGCGCAAACCATTCCAGCATTCTGGGAATCTGCCCGCTTATTGGGACAAGCAATAATAGGATGCCGGATGCGCCGCCTGCGACATAGTTGAGGCCAATTTTTAGTGTTTCCTGGAAAGTTTTTCCTGTTCTGGCTGTAAAAACCACAAAGCTAACAAACCCGCCTGCCAGCCATGAGAGCATATACAATTGTGTCATACCTAGTGCGCCGGCAAAAAAACCAAGCGCAAAAACAGTTTTTCTATTTACTGGAAGAGGCTGATGCAAGACATGGTATAGCCAGAGAAGCCAGAGCGTCCCAAAAATAAAATTAAACGAATTGTGCGACCAGTAAACGAGAGAATTGAATCCGTGAGGATGGATGGCAAAGTACATCAGGCTTATTGCGCCAGCCGCAAGTAAACCATCCTGTTTTATTGCGCCGAGTACTGTTTTGTAAAAAACAAGAACTGTTGCCAGGTTCATGGCCATCAAAAATAAGTTTGCCAGCACAAAAAAGGTTTCAGGTTCAGCAATGTGATAGTGTATGAAAGCCTCACGGCTTTCGAAAAAAGGGGTTGTCAGCCCGAGAAGGAAAGTCCCTATCAGGTGAACGGGGGTACCAGGATGGTCAACGTAGGCATACGGTTTTCCCTTGAAGGGGGCCAGAGAATCCAAAAAATACCAGGCTGACGGATCGGTGTGAAACCAGTATGCCGGATGGAAAAGCCAGAAAACCCAAAAAATCAAAAGTGGGCAAAATACCGCAAGCAGGGCAAGACTTTGGCGATAATTTTTTATGGATTTTTGCATTCTTTCTTCACTTATTTTCGTTGATAAAGAAAATTTCAGACCGGTTTATCCCCCAAGAATTTGGGATTCTTTTTGCGCCCAGAGCCTCCAGGTGCTCTATGATTGTGTCTGATTGGTATATCGGAAGAATTGCTAAAACGTCCCAGTCTATTTGACTTAGGTTTTCAAGGTTGTTGATTGCGTACTGGTTGGGGCAAAGAGCAGATATTTGCTCGGGAAATGCTTTTATCGAATTGTCGGCAACCAGCAATCCGGCACATTTGGTTGGAACAATTTCGTAATATACAAACGCCACCTCGTTTTTCTCAATACCTCGATTTTGCGCCAATGTGTTTGCTAAAACAGACCTAGCCACAGCTACTTCCATTTCAAATCTGTAGTTTTTGTTGTGTTGTTCGAGTTGTCTGGCTAGAGAAAAAAACATTGAGATAATAATAAGCCCATAGACTGCTTGTTTAATTCTGCTAACCAGCGGGGCGGCGGGACGCATTTCAACAATAATAATTGAAATCACAGTAAATATGGTTAAGATTGCCATGAGCGATAGCGTGTAACGGCTAAAATAATACATTTTGCTAAGCAGCAAAAATTGCAGTATAAGATGAAAGAGTAGGCCTATGCCAAAAGAAAAATTTATGGACGAAAGTTCTTGCTGCGCGTTTCCGCGCAAGAAATAAATGCCTAGCCCGAGCAAGAGAAGGCTTATTGCAAAAACAATATACAAAAGAAAAAGGTCTTCAAGCCAAAATTGTATGCTGGTCGATAATAGCTCGAATGAATATATGCTTTTGGTTCCGGTTCCGTAAGGCCCATCGTATGAAGCAAGAGTAATAAACCATCGTATCATTCTTGGAATTTCATTGTAGATGAGTGTTATTGTTAGAATAATACTGATTATGCTGCCTGATATAAAAAATCCACCGTCTTTAACAGTTGCCCAAATAGTTTGTTTGGCCTGCAGGTTGTGCAAGAAAATTATTAATATGCCCGTAAATATCCATGATATTAGGTAGAGCTGTATCATTGCAAGCGCCCCAGCTGCTATGCCAAAAAATATTTGCTTTCTCCTGTTGGAGTAGAAATCATTGCGCATCTCCTTGTAAAGCAGCAATAGCCATAAGGCACCCAAAATATTGAAAGAGTTATGAGACCATGTGGCTAGGGTAGATAAACTGCGAGGATGAATGGCATAAAACATCCATGGCAACGCCAAGGCGGCAAGTGTTTTGTGCTCTGTTATGTAATTTTTGACGATATTATAAAAAATAACAAGAGTCCCGATATTAAGTAACAGCTGAAATGTATTTACTATCTGGAAGAAGGTTTCTGGTTGGGCTATGTAATAATTGATGAACTCGTTTTTGTTTTCAAAAAAAAAGAGAGTGATAGCCAATAGCAGAGAGCCAGCCAATTGTACGGGTATGCCTGGGTGGTCAACAAAAACATAAGTTTTTCCATCGAAAATTGCCAGGGAATCGAGAAAAAACCATAAAGCAGGGTCTGTTGTAGACCAATAGGCAGGGCTAATAACGCGATATGCCCAACTTATGAAGATTGGAAGAATTAGGACAGCATACCTGCTTGCTGGAGAAAGCTGGCTGAGTATTGTTTTTATTTTACTCAAGGATTTTTCGCTCCTGAAATAATTTAGCAGAAAATGATACGTATCATGGATTTTTAGCTCGGCAGCCCTTCCTTCAACAACGCCAGCAAGGCCCGGGCGGACTGCTCCGGTCCGCTCATCTCGAAGCCAGGAATGCCCAATTGGGTGCGCATTTGCCCGACATAGGTTTTGGATGCGAACAGTTGCTTGAAGTACTCGCGCGCTAATATATCATGTTCTTCGACATATTGGGCCGGGCCGAAAACATTGGCAAAATACGTCCCAACCTTGCCCTCGGAGGTGGTTGTGCCTTTGCTCATCACCTCCCCGGCGCGGAAAGTGGCGAAGGCGGTTTCCATGTCGCCGAAAGGCTCGATGGCCGGTTTTTTATCGTCGATTGTTTCGTAGTTGTTGGCGTACAAGACCATATCCACCGGGTAGCCCTGCATGACCGTTCTGTAGTTTGTGACCGGCAGCACCACGCGGGCGTTGACCTCGTTGGGACTCATGATGATGCTGCGGTCAATCTGCCCGAAGGCGTAGCCCGGGTTTAGGTCGTCGAGGCGCACAAACGCGCCGATTTCCGTGCCGTAACCGCGCAGCCTGCCGTCGTCGGCAATATCGAGCGAACCCATGTCGTCGGCGATGATGATGACGTCCTCCAGGTCGTCCGAGCCAATCAGGCGCAGGGCCTCCAGCGTTTCAGACTTCCCGGCGCCGGTGTCGCCAATCAACAGCACGGTGTAACCGCGCTGTCCTCGAATCAGCAGATGCACGAGCGCACCGTGGAAGGGCAGGCGCCCCTGCTTCATCATACGGATGTTGTGCAGGGTCAGCACCATCTTTTTAAGATAACCGAAATAACTGAATTCGTCTCTTTCGGGCACGGCCCCAATCAGCAGTTTGTGTTCGTCATCGTCAAAGAAGATGGTCTGCGATTTGCCGATTTCGGGAAATTGGTTTTCGGGGATGCCGAAAAAGTAAATTGCATCGGGGGTTTTCTCGAGCGCTTTATCGTCAGCGAGTTCGAACAGGTTGCTCAGGGTAAATCCGTGCTCAAGGAAGCGCAGCGAAAAATAGACCAGGATGAGTTGCGGCCCGACCATGGCCGGGTAGCGCAGCCAGTCTTCGCGCTGGAAGTCCACATTTTCGGCGGGATTTTGATAAACCCGCTCGAACATGCCGGAGCGCTTGTTCATCGGCGGAGTGAAAATCAGCGGCGGATAAAGGAGAACCTGGCGGATAACCGGGATATGCCCGACCTTATCCTGGATGTATTCCGGGAGCGCCAACTGCCTGGGCAGGGCGATGGTGGCAATCCCACCCCCGGCCGGGACTTGACGATAAATGCGCGGATGGTCGCCGCTGATGTTTTCCTGTATCTCGCGGTACGTGCCGCGCACGAGGTGGGTCAACTGCTCAACGGTTTGGTTGAAGGTGCGGTACGGACGTTTGTCGAAGCGGTTGCCCTCCGAATCGCAGATGACCAGGCGGGTCAGGTTGCGCCAGTAATTGTAAAGGTACTCGACAAATTCCCCCAGCAGGTCTTTATCGCTCGCGAACTGCGTTGAACCATCGACAAGTTTGACGACGTGCGCGATGGGCAGTTTGGTCAGGAATTGAAGCGTTTTTATCAGCAAACGCATGTCCTGTTCGCGCAGGTTGCCCGATTCGAAGATTTTTAGCAAACGCGAGTTCTTTTTGGACAACTCGCGCACGGCCCGCCGCAGGATGGTGTAAAACAGGCGGCTGGCAAGCAATTCTTCAGATGTGTCGCAGACACGGTCCTTGATGCGAATGATAACTTTGCCATTAATGATTTGAAAACTTCGATTTTCCATGAAACAATCCTCCGTTCAGTACCTGATACTTGTTAAGATGCAATATTTTACAATTCAACCTGCCATGTCTTCATAAACATTGTACAAAAACACACAAATCGCCTAATGGTCACATTTTTGCCATTTCAATTGTTCTGTAATTGACTGTAACGGGTCGCTTTGCTACACTGAGGGTGCAAATTCGATTCAACGATGGAGGAGAGACCCATGTCTAAACGTTTGTATTTATCCCTGCTGGTGCTGTTAATCAGCGCCCTGGCCTGCAACCTGCCCGGAGGCGCCGGCACACCGGCGCCTGATGCCGGGCCGGATGCGGTCTTCACATTTGCCGCCCAGACCGTCGAAGCGGAATTAACCCGCTCGGCGCTGGCGCAGCCGACCACCCCCGTCCCGGAGGAGACGGCAACATTCACCCCTGAACCGACTGCTACTGCCAGCCTGACCCCGGTGGTCAGCCCGACCCCGACGCCAATCCCGTGCAACGCGGTGTCGTTTGTCCAGGATGTCACCATCCCGGACGGGACGAGTATTGTCACCGGTGGGACGTTTACAAAAACCTGGCGGCTCAGGAATACCGGCTCATGCACCTGGAATTCGAGTTATGCGCTGGTCTTTGACCGGGGAGAAAAAATGAGCGGGCCTGACGCCCAACCCTTGTCTGGCAGTGTTGCTCCTGGCGCAACGGTGGACGTTTCCGTGAGCCTGACCGCCCCTGCTTCTGCCGGAAACTATCGCGGCTACTGGCGGCTGCGCGACGGCGGCGGCGTTTTGTTCGGCCTTTCGACCGGCTCTTTTTGGGTTGATATCAAGGCGGTTGCCCCCACTTCTGTGCCGACCCTGCCCCCCGCAATAGCCTTTGTGAGCCTGCCCGCGATTGCCAGCGAAAGCGGGACGGTCTACGAACCGGCTGCCGGGCAGGGTATTCCGTCGACCATCCTGGCGGGCGATACCGGCTCGAATCACCTGGCGCGCGGCTACATGAGCTTCGATATTTCATCCCTGGCCGGGGCGACGATTACCAATGCCACGCTGGATTTGAGCGGCTGTTCGGTGGTCCGTAACCCGTTCAGCAATCTTGCCGGCATCTGGGTTGGCGAGGTCCAGTATTCCCTGCCGCTGAGTCAGTCCGCTTACAACATTTCTGGAACGGGCATCCAACTACTTAATTCGGCCCCGGCCAGCCCGATTAGCATCACGGCGCGGGTTCAAACCAGGGTCAACGCAAGCAGCAGCCGCTTCCAGATTCGCCTGCACCCGGCTGGCCCCAGCAATGGCGATAACCTGGCTGATTACATTTCGTGCGGCGCCCCAACCCTCAACATTACTTACCAACCCTAGTGCAACAACAAGACAGAGAATAGGATAGTGATATAACAGGTGTATGAAAACGCCAATTTTTGTCCGAGATTTGACAGTAGAAGAGCAAGCAAGGCTAAAGATAGGCCTACGATCGAAAGA
>Ga0208244_100176_pt1 | contig 80617 bp, 82 predicted proteins | sample SubbioCR12Aug_5A_FD_184828 | JGI IMG/M metagenome (GOLD analysis project Ga0208244, IMG submission 184828) | Serpentinite rock and fluid subsurface biosphere microbial communities from McLaughlin Reserve, California, USA - CR12Aug_5A (SPAdes) | ecosystem: Environmental > Terrestrial > Deep... | reverse complement strand
TAGGCTCGTTTCGGTTAATGTTGATAAAATGATTGCTGATGGGCTTTCTACCTTTTTCGTAATTGTTAATCCCTACAGTATTCTAACCCAATAAAAGGGAATAGCAGAAAGACCGACAGACTCCTAGGTGAGTGTTCATATCCTGCCAGGAATACAGTAATCATTATTGAAGACGATAAAGATTCAGCTTTATCTGCTTATCATGCGCTCAAAGAAACCTATGATATTGATGTCGCCTATGACGGTTTATCGGGTTATGCGCTTTGGCAAAAAAAGCAACACGATCTGGTTTTATTGGATTTGATGTTGCCTAAATTATCAGGCGAACAGACACTTAACCAAATGATGGCGATCAATAAGAACCAATCAGTGATCATTGTCACGGCTTTAGACAAACCCAATGTTCAAAACAAAGTGTTATTGAATGGTGCCAGTGAATACCTTTGCAAACCCTTTTCTTTGGATGATCTCAAAACACTGTGTCAAACCCTTTTAAATAAATCAAAACTGCTGCATCAGGCACACTATTTAGACTCCAGGTTAAACGTCGTCAGAAATCTGATTTGGCTATTGGATTATTCCCTTAGGCATAATGAAACCGTCAGGGTCAAAGAGATCATGACCACGCTCAAGGGTATTTTGCCTAATAATCTGACAGAAGACGAAAAAATCAGTCTGCTTACAACGGAAGTTTAACGGTAAACAGAGTGCCTTCATTGAGTTGAGAGCTGACATGAATGGTCCCGCCTAACAGCTCAGTAAAGCGCTTGGTGATAGAAAGCCCCAAACCATGACCGCCGTGCTCACGCGTTAGAGTCATGTCAGCCTGCCAGAAGGGTTCGTATATTTGGTTTTGGTATTTAGCCGGGATGCCGCAGCCTGTATCACGCACCTGAATGATTAAATCTGCCTCATCTTGTCGCCAACTTAAACTAATGTCGCCATCAGCGGTAAACTTACAGGCATTGCTCAACAAATTGTTAACGATATGCCTTAATACTTCGGCATCGGCAATAATCACTTGATGTTCACCTGCCAGCGATAAGCGGTTACGGTTGTCGGCAAGCGCTGGTTCAAGTTTATCGGCACATTCTTGCATTAACAGTTTGATGTCGAACGGTTCCAAAGTCAGTTCAACCTTATTGGCCTCCAGTTTGCCGTGGATCAGTACTTTGTTGATCAACTCGTTCAAATCGTGGGTGCGGACCAACGCATTGGCATGAAAAGAGCGGCATAAATCGAACTCCGGTGTTTTCGGTAAAGCATCCCGAATCAATTCCAAATAGGTGCCTATGCTGTGTAAAGGTGTTTTCATTTCATGGGAGACCAAGGTCATAATTTGATTTTTGTAGTTATTGGCCGCACGGCTACTATCCAAGGCTATCTTCAACTCACTGGTGCGATCCGCTACCAATTGCTCAAGGACCTGTTCGTTACGCTCAATAATGGTCAGCATGTCATTAAAATCGGAGCTCATCCGCTGAATATCGGGTGCTCCGGAAAAGTCGACCCGATGCCCCCTCTGTCCTTGGCTCACATTTTTTAACACAGTGACTATTTCAAGTAATGGTGCGGTAAAGACGCCTGAATAACGCCTTACCATCAAGAATAAAAACACCAACACCACCAAGACAATGAGTCCTGAAACAAATAAAATGCGCCGCATGAAAGCATCGAGGTCATGCTTCGATATCACCAGTTCAACGTAACCCAAATAGTCTTCATTTTGATACAGCGGGGCATAAAAACACCACAAGCTAGCATAATCGAGAACATAGGGCTGGATGACGGGTGACTCGGTCGGATGACATTCAAAGAGTTGCTGGTTGGATGCAACTAATAACGTGTGTGGGCTTTCAAATACGGAGGCTTTTAAAACATTCCTGTCAGCGGTAAAGGTTTGAATGATATCTTCTGAAACGATGGTGGAGTGCAGAATGACGCCGTATTTGATGGAGTGCGCAAAAGTGTGAGTGTATTCTTTCCAATATTGGCGAGTGTAGGCACTGGTATATTGATGTGCCGCCAAATATAACGACATGACGATCAATAGGCCCGCCAGTGCAACTGAGGCAAGCACCATTAAATCGTAACGTTGTCGAAAGTCAAAACGGTTCAGAGCTTCGGATAACCGGTTCATTCCAGTACTATCGAAAAGGAGCTCAGCGTGGTCGAATCAAACTGTATGTCGAGATGCTGAGCGACTCGTTGATTTAAAGAAACATCGACTGTTTTAACTGTTTCGTAAGTCGTCGACGGCTTATTGATCATGTCGCCCAATTGCTGACCCAAGGCGACCATATTAGGATAAAAGGCCATCATCACGCCATATTCCAGATGCGATAAATTAGTGGATAACAGCATGATATTTTTTCTCCAGGCAATTTTGGAGGCTTCGTAGAGGATATCCTTGGGTATATCGGCAGGGATCAGGATCGCATCTTCCGGCTTGGCTTCCTGTTCGAGTAATTGCCCCAATATACGCATAGTGGCCAACAGGTCGGCGCCCTCCCGGAGCACCAGCAACGGTTTTGAAACGGCTTCAGAGAGGGCGCTTTTCAGGAAGCGAGGCGTCTTGTTTTCGACGATAAAGACGCGTTTGATGCCGGGTGTCAGGCGCCGCATGAGTGAAACCACTACCTGGCTATCAAGTGACAGGCTCACACCCTGATAATCGGTTGCGTTAAAATAGATCAAACCGGCTAAGGCTTGTCTTCGATAGGGGCTTTGGTTGATTAAGTCAATGGCTTGATTGCCCAGCGCAATGATGTTGTCAGGACTGTGATGATCAAGGGTTGATTGTAAATCAGCAAAGCGAGCTGCTTCCGGAATTGCGATAACGGTCAGTTGGTTTACTTTGGTTTTGATCCCTTTAATCGTTGAGGCATAAATGGCATCAAAGGGGGTGTTAACAGCCGGATAAAGCACTAAAACCTGCCGTTCTTTGGCAAAAGCATTGCTAAAGATTAGCATAGGCACCAGGAGCAACAATAATTTAGAGATCCTTGTGTTCATTGATTTGTTTCAGGCTCTTTAGCTCCCGGATAAAAGGCCTTGGATCGACACCGGAAAGTAATTTTTTGCGCCAATATTTGGGCGAGTCAGCGCCTTCTTTCCATAGTAGGATGGCTTGAATGGTTTTTCTGCAAATATCAGCTGCCATTCGGGCTGGAATAGCTGGATCGCTGGTCCTGTGCACATCGATGGCTCGCAGCAATCCGCTTACCGGATCTTCAAGGCCATCTCGAGTTTCGCCCTGACCATCATTAAGTCGCCTTAAAAAGTCCTTAACCTCTCTGTTGATGCCCAGCATCAGTAATGCGCCGCCTAATACGCCTGAAACAAAGATTTCGGATTTAGGCTTTAAGCTATCGATCAGCCGTAATTCCTCGCTGAACAATTGAATCGCTTTTTTGGCATTGATCTCCTCTTTTTCCCAAACAAATCGTTTGTCCTGCAACGCCCGGGGTTTACCTCTGAGTGCGATATTCAAGGTCTCCAGAATAAAGCCCCCCTTTAATCGGTCGGAAGAAAAAACTAAGCCTAATTCTTCATAAATGAGTTTTACGGTTTCGTTAGGAGGTAAGTTTTCCATGCGCTGATTTTGCGCTTCCCTGTTCAGCGCTAAAAAATCGCTCTCAGACATGTCAATGATCAGGGCGATCAGGTGGTCAGGTGGGGGAGTTTTTCCAGAAAGCCATTCCTGCTTACGGTGTTTTCCGGTCAGTTTGTAAAGAGTATCGCCTACGCGTAGGACCGCGACCAGGAGTGAATAGGCAGTCAGGCTCTTCGCTTGCTTTAGAGACAGAACAGAATGCTCTTCAGAAGCAATCGCATAAGAAAACACGGCCGGCTCTTTGATGGTCAGCCAGTCTTGATAGGAAAGCTGCGACAAGGCATAACCAAAATTTACATCACTGTGTAATAGATTCATTTATTATTCATGGATATCTTTATGTACAATTATAAGCTATTGTTATTTATATAAAAAAACACATTCAATTATTTATAAAAATAATTATACTTTTAAATTAATAGAAATAGTGGTATTTTAACGTTAAGTAGTGTGCTACAGCAATTGTGTTTTACAGATTTGAATTCAAGAGCGTTCAATGTTGATATGGTTGAGTCATGATCAAAATAACCATTGTCAGTACTAAAGGGGGCGTTGGCAAAACCACGCTAACGGCCAATATAGGCGGAATTTTAGCCGATTTCGGCTACCGTGTGCTGCTGATTGACGCCGATCCTCAACCGACTTTATCCAGCTACTACCCGCTGAAAGTCAGGGCTCAACACGGACTGACCCAGCTGATGATCAGTGCCTCGGCGGCTCAGGTCATCAGTCAAACCCGCATCGACAACCTCGATATTGTACTTTCCGATGACCCCCAGGGAAAACTGCGTGATTGGATTCGCGACACCGTCGATGGCCGGGTCCGGCTCAAATACAGTCTGACGCAGGTGGCGGCGCAATACGACTTTGTTCTGATGGATACCCAAGGCGCGGTCGGGCCCTTGCAAGATGCCGCCGTCGCCGCCGCCGATTTCATGGTGTCACCCATTCCCCCGGAAATCTTATCGGCCCGCGAATTCGTGCGCGGTACCGTGGCCATGATTCAACGCCTGGAACCCATGGCTCGCTTAGGTGCCCCGATCGGACCGCTACGCGGCGTCATTTACCGCCAGGACCGGACCGTCGATGCCCGCCGCATAGCCGATGAATTACGCAAAGAAGCCTTTTTACCGAGCAAGGGCGCCATCACCATTTTGAACACCGTCATTCCCAATGCCGTCGCGTACCGGGAAGCCGCCACGCATAAAATGCCGGTGCACCGCTTTGATCGCAGCCGCAAAGGCCAGGCCCCCAGCGCCTTAGAGACCATGCAGGCGCTGGCCCAGGAACTGATTCCCCATTTACCGAACCTGGCGGCCTCGGCATTGGCGCACGAGGCCCGACCATGACCACCCGCTTCAAACGGCCTGATCCGGACGATCTCAAAGCCTTATTGTTAGAAGGGCCGTTTAGCACGGCTACCGAAGACCCAGGCCTCGCGCCCTCAGAGCCCGTCACGCCGGTGCAACTGGTGCTGACCTTAGCCCAAATCAAAGCCTATGACCATAACCCCAGACGGGAAAGAAATCCCGCCTACGACGCAATCAAAGCCTCGGTTCGCGAACAGCGCGGCTTGAACAACCCCTTCACCGTGACGCGCCGTCCCGGGGAAACCCTGTTCATGGTTCAGGCCGGCGGCAATACCCGGCTGGCCATCCTCAAGGAACTCTTCGCCGAGACTGGCGATGCCGCTTTCAACAGCGTCCAGTGCCTGTATCGACCTTGGCAATCGGAAACCTTGCTCCTCGCCGCCCACCTCATCGAAAACGAGCTGCGTGGCGAGATGACCCTGATTGACAAAGCCTATGCGCTCAGAGAGTTGCATCAGCAACTGGAAACAGAACACGAGATCAAGTTGACCCGCACGGCCTTGTGTCAACGCCTTAAAGCTTTGGGTTACAGCCTATCCCGGCGGCAATTGATCCGCTTTGATTATGCCATGACACTGGACCAGCTGATCCCCCATACCCTTCGGAACGGCTTAGGCGCCACGGGCATCGATCAGATCAAAGCCACCGAAAAAGCCTACCAACGGCTCTGCCAGGATAAAACCCCGCAATTTGCCGCCTTGTTTGCCCATACCCTGGCCAGTTGTGATGACGAACCCTGGGACCTTGAGGCCGTGCGCCGGGAACTGGACAAGCAACTGGCACCGCTGCTCGGCATCCCCGTCACACGGCTGCGTCAGACTATCGACGCGTCACTGTTCAACGCCTCCGCTGACGAGGACTGGCCGGATGATCCCGGCCAACCGACAGCGACTGACCCCAAAGCCTCAACGACGCTGGACCAGAGCACGGCGCACGCCAGCCCAACCGATCTTTACCAGCCCCCGCAAGCCGCTACCATGCAGCCACTGCCGACCAGCGAAGCCGAAAACCGCCTGCCAAAAATAAGCGATATTTGCCCCGCCAGTACCCCTGTCGACACCGTCACGCCCCGTTATCCGGCAGAACCCGACACCCCAGCCGATATTCACGCCCTGTATCAGCGAACCTATGGGCTCGCCCACCGCATTGCCCGTTCGATTCACCTGGAACAGGTCGTGGTCCCGGTCTCCCAAGGCCTGGGCTTTATCATCGAAAAACCGCAAGCCGCCTTCACCGCCCACGCCACCTGGGGGCTGTGGTGGTTATTGCTGGGCATCGCCGAACAAAGCGTCAGTCCCGAACGCGACCCCTTGTGGCAACACACGGACTTGTACCAGCTCCAGCAAGACCCCGAGGGCACGGCACTTCAGCAGTTAGTCGGGCCGGCACCCAGTGTGTCCCATTATCCCCACGAAGTCCTGCAAAATAAAGCGATTGTTCCCGATCCGGTGTTCACGGATATCTGCCAACTCATCGAAACCTGCCGGCACATTCGTCAGCACTACCCCTCTACCCAGTTATGGCCCTCAGGCCCACCTTAACAGCGAGGTCACCATGAACTATCACGCCGAATTTGCCTTGCACACCTTGATGTTTGTATCGCGCATGGCCGCCGAAGGGGACTTTGACACGCCCCACCAACTGGGCCTGCGCACCGATCAAATCGAAAAAATCATGACCCTCAGCACCCAGGAAATCCATGAAATGGCCGCAACCACCAAAGCCCGCTATCTGCGCATCCTGTTTGATGCCGACGCCCTCGATACCGCCATGCAGGTCTGTGCGCAGCGGATCCGGCAACGGCAATTGATCCTGCAACTGTTGACTGCAGGGGCCTCCTTACCGGTCATGCGCACCTTGTTCGGCTTCACCAGCGCCGACACCGCCCAATACCGCAAATACCTGAATCTTCCCAAAGCAGACGGCCGTCCGGCCCTGCCCACCGATGCCCAGCAAGTCAACATCTGGGAGCTTTGGAAAGCCACCGACTCCGAACCGCTCGGCATCGCCGAACGCCTGCTCTATGTCCATCACCACACCGGCATCAAAATCAGCGCCATCTGGCCGCTGATTCAGGACTGGTTTGCCGGCAACCTCGATGGCCACGCCTAGTCGGCAGCGCTTACCGTGACCCGCAAAGACCGGCAGCCATGACCCCGCCAACCGCAACGCCCATCTCCGCCGCGATCGTGCAACTCGGCGAGCGGATTGCCCAGGCCCTGGGGCCCGAGACTACCGGACCGGGCGCCCAGCGCGAAGCCCTGCTGTATATCGGCCACTGGCAAGATGCCATTCCCCGTGCCATTTGGAGCGATCCGGATCTGGAAGCCATCGATGTTCGCTGTTGGGGACTGATGCGCACCCAGACCCTGACCGGTTCCGCCGTGCTGCTGTCTTTGCACCGGTTATTACACAGCCACTTAGGGATCGCCAAACCCACCGTTTCAAAAGTGTTGTATGTGCTGCGCTTAACCCGCTGGCTGTCCTTGTGTTCCGCGCTTCGCACGCCAACCGGCCAATTCAAAGGCCATGTCTATGCCGTTCATGATCACCGCCTCGCTCTGACCGATGCTCTCTACCTGGACCCCGAGTACCTCGACTTCGTCAATCACCAACGCCGGCATCACCAAGCCCAAATCCGAACCCTGGCCCGGCAGATCTGGCAAGCGATCGACCACAGAGAAGAACCACCCAGCTGTGCGGCGGTGAGTGACTTCTTTCAGCAAGTGAATGGCCAACGCCAGGTTCAAATAATTAACCTGGCTGACGACCGGGTTCAAAAACTGAACCCGGTACCAAAACCCCAGGTTCAAAAAGTGAACCTGGCTAAAATCAACCAGGTTCAAAAAATGAACCTGGCTCAAACCGACCAGGTTCAAAAATTGAACCTGGCTAATCCAAAACAAGAACCAAAAGAAAAACCAAAAGAAAAACAATCACTTATCGATGAAGTTCAAAAATTGAACCGCAGCGCCTATATAACTACTACTACAAGTAGTAGTTGTAGTAGTAGTTTTTTAAATAAATTTAAAATAACTACTACTACGCCTGTTTCAGCTAACAGGGAAAAAAATTTAACCGATGCGGCCCGCGCACCGCTCAGCTATCCGCCCAGCTTCAATGCCAGCGAGCAAGCACTCGCCCAGCGCTACCTGAACCCGATCGACCCCGAGCTACACCAGGCCTTGCTCGATGAAACCGCCGCGCAAATAGACGCCAAACGCACGAGCCATCGACCGATTCGAAATCCGTTGGCGTATCTCAGCTGGTTATGTCAAGAACACGCCAAAGGCCACCCGGTGTTGACGAGTTTGAGCATTCGCTACCGGGACAACCGTGAACGCCAGCAACGCACAGAACAGCAGGTGCGCAACCATCAGCAAGAACTGGCCGCCCTGAGTGGGCGCAACGCTCCGGCTGAAAACCCGAAAAAGCGCCACGACAAGCCACAGAAATCAACGAAACCCACCCAACAACTGCGGGAGGCACTGAACAATGCGCATTCAGACAACTAATCGTCCCCTGTGCGGGCTGCACACCCCTCTAAGCAGGAGCAATCAGCTGTGCGGGCTGCACACCGCTCCGGACAAGAGCCATCAGCTGTGCAGGCTGCACACCGCTCGGGTCAAGAGCCATCAGCTGTGCAGGCTGCACACCGCTCCGGACAAGAACAATCAACTGTGCAGGCTGCACACTGCTCGGGCCAAGAGCAATCTGCTGTGCCGGCTGCACACTTCTCAGGGCAAGAGCAATCAACTGTGCAGGCTGCACACCGCTTCGGACAAGAGATACCAGCTGTGCGGGCTGCACACCGCTTCGGCCAAGAATTACCAGCTGTGCAGGCTGCACACCCTGAAATTCAACTCAAGAGGATTAACGCATGAATGCTTTCTTTGACCCTGAGCCTCAAACCGCAAGGATTCAACCGGAGCGGACCTTCATCGAACAGCCGGGCGATCTGCGCAGTGAGACGCGGATGACGATACAAACCCGGCAGGCCCAAAAGCTAGTGGTTGGCCGCAAAAGCAGCGAGCATGTCGAAGCGATTATCGGCTTGCTGGATTTTGGTCGGCGCATGAAGTTGATTTGGTTATCCGCCGAAGCCGATGATCCTTTTGCCGACTGGTTTTTAGTCAAAATCGAACAGTCGCTGGCTGACAGTCAAGCGCTGATCCAGGCCAAGACCACTTGGTTGACGACCCGCCTGGGTGAAATCGAAGGCTTTGACATTCAGGTGGCCCAGTCACTGCAGCCCTTGCAGGTGCCGATCTATTTTCAGAACCCGTTTGGTTACATGGGTGCCTATTTGATTGCCGATTATGATGCTTTGGCGCGCAGTGTCTTTACTGCCCGGCACATCGCCCTGATTGATCGCGCAGTGTCCGAACAGCTGTTGCAGGTGACCGGTAAAGCTATCCGTCGCACCTTCAATTTGGCCAGTCAATGGAAATTCACCGGTGTCATCCGCGACGATGTGCTGGCTCAAAATCCTAATGCGCTGCGAGCACAAGGGCTGTTGGGCGAATGTCCGGAGGCCATTGTCGCCAAAACCCAGCGGGCCAAGATCGCGCCGGTCATTAAAGCCAAGCCCAAGCCTTCTGCCGTGGTAGTCAGCAACACCAGCGGCCTTAGCGGCAGGGAAAATCCGGATGAAACGCAAGGTGGAGAACCTGTCGCAACGGCCATGAGTACTGAGCTGTCTTCAGACTGAAGATCTGCGCGGGTTTGCCCCTGTGCAGGCTGCACACCGCTCCGGACAAGAGCAATCAGCTGTGCAGGCTGCACACCGCTCCGGACAAGAGCCATCAGCTGTGCAGGCTGCACACCGCTCGGGTCAGGAGCAATCAACTGTGCAGGCTGCACACCCCCTGGTCGCGTTTAGCCATTTTGACCATTGATCCAGCCCGGCTGAATCCGGTGCGGGGTAGCTAACAGCACTTACAAAAGGTTTTAACCCTTTAAGGGTAAGGGGGAAAGCCTTTTGATGAGCTAGCCCTTTTTATTCCTTTTCGTTGACTTTCGCTATGGCCAGTGATTTCGAACAACGTCTTCATGTCATGTTACCGTTCAGCTCCCGGCAGGGGGTCTGGCGCAGAATTGCGGTACTTGAATCAGAAATGAATCAGGTGGTCAGGTTGATGAACGACTGTGCCGGGGCGTTCCGGCAGGTGCTGGCCGAACCTCGGGAGCTGTATCTGAACGTTCAACAGGTGCGCTCGTTGACGGTGTATATCCGTTGGCGTCGGCGAGGCGTTCGCGGCCAGCAAGCTTATTGCTTACTCAACAGCCCGGCAGGTCAGGCCGTATTGCTGCGCCAGGCTCCGGAACTTCAGCAGTGCTACCGGCAGTTCGATCACTGGGCTCTGGCGTTGAATCTGGCCCATTCACTGCGCTTGAATGAAATCAGGCGCTTGAAAAAATACCTCAAAGACCTGGGTTAAGCCAGGCATCGTGTCACTCAAAAACCGAGCACAACGGTCTTAGGGTTTTCACTTCACATTGCCGCCAAAATCAGTACTGTATCGGCAACAGGGGGAGCCGTGCCATTCTTGCCGGCTGTTTCAGTCGGGCGAACCCCGGCCCATTATGTGAGCAGGTCTTTCATGACAGCACGTTGTTTATGCGAAAAACCCAGCCAGGCAAACACTATCGCGCGTGTTTTGAGCGCCTGGCTCCGCCATGACAGTTCATTTAGCGGCGTTCAGGTCTTCGTGATCGGCTGTTTTGGCGATTGGCTGGGCCTGGCCGCATCGGATACTGAGGGCCGCTGTTTCAGTCAAGCCGAGGCCCCGATTGCGGCAGATCAGAAACGGACTCAGACTGCAGCTGTCTCGAATATCACCCCGAACAGGGTCCTTGTGTCACCGTTCTTACTGTTCTCGGTAGCGAGGTTCCGGCAGGCGTGCGGCTATGGCTTGGTTACGCTAATGGGCGTGGCGGGCTCGATGCGCTGTGGGAGTCCGGTCCAGACCCTGCGACAACTGGCGTCAGGATACAGATCCTGGACGCAAATGCCCAAGGCCGCGGCAAGGCCGATCAGTTTGTTAAAGACCAGGGTTGCCGGGTGTCGCAGTTAACGGTGCAGGTGCAACCGCAACAGCCTGCCGCGTTTGACGGGCTCAGCGCCCAGATGCAGGTTAACTGTCCCCGCTGTCAGTATCCGCTGGTCCGGCGCAAGAACCCGTACGGTTATTTTTGGGGCTGCCGCAATTATCCGGACTGTCAGGTGATTGTCTCCGATGAGCACGGCAAACCCGGAACGCTTCGCCAGCCCGCCCAAGCCACCGGCGAGGCCTGTCCGGAATGCGGTCAGGGGCAACGGGTCGAGCGCATCGTGCGCAAAGGCCAACGCCGCGGGCAAACCTTTATCGGCTGCAGCCGGTTTCCGGCCTGTGCTTACACCGAATATCATTGAGTCTGACCGGGAGATAACAGCAGACTGGCGTGCTCCCAATGGGGTGGCCTTAAGCGATGAACTCAGGTTTACACCGTGCTCACTGCGTTTTCAGTGAGACCTTTCGCTACCGCGCATCTGCCCACCGGTAGCCGGTTCCTGCGGGAATCGCGCAGATGTTAGACCCATCGGGAAACCCTGTTTCCCCTTGGGCGACAGGGCGTCATTCCGGTTTTTTTATTCTTTCCAACCTGGAGAAGCCTTATGTCGACAGCCACTCAAACCCACTACTTTGATCTTCATATTCACGGCATCGGTTATGTCAACCGCATTCGCGAAGTGAGCGTCAAGCGCGGAGATAACTTTTGGGCGTGTGATATCGCCGCCTTACACGGTGCGGAAGCGGCGGTGCAATACACCCGCTTCGATTGCCGGGTCAGCGGATCGGAAGCCGAAAAGCTGATCAAACGCATGCAAAAAGCCGGTCAAGACGATAAAAAGATCCTGATCGGTTTTAAACTCGGCGATCTGTACACCGATACCTTTACCTACGAATCCGGAGCCAAACAGGGCGAAACCGGCGTCAGCCTGAAAGCCCGGCTGCTGTTTATCCACTGGATCAAGGTCGACGGTGTCACCGTCTATACCGCCCCGCCCAAAGCCGAAGCCGGTAACGAGGGCCCGGCCGCACCCCAGAACTCCGGTCATACCGCGCCGGATCACAGCGCCTAGGCCGCCCCGGCTTAAGCCTGCCATGAGGTCAACGCGATGGATGCCCCGGTCATGATCCGTACCCGGTTTGGTGACAAAACCGATCAGGACGGCTTTTTTAACGCTGCGCTTGCAACCTTAATTCAGCAACCTGAGTGGTGTGCCGCCGTCTTGATGCCAGATGACGTCTATGCCGGCCCGTTTTGTTACACCGCCCTGGAACAGGCGATTCCCTTTTAACCCAGCGCTACCAGCGCCCGCCAACCCTCAGGGATGAAGGTTGCGGTTTGCGGCAGCGCTCCGTGACCTGTAGCCGTGCCCTTTTCGCAGAAGGTCTTACCGGTTTGAACCGGCAGGGCCTTCTGGGAAAAAGCGCCTTAAAGCGTTGCTTCCTGACCCCACCGACTGCCATCGTCGGCTTGTGATGGAACCTTTTGTGCGGTAGACCGTGCCCACTGAATAGGCGCTGAGAACACTCGATAATCCAGTCAGACCGCCGTGAGTTCAGGTTAAACAACGGGAAACCAGGCTCATGCAGTTACAGAGTGGCCGGTCGATCATTTCGACCTGAGTAAGGCATGAACGCCTGTCATGTGACAGACCGTCATGGCAATTGACCTTGTTTTACCACCCCGACGGTGTACAGGCCGACTTGAGATCGCCTGTACACCCGGTTTTTTCCGAAGGGCTTGCCCAAGAGGGCAGGGCAGTGGGAAAAAACCGTTACCCACATTCAAGGCTTTACCCGTGCTCACTGCGTTTCAGTGAGACCTTTAGTAACCGCGCGTCTGCCATGCCGGTTGCCGATTCCTGTGGGAATTGCCGCAGACACTTTTTTTAAACCCCACCGGGAACGCATTTCCCGGTCTGCGGGGAACGGCGTTCTTCGATTTCAAATCTGAATTGGAGATGCTTATGAACGGTCATCAATTGACTGATCCTGAACCCTGTCTGGTGTGGGATACGGGAGCACTGGCTCAACAGAAGGCCCACCTGCTAGTTGAAATCGGCGCTGCGGCCGATGTCGATCAAGGCTTTGCCAAAGCCTGTGAAGACCCTGATCTTATCGCCTATGAATGGGCTGCGTTAACCGAACAGTTAACCGTGCTCCTCAATACGCTCAATCCCTCAGGCTATTGGCATGCCGAAGTGACTCACTTCGGATGGCGCAGCCGCAACGGTTATAAGGACTTTGAGGCCGACACTGGCGCCCGGTTTTTGGCCAGCATCCTGCCCGCTACCGACTGCACCTTCAAGGTCTTCGTCACTGAAGACGGCACTGTCCGCCTGCAGAACTTTCACCACGATGCGCCAACCGGCAACGAGTGGTATACCGTCAAGCCGGCTCAGCCCTGGCTAGACCTCTAAATCAAGCCGTCCGGTCGACATCTGATCGGTCTTGGAAACCGGCTTATCTGGATTGCTTCAGTGTGAGCCATTTTAACCACCCAACCGGGGCAACACAGTCCTCGCGTTGCGGGCGTGCGGTGTGCTTCGGTGTCATTCAACCCCGGGAGAACCCCCATGTTATACATTCAAGAAAGCAACGGTGCTTACCGTAAAGCCACAGAAGCCGATGTACTCGGTGCTGCCACCGCGCTGTTCAAACGCCATTTTTGCACCGGCAACCCCCTGACCGAACCGGCCAAGGCGGCGGAATACCTTAAATTGCAATTGGCACAATACGAACATGAAGTCTTTGTCTGCGTGTTTTTAAATAGCCAACACCAGGTGCTGGCCTTGGATGAACTGTTCCGAGGCACGATTGACGGCGCCTCTGTCTATCCGCGTGAAGTCATCAAAGCGGTATTGCAGCACAATGCCGCCGCCATGATCGTGGCCCATAATCATCCGTCCGGCAAGGCAGAACCCAGCCAGGCCGATAGAACCATTACCGACAAATTGAAAAACGCCTTAGCGTTGATCGATGTGAAATTACTCGATCACTTCATTATCGGTGAATCGGTGTATTCCTTTGCTGAAAACGGCTTGTTGTAACCGGTCTTAAATCCGGTCACCGCTGTTATTTTTTTTAACCCCCTGGGCATCCGGTCCCAGTGGGGCGGTAATGCCCAGGTTAACTGGAGACTACCCATGTTAGCTTCACGCTTTACCAACGGTCAGCTGCTGCGTTCACACCTGCCTTTGACCGATGAACAATTACGTACGGTCGTTCCCTCGATTTATGCCGATACTGCCCATGAATCGCGGTCCGACCGCTATGCCCATATCCCGACCCGTGTGGTCTTGACGGCCCTTCGAAAAGAAGGCTTTCAGCCGTTTATGGCGACCCAGGCCCAGGTGCGGGATGATTCCCGTCAGGGCTTTGCCAAACACATGCTCCGACTGCGCCATGCCAGTCAGATTGAAGCAGACGATGCCGCCAATGAAATCATCTTACTGAATTCACATGACGGCTCCAGTTCCTATCAAATGCTGGCCGGCTGTTTCCGGTATGTGTGCCAAAACGGCATGGTCTGTGGCGATCAATACCACGATATCCGCGTCCGGCACTGCGGTCAGGTCGTGGATAATGTCATTGAGGGCGCTTATCAGGTGCTCGCTAACTTTGACCGGATCAGCGCCGCCAAAGCCGACATGTCGGCATTGCGCTTATCCGAGGCTGAACAACAGGCCTTTGCCCACGCCGCCTTGCCCTTACGCTTCAGTGAAACCGATGCGAAACCAACCGAGCAGGCGGTACTCAGACGCAGACGCTCGGCCGATGCCGGTGATGATTTATGGACCACCTTCAACGTGGTTCAGGAAAATCTGCTGAAAGGCGGTCTTCCACGGCTCAATCAGCAGGGCAAAGTCACCCGCACCCGCCAGATCAATGGCATTGATGGCGATGTGCGTCTGAACAAAGCGCTGTGGACCCTGGCTGAAGCCATGCAAGCCTTGAAAGCGTAGTGCCATCAACCCAACCGGGGCACACCGATCCCCGGTTTCGGGGAAACGTGTGTTCCCACCTTTTCCAACCGTGGAGCAACACCATGACAGAAGCCAATCCAAAACAATCGGGCCAACCCGAACGGGATGCCGCGGCATTGCGTTCATCATTAAACCAATTCACCGGTACCGAGCGCTGGTACCGGCATCCTTTCAATCCCACGCTGCTGTATACCGATGGCGTCAAGTACCTGGCCGAACACGTCGGCAAACAAGGCGCCTATTGGCTGCTCGATACTGTCGCGCTGGAAATAGCCCCGTTCCTGGCAGTCCAGCAACAGGCCTTTGGGGCACTGTCATTGACGGTCAACCCCGATAAAACGGCGGTCATCACCGTCACGGACGGCAATGACGAGACGCTCGCCAGCTTCGAGCTCTTCTCTACCGATCTGCACCCAGGGGACTGGCGCTTATTCCTGATCGAAGAGGGGGAGCACCGGATCCTGTTATTACCCAGTGAATATTAACTGCTCAGTCAAAGGAGGCCATTTTATGATGACGGTGACCCTGACTTTAGAACTCAACGATCAAGACGCCTGGGCGCTGGCACAGCTGGTTAAAAGGCTGGGCTGGCAGGCCCTCAGCGATCATGCAGTCAACTCGGACGAAGCCGAACGCATGAGAAACGCGATAGCGGGTTTACAATCCGCATTGTCACAGAAGGGGTATTCACCTCGCTAAAACCCGGCCCCGCAAGGGGCCTTTTTAATGGCATAGTTCGTGGAAGTCGTGGCAAGGACAGCAACCCCGTCATTCCGGCAGGGAATACCGGAGCCGTTAGACCGCGTAAGCAAAGCGAATCCAGGCCAACGTTAGCCAGGGCCTTGGGACTCCGGCTATCCGTGCCGCGACACCTATCATGATACAGGGGGCTCTGAACGCGCTAAAGCACGACCGTGCAAGTGTCAAAAGCCGATAACGTCCAGTCATTCCTGCCCCAGTTACCGTCACTCCTGCAATTTAGTAAATGCTCGAAAGCAAACGTTCAAAATCTTGCCCTACCAATCCCACCTGATCCTGCTAATTTGGCGTGAATTTCAGGGTGCGGTCTGTCAGACTCTGTTATCTTATTTGCCTGTGCCAGCCCTTGACCAAGGAGACGATGATGAAACCCGCCGCACTCATGCTTTTGATCCTGGTGATCCTTTGGGGCTGTGAAAATACCAAGGGGCAAAATCGACATGATCCCAATCATCATGAATCAAGCGGACAAATTAATCGCGAATAAATAACAGCGAAAAACAAGCTGATCAATGACTCACAGGCATAAGTGTTGGCGGGTTAGGCTGATTGAGCTAAAAGTTGATGAGTAGCGTGAACCGGAAGATTGATAAAACGGATATTCGAGGGTAACGATTTTAATCGGTTTGACAGACTGCCAACGAAATAAAACTGACACTTGAAACTATTCAAAAGCAGCCATTGGCCATGGGCGTATTTTTGTTTCTGATCGTCGGCGGTCGACCCAAAACCGACAAAAAATAAGCGTGGCTGGCGATGGCTTCCAGCCGATAATCCGCGCGCGTGGTCGGTTGGGAAATCGGTGAGCGGCGCTTTAATTACTAATGGCTCATGCCGATGGTGGTTGGCGGTGATCGGGAGTAATGAAAATAATGTAAGACAACACGACAAATGAGCAGTGAACGCATTCGGGTCGGATTAGTTGTCCAAATAAAGCAGTTCATTCCTTGATGTCGCATTGAGCGCGCGCTGCATCCACTCGGTCTCTCAATTCCTTGCCGGGTTTGAAATGAATAACTACTTTAGCCGGTAAATTAATCCTTTCACCCGATTTAGGGTTTCGGGCAAGTCGGGCAGTCCGATGATGCAGATCAAAACTACCAAAACCCCTGATTTCGATGCGTTGGCCCTGGACTAATGCATCTACCATCTGGACCAGCATGCAATTGATGGCCAAATCTACATCTTTTATCGAAAGTTCAGCTAATTTCTCATTGAGCGCATTTACCAGTTCTGACTTAATCACTGTTTAACTCCCTTGGTCATAACCTGCTGATTTTATCAGTTTACAGAACCGTCGTTTGCAGTAAATTGGTCTTTCTTGAAGTGATTTGCTGGCAGGCGAAACTGAATCATACCTCGCCGGGTTAACGTTTCGAGGAACAGTTTTCCCTCTGGAAATAGGGTCGTCTGATAAGGAAGACTGGGAAATTGATCAGTTGATCAAACAATCGAAGAAGTTCTAAAGTTCACCCACAGTTTCAAATATAGTCCGATGGATATAAATGCTTTGACACCGTTAAACACTGCTCTTGATATTACTTAAAAGCAGCCACTGGCACTAACAAAATTTTGTTATCTGGTCGTCGGCAAACGACCCATTCCGGTCCGTCACGTTTCTCCAAACCGGCCAGTCATCCAAATCCAGATTCTGCGAACTGGAGGGCTACAAAGCCGACGTTGGCGACCTCAACCAAACGGCCAAAACCGGACATTTATTTTGTCCTTTTTCATGTAAGACGTTGTCGAATATTTGTCGGTATAGAACCTCTAAAATGCTATAAATAATCATCAATTTATATTTATGGTGATCTAGGGATTTTATGCGCATTAATCAAAAGACTATGCTGTGCCTTTTGGGGCTGCTGCTGTCTCTATCACCCTCACTCGTCCAAGCCCATACCGGCAGCCTGGCACTGAGTGGCTGGACTAACGGCTTTAATCATCCTCTGCACGGCTGGGACCATCTTTTAGCTATGCTCGCCGTCGGCGTATGGTCGGCGCAATTGGGTGGCCGGGCGGTTTGGCAGCTTCCCCTTGCCTTCGTCGGGGTGATGAGTCTCGGTGGGCTGGCCGGCATGATGGGGGTGTCCGTGCCGGGCGTGGAAACGATGATTCTGCTGTCCGTGTTGGTTTTCGGTTTTCTGGTCGTCCGCAGCATCCGCTTTCAAGCAGTGATCAGCGTGCTCATCGTGGTTTTTTTCGCCTTTTTTCATGGCCATGCGCACGGTCAGGAAATGCCCACTTCGGCCAGTCTGCTGTCATTCGCGCTCGGCTTCATGTTGGCGACCTTACTATTGCATGGTGCGGGCATCCTGGCCGCGCGTCTGGTTATCCTAGCCTTCGCCTATTCTCTGGGCAACAGCGCTTACGCAGAACCGTCTGACAACGCTTCAACCGATAAACCCAACGCCCAAGTTACCAACGGGGAACCGGTGACACTCTCAGAAATGATCGTGACTGAACGCGCCGATTCAATGGTCGGTTATGCCGACAGCGCCTCACAAGGCAATGTGGGGCAGGCGCAGTTGGAATATCGGCCTATTAACCGGCCCGGTGAAATTCTCGAAACAGTGCCGGGCCTCATTACTACTCAACACAGTGGCGAAGGCAAGGCGAACCAGTATTATTTGCGCGGCTTTAATCTCGATCACGGTACGGATTTTCTGACCCAGATCGAGGGTGTGCCGGTCAACCAGGTCTCCAACGCGCACGGACAAGGCTGGACGGATACCAACTTTCTCATTCCCGAATTGATCAAGACCCTCAACTATCAAAAGGGTAATTACTACGCCGAAAACGGAGACTTTTCCAGTACCGGCGCGGCCAATATCAAGTACTTCAACGACCTGCCCGACAACATCGTTAAATTTACCGGCGGCAGTTTCGATTACTATCGGGGTTTAGCGGCGGGATCAAGCAAACTGGGTGATGATAGCAGCCTGCTTTATGCTGGCGAAGTCGTCAATAACGGTGGCCCGTGGACGGTCAGCAATGATTATCTTAAATTTAATGGCGTGCTCCGTTACAGTAAAGAACTTGAAGATTCCGGCTGGAGCGTCACAGCCTTGGCTTATCAGGCCGATTGGCAATCAACCGATCAGATCCCCAGGCGCGCAGTTGATTCCGGCGTGATTGGCCGGTACGGGACTCTAGATCCAACTGATGGGGGTAGTAGCCAACGTTACAGCCTGACGGCCGAATGGCATCGTCAGGACGCCGCCGGTGCTACCCGGCTGATGGCGTATGGACTTTATAGCGAAATGGCTTTGTATTCGAATTTCACCTATTTCCTGAATGATCCGGTTCGCGGCGATCAATTTGCCCAACCCGACCAACGCTGGACCTCCGGTCTCAAAACAAGTCATACTTTTTTTCATCAACTCGGCGCTGCCGATTCCGAGACTACCCTCGGGCTGCAAATCCGAAACGATACTATCGAAAACGGCCTGCTCTTAACCCAAGCCCGAGTAAGTTATGACACCGTTCGAGCAGATGATGTCTGGGTGACCAGTGCCAGTCCCTACGCGGAAAACAAAACGCGCTGGAATGACTGGCTACGCACCACTGTTGGTGTACGCTTCGACGGCTTTCGCTTTAATGTGGACAATAGCAATATCCCGGAAAACAACGGCAACACTACCGACGGCTTGGTCAGTCCAAAACTCGGCATCGTCTTCGGACCTTGGGCTCAAACAGAGCTTTACCTTAATGGTGGCCTCGGGTTTCATAGTAACGATGCCCGCGGCGTGAACACACGCGTTGACCCCGCTAGCGGTAAATCGGTCGATGCCGACGGAAATCCCGTCAAACCGGCAGCTCCCCTGGCCCGCACGTATGGCGCAGAAACCGGCCTGCGCACCACCTGGGTCAAAGGCTTGCAAAGTACGCTGTCGGTGTGGTGGCTGGATATTGATTCAGAACTGTTGTTCGTGGGCGATGCCGGCACCACCGAAGCCAGTCGTCCCAGTCGACGCTTCGGCGTGGAGTGGGCTAATTACTACTCACCGACTGATTGGTTGACGTTCGATGCGGATTTCAGTTTTTCCAAGTCGCGTTTTCGAGATGATGCGCCGGAAGGTAATCATATTCCTGGGTCAGTGGAAACGGTCATCGCCTCCGGCGCTACGTTTCATGACCTCTATGGCGGCTTTTTTGGCGGTCCGCGTCTGCGCTACTTTGGCCCGCGGTCACTGATCGAAGATAACAGCGTCCGTTCAGATTCAACTATTCTTCTGTCTGCAATGCTTGGCTACGCAGTCAACAAGAACTGGACTGTACAGGCGGAGATGTTTAATCTTCTGGATAGAAAAGACAGCGCCATTGACTACTACTACCCATCCCGGCTGCCCGGCGAAGACGCTGCCGGCATCGATGATGTTCACTTTCATCCGGTCGAACCGATGAGTTTCCGTATCAGTTTGAAAGCAGCATTCTGAACAGGGAGTATTCCAATCAACCTATCAAACAATAACAATCAGAATGTATGTATCGAATGACCCAAAGCTGTCGTCCCACCAGTTTATTCATGAAAGACATGATATGCCCTACTAAACCTACTTTTGGTGTTTTATAGATTCGGATTTTATCCACTCATGAGATGGAGGGGGCTCCATTTTTGGGGCATCTTGACCAGTCGCGTACCACCCAGGACTAGTTACGCGCAACTCTTGATGAAATGCAGCAAAGTCGCTGACATGCGCTAGTGTTTCTCGTAATGGTTTGGTTTGTTGGAGATTCTCTAGCCATGAGTTTTTTTCTACCGTCCCTATAATCAGATACTCATTCCCCACTGTCTCGGGCTCTGTTTGGCTAAACAGATCAGTTAATAAATGCTCAATTTCATGTTTATGGGCTATTAGCAAATCACATGATTTACAGTAACGGCAAGTGTAATTCAGAGCTATTAAATTCATCGGATTAATGTGGATCAACAGCGGGACTTTCCGTTGTCCGGTTTTGCGTTCGCACATGGGACAGCTTTTGATACGCATATCTGGATATGGATTGATTACAAAACTATGCTTGGGAGGTAGTTCGCCAAATTGAGGCTTTATAGTTTTTATCATGTTTAATTATTAGTTCTAGCAATTGATTGTGTGTTTGGTGATTATCTGATTAAGTAAATAAATAAACGGCAATACGTTCGGTCGTTCGTTTAATGATTTTTTTTGGGGGAGATTACTCCAAGTCATTTTATATGTCACTTGACAAGGATACCATTCTCAAAGAATTATTCTAAATTTCAGTATAAGCGTCAGCTATAGCATGTGACTTATAAAAACATCACAATTTTAATGTTCAAAGGTGTCTGTCCGGTTTTGGCCGGGGTGAGCCGAAAACGAGTCAAGGTTGCTTGCCAAAAAGCCGCCATTCGTTGAAGTTAGGGGCGAAATATTTCGCCGGCATCCTCAACGGCCATTAGCCGCCGTTTTGAGCCATTTTTACTTGTTCTTTTCAGTGTCAGCTTTAAAACGGCATTCGGCGACGGCGTCACGATTGGCCCGATTCTGCTGGGCGCGGTTAAACCCATTCACATGCCACGCCTCCGTGGATCGTCAACCTGTCCGCGCACGGTCATGGACGCCAACGTGTAAGGCCTAAGGGCGATCGAGTTGCGCTGAACAAGCCCAATGCGGAATTACCGCGCGAGCAAAGGTTACGAGCCGGCCTCGATCAAACCAACTCCCTATTGGGACAGGCTCTCAGGTCCAAGCCATAATCAGTTGTAGCCAACGGGGGCGGTTCGACCAAGGCCAGTTCTATGTTAGGTCCCAAAGTTTCCAATACCATTCGCTCGTTTCGCCTACGCCGGCTTTCCTCCCTGACGCCGGGCAGCCCGTTATAGCCCCCTCCCTCGGGTTTCCAGTCGTGCAGGGTAATGCGGTAGGTTTCTCCAGTACTGGCTTGTTGAAAGGTCAATTCGACCGGTGTTTGTATCCCAAGGGTCGGGTGCAATCCACGCCAAGGCATGAATAACCGGTATTGAAGCCCGAAGACCAGCACCGGTCCAGCGTGATCCTGTTCGTAGCGAACTGGAATTCGCCATTTTCCGCTGCTGACGCGCCAGTCCCTGATATCTGCCAGAGATCCGCTATGAGGTCTGAGCGTAACCTGAATACGAGTTGTGCTCGAGTCGATCAGTCGCGACGTGCCGCGGTCCTGTCCGGAGGAGGCTTCGACCAGTGGCCAGAATTCCAAAGCCCGTTTGATGCTCAACCGGCAGCCGCCAAGTTCGGCCTGCCCCAAGATGCGATCACTGTCGTCTACCAGGCGTTCAACGATCGGTTTGCCCAAGCCCAACCCTGCCAGTGATAGATCCTGCAGAATTTCGAGCAAATCCTGCTTCAAGAAAAAGGGCAATGCAAAACGTTTGTGCAATTCTGCTCCCCAGTCGATCAGGCCGGTGAGGTCCTTTTGAACTGCCAGCATTGCGATCACGGCGCGGAACAACGCGGCGCGGGCAGTCAGTGTCTCCGCTGACGATGCCATGCAAAATGCCCTGAACTCAACCAAACCCAGGCATCCGCGCTCAATCAGGTTGGGATTCCAGAGTTTTTCCACGTTAATTTCGCTGCGGTGCGAATTGCCGGACGCATCGGTCAGAAAGGGGGCGAGGCTGGCCCAAAGTAGCTCCGGTTCGCAGTTGTCTTGCATCGCCAACAGGTCCAGCGCGAGTTTGAGTTCCTCAAAGGATTCGCGAAATCGCTCGTCAGGCCGGGGCGATTGGCTCGAACTTCCGACACAGGTGGGGGTGAAGAAATACGACAAGGCCGGGTGGCGATTAAAGTAACGGATGATGTTCGGTAGCAGCCATGGCTTCAGGAAAAACGGACTTGCTTCCGGGGCGGGGCCGCCAAAGGTGATTTGTCCGCCTCCGCCGGAATCGGTGACGTCCCCATTGTAATGGAAACGATAGGCCGAAAGGCCTTGGTCGATTGCCGATGGGTAGAGGCTCCGGGCCATGCCAAGGAATTCCTCAACGTTTGGAGAGGGCGCCATATTGATCTCGATCACGGCGGGATCGGGCGTAACCGTGGTCCAAGCGATGCTGCGATCTACGGGTGGGGGATAACCGGCCAGAATCAACCCATTCAGTCCCGCCTCCGTGGCCGCCTGACCGATTTCAATCAGACACGCCAAGAAGGCCTGCACATTTGGAAAAGCCGGCAGTTCGAGTTGTGGCATAGGGCGTGAATCCGATGCTTCGGCCTTTGATTTCTGGCCTGGCATCGGGTAAACGCTGATCAGGTAGATGCCTTCGGCCGCAAGAGGATCGGACAAACCTTCGGACGGGATCGCTTGTGTATGAAGGGATGGACGTGCAAGACGCACGTCCGCGGCGGGATTTTCAGGCGGCGACAAAGCATCGAGACGAAAGGCGATGCGCCAGTCTGGCTGATCGTCACACCTAAACCGGATGTTGCCCCAATCGCGTTCCTCAAACCGTCGCGCTAAAATAGTAAGGAATCCTTCGAATGACGATTCCGGTGAGCCTAAGCCACCCACCGTCGGATCGACAGGCCCCGACCATACTGGAGCGCCGTCCCGACGTTGGTAGATCCCGAAATTCCAGCGCGGCAGGTTCTCGCCTGGATATTGTCTGCCCAGGGTGCGTAAGATGAGCGAGTGAGGCAAGTCTTGACTCAGCCTGGCCAGCAAACCCAGCGCACGGCTTGCCTTGTCACCACCTTCCGCTTCGTAAAGCCACTCCGGTGCCTCTGAGAGTCGGTCCGTAAAGGTGGGTTCTGCGCCCACCCAAAGCGTCAGTCCCTTGGCGGCAACCGACCGGTCGTGATGCCGTATCGCCTTATCGAAGGCTTCTTTATCGTGATCAAGCATGGGTATTCCGGGTGTAAAGACCGTTATCAAAAGGGATTCATTGCCTTCATGGCGTCTGAGTCGGTCGTGCGAAACCTGCTGATGCCAGAGCCGTGCCGGGATCGATCATAAGCCTAGCACTGCGGGTAAATCGCGGATTGAGTCGACGATCCAATCCGGCTTGATCTTCGCTGCTTCTGCGTAAGCCTGTCGGTATTTGCCGGTTTTCACCAAAATGCCTCTTAGGCCGGCCAGCTGTCCGCCGCCCACGTCCGTATCGATGTCATCTCCGATGATGACGGCCTCGGAAGCCTTTAGCCCCATGTCATCCAGAGCGACCTGAAAGAAATCGGGAGAAGGCTTACCGATGATCATCGCTTGGACCCCGCTGGCGTATTCCAATGCTTCGATAAAGCCACCGATGTCCATCTGCAATCCCTCCTCGGTCTGCCAGAACCGGTTTTTATGGATGGCGATGAGCTTGGCGCCGCCGATCAGGCAGTTGAACACCTCGTTTAACAACCGGTAAGACCAGACGTCACCAATATCGCCTACCACCACGTAACCGGCTTCCGTGTCGGATTGCCGAAATTCCCCAAAATCCTGTTTTATATCATCCGCCAATAGCAAGCGGCAAACTGGATCGGACTGGCGTCTCAGAAAGAGCCGTGCGGCTTGTGGCGCACTGATGATTTCCTCACGGGTCACGGAAAAGCCCAGAGCGTTGATTTTTTGTTGGAGCGAAACCAACGACAAGTTGCTGGTATTGGTGATGAACCGACAGGTAAAGCCGGCAGTCCGGATGTGCTCCACAGACTCACTGGCGCCTTCGATGGCACGAGAGCCGATGTAAAGTACACCGTCCAGGTCAAACAGGACGCCTTTGATGCCGGACAGGGAGTTCATGATGATCAGGTTTGTCGTTGGGAAACGAGGGATAGGAAATTCAACCGTCTGTTTCTAACTAATTCGGGTGAACATTATTATAAGCTGATCTGTATTACAAGACTTATTGCTTGGTTGCTCTCTATCTGAGCATACAAACTCAGCTTTTGTGGGTTTTTGGGGCGAACACGATACCTTGAGACCCTTATCTGAAAGGTGCGCGCAAGGGACCTCGCTCCGTCAAAATAGTTGACTGGCAAGGGCTCCGAGAGGTTACCTGTTTTCGGTCTGATCAAACGCAAATTCCGGTAGGGGATTCCTCTGTTTCAGATTCATTCGGCTGCGTTTGATCGATATGCGCATCCGGCCCGTCGTGACCTGCAGAAATTGGCCGTTTGCGACGCGGATCAATGACTGCTCTAAACCCCCATCCCTGGCTGAGCGTTATAGGTATCCGGTTATTTTTAAACGGTAGTGCTCGATGCTGAGTAACAACAGCGCTCTATTCAGCGCCTGCAACGGGAAAGGCTCACGGCAAAAGGCTTAAAGTAAAGGGAAAAAGGTAAAAAAGGTGCAAAGGGAAGGGGACCTTACCGGGAAAGGGCTTATCCCTAAAAGGCTTATCTGCTGGTTAAAAACGGGGCCGATAGATCAAAACCCTGGCAAAAGCAGCCAGGGTTTTACCTGTATCTTTACCGGCCAACCCGGCAGACTTCTCTCACACATGACGGAGATTCAAGGTCCAGTCCTGGGCGCTCCCGAGTCAGTGCGAGAGTAACCATGAAGCCAAACCTTTGCCATTCTGCCACCTTGATAGTGCAACCAACCGTACTGGCAGTGCTAGTCGGCTGCGCTTACCAACAACCCCAGCACGCCCGCAGCAGCAAACCGGAACCCACCCCGATTAGCGCTATGGATACAAACAGTGACGGACCAGCCGCTGCCCAGCGTCTGGCTATTTATCAAAACAGCGCCAAGAGCCGACCCGCGTCCAGCGTGCAAACCGGACGTTACAGTGCCCTGATCGCAGGCCCGACGGATCCGCAGCGTCATCCTCTGCACGTCATCATCGAGGTGACGATTCCGGAGGAACACAGCACCGTCGAACAAGCCCTTCGCTACCTGTTAAGACGCAGTGGTTATAGCTTAGAGGCTGTGCTCCGCCCCGATGTCGCTCGTCTGCTCGCCAAGCCGCTGCCGGAGGTGCACCGAAAATTGGGCCCGATAGCTTTACAAGACGCGCTGACCGTGCTGGTGACGCCTTACTTTGTGGTCAGCGAAGACCCAATCAACCGGCTGATCCGCTTCGTGCCCATTGATGCAGCCGGGGAGGGCCGTGATGATGCCTGAGCTGCAACCCTCGCATCCAAACCAGGCAGCCCAAGCCGGGCAATTTAAGCCCCTGCCACACTGGCTCTTGCTCGGCGGCATCGTCTTGAGCGTGCTGGTAATGAGCCTGCTCGGTTGGTTATTGTCCGGCAGGCTTCATAAGCCCGCACCTGATGCCCTGGTTGCCGTTGAAACCCCGGTTGCCGCAGCCCACCTCAAACAAGCTGGTCAGCCACTTGCTGCACCGAACAAAACCGCGGTCACGCCAGCGCCTGGGGCAGGGGATAATCCGGTTGCGGCCAGCGTTAAACCGGATCCGCTGGCCCCAACCCCAACTCCAACCCCAGAGCCAACGGCCGTGCTGACTCAGGACATCACCGCGCTCAAAGCCGCGCTGGCCGATCAGTTCAGGCACCAACAGGACGGGCACAGCCAACAGGCAACTCAACTCGCCGCCTTGCAGCAGCAACTGACGGCCCAGGCCAGCCAGCTTGCCCAGCTCGAAAGCCTTTTAAATAAGACCGCCGCGAAAGCCAAACCGCACACCCCGCCGAAACCTAAAGCCTCCGGCATTCGGAAAGAACCGGCCACAGTCGCGGTTCCCTTCCAATTGGTTAGTATCGATCAATGGGGCGAGACCCACGTAGCGGTCCTGCGCCAGGGCGGGCAACTGCATGAAAAAACCACCGGACAGACCCTCCAGGACTGGCAGTTCATCGCCATTAACCCGGTTGAACAGACGCTGAGCGTCAAATCGCCGGCCGGCTTTGTGCACACCCTGGCCATCAGCACCGACCTGAATAGCCACTAGGCCGAAGACCATGCTACTCCAGCAGCACCCGGCAACCGTCTTCGCCGTCGTCATGACCATTATGACCGGAGCCCTGCAAACGGTCCTGGCTGCCGATTCCCAGGCCCAGGCTCTGACTTATAAAGACTCCCAAGCCCAAGCCCTTGATGAAACCACGCAGCGCCGGCAACAGTGGTCACTCACCGAGGAACAATGGACGCGTTATCAAACTCTGATGCAAGGCATTCGCGGCAGTATCAGTCCGGCCACGATTTCACCGATCGAAGTGTTGGGCACGCATGCGGAAACTGAGCAGGAACGCCGGCACTATGCGGAACTTTGGGCTCGAATGCGCCATGAGGATGCCGAGCGCATACTCGCGTTTCAGCAGGCTTATGATGAAGCCTTTCAAAAACTGTACCCCCATGAAACGCTGATCGACAGGGCCCGCCTGCCGCGCCCGGCAGCTAACGATCAGACGATTGCCGAGGGCGACCGGCTTCTGGTCTTTCTGCAACTCAACCATTGCCCGGCCTGTGACAACCTGGTACAGCGCATCGTCCATCAGGCCGCGCTTAAATACCATCAGCTGGATCTGTATTTTGTCGATACCCAGCCCCAACGCGATGAGGGCTTGATAAAACAGTGGGCGCACCAGCAAAACTTAAATCCCCAGCGCTTAACAGCCGGCACTCTCACCCTGAACCACGATCAGGGAACCTATTTCAAATTAACCCGTCAGCGGCTCGGGCCGATCCCGCAGGTCTTTAAACTTCATGGTCAGACACTGGAAGCGCTGCGCTTGTAGTCCCTACTCACGGTACCGTGTCATGACAGGCCGGTCTGAACGGCGCGAGAACCCATCGATGAACCCAACTGCCTTGCTCCGCTGGGTCGGCCGCAGCCTATCGATAGTGTGTTGTGTCTGGCTTCAGCCCGGCACTGCCCATGAGGCCATACCGGCCAGTTATCAACACATCGCCGCTGAACACCACCTGCCGCCGGCGGTGCTGTACAGCGTTGCGGTGACCGAGAGCGGTCGAACATTGCCCAACGGCCAAGTCCGGCCCTGGCCGTGGACCTTGAATGTAGCCGGCCTGCCGAAACGCTATCCGACCCGCTTAGCGGCCTGGCAGGGACTGACGGCCTATTTAAAACAAGGCATTGATTTGATCGACATCGGCCTCATGCAAGTCAACTGGCGTTATCATCGGCAGCAACTGGGCTCGCCCTGGCAAGCCCTGGAACCGTTCAACAATACCCGCACCGGTGCCAAGATCCTTCAAAGTCACTATCAACAGACCGGCACCTGGCCCAGCGCCATCGGCCGCTATCATTCACCCGGCTCAAAGCCCGCCCAACGACACCGGGCCAAACAGTACGCCCAACGGGTGATCAAACAGCTGGCCCGTGTTCAGGGCGGGCATCAGGCCCTTGGCTCAGGAGGGTATTAACCATACCGTTGTCCCAGGTATTGATCAAACGGTCAAGATCGTTGTCGCCGAACATCCGCAAATCAAATCAAATTACAAAGAGACCGGTTAGCCTGGATTGAGCAGACCGGCTATTTGCTCCAGCATCGGTTGATAGTTGAAATAATCAACGGTAATCGCCGACTGCTGACCCTCATGCAGTAGGCGTAAGGATGGATAAGCCGTTACGCCCATGCCTCGTGACGTTTGAATGTCATGCTGTAAAGCCTGCTCAATCGCGGGACTGCGTAAAGCACGGCCAAACGCAACCGTATCCAGGCCAACCTCAGCAGCGCATTGTTCAAGCGTGTCAAGCAGCGATGGATTTCGGGCCTGTTGGTAATAGGCTGACTGAATGGCCCGTAACAGCTGTGTTTCACAGTCAGGGCCTTGTTGCCTCGCGGCCAATAAGGCCCGGCAGGCCGGATAGGTGGAACGGATCGGCGTGGTCGCTGTCCAGAAGTCAAAATTGAACCGCACCCCGGGCACCGTTGTTTCAATACGCCGCCAGGTTTGCTGAAGGGCCTGCTGCATCTCCATCGGCATCGGTGTTGTGGTGTCCGGCGCCAGGCCGCCCAGCACATAATGAAACCCTATCTCCGGTGGTAAATCCCGTTGCAACGCCTGCAAGCTCGCGCTGAACGCATAGCACCAACTGCACATCGGGTCATGGATATAAATTAATCGCGGTTCCGGCATGATCTTACTCATCAGTGATCGTTTATAGGACAGGGCCTCATTGTAACCAGACCATAGACTTTACGCCCGGTAAAAAGCCGGAAAAAGCCCGCAAGTTGCACTAAGCTAAATCAATCGATCAAGACCTGAACCGTTACACTGAACGACATGAATCAAAACATGAGTACGCAACAAGGGAAACTGGCGCGCTGGATTGAGGCGAGGGGCTTTGGCTTCATTAAACCTGAAACCGGTCAGGGCGAACTCTTTATTCATATCAGCGCCTTTAAAAACCGGGGCCGACAACCTGTGGTTGGCGATGTCATTTTCTATCACGTCAGTGTTGATCGTGACGGTAAAACCCGTGCCATCAATGCCCGGATAGCGGGTGTCAAAGAAGACACAATAAGCCCAGACGCCTGGTCATTGCTGCCATTAGACAAAGACTTACCCACCCCACGTAAAGTCCCTGAAAACCAAGCCTCTTCAAACAAGGCCAACCTACCATTACAACGGCCTCAGGAGCAACGACCCCCCAAAAGTTTCAATAGCCAGCCTGTTATCCTCCTGATAGCGGTGACAATTGGCATTGCCGCGTGGATTAAAGTCCAGGGTTTGACTCAACAGACAGCGCCTCAAGCCATTACAGCCAGTCTACCGACATTACAGACACGAGCACCTCGGTTTCAATGTCAGGGTAAAGAGTGGTGTTCAGAGATGGCATCCTGTGAAGAAGCCACTTTCTATTTGGAGAACTGCCCCAACACCAAAATGGATGGGGACTACGATGGCATTCCGTGCGAACGTCAGTGGTGCTGATGTGTGCCTCTGACCGTGTTAACGCTCTTCCAACCCGAGGAACCACGATGAAACTGGCCATCCTGTTAAACCTACTGGTGTTAGTCACCGCCGCTCACGCCCAAGAGCCGGCGCAAGCTGATTATTGCCACGATGCCAGCATTAATAATGACTGGCGCAAACACATTGCCGCCTATCCGCAGGATCCGATCATTTTAAAACTGGCGGGCCTGCGCGAAGGACTGTGCCTGATGATCGAGCGAGGTCAGATCACCCAAGAGCAGGGCATCAACATCTGGGAAGATGAACGGCAACGCAGCCTGGTCGACAGAAACAAAGAACAAGCCCTGCACATGCCCAACTATTCGCTGTAGCGCTTAACCTCAATGACGCGTCAGGGGCGACACAACAGTAACGCATCGCCAAGGCATCCCACGGTCATCGGCAACGGGCGGGTACTCTAATTTCGAATCTCGCGTAAAATCACCCTGTTGCCAGGGAGAAACGCTATGTCTGACGTGTTGATACTTATTTTTGTCCTTTATATTATTTATCTGATTATGAAAAAAGCCCAAACCACCCCCGAAAAGACAATGTCTGAAGCTAAATCTGAAGCTAAATCTGAAGCTAAATCAGAAACTAAACCTGAAGCTAAACCTGAAACTAAACCTGCACCGATTGCAGCCCCAGTCGCTAAACCAGCAGCTAAAAAGGCTCCCATTGAAGCGGCCAAGGCAACGGTTGAAGTACCGCCTGCACCCAAAGTGAGCCCCGCTAAAGCCGCACCTAAAAAACCCGGCGCCGTCCGCACAGCCCCACAAAAAGCCGAAAAAGTGGTGGTCGAGCCGGTGGCGGCGCCGGATATTCCGGTAAAAGACCGTATCGGCCTGACCGCAGGCCGCATTTGGCAATACCTCGCAGACCATGGCGCCACCCCGGTCGCGAAATTGATGAGGGAGCTTCCGGAAGAAGAAAAAATCATTCACCGCAGTATCGGCTGGTTAGCGCAGGAAGGTAAAATAACCCTGGCCATCGCGGACCGGGCCGAGACGATCGCGCTGAAAGACTGAGGATCTTAGGGCCACGAACCTGCTGGGCAAGGGTCTCGGCGCCAAAAGGTCTCCGCTATCCATGACTTGTGGATCCCGGCCATCCATGCCGGGGCGACAGTCACGATTAACGTGAACGAGGCTTTCGAAACGACCGCGCCTTAACCCTAAAACCTGATTCGGACTAGCTGTCTTCAGCGCGGCACAGGTTACCAGGAAAAATTAACCTCAGGACGTGAAGATTTTTTATTTCTTTACTATAAATAACGCGCACCCTCTTTTCATTAACACTCAGGAACCGCCTCTATGAATAAAGCCGACTTAATCGACGCCATCGCCCAGCACGCCCATTTAACCAAAGCCGATTCAGGCCGGGCGCTGGACGGTTTGCTCCACACCATCGAAACCGCTTTAAAAGCCGGCGACTCAGTCGCTTTGGTCGGTTTTGGCACGTTTGCCGTCAAGGCCCGCGCCGAGCGCACCGGCAGAAATCCCCAAAGCGGAGAAGCCATCACCATTGCGGCCGCCAACATTCCAGGCTTCAAACCCGGAAAAAACCTCAAAGACGCGGTTAACCCTTAAGCGTTGCGGGGCTGAGGCCATCAGCCCCGGTTTTTGTCTCGTGTTTTCCCAGCTTTAGAGCCTGCGCCGCCTGCGTTTAACACGCCTTGCCTTTCTAATACTCCTGGCAAACCCTCACGCGATAAAACCCTGGACTCTTGAAACAGGGTTTTGAGTTCGCTTTAAGTGGGCCATGATCCACAATGCGGACGTTTCTCAGCTAACGCAGTGAATCAACCATGCCCAATCGATCCCTCGCCTTGAGTCTGCTCATCTTGCTTGTGCCGGTGCTCAGTGTCGGCGCACCGGTGATCATTTATGACAGCGGCCGCACCACACCGTTGCCGGATCAGCCGGACACCGTCCACGTGCAAACGCCGGTGACTGCGGACTTTGCGGTGCACTTTGAGCCGTTACCGGTCACCAGTCCCACACTGTCACCGGGTAAAGTCGAGGCCCGCAGCCTCGACCGGCGCTATCTGGAGCGGCCGGTCTTCATGGTCGGCGCGGACCCGTTGTCGCTGCGCTGGTTGGCGGTGCATCAAGCCTCGCTGAAACGCCATCAGGCCCTCGGTCTTGCCGTCAACGTCGCTACCGCCGCGCAATTACAGCAACTGCAACAAGCCGCCGGCGGTCTGGCCGTTTACCCGGTGGCCGGGGATGTGCTGGCCCGGCAACTGGACCTGACCCATTACCCGGTGCTGATCACCGGGTCTCGGATCGAACAATGACGACGCAGTATCCGCTGGAAGCCTTGTTGCGGCCGCCGGTGGAGCTCTGGTCAGCTGCTTGTGCTTTCAGTTGCGCGCTGATTGCGGGCCTGGCGCCCTGGGCCATGATGATGACGCCCTCGGTCGCCTATGCCACCGCGGCGTTATTGACAGGGTTTGGTCTGAGTCGCACCCGGGACGCGTTCAGAGTCCTGCGTTACCAGCGCAACATGAGGAAACTGCCGCGCTATGACATCACCGCCCGCGCCATCCCGGTCAGCCGACACCGCTTGTTTCTGGGTAAAGGCTTCCTCTGGCAGCAACAACACAGTCAGCGCTTACGCGACACGCTCAATCCCCGGTTCAGACACTACATCGAACCCTCAGCCCTGTATCAGTTAGCCCGGCGTCTGGAAATCCGCTGGGAACACACGCCTGTCCTGAACGGCTTGGCTAAACTGCTTCACCGGTCAGCCTGGTGGAATCCGGTGGCGCCTTTACCGCCGGTCGGCGGGAAAGCGGCGATTCATGCCGTGGAATGGCGTGAGCAGACCGTGACCATGGATGTGCGGGAACGGGTCGGCCATATGCTGGTGTTAGGCACCACCCGGGTCGGTAAAACCCGGTTGGCCGAACTCCTGATCACCCAGGATATCGCCCGCGGCGATACCGTCATCGTCTTTGATCCCAAAGGCGATGCCGAACTGATGAAACGCGTGGTGGCGGAGGCCAAACGCGCCGGCCGCAGCAAAGCGCTCTATATTTTCCATCTCGGTTATCCCGAGATCTCCTGCCGTTATAACGCCATCGGTAATTTCTCACGGATCACCGAAGTCGCTACCCGCCTGACCAATCCCTTGCCCAGCGAAGGCAACTCGGCGGCGTTTCGGGAATTTGCTTGGCGGTTTACCAACATGATTGCCGTGGCCCTGGTCAAAATGGGCAAACGCCCCGATTATCAATTGATCACCCGGTATATCACCCACATCGAACCGCTGTTGACCGACTACTATCGGCACTGGCTGCCCGAAGTTGCCCCGCCCGACTGGGAACAGCAGGTGCAACGCATGGCCGCCAGCATCAACGAACGCGACTTGCCCTTTGCCCTCAAAGGCCGCTCGCCGGAAGTCATTGCCCTGGTGCGCTATGTCAAAGAGCAGGGCTTTTACGATGCCGTCGCCGACGGCCTGCGCTCGGCTTTTGAATACGACAAAACCTACTTCGATAAAATCGTGGCCTCCTTACTGCCGTTGATGGAAAAACTGATCACCGGCAAAACCGCGGCCTTGATCTCTCCGGACTACACCGATCTGACCGATACCCGGCCCATCATCGACTGGCGGCAGATCATCCGCCGCCAAGGCATTGTCTATGTGGGGCTGGATGCTTTATCGGACATGGCTGTTGCGGCCGCGGTCGGCAATTCCATGTTTGCCGATCTGGTCTCGGTGTCCGGGGAGATCTACAAGCACGGCACCGACCGCGGCCTGCCCGATGCCGAAAAAACCCAGACACTGCCGACCATCTCGCTGCATGCCGATGAATTCAACGAACTGATCGGTGATGAGTTTATCCCCTTGCTGAACAAAGCCGGAGGTTCCGGCTTTCAAGTCACCGCCTACACCCAAACCTGGTCCGATGTCGAAGCCCGGATCGGCAACAAAGCCAAAGCCGGGCAGGTGGCCGGCAACTTCAATACCCTGATCATGCTCCGGGTCAAGGAACTGGCCACCGCCGAAATGCTCACCACGCAACTCGATACTTGCAACATCAGCACCATCATGGAAGTCTCCGGCGTCAACGATTCCGCCGATCCTCATTCCCCCATCGATTTTACCTCGCAAAACCAGGATAGGATCTCGGTGACCGAGATGCCGATGATTGCCCCGGCCACGGTCATGGCCTTACCCAAGGGCCAGGCCTTTGCCTTGCTGGAAGGTGGCCAACTCTGGAAAATCCGCATGCCCTTGCCCACCAAAACCAATGATACGCTGCTGCCCAACACCCTGAAGGAAGTCGCCGAGGAAATGAACCGGCGCTATATGACCAGCGATCATTGGTGGGCTGGCTGAGTGGCAGCGCCGCGTCAAACTCAACCGGCCGCGCAACCAACCGCAGAGCCGGGGCTGTTCGCGGCAACCCTGACGCGAGCGCTGCAAGCCGTCATCTTTCTGCTGATGACCTTGTGCTTCTCGATACTGCTGGAATGGCTGGGCATGGCCACGGGCTTTTGGCAGGCGCCCGGCAGTCAACACAGTGAGCGTATGCTGGAAGAGGAACTGCGTGTTCTGAATGACGATTTTCAACGCAGTGTCATCGTGGCCCAACCGGCCGACTTTGCCCGGCGCTTTGCCGATCAATGCTATGACCTGACTTTCCATAAAACCGGACTGCAGGCCGGCGTGATCTGGCTGGCAACGCCAACCGCCGGGGTCAACGACCAACCCTTCAGACGCCGCTTGCACGCGGCCTATCAACAGGTTCACGCCTATATCGAAGCGGCCATCAACGTCATCCGTATCTTTGCCGTGCGCCTGGCAGTTTTGACCCTGGCCCTGCCGGCCTTTATCCTGCTCGCCTTGCTGGGCCTAACCGACGGTCTGGTGCAGCGCGACATCCGGCGCTGGAGCGGCGGCCGGGAAAGCTCATTTGTCTACCACTGGGCCAAAAAACTCATCTATCCCGCCCTGATCACCCCCTGGATACTCTATCTGGCCATTCCCGACAGCATCCACCCCAACCTGATCGTCCTGCCGTTTGCCGTGTTGTTTGCTGTCTCGGTCAGAGTCATGGCTTCGACGTTTAAGAAGTATTTGTAGCGGGGTGGGGGAGATGATTCATAGCGTCAAACGCCCAAATTGTCAAAATGAAGGCTAACAACAAGACCAAGGCGACATTCGCAGCAATGGCTTGTCGTCCTTAGGGGATCAATTGAATAACCAGAGTTTTATGGGCAATAAAGGTGGTGTCGACAGACTGCAGAACGATTAAATGAACTTCGCTGATAATGCTTAATTGCAAGATCGGGTAAAATTTTTTATTTAACTTGGTATTTTCATTAACTCATTTGCAGTAACGCTTTGATTATTTTGAATTGCAGTTCTAAAAAGTGTGATCAGTCGATTTCGTTCAGCATTTCTTCGCTCTGGAAAGGGACAAAGCTGAATGCGGAGATGAAATAGATATTGAAAGGGATTGATAATGCCGCCACCAATTCGTATTTCATGATTATCGATGGGTGACTCAATGTGTTGATGGGGTGTCGGATGAACTAGCAGCGAATCTATAACCCTGCCAATATCATCGTAAGTCATTTGGGTTATTTCGGGATTTCGCTGATTATGCTGGGTGAGAAAAGTCTGGCAGGGAAAAGTAAAATATGCACCGTCCATGTCATGCATCCACATTATTTGTACGTTCGGAGAGTGTATTAGCCTAACTGTAAATTTCTCAATTTTTTCGATGTTATATTCATATTCAGCATTAATTGATTCAGAAGCATTGATAGTACTAGAGATAGCTCCATTCCTTTCACTTGGTGCTGGCGGATAATCATTGATTTCCCAGAACACTTTTAAACTTTGTCCATATTGATGGAGCCAACTCTTGCGTTCCCTGGGGCTTGATGGTGAAAACCCAAGTCTTATAATATCTTGATACAGATAAGCTTGGATAATACTACGCGGCATGTTGTTTATCCGCCTTTAAATAGTTTAGAACTTTCTTCAAGTTGCTAACATAACTAAATTCAGCCGTATTTTCTGATTCGGCAAGGTCTTGCATAAATTCAATATCAGCATCAATTTCCTCAATTTTCAAAGACTTAGAAATATCATCTTCCAAAATAAATATCTGAAATAATTGTCTTAACTGAGTCCATTGTACTAAATACTGAGCTAGCTTATTTTTTGGGATCCACCAAATAAGTTGCTTATCGATGAAAGTATCCCTGCGAAGATTAAGTTCACTTAATTGTTCGTTAGTGAAGTCACCAACAAAATCTACGGAATAGATGTCGATAGTTTCATCGGAAAAAAAATTCAATATTTCATTCAAGGGCGATTGTTGTTTACCGCCCAGTACCGCAATATGTTTCCATACTTGGTATTCATAGGTATTGGATTTTGCCTCAAAATATGCGCGTACTATCTCGGCATTTTGATGATTTTCGTAAGCAACAATAATACGATCCTCTCTGTTTTTAGACAGAAGCGAACTAGAAATAGTATCCAAAATTTCAGTGATATTGAGGGCAAGCGGATGATCTACAACACCACGCAAAGTTTCTTGCCACTCCTTCATCTGTATATCAATATCCAGGCCGTGTGCCGACATGCCTTGCTGATCCGCGTATTTTTTTAATAGCAACATTTCTGGATCATCAATACTTAAATCAGCAAAACTGCTTTTAATAACCGGATTAACAAGAACTTGCCAACGACTGTCTTGTTGAGGTTGTTTGAGAATAATCCAATTACCAAATACAGCCCGCATTGCAGTTTCTTGATCGCCTGTTATTGAAACTAAAGTCGTTTCCAGATAGTTTTGTTTAGCAACCGCTTTTAAAAACTCATTCTTAGGCTTTTTAGCGAATGAAAAAAAATCCCTATTTACTGCTTCAACGGAATGAATAATAGCATCGTTTTGATTGGGATAATGTTTTTGCTGAATTATAAAATGATCGAGCAAACGTAACGCTTGTCGAGGAATCCCACCAGAATAGGTGGCGAGCGAGGGAATTTGATTTTTATAAACCTGAGCATAAACACCTAATCGTTTATTGAACATAGCCTCAATCCAATGAGGGCTAGATGCTGCCAGAACTTCTTTTTTCAATCCTTGAGTCCATCGGTCATTTGCAAATAAATGAACGGCATTGACTTCAAACAGCGTTTTAAACGAGGCGAGCACAGTTAGTGGTTCCGATAAACTAATGTAAGCCGATGTGCCAAGTTCAAATTTGTCAACGCCGGAAGCAAGGATAAAAATGCGCCGTCCCAATATGGATTCAATTTCTTGGAGTATTGTTTTTAATATCCCAGGTAAATATTCAAGTAACGGTTCCAGTAATTCTTTGAATTTTTGATGCTTTATTAATGCCTTGGGTGAATACTTTTCCAATAATGTTAATTTTACAGTTTCTTTCCATTCGTCTGTCGAAACGCCCAGTATCTTTTGTATTCCGGGCAAATGTTCAATGATGATAGAAAATGCTTGGGGTGCTGAAAATCGAGCAACCTCAGCAAAAACAATCAGCCATGTATCAATCGGAGAAGGATTGATGTGGTTGCGATCAAAATGACAAATAATATCCGGCCTTTTTTCGGCTATATGTAATGCGCGTTCGATAGTAGTAGTTTTACCACAGCCAATTTGGCCTCCAAAAATTACGGAACTAGAGCTGTTTTTTATCCAATTAACCAGACGATTTTCAACTTCAGAATCTGATTCAAGATAAAGTAGGTCGAAGTCCTCCTTACTCGTCAGTGCAATACCTTCATCTAAATTCAGGCCGTATTGATTACGCTTCATGTCAACCGCGTCCCTGTTTGCGCATATTTTCCACAGCCCGGATAAAATCAGGCTCGTCCCCTTTCTGTTGCCATACCGACCAAAAGTCTATCGTTGCACTAAGCGGCTTTTCGTCAGGTTTATTAATTTTTACTCTGCTAGGTAAAAGCACGGCATCACCAACAACTAAAGCTTCGCCAACATCCATAATAGGCAAGACATCCAGTAAACTTTCAAGACTTTCAGGCATCAGTTTTTTTACAGTGGTTTGATCATCGCCATTCGTGAGTCGCAATGCAATCACGTTATTGCATTGACTAAGTACGGTTGTACTAACATCGGAAGGGCGTTGGCTGACAATCAATAATGCCACACCATATTTTCGTCCTTCCTTGGCGATCTTTTCGAAAGCCTCAATTGCCCGTAACTCCACCGGATTTTGCCCTTCTTTTTTAGGGAGATAAAGATGTGCTTCATCACAGACCAAAGCAAGCGGACGTCTTGTTTCGTGATTCGTCCAAAACTGGACTTGGTAAATGATTCGGGCAACTAAACTGACGATCACTGGCAAAATGTCGGAAGGAACTTCGGAGAAATCGATAACTTTGATTTGTGCCTGATTGATGTTGTAATCCATTAACTTGGCAACCGTTTTAGCCATCGAATCGTATTGGTGTTCGCTATCGGGTGCGCCGAACAAAAAGCCGTAACGTTTATCGGTCAGTTTGCTGCGAATCCGCGTCAATAATCGACTGAACTGACCATAAAATTTCCCTTGTTTTAATCCGCGAGCACCTTGCTCCATTTCGTCATTTAAGTCGCTGAGTGTGCTAATAACATTTTCAATTGAGAATGGAATTGGGCTATCCAAGGTAAAAGCCGACAATATCTGTTGCTTATCTAATTTTAAAAGTGTGATTTTTTTCTCTTCTATAACCGCATCCTGAAAAGCCATCACTTGGTTATGGGCGCTAAATTCGGAACGATCGATGAATAAAGCCTGCATTTCATCGGCATTAAGTAACCAATAAGGCAAATAAAGCAACTCATCGGAAGATTTACCCAATTCTTCTGGTCCTGGGATGCGAAGTTGCCTTGCATAACTAAGACTTTTATATTCGCCGTGCAAATCAAATACGATAAGATTGGAACTGGGTAGTTTAGCGGCTTGCTCAAGGATAGCTGCAACCGTCCAGGATTTACCTGAACCCGTGCTACCTAATAAAGCAGCATGTCGCTGGAAAAATTTGTTGCCATCGAGATAGGCTGTTGCTGAATCATCTAAGGTATATCTACCCAAAGCCAAAGAATTCGATTTATCCCCTGATGTAACTAGAATACTCATAAAATTTTCTAGTTGCTGATCACGGAGAACGTAGCATTTTGCTTCAATGTCGGGAACTTGAACTAGTGAACGTGAAAATATTGGTTTTTGTCCGACTGCATTCCAACGAGTCGATCCAACCAGAGTTAATTTGACTGAATTAATGGTGTTTTCTAAATCTTCATCTGTATCCTTTATTTCAGAAGCTTGATCTTCCTCTTCATTTTTTGAAGAATTGGTTGCCACCGACTTCATGACCTTATCAATAAATGCTATAAGCCAGGTATCCACTCCTGATGCAACTTGCAAAGCCACCAATTGCCCTACTTTAGCTTTTCGGAGGTCTTCATCTGTTTTAACATGGATTGATACCTTGCGAGTATCGACTTCGCGAACAGTGCCAAGCAGTAAAGAATCGTCTTTAAATTCAAAAAGAGCCATTTTAATTTCCCATTATTTCGGTAGCGAATTCATCGAAACGCCAAAGTTGTTTGTCTGGTAAGTCGAGCCAGTCATGATATTGTTGATTTAAAATCCTTGTTGAATCGTTATCTTGATGCTTGCATACCAACCAAGCATTTTTACTTTTATCCAACTGGTCTTGAATTTTTTGACTCCAATCGCGGGTAATAATAAGTGCGGGTGATTGGGCTTGTAGTTTTTTACCAATGTCATTTTCGACCAATTGCTGGTCATTAAAACCAAAGCCAAGAAACAAAAAAGACCGGCTATTTCTGACCGCCTTATCATATTCGCTTAGTAGCTCATCCCGATAGGTATGTAGTTTTTCATATTTTGAAGTCCCCGGTGTAATTATTAACCGCTCTAAACTTTCAGGGCAATCGTAAATCCAAAGATTGCATTCTTTGCATTGGTTATCGATCCAAAATGTATTTAGTGAACCATGAACTTTATACAGACGAATATGCTTTTTGAGGCGTGTAACATTTTGTGTTTTTCTGCCTGTTACAACTCTATCAACATAAGTCATTTGCCTTTCGGCTTGTGCCCAGTCGAGTTTGCGGACTACACCGCCCCAAAAACCCGTAGTGTAAGGTAAATCTGCGGACGTAATGGCGTATTCGGCCAATAAATCGTAATTGGGCGTAGCTACATGCAGAATGCGATCGGTTTCGGGAAGCCCATCCACCAAACGCTGAAATAACTTGATTGCCGACCATGTTTTTATTCCATTTAGAATTTTTAAAGAATTTAGTTGATCAACTTTTGCGACATGATTTGCTGTTTCATCAATGACTAGCTTTAGAAGCGTTTGATCCTGAATTGCGTTCATCGCAGCCTCAAAGTCGAGATGATTTTCGAGGTTGCCAACAACGCTTTGCCATTCGGCGGTTTGTTCATCAGGTAAGTTTTTTGCCGAAATTGTATTTTTAAGATGGGTTTCTAGTGCGCCCATGCCGAAGTTCATGTCAACTGCACATGAAGTTCCGGTACCGAACAAAACAAACGGCTTGTCATTAAAAAAGTCTTGCAGGGCTTTGTAAGCAAGCTCTTTAGATAAAATAGGTTTGCTCATATGGTTTGAAGAGTTAACTGTCCATAATGGGCGAGTTCATAGTTCGAAAGTTGTGTAACTGTTGTTTTATTAAAATTATGAGTCAAAGTCACGATGAAAATCCTTATTGGTCTTTGATAATTGATTTGATTCTCTTAATCTGAAGCTACTTCGGCGGCACGTCGCCAGTTTCATTCTAATCGTAGAAACTACGAATTCATTTTTTTCAAGTTGCTTTTCATTAAAACCTTGCTGAATCATCAATGAGCTATAACAAAACTGGTGTAGGGCCTGACTTTAAGAGAGGCGGCGTTCTCTGCTGAAATAAGATTACTGAGATCGAATAACAGTCCTAATGAGAAACGCTATGAACAAAGATAAAGCAAAAGAATGGGGAAATACAGAGGCAGTCTCTTCCAATATGAAATGAGCATGAAATAAATTAAGATTCTTTTCATGATAGGAGAATGAAAACTCTCATGTAGGACACCAACCTTGAAACGCTTAACCAAGTTAGACAATTTCTGGAATATACCCAAATGGTTAACTTCCAAATTGAATACAAAACCCGAGTATCTGGCTTCACCAACCCACCTGTCCGGTAAATGTCAACCTAGTTGTCTCATGCCTTAAAAGCAGCCGCCCTAGAGCGATTCAATGCCGGCTAACCGTTCCCTGACAGTACCCTCGTGTCCCGTTTGGCGGCCTCAACGCACAATCTGAAGCTAATTAAGTTCGTCCAAATTCCGGAGAATCATGCCGGTCTCCCAACCGTTAAACACTCCCGTCAGGTCAGGCCAATCGTAAATAGTGTCACCCAGTGGCTAACCCTCACCTGTTGAGTTAGGGTTTTCAGTAGGCTTTTGCAGGCCGGTCATCAACAATAGCGTCCATCTTTTCTCGTTCAGGTACTCATGCCGATGCGCTGTAAAAATAGGATCTTGCTGCTGTTACTGTGTTTTCCTGTTGCCGTGTTGGCCGATGCCGATGGCGAGCGGGCCGCGCTGGTCAAGCTTGTCCATGAACTGGACGGCCTGGAACCTCTGGTTGCCGCCGCCCAGGCGCAAGCGGATCAAGACGGCCGGGTGCACTTTCAGTACGACTGGCTGCTGCTGGATATCGAACGGATCAAACTGGGTATCCAGGAACATCTGACATCTCCCCGTCAGGCGCGTCGTTTTCCTCCGCTGCAAGGCGATTACCGGCGTTGACTTTAACCATGACGGATGCGCAAGTCTCAGCCTTTTCAAAATCAACCGGCGGTGTGGTGCCCGGGCATCTGGTTTTGGTGATTGCCGGGGTGTTGGCGGTTATTTATTTGATCTGGCTCGCCTGGCTCGCTCATGCGCACTTGTACGCCTGGCAAACCGGCCAAGGGGTTTTTTATGACCTGCTGTTGGCAGTCATGCGCGGCGCCGTGGTGGCCTTGCTGCTCGGTTATTTACTCCGTTAATGCGTTTTTTATCAGAGGACCTCCTTATGTTGAAGCGATTGCAACACACACTCTATCCCAAACTGCTGGCCGCAGCGACCGGTCTGCTGCTGTTCAGTGACCAGCTGGTTGCTGCCTTACCGACCGCGGTGGCGCCCAGCAATGCCCCTAAAGCCGGCGACTGGCTGACCTTGATCAAAGGCTATGCCAAAGATGCCGGCTTGGTCATCGGCTTAGTGCTGGCCGTGGTCGCTTTCCTGTGGATTGCCTGGATCAGCATCTCTAAATTCAATGAAGCCCGCACCGGCAAAGCCGAGTGGGGTGAAGTCGGTTTAACCGCTGTGGTGGCTGCCGGCGTGATGATCTTTATCAGTTACTTGCTCACTGAAGCTTCCAACGTCATTTAAACATGGACCAGCCCACCGAGCTCTTAGCCGACCGGCTCAATCAGGAGCCGGTCATCTTCCGCGGCAGCACGCAATCGGAGTTAGGCTTGATTTTACTGCTGGCCACGCTGTTCTGGTTGCCGACCGGTTTAATCGTCGCCGCCTGTTTTGGCGTCGTGGCCATGGGGCTGGGACTGGCCATGCTGGGCGTGCTCCTGACCATCGTTGTGGGTTCGACACTGTTCCAACGCATCAAACGCGGCCGGCCTGATCATTATTATCAGCATCGGCTGATCATCTGGCTCCAGCACCGGGGTCTGCGTTCCAGTCAGTTGATCGTGCGCGGCGGCCGCTGGGATCTGGGACGTACCCAACCGCCCCGGCTGGGCCGCTGAGACTTATGCGCTACCAGGATGTGAACAGCCGGCTCACCGCTCATATCACCAGCTTACGTGCGGTCATCGCCGGGCTGATGATCATGATCGGGCTGCTGGGTTATGCCTGGCATGCCGCCCGCACCGCTATTCGCATCCATATTCCCCCTGATCTGCGTTCCGGCGCCGTGGTCAAAGCCGATGAACTCGCACCGGCCCATGTTTATGCTTTTGCCGCCTATATCTTCCAGCAGCTCAATCACTGGGATAGCAACGGCGAGAGCGATTACGGCCAACAGATTTTCCGCATGGCGGCCTATTTGACCCCGGATTTTCGCGAATACCTGAGCAACGACCTCGCCCTTCGCGGCCAACGCGGCGAGCTCTCAGGCCGGGTGCGCTCGATTCAACCGGTCGCCGGGCGCGGCTATGAAGAACGCCGGGTGACGGTCATCGACCCACAAACCTGGCAGGTCTGGCTGGATTTGAGCATACAGGAAACGGTAAGAGGCATGGACGTCAAACAGGTCCGGATTCGCTATCCGTTGACGGTGGTGCGCTACGACGTCGATCCGGAACTCAATCCCTGGGGTTTGGCATTGAGCGGCTTCGGTGCCGAGGGCCCCCAACGCATCGACATGAACGAAGAAACCGAGATTTCGCGCGCGAGAGGTGGTCATGAAACAGGTTCTTAATCAGCAGTCAACAGGCATCCCGGGCATCGGCTCACTCCTGTCCCTGTGCCTGGCCTTCAGTCATGGCGCTTGGGCCGATGAACCGGTCGAACGGCTGTTTTGGGACAAAGTACCGCTACGCATCACCTTGCCGGTAGACCGCGAACGCCGGGTGAGCTTTCCCGGTGAGGTTCGGGTCGGCATTCCGCCGCAACTGACCAGTCAGTTACGCACCCAAAGCAATGCCGGCACCGTCTATTGGTTAGCCCACGCCCCGTTCGAGACCCAGCGTATCGAAGTCCGTGATCTGGCCGGGCAGGGCAGTGTGCTGATCGATCTGAGTGCCCAAAACGATCCGGATTTACCCGCGCCTCCGCTGGAAATTCAATTCCGGCAGCAACAGCCGGCCGACAGCGAGGCGGACCCAAGCACGGGATCCGACGCGCATCAGTTGTCCCGTCACGCCTCTGTAAAGACCCCGACCCGGGCACCGGGCCTGGTGACCTTGACCCGGTTTGCCGCGCAGCAACTGTATGCTCCGGCGCGCTTATTGAAAGCTGCGCCGGGTATCCACCGGGTTTCGGTCAGCCTCAAGCCGATAAGCCATTTGCTGAAAGGTGCCGCGATCACTGCAACGCCCATCGCCGGCTGGCAGAGTGGGCGGTGGTATGTGACTGCGGTGGCGCTCAACAACACCGGTGCCCAGTTTATCGCACTGGATCCCCGGCACCTGCGCGGTCAGTGGCGGGCCGCCACCTTTCAACACAGCCGCCTGCATCCGGCCGGCAGCGAGGCCGATACCACCGCCGTCTATCTGATCTCAGACCGGCCGTTTCACGAGGCACTGTGAGATGGGGGCAAATCGGCTGGTTCCGATGCTTGCCGGTATCGTTATGTTGATCCTGGTCGTGGTCACCGTTCAAACCTTCAGGCAAAGCCCGGCAGACGTTCACCTGGCTACCGTGCCGGTGGCCGGCAGTCCCGATGTGGATTCCCCGGCCGATACCATCCGAACTTTGACAGCCGAAGTTGCGGCCATCAAGAGCGAAAGCGAAAAACTGCAGATGCAGAATGACGCCTTGCTCAAACAGCGCGATGAAATCGAAACCCGGGTCAAAGCCGATTTGCAGACCCAACTCGCCCACGATACCCAGCAACAAGCAGCGAATGCGGTCAGCCAACTGGCCCAGCAAGTCGATGTTTTCAAAAACCGGCTCGATGAACTGAGTGCCGCCCAAAACCGGCCCTCGCCCGAAACCGGCAGCGACATTCCGATCGGTTTCGGCATCGAGGCTAACGATACGCTCAAGCCACCCGATGCCGCTTTGCTCTGGATCGAACCTTTAGGTACCGAGAGCAACGCACCCGCCGTGAACCCGGCGCCGGCCCAAGCCGCACAGTCATTACTCCGTGACGGCCAAACCGCAGCCGGCACCGCCGAACAGTACCTCACCGAAACCGCAAACGGGCTGACCGAAGCCGACCGGCCGGTCTATACCGTCCCCCGCAATGCCACCTTGATCGGTGCCACGGGCATGACGGCCCTGATTGGCAGAATCCCGATCAAAGGCGCGATTGAAGATCCGTTTCCGTTCAAAGTTATCGTCGGCCGTGACAACCTGGCCGCCAACGGCATCGAAATGCCGGGACTCGATGGCGTCATCTTCAGTGGCAAGGCCTCCGGCGACTGGACCTTAGCCTGTGTGCGCGGGCAAGTTCACGCCGTGACTTACGTGTTTGCCGACGGCACCATCCGAACCTTAGCCTCGGATGACAACAGCCTGGGCCAGACCAACCAACAACCGGTCGGTACCGCATCGGATAATCAACCCCGTGCCCTGGGCTGGATCTCCGACCGGCGGGGCATTCCCTGTGTCACCGGCACCCGGATCAGCAATGCCGCCAGCTATTTGTCCGGCCGCATCTTGGCCGCCGCTGCGGAAGCGGCAGCCGGTGCCTTCAGTCAAAGCCAGGTCACCAACACTGTCTCGGCGGCACAAGGGGTGGCGACCTCGGTGCTCACCGGCGATGCCGCTCAGTTCGCCGGCGGTCAGGCCTTGGCCGGCGGCGCTTCGGAAGTCAGTGACTACTTACGCGAACGGGCGGCGCAAGCATTTGATGTGGTGTATGTCGATACCGGCTCGGAACTGGCGATCCACATCGATGTGGCACTGCCGATCGATTATGAACCGAAGGGGCGCAAAACCCACTATGACGTGGCAGACAACGAGGTGGACGATGAGCTGGATTAGACAAAGGGTATCCAACGGGATAATGAGTAGACAGCGACGCGCTGGATACAAGGGCGCAAGGCCGTGGGCCAGCCTGACACAGAGAGTGACCGACGCGCCAACCGGGAGCGTTTATGCCCTGTTGACTGCGGTCATGTTAAGTATCGGTTTACTCGCCGGTTGTGCAACTGGCGATAAAGACCTGATTCTGCCTCAGGCGGGTCCGACCATGAAAGAAGTCTATCAACGGCATTTTTCCGGCGATGATCTGAACGCTTCATCCTCATCAGGCAGTGAAGCCCCGTCCAGCTCCGCCGTTCTCAAACCTTCAATCAAGCCTTACCGTCCTACAGAACAGGACGCTGAATTCAACGCACAACCGACCACCCCCCAGACTTACAGCGATGAGATGAAGAACGACCTACAGACCGTCTTTCCGCGCTTAAAAAATCCGACCTTGGTGCTCTATGTCTTTGCCCATCTGAGCCCGGTTGAAAAGCATCCGGTGCCCGGCTATGCAACCGCTTTCAGTTTTTATCAGAGCATCGAGTTTGCGTTGCCGGGCGAGCCGGAGGCAGGTTACTGATGGCTGCCTTTCGACGCTTGCTGACCCGGTCTCAGCGTGAGGCGGTGTCTTATCAACGCCGGAGCACCGACCATCCGCCAACCCGGGAACGCCTGCGCCAAGCGTATGAACGGCCGTGCTCGTTTACCAATCTGTTACCCTGGCTGGAATACGATCCGTCCTCGCAGTGTTTTTTACTGGATGATGGCGTCAGTGTCGGGGCGTTGTTCAGGATTATGACCGTGAGTTCGGAAGCCCGCACGGAGGACTTTTTAAGCGAACTGCGCGATAAGCTGCACAGCGCCCTGATCTCGCTGCCCGAGGAAGTGGACCATCCCTGGATCGTGCAGTGGTATGTTCAGGATGAGCCGAATCTGAGTTATCTCAGCGAGGCGATCCGCCGTTATGCCCATCCAAGAGCACGAGGCAGTGCCTTGAGCGAGGCGTACTTTACGGTTTTATCCCGGCATCTGGCCACCATCTCGCGCAGCGGCGGCCTGTTTGAAGACAAGCTGGTGACCGGCGGTCCCTGGCACGGCCAAACCCGGACGGTGCGAGCGACCCTGTACCGGCGCCGCCCCTTCAGTCAGCTGGCCTATGATTATGATCACCCGTCACCCGAAGCGGAACTCAACGAGGTGGCCGGCAAATTCACCACTGCCTTGGCGACGGCCGGGATCCCCGCTATCCGCTGCGGCGGGCAGGCGCTCTATGACTGGCTGTTTCGCTGGTTCAATCCCAAGCCTCCGACCGGCACTACCGACACCTTGTTGAGCCAGGCACCTTATCCCGGTGATCAGGATAGGCCTTTCGGTCATGACTTTAGCGAGTCGCTGATGCTCGGCATGCCGCATTCCGATGCCCAACGCGGCCTGTGGTGGTTTGACGGCCTGCCGCATCAGGTCATCAGCGTCCAGGCTTTGCGCAAAATGCCGCCGATCGGTTTGTTCGGTGCCGAGCGGCAGGTCGGCGAACACCGCTTTGCCCTGTTCGACCGGCTGCCCGAACACACTGTGCTGGCCATGACGATCACCATCAAAGCCCAGGATGCGGTGCGCAAGCATTTGGCCCAGGTGCAGCGCGGCGCGGTCGGTGATTACCCGGAAGCGCAACTGGCCGCCCGTGATGCCGGCCAGGCCCAGATGGAAATTGCCAAGAACAATAAACTGTATCCGGTCCAACTGGCCTTTTATGTGCGCGGCGACGATGAACCCAGCCTCCATCGCCGCAGCAATCAAGTCACTTCCTTATTACTGGCCAACGGCCTGCACCCGATCCGTGCCCAAGACGACCTGCTGGCCCTGGACAGTTACCTGCGCAACCTGCCGATGGCGTACAGCGCCGAACACGATCAGCGCGAAGCCCGGCGTTCCCGCTTACTGTTCTCCCAACAAGCGGCCAATCTGGCACCGGTCTACGGCCGCGCCACCGGTACCGGGCATCCGGGCATCGTGTTTTTCAACCGCGGCGCCGAACCGTTACTGTTTGATCCGTTACACAGTGACGACCGGAAAAAGAACGGCCATGCCCTGATCATCGGCCCGACCGGGGCCGGTAAATCCGCCACCCTGGTGTATTTGCTGCTGCACATGATGGCCTTGTATCGGCCCCGGGTGTTTATCATCGAAGTGGGGAACTCCTTTGGCTTGCTGGGACAGTACCTGCACGCCCACGGCGTCAGCCTCAATCAGGTGACCTTGGCACCTAATGCCGATGTCAGTTTGCCGCCGTTCAGTGATGCCTTGAAACTGCTCGATGATCCGTTGCGCAAGGGGGAAGGCTTTCGCTTTCAGGACGAAACGGATCTGCTGGATGACTGGACGGTAGGCGATGAGACACATCCGGCGAGTGACAGCGGTGATGCGGAAGAAGAACGCGATAACGCCGATGAGAACCGGGATTTACTCGGCGAAATGGAAATCGCGGCGCGGATCATGATCACCGGCGGCGATAAACGCGAAGACGACCGGATGACCCGGGCCGATCGGCTGATGATCCGCAATGCCCTGTTACTGGCCGCGCAAACGGTGTTCGAGGCCGGCGGCGACCAGGTGTTGACCGAAGATGTGGCACAAGCGCTGCGCCGCTTACCCGGCTTATCGGAACGGCGCCAGGAGCGGGCTGTGGAGATGGCCGATGGCATGAGCCTGTTTTGTAACGGTCTGGCCGGACACTTTTTTAACCGGCCCGGCAGCCGCTGGCCCGCTGTCGATGTCACCATTGTCGATATGGGCATACTGGCCCGGGAAGGGTATGAAGACCAGTTGACAGTGGCCTATATCGGCCTGATGAATCACATCCATGACCGGGTCGAACGCCAGCAGAACGATGCCCGGCCCACCCTGGTGATCACCGATGAAGGCCATATCATCACCACCAATCCGTTGTTGTCGCCGTATGTCATCAAGATCGTCAAAATGTGGCGCAAACTCGGCGCCTGGTTCTGGATCGCCACGCAAAACCTCGAAGATTTCCCCAATGCCAGTAAACGCATGCTCAACATGCTGGAATGGTGGCTGTGTCTGGTCATGCCCAAAGAAGAAGTTGAGCAGATTGCCCGCTTCAAGGAGCTCAGTGCCGAACAAAAAGCCCTGTTGCTGGCGACCCGAAAATCCCCCAAGCAGTATACCGAAGGCGTCGTGCTTACCGATGAACGGGCCATGCTATTCAGAAACGTGCCGCCGCCGTTGGCCCTGGCTCTGGCCATGACCGAGAAAGATGAAAAAGCCCGGCGCCATCAGATCATGCAGGAACGCGGATGTTCGGAACTGGAGGCGGTCAGCGTCATGGCTGAAGAACTCAGCCGCAAGCGCGAAGAGGGGGTTGGGCCATGATCAAGCGGTATCATTGCACGTCAGGCGGGTTGCAGGTCATGCCAGGGCTAATGGGCTTCCTGCTGACGGCTTTATTGCCTGCGATCGCTCAGTCTGCTCAGCCGGCTCAGTTAGCGCCTTTGCCTCAGCAGCTACCGGTCATTGAGGTCATCCACAGCGATGCCGAGGTCATTACCGGAAGCGAAAGCCTGATTCAACAGGGTTATGAGGTCAGACGCTACAACCTGGATGCCCCCCAGACAGTGCTCGCCCGGATCGGTCAACACTTACCGGCGACTCAGGACGCCGCGAAACGGGCGTTGGAAGCACAGCTCCGCCAACGCGGCCCGCATTCCCTGCATCAGCAGTTGTTGACCGTTTATCAAGGCCTGTCGCTGGCCACCCAATACCGGCTCGACCGTTACCCTGCCGTCGTGTTTGAGCAGGGCAGGGCCGTGGTCTTCGGGGTGACCGATCTGAATCAGGCGCTGCTGCGGTATCGGCAGTGGCAAAAATCCCGTCAGCCCGGCGGAGCCCAGTGATGAAGCGCGCGCCACTCAAACAGCGAATAGTCAGGGCGAGCTTGAGCCTGAGTCTGCTGGTAAGCGCCTCGGTGTTGGCCGAGGACTGTATCCAACTGCGCGTCGTCGGCGTCTGTATCTGGATAATCTGTACATCGTTCGGGTGTGATATCGAAGTCACGCCTAAAATCGGTCATTTCAATCCGGATGTGGTGGTGCAGATAACCCATCCACAAGGCACAGCGCGGGTTGAAGACCCTCAGCGCCAAGCGACCCCGCACCGCAATCACACCACGCTGATTCAACAAGATGCCGTGGCGGTCGGTCATCCGCTTACCGGGCGCATCTATTGTCCGTCCAACACCCGCGCCGGGTCGCCGTATTTTGTCTCAACAGCCGACCAACCGGCCTGGCGGTGGGGCGGTCTCGATGCCTTGAATCCGGCCGCCTGGGTGCCGGGGCAGCGGGACATTGGTCGCTGGCCGCTCAACAGTTGGGGGGCGGTGTATCCCCGCACCGGCTGGACCCTGCAGGCAGAAGCGCCGAAAGCGGCGGCCGTGATCGCACAACGGGTCGGCGACATCATTACCCGTAAGGGTGAGCCGCATCAGTACCGCAGCATCTTGGGCAAGAGGCTGTTTATCAACAATAAAAAAATAACCTGGTCACCCGGCAGTCTGCTTGAAAACACTAACAAGCATGGCTGGTGGCAGCCCACGTCCCCCAAGCTGGAGCAGTGCCTGTTGTTTGGCCGCAATGACCGGGACGATCCAACCGGCTGGGGTGGGGGACGGGTCGCTGAGGACGGCAACTACCGCCATGCCTTATGGCGGCCGTATACCTGTTGCCAAATCAGGAAGGGCGCGTTGATCGTCATCGATTTTATGGCCTATCCCAGTCCGGAGGTGAAAAATTGAACGGCAATGCACAAACCACATTCCCGAGCTTCAGAGCAGCAACCGGCTTAGTGTTACTCATTAACCTGAATGCTCAAGCCTTGGCCGCGCCTTTGGCGAACAGCGACAACAGTGATTTTTATTATGAAATCGGCGGTGCCCGGTCGATTTCGGTGCCGGCCAACACCCAGGTCAATACCCACACCGTCAACGGCGCCCTGGAATACGGCCTCGGTTACAGCTGCGGTAATTTTGATCCGACCCTGGGCCTGACCAATCTCCTCAATAACCTGAAAGGGGCCGGTAATGGCTTGCTCAACGGCGCAACCCAGGCCGTATCCGGTGCCATAGGAGGCCTGCCGGCCTTAATCTTACAGCGTATCGACCCGGGGCTTTACGATTTGTTTCAAAATGCCGTGATCCGGGCGGAAGCGTCGGTCGCGCTGGCCAATAGAACCTGTGAAGACTATGAACAAGCCATCCGCCAAGGCCAAAATCCCTATGCCGGCTGGACGGATTTGTCGAAAATCATCGACTGGAAGGTCCAGATGGGGAAAAGCGGCTTCGGCAGTGCCCAAGTCGATGTGGTTCAGGCTAAGGAAAACGTCCAACAGGCCAACGGTGAAAACGGCATTCCCTGGATTGGCGGCAACAAAGCCGGGGGCGTCAAGCAAGCCCCGATCCAGGTGACTCAGGACGGCGTGCTGGCCGGATATAACCTGACGTTGAACCGGAAAGCCGATGACACCGCAAAGCCCAGCACCGGCAAAGGCAGTGCACCCCGGCTGGTCCAAGTGTTTCCTGAACCTGGCAAGGCCTCGGCATGGGCCGTCGAGGTCTTGGGCGATGTGCATATTCGCACCCACGACAATCATCCGGTGGAAACCATCCCCGGGCACGGCTTGTTGCCTACTGTCGAAAATGACATGGCGGTCATCCATCAGGACTTGACCCGTCTGGTGGCCGGAACCACCCCCGCCACCCTGGCCAATCTTGAAAAAGTCTCCAGCGATGCCGTGTTGATCAACCGCGATGTCATTACCGCGCTGAAGACTCTGAAACCCTCCGAGCAGGCCGTGGCGATCAGTAAACTGGCTTCGGAAGCGGCGATGACCCGCACAGTGGAAAAAGCCATGCTGATCCGGCGTCTGTTATTGACCGCCAGCCGCGAACCCAACCTCAGTGCCACCCAGGCCACGGGGGTGCTACAAGAAGCCATTATTCAATTGGACCGGGAGATCAGTAATGTGCTGTTCGAACGGCAAATCCATAACGAACTGGCCTCCAAAACAGCCGCGCTGATCTTGCACCTGCAACAGCAACATCACCAGCGGGGACGGACCGTGCAACGCCCGGCCGGAGCGGATGAGGCCATTATTGACGGGGGAGGTATCACGCCATGAGCTATCGCCCTAATGGTGACTGCAAAAATCGCAGACATCGCTTGTTCGTTCAGACGGTTCTGTTCGTTACACTGGGTATTACCGGGCTAATTCTAGGCTTGGCCACTGCTTATTCTTCGTTGAACGGATTGAATCAACTCATCCATAACGCCAGAGATTGGCTACTGCTTTGGCGGTTGCTATTATTGATGTTGCTGATCGGCGGTTGGCCTTACCTGGTTTCGGTCTATGCCGAACGGGCAGGGCTGACTGCCGACCAGCGCAGCAGCCTTCAAGCCTACCGATGGCGCTCTGCGCTCTGGCTGTTAGTCCTGGAACTGATAGCCTGTCAGGCCTTGTTAACGCACTGTGCCGAAACGGTGATCGCACTGCAGGCAGGTTTTGCATGAGTGTCTCCTCCTATCTGGAAATCTACCTCAGCCAGTTCGGCTGGTCGCTGTACGGTCTGTTCTGGGATATCCTGGTCCAGACCGGTCTGGCCTATCTGCCGTTTATCGCCCTGCTGCTGCGCACTATCGCCGAGCCCATCAAAAGCCAGGAAGCCAAAGATGCGTCCAGCACTTCGCTACGCCGGATTGAAATCGAACTGTTCGCGATGTTTACCGTCATCGTGCTGGCGGTGCAACCGACGTTGACCCTTCAGCATACCGGACTCAGTTACACCAAGGCCTGTGCGAGTGGCCAAACGGTCAGCGGAGGGAACACCGGCACCACGTATGACAGCACGTTTAGCCACGCGGCGTTAGGCGGCGTCAGTGCCAAAATCCCCCTGTGGTGGTACGGGGTGCTGGCCTTAAGCGGCGGCATCAATGCGGCAGCGATTGTCGGCATCCCCTGCAGTGCCGATATCCGGCTCACGTCGTTTAAAATCAGCAACGCCCGCATTCAGGATCCTCAGCTGAGGCAGCAAGCCCGGCAGTTTTTTAACGATTGCTATGCCCCGGCGATGGCCGCATTTCTGGATAACCCGCAACCGTTACCCAAAAACGCAGCGCAGGAAGATCTGTATTGGCTCGGCTCTACGTTCCTGCTGAACGGGTCTTATCAAACGCTTCGAGCCGGAACCAACATAGCGGGGTTCAGCTATGACAAAAACCGGGATCTGGAATACAACCCGGTGGTGTATCTGCCCAAAGACGGCAAGCCCACCTGCGCCCAGTGGTGGACCGGGCAGGGGCATGTCCATAAAATCGGCCTGCGCAAAGCCCTGATCGGCCAAATTGAAACTTCACACTTGACCGACTTTAAAACCACGGTGGCGACGTTAGCCGGTAAGCCTCAGCAGGCCGTTGAAGAAATCGCGCTGAAAACGCTGATTGCGCGCGAGGCGGGTTACTTTAATGGCCTGCGCGATCTCAATAGTTATAACGATCCGGGCCTGACCACCAGCGCCCAATCGATCGCCGCAACCTTTGGCGGACTGCTGGAAGCCCTGTCCTTTTACCCGGCACTGTACATGATAAAAGCGGCCGCACCGATCGTCCAGGCCGTGATCCTGATGCTGATCTATCTGCTGATGCCGTTCTATTTACTGTTTTCAGCCTACGACCTCAGCAAGGTGGTGTTCATGTCCATACTCGTCTTCTCGGTCAAGTTCTGGACCGTCTTGTGGGCGGTTGCCCACTGGCTGGACACTCATTTAGTGAATGCCATTCAGCCCGCCTGGTTTCAACTGCAGGATGCGGTCAGTCAAAACAACCTGGTGGTGGCTATGGTCGTTGATTTTGTGATTGCCGGGTTGTTTGTCATCCTGCCGTTATTCTGGTCTGGGGTGCTGGGTTGGGCGGGGCATCGGGTGGGGAGTGAAATGTTGAATAGCGTCAATAAAATTAGAGATACCTCAGCCAGCGCCGGGATCAAAGGTGGCGCTGCAGCTGAAAAAGCGGGTACCAAACTCATCAAATAAGCATTAACAAAAGAGCGACTATGCATCTTAACACACTGTCATTTAGCTTCATTTTATTGGTTATAGGACTTTCTATTGCCAGGGCAGAACCCCGTGATTCGGCGCTGGATGATGTATTGAAACAACAACTGGATACCCGAGAAGAAGCCCAGATTCAACAGAGCATGCCAGTGGAATTAGATGCCAGTAAACCCGGTTTAGAACAGGCAGTCTTATGGACGATCATTGGGCCGACCTATTGGCGGAATCAGTTAAGCATTGTGTCAAAGCAGCAGAATCACTGGCAGCTTCTGGCCACTAGCCCGGTTGCCGGCATGGTGGACGAGTTTGGACCCGCGCAACCGAATGGAATGCTCACGGTTGAAACGAAAGTTCAGGGTCCAAACGATCCTTTATGCTGTCCAACGCAGACCAAAGTGCTTTACTTTCGTTATCGGGCGGGGCAGTTACAAGCATTAACCTCCGGCTCAGAGTAAAGCGTTATGAAAAAGGCCAGGCAACTGATCTTGGGCTTGTTCATCTCAGGGGGGGTGTGGGCGGCTTCTGAATACAGCGATTACTTGGCGGCGCTCAGTGCCAGAGAATCCAGCAACAATCCCGGCAGCGTCAATCGCTACGGCTTTTTGGGCAGTTATCAGATGGGGGAGAGCGCCTTGATCGATGCCGGTTATTACCAAAAAGATCACACGCCGAATACCAATGACTGGACAGGCACCTGGACCGGGAAGAACGGGATTCACAGCAAAGCCGATTTTTTAGCCAACGCGGCAGGGCAAACCCAAGCGATCAATGATTACAACAGCAAGCAGTGGGGTTTTATACGAAATTTAGGGCTGGACCGTTATCTGGGCCAAACAGTAGCCGGTATCGTCATGACCGAATCGGGTTTATTGGCCGGCGCTCACTTGGTCGGGGTCGGAGGGCTTAAAACGTTTTTAACATCCAACGGTGTTCAAGTTCCCCGTGATGCCAATAACACCGCCATTACCCAGTACATCACGGCGTTTAATGGTTATAACCTGGCAGTAATTACCGGCAATGTCACCGCCGAAGGAAGTGCCGCTTCCGTCAGTACGGGGGGTAATGGGGGCGCTGGCGTTCAACCCTCAGGTACCGCTGCCGGAAAACCGTTGATAACATCTTCGGCAGCATTCACAAACGGTGCAGGCGGCGTCAGCTATCGAACTCTTAAAACTGCGATACAGTCGATTATCGCAACCCTACTGATTTTATGGACCGCTTTTGTGGTCTGGGGCCAATTCAAATTGTGGGGTGAAAACAGTATCTCTATCATGGTCATGCAGTCCAATATCATTCGAGCCACTGCGGTAATGATGCTGTTATTATTTGTATTTATGGGTTGAATTCGCCATTAAAAATTATGTGCATGCGTTGAATAATTTAATACATTCCACCAGGTTGGCAGCCATCATCCCATTTTCCAGTAGCATAGTTATACGAACGGGTGAGAGCTAGTGCACCTGCATCATTTGGGTTTTCTGCCATGCTAATTGTATTCAGTAAACCAATCCTGGCGGCTAGAAAAAATCCGGTGGTGTAAACAATACCACTAATCAATTGCTCTATGATTGGGATGAACACTATCAACAATAAAAGTAAGATTCCTGCAACCCACCAGAAAAAGGGTTTATTCCTAATCAACTGCTTCGCTTGGTACAAAATGAGGCGAGTTAATCGGTTAACCATTATTTTGACTTGAATAGGCCGGGTTAAACCGAAACCCAGTAAAGCCGGCATCAACAGCATAGCGGCAGCCATTATCGCCAGGCAACCGGCAACGCCTAAATAAACAACCCACTTGACGCTGCTTTGTGCAAAAAAAATCAATCCTATCGACATCGGGAAGGTCGCCACTGCGCCAAATAATGTCAGCCACTTGCCAGTCAGGTTCAAACCGACAAACGTTTTATCCATTAGGAATGAAGTGCCGGTATTGTGTTGAATTTTGCTCAGCACGGTATTCAGCCGATAGACTGCAATAAGAAGGCAGAGAGATGAAACGATAGCGATGATCAGTAAAAAGGATTCCATAAGACCCTCCTGTTTTGTAGATCCAGGTGTTTATGTGTTTAAGTAATGCTGGTTGCCGTGGTTGTTTAATTTGTAAGCACTTCACTTGTGCCGGCAAAGTCCGGACATAACAGCAGCTCATAACACCATTACCCATCAAGCTAAAATACCCCCAAAGCAGCCACTGGTAAAGTGAAAAATTGAGGTTTCTGGTTATCCGGTATCGGCCATAACCGGCCACTGAGAGATGCTGGCGAAATCCTCCATCCCTAAATTCAGCAAATGGCAGCTTTTCGGCAAACAACTTTGCTACCTCTTTGGCTTGCCCCGGCCAATATGCGACATTGAAAGGAGTTAAATTCAGGGGATTCATTGACCGCTTTCCGTCAATAACCGGACTGCCCTTGAGTTTACATTTTAGTTGGTTAGACGCGGACAACAAGTAATTTGGGCTGTCGCATCCGCACTGATAACTTAAAACCTGCGTTTACTTGTGAATTTATCATCTTGGCAACCTCAAAATAGCGTCAAGCCCTGCGTTGGAGGCGTTTTGCAACACAAGATTACCTCCATGGGCTTGAGCAATATTGCGGGCGATACTTAATCCAAGCCCACTCCCTCCACTCTCTCGGTTGCGCGATTGTTCTAATCGATAAAAAGGCTCAAACACTTGTTCCAATTGATCTTCAGGAATCCCGGCGCCTTGGTCGCTGATAATGAGGGTCAATTGTTCGGTATTATCTTGAATGGTTATTACGGCTTTTTCGCCGTATTTGATGGCATTGTCAATCAAGTTACTGATGCAGCGTTTCAATGCCATGGGTTTACCGGGATAGGGGTAAAGCGCTACGCCACCGATGTCGACTTGTTGCTTCATGTCCTCGGCATCCGCCTGCAAACTTTCCAGCAAAGCCATGATGTCGACGGGTTGCAAAGGTTCTTGTTGATCCACACCGCGCATGAAATCCAGTGTGGCATGCACCATGCCTTCCATTTCGTCGAGGTCTTTTTCAAACTTGCCGCGTAACTGGTTATCGTCGAGTAGTTCGGAGCGTAAACGCAAGCGGGTAATCGGTGTCTTCAAATCGTGCGATATGGCTGCCAACATCCGAGTGCGATCCAGGATATACCTGCCCAGTCTGGCTTGCATGGTGTTGAAGGCATGAGCAGCGCGACTCACTTCAATCGGTCCTCGCTCGTCGAGCGGCGCGCGATGAATATCTTTTCCCAGTTCTTCAGCGGCAATCGCCAAGCGTAGCAAGGGCCGGGTAACCCAGTGCACCGCAATCAAGGATACCCCCAACACCGAGGTAATCAGGATCAACAGCTGCAACAGCAGGTGCGAGGGCCAGGATAGTATCTCCTCGGACTGGCGAAAATGAATATCCAATGCAGAACCATCCTGTAACCGGACCTGAACTTGGAATGTGTGGGGGTTGGCATAAATGTTTGAAAGGCGTATGACATAATGGACACCAAGTAGCTCTTGTAACGCTGGACGCAGAAATGGATTGAGCAAATCGCTTTGTCCAGCAATCAATGTCGAATCTGAGTCCGCTTCTTGTAGAGTGATACGAAAATCAGGCTCATGAAAAATAGCGATAATCCCCTGTCGAGACTGACTATCGATCGATTCCAAGGTTTTCACGACATCTCTAATCCGTTGTGCTGCCATTAGGCTATTGGTTCGAGCCAGCATTTGGCTGCGTTCATGTCGGTGAATGGCCATACTCAACAGTTGCGCTACGATTAGACCAGTCAACAACACCCAGACCATGCGTCCAAACAGCGACCTGGCCAAGCCGAGGCTCATGACTCAAGGTCCACGGTTACCGCCATCACATAGCCTTCACCACGCACCGTCTTGATGATGACGGGTTCCTTGGCGTCATCGACAAGACGCTGGCGAAGCCGGCTAACCTGCACATCAATGCTGCGATCAAAAGGTTCGGTCTCGCGTCCTTGAGTAAGATCAAGCAGTTGGTCGCGGCTTAATACCCTATTGGGATGTTCCAGAAAGATTTTGAGCAAGCGGTAGTCCGCGCCGCTCAAATTAACGACCAGGCCATCCCTTGCGACCAAGTGACGTGCCACCATATCCAGTTTCCATTCGCCGAAGCAAATGTAGCGATGGTCTTCGATAGCCGGTTGTTCCGGTTGGGAGTGTGCCCGGCGTAGTACGCTTTTGATGCGTGCCAGTAGTTCGCGTGGATTGAACGGTTTGGGCAGGTAATCATCGGCCCCCATTTCCAGGCCGATAATCCGGTCGGTTTCGTCTCCACAGGCTGTCAACATGATGACCGGAATGTTCGAATGCGTCCGCAGATTGCGGCACAACACCAAACCATCCTCCCCTGGCAACATCAAATCCAGTACGATCAGGTCAATTTTATTCCGAGCCAGAGCGGCAGACATGGACAAACCATCGCCGGTTTCAGTCACTTGGTAACTGTTTTTTCGCAAATAGTCACCCAGCAGAGTACGAATCTCTGAATCGTCATCCACGACAAGAATGTGGGTCATATCAGCACCGTAACGGGTAACAGGCTTAATTGTTTCAAAATGTAACAATTGGTTTTCTTTGTCATTGTACGTTACAAAAAAGGGGATGGGTGAAAAATCCCGGTTACATCCGCGTGATTTAATGGCTGTCATTCGAATGTGAACGCACCTTTTATCATTATATTGGAGAAACCTGATGTCTTATGCCAAACACCCCATTTCCTTGTTGGCCGCCGCTCTACTCGGACTGGCTCTGTCACAACCTGGCTATACCGAAACGGCCAGTCCGGAACGATTACAAGAAGTGACTCAACGCGGTATGCATGTGATGCCTTTCGACCTCAAACTAACCCAGCACATATTTAATAAAACCGAGACAGGCGGTCTACAACAAGTGTTCGTCAGAAACCCGCCCAACCCTGAACAAGTCGCGTTGATCCGTCAGCATCTGAGCACGATTTCACAGGAGTTTATCCATGGAGATTTTTCCAATCCGGCGAAAATCCATGGTGAGGGTATGCCGGGCTTGGCAGAATTACGCAAGGCCGAGCCCGGACAATTTCACGTAGATTATAAAGAGCTAGAGGATGGCGCCGAGATAACGTACTCTTCTGAAAAGCCTGAGTTGGTCGATGCCATTCATCGCTGGTTCGATGCCCAGTTGGCCGATCATGGTCCGGATGCTATGTCGGGCCATGCGCACGGTGCCATGCATAATATGCACAACATGCATGAGATGCACGACATGAAAAACATGCACAAGCAATAGGCTAACTATTCAGGAAATCCATGACCCTTCAGACTCAAAGCTTTAGCGTAACCGGTATGCACTGTCGCGGCTGCGAAGCCGCAATCGAATCCGCTGTCAATGAACTCGACAGCATTCGCTCGGTGCGGGCGCATTTTGCCAAGGAAAAGGCCAAGGTTACCTGGGATGATTCAAAGACGAGTCTGGCGGAAATTTTCCAGGCCATCCAGGACAAGGGCTACGCCTGTGCGCCCATGCCTTCGCCCGAATCCAGGCAGGCAAAACTAAAGACCGCCCTGATGGTGTCTTCGGGCTTGGCTGGAATAGCCGCGTTGTTTGTGGTCGGCGCACTACTCACCCAAGGTCGGCCCCATATACCTCACTTTGATCAAGGCGTCAGCTACGGTTTGCTGTTCGTTACCGGCCTATTGACCGGATTTCATTGCATCGGCATGTGCGGCGGCTTCGTGATTGGTTATACAGCACGGGAATCCGAGCAAACAAGCCCTTCTTATGTGATGGCGCACCTGAAGTACGGTCTCGGCAAAACATTGTCCTATGCAGCCATGGGGGCGGCATTTGGCTTGCTGGGCTCATTCGTGACCTTCACACCCTATCTGCGAGGCATTGCCCAACTGGTGGCCGGTATTTTCCTGATTCTGTTCGGGTTAAACAATCTTACTCACTTGCGGTTTTTTAGGCTATTCAGCATCCGTATGCCGTCTTTCCTGTCCCGGTTCGTTTTCGTCGAGTCCAAAAAAATCAACAGCCCCTTTGTGATTGGATTATTGACGGGCTTGATGATCGGTTGCGGCCCCTTGCAAGCCATCTATGTGTTGGCGGCCGGAACGGGTAGCATGGTGGAAGGCGCCAAGATGTTGTTTGTCTTTGGGGCCGGAACCTTGCCGGTCTTGTTGAGTTTCGGGGCGATGACCAGCTTGATTTCCCACAAAGTTAGCCAACGACTGATCGCTTTATCCGGTGTCATCGTCATTGCCCTGGGTTTGATGATGTTTAATAAAGGCTTGATGTTGACCGGTTCAGGGTATGATTTTCAATCGCTGACGCACGGTTTTTCCGGTTTTCACTGATGAAAAAATTATCCTGCCGTTCCATTGTATGGTTGATTGTATCGATTATTGTCCTGCTGTTTGCCGTGTACTGGCTGAAATTCAAGCCGATTCCGGTGATGGCGCATATAGTTACTAAAGGCGAATTGCGCGGAGAAGTCATGGGGACCGGGACGCTGGAAGCAAGAGTCAAGACGACGATTAGTCCGCGGATTCAAGAGCGCCTCGCTGAAGTCTTGGTCGATCAGGGCGATACGGTAAAAGCTGGGCAATTGCTGGCTCGATTGGATAACACCGAGCTCCGGCAACAAGTGGCTGTCGCTGAGGCGTCACAGGCCGCCGCCCATGCGAGTATCGAGCGCATCAGCAGTGATGAAGATCGCGCCCTAGCCATATTAGAACTTGGGCGCGTCGAGCAACGGCGTTATGCCGAGCTTGCTGCCCGTAAACTCGCGTCTCAATCCGAGCGAGATAAGGCCAATGAAGTATTAGGCGTCGCCGAAGCCGACCTTAAACGCTCACGATCATCCACCAATGAGGCCCGTAAACAGATGACCTCGGCCGAGAAAAATGTAAGCTTGCGTGAAGCGCAACTAGCCTTTACCGAAATACGAAGTCCGTATGATGGCTTGGTGGTGCGTCGAGACCGCGATCCTGGTGTGGTTGTCGTTCCCGGTTCGTCAATCCTGCAACTCATTAATACGCGAGAAATGTGGGTCAGCGCCTGGATCGACGAAACATCGATGGCGCCACTGACAGTGGGCCAGCCGGCACGCGTGGTGTTTCGCTCAGAACCGGGGCTATCCTATCCCGGTGAAGTAGCGCGTTTGGGACGAGAAGTCGACAGAGAAACACGCGAGTTTCTAGTCGATGTCCGCGTGCAACAATTACCTACCAATTGGGCGGTCGGCCAGCGTGCCGAAGTATTTATCGAAACCGGTCGCCAGTCTGATGCAGTGATAATTCCCCAACATTTCCTGTTGTGGCAAACCGGTAAGCCAGGTGTAATGGTCAATGAGCAAGGCAAGGCGCAGTGGCGTGGCATCAGTCTGGGATTACAGGGAACACAAGACATTGAGGTACTCCAAGGTTTGTCAGTTGGCGACCAAATTATCAAACCCATCGACAGCCTCATGCAAGCGCTGGAAGACGGCCAATCCGTCAACGCACGATGAATCTAGCTCTGCGGGATATTCGCCATAATGCCAGCCGTTTCGCCTTTACCACGGTCGGCATCGGCTTGTTGCTGATGATCGTAATGGGCATGGGCGGTATTTATCGCGGTTTGATCTTCGAAGCCACCTTGCTGGTTGATCGCATCGGCGCTGATTTGTGGGTGGTGCAAGGCCAGACGCGCGGGCCGTTCGCAGAAAACTCCCGCATTCCCGCCTCCCTGGAGGACCGGTTGCGCGCCGTACCTGGCGTAGCCCGCTCACGCCGCTTCGTTTCTCATGCCTTGCAACGCGAACATCACGGCAAACCGTTGCGCCTGATGGTGCAGGGCTTGGCCTGGCCGGACGACAAGGGCGAATGGGTATCGTTGATCGCCGGCCGTTCGTTGGGTTTGGCGCTGGGCGAGTACGTGAAATTCGGTAAAGACCGCTATCGGGTGGTTGGTATCACTGGCGGTATGTCCGGCATCGCCGGTGATGGCTTGGCGTTTTTCACCGTCAGCGATGCGATGGCGATCCAGTTCGACCTACCAGGTGAAGCCTTGCGTCTGGAGCGCGCGGCCCGCGTTGGGCGGAGTGAAAATCAGGATTTGGGCCGTACGCAACCCTTGTCGTTGGAACGCGCAGGGGGACCCACTTCGACGCTTTCCGAACTGGCGCCGCCGCAAGTCAGCGCAATTTTAGTGACGTTGCAACCAGGTACCAATCTCGATCACACCGTTAACCTACTTTCCGCCTGGCCTGACATCTCCATCCATACCGCACAACAACAACGGGATTTGCTGCTGTCCGGTACGGTGGAAAAGTCCAAGCGCCAGTTGGGCCTGTTCAGCGTGTTGCTAATCATCATTTCTACCATCATCATTGCCTTGATCATGTATACCTTGACACTGGACAAAATCCACGATATTGCCATGCTGAAACTGATCGGGGCCAGAAACAGCGTTATCGTAGGCTTGATTCTACAACAAGCTTTATTGATGGGATCCTTGGGTTACGGTTTGGCCTGGTGGATGGGACACTATCTGTTTCCATATTTTCCGCGCCGGGTGCTGCTGGATACGCCGGATTTGATCAAACTGGCAGGGATCACCGTGGCGATTTCGGTATTGGCCAGCCTACTGGGTATCTGGAAAGCTTTACGGGTTGAACCCAATACGGTGCTGACCTGATGAACGCCAGCCCGCAACAGCCAGCCATTGAGGCCATTGGCATCAGCAAAATTTATGGCCAAGGCCAAACCGAGGTGATCGCCCTCAATGATGTCTCACTCAGTGTCGCACGTGGCGAAGTCATCGCCTTACTGGGTCCGAGCGGCGCGGGTAAATCTACGCTGCTGACCGCCATGGCCTTAATCAATCCGCCCACCTCGGGCCGCATCGTGATCGATGGCGTGCTAGTTATGGAAGGCGCGGATGCCAAGATTGATCTGCGGACCTTCCGCCGGCAACATCTCGGCTTCGTGTTTCAAAAGGCCAATCTGATTCCGTTTCTAACCGCGCTGGAAAATGTGCAGGTGGCAATGGAAATTAACGATATGCCCGTTCGTGCTGCCAGGCAACGTGCGATGTATTTGTTGGATCATTTAGGCATAGCTGATCGCGCCAATAATTTGCCGGATGCGCTATCCGGTGGTCAACAACAGCGCGTCGCCGTGGCGCGGGCGCTGGCCAATCAACCAAATCTGATTCTGGCAGACGAACCCACCGCCGCACTCGACAGTCACCGTGGCCGACAGGTGATGGAACTATTCGCGCAGGTTGCTCATGAAAGCTTGGCTGGCGTGATCGTAGTCACTCACGATACCCGCGCACTGGATGTATTCGATAGAATTATTGAAATGGAAGATGGTAGGCTCTTAGATGGCTAGTTCGCGTTGAATTATTGAGGGGTATCACCGAAGTGAACGGTAACCCAAAAATAAGGTATTTCACCTATTCAATAGGCTATTTGCCACATTTTTTTATTGTAGATTTCATTCTAAGCCGAGATGAATCAGGCTAAGTATTTAAATGGTAGGCTACTACTTATAATTGGTAAACATATTGCCTATTATCGACAGGATTAAAACTAAATCCTAATATTCTAATTGATAAAATCGCTCAAATTAATTTGCTTTGCGTCTGATTAAGCGCTCAAATCAATCAGAGATTTTTTACAACAAAAACAATCCAGATACATAGGAAACATATGAGAATTTCAACTTCTATCCGGAGCATGGCATTACTGGCCGCCGTGTTCACTATCTCAAGCAACGCTGATGCCAGTGTTGCTTACAACATCACCGGTTGGGATGATTCCGGAACCGGCGGAGTCGATGGAGGCTTTCCGGCCAATTGGATTGGTGCAACGGGCCCCAATTATTCAGGCTCTCTCAATGCCATGTGGTTTGCCAATTTAACCGGTAACACCACGGAAAACGTTTCATCCACAGATGCGCGTAACCAGGGTGCCGACTCAACATTTGCACTGGCTGTAGGGCCGCGCGCTTGGAGTTCGAACGCTTCAGGCACACTTGGCAAAGGTCATGGCGGGGATTATGGCCTGATTCATTTAGATAGCGCATCAAATCTGATCATCACTGTTGCTGCCGATTCGGCCTTAGGTTCTACCCTAAAATCCGGATTTTCTCTATTTCAGGGCTGGGATGTCGGTTCTACCGCAGTCCGCGTTCAGGATTATCAGAATAATCAGAACAATCCTCTCGGCACGCAAGGCTTGGCCTTCTTGAACAGCGCCTCTACCAATATAGCCGGGGAGGTGGCGAGCTTTACTTTCACAAATCTGAGTGCCGGAAATTATTCCTTATTTGTCGGCGGCAATGCGACGACCGGAGTGGGAGCTGGTGGCATATACACGGTTGCACTTGCAGCATCTCCAGTGCCCGTTCCAGGTGCAGTATGGTTATTTGGTAGCGCCTTAAGTGGACTGATTGCTACAAAACGCTCGAAACGCAATTCATAAAGTAGATTCTCAAATGAAAATAATTGTCTATCTATAACCCACGTTTAGTGGGTTTTCATTTTAATGCGAATATACCTAATTAGCGTTTTGTAATTACACTGAAACCAGTCTGATCCATCCAGATTGGAGTGAAGCACCTATTCCTTGTCCAGTTTCGACATAGAAATAGTCCCTAAGCAGCTTAATTAGTGACGGTTGATAGGGTGGCAAATAACCCATTAATAAGTTGGAACGTCGGCTAAAGGAATCACTGCTGAAATAGCTTGCTGATAGCGGCGTTGTAAGCTAAGGGTCGGGTGAACTCGGTGACGAATAGCCGCTTTCAGGAATCGGAATTTAATGACAGCTTTCCGGCGATGAATCTGAAGAGAAGCCGGTCGCCAAGCGACCCAAATCAGCCTATTCATTCTGATATTTAAATGTCTGGTGAAGGACTTATTCCTGTCTGTCGAAATTTACCTTTTGGAATTATCCCGGTCCGTTTATCATGCATGAAATGTAGGTTATACCGTTTAGAAAATCTTGCGTTAAAGCTAATAATCTATGGATTTATCACCCTATAAAAACTCAGACGAAGTTGAAATCTACGAGCTATTCACAAAAGTTTTTTCTGATTCAGAAGGAAAATCAGAGGGAGCTCAGATTGGTAATTTGGTACTTAATATGATGAAAGGCACCGAACAAAAGGACATTTTCGGTTTTGTAGCCACTGAACAAGCGCAAATAATTGGATGCGTCTTTTTTACAAGGCTTTCATTTGATAGTCCTATTGAAGCTTTCATTTTGTCCCCAGTCGCTGTCCACACAAGCCACCAAGGTCAAGGAGTCGGGCAAAAATTGATTAAATATGGTATTGGTCAGCTTAGGGAAAAAGGAGTGAATCTGGTTTTTACCTATGGCGATCCCGCTTTCTACTCAAGAGTAGGATTTCAATGTATTACGGAAGAAGTAGCTAAAGCCCCCTTAGAATTGACTCGGCCGGAGGGATGGCTTTGTCAAGCGCTTGATGGCGGCGAAATCAATTCAATTTCGGGCAGTTCATGTTGCGTAAGCGCTCTTAATAAGCCTGATTATTGGTAGTGTATGTGTTATGGCCCACAAGCACATAAAAAAGCGCTGCTGCCGGACAATTTTCCGCAGAGCGCGGCTTTGAACGGCGGCATTAAAGCATTCATTTGAAATATCATACAAATTTATGATCGTCTCTTGCTGACCGTTTGGTTGAGGTCGATAACGTCGGCTTTGTAGTCCTACCGTTCCAGAAATCTGGTTTCGGCCGACTGGCCGCTTTGAAGAAACACGACGGGCAAAAATGGGTCGCCGTGTGACTGTCTTCTCTTCAGATTCATCGCCGGAAGGCTGTCATTGAATTCCGATTCCTGAAAGCCGCCATTCGTCACCGAGTTCACTCGACCCAAAGCTGTTTGCCAATCATCTTAGTCATCTGGGACCGAAGTAATTCTTATAGCGATCATTTATATGATATCCATGCGAAACCTCTTATTGCATAGATAGAACATTAACCTCACGCTTACTAACAAAATCATCGATATATTTGCGACTTTGGTGGTTAGTATGGATGATTGCAACGGGTCAATTATTGCACTTTGCCTTTATCGGGTATCAACGTTACGACGCGAAAAGCGTCTGCTTGTGCGATTTTCTCGGTTCTACTTAAATCGATCGTCTGATCTCAGGATTGGGATATTTTTCTTGGATTTCTCGAACCAACCGATTGTTACATTCGCTTGCGCATCGAATTCGGGCACGTAAGGTTTTATGTCCAATAGTGGGGTTCCGTCCAGGATGTCCACATTTCGAATATACAGCACGCCGTCATCGATTTTGTCCAACTTAACGATTGAAAGCCCGATCGGATTGGGACGCTTGGGAGCCCGGGTGACAAACAATCCTCGCGGCACGGTATCCATGAAGGGGATGACTTGGAGGTCAAAGACGTGGCTGCGGTGGAAGTGATACAGCAAGATGATGTGAGAGAAGCCGTCGAGGTCCTTGAGTCCCGCTTGAAAATCCCCGAACACTTCAACAGTGCCCTTGATGTCGGCGGCGCCAGTTGGCTGGATTGGCATATTTTCCGGCTCTAAAAAAGGGGTGTGGATGATTCCGATCGGGGTAAATTTCATCTTGGTTTTCTCATGTGAACAAGGGGTTATCTTACCTTTCGGAAACATCAGTTGACAAAGGTGGTCTTTACAAGGTTATATCAACTAAACTGCATAAGGTTCTGCTTATGCATCATGCTGATGCCCAATACGAATATGTCGGTATCGGTTATGGTCGCGGCTCATGTGTATGCGTTACATCCAAATTAACGGACAACATCTGATGAAGAGATTCCCCTTAGTATTACTGTCGCTGCTAGCTGTTATTTTATTTTTCCCCATATCCAACCTGATTGGTTTGCAGGGTAAAAACGAATTGATCCCGGTGGTATTACAGAGTTCCGAAGGTTATAACAAGGTTTCGCAGATCATGCAGGACAAATGCGTGGACTGTCATGCGCCCGGGATGCTTCGAAAGCCATTTTATTCGGCGTTCCCAATTGCCAAACAGTTGATGGAAAAAGACATGGAACAGGGCAGCGCCAGACTCAGTCTGTCGATAAAATTGTTCAGTGGCGAAGAAGCTTTTACGCCGTTGATGCTTGCTCGAATAGAACATGTCATTCGCAACGACAGCATGCCACCGGCGCAATATCTGGCAATGCACTGGACCGACAGTTTGAGCGCCGATGAAAAACAAATCATCCTTGCCTGGATCGTCGAAGAGCGGGCCAAATCGCTTTGGAGCCAGGATGCCGCCGCCGAGTTCAAAGGCGAACCGATAACGCCTTTGCCACTGAAGATTGAACTCGATGCGGACAAAGTCTCCCTGGGAGACAAACTGTTCCATGATCGCCTGTTGTCCGGTGATAACACCTTAAACTGCGCATCCTGCCACGACCTGACTCGCGGCGGTACCGACCAGTCCAAGGTCGCCACCGGCATACGCGGACAACAGGGGCCGATCAATTCGCCGACCGTCTACAACACGATGTACAACCTTGCTCAATTCTGGGATGGCCGCGCCAAGGACTTGCAGGAACAAGCTGCCGGCCCTGTTGCCAATCCGGTTGAAATGGGTGCGCTTTGGGATGAAGTTGTCGAAAAACTCAAGCAAGTACTCGAATATCAGGATGCTTTTGCCAAGCTCTATCCTGCGCAGGGCCTGAACAAAACTACCGTCACCGATGCGATTGCCGTGTTCGAACAATCGCTGGTCACCGGCAATTCCCGCTTCGATCGCTATTTGCGCGGCAATACCGCCATGCTGACGAGTGACGAGATTCAGGGCTACGCGCTATTCAAAACAAATTGCACATCTTGTCATGCGGGTCCAGCGTTGGGCGGCTTGTCCTATGAAAAAATGGGCGTCAAGCGAGATTATTTCAAAATGCGCGACGGCGAATTGACCGAAGCAGACAATGGCCGTTTCAATGTCACCAAGCAAGAAAAAGACCGTCATTTCTTCAAGGTGCCGGTATTGCGCAATATCGAACTGACCTACCCGTATTTCCACGACGGTTCGGTGTCTAGTCTTAAGGAAGCGGTCCGGATCATGGGAGAGGTTCAGCTCAACAAAGCCTTCAACAACGATGAAATCGCCAAGATGGAGGCCTTTTTACGGACCTTGACCGGCGAATACAAAGGCAAATCGCTCGCGCGGTTAACGGTTGAAGACATCCAATAGCGCGGCTTTCATGAAATACGTGCTCAAAACCAACCCAATCAGGAGAAGAACATGAGAAGAATCTATTTTTTAGTCCCTAACCTTGAAACGACGCATAAGATTGTCGAAGAGTTACGGGCGGAAGGGTTTGAAGACAGGCATATCCATGTTTTAGCCAAGCGCGATACGCCGCTGGGCGATATGCCGGAAGCGTCGGTATTCGAAAAAACCGATTTTATCCCGGCCCTGGAACGCGGTGCCGCGCTCGGCGCCACAACCGGTTTGCTGGCGGGTTTGGTCGCCTTGCGTTTTGCCGGCTTTGCCATTGCCGGCGGGCCCGTACTGGGGGTGTTGGTTTACGGCGCCACCATAGGCGCAATGATGAGCGGTTTAGCCGGTCTGCAGGTGGGAAATTCCAGAGTCAACGATTATGCTGATGCAATAGAAAACGGCCAACTACTGGTTATGATTGATATTGCAAAACAGCGCATTGATGCCATGAGGCAGTTAATTATCAAACATCACCCGAGTGCTGAATTTGAAGGCATTGAGCCGCTTTTGCCGCCCAATTATGTGTAAATCGAGTTTGACTTTAGCGCTTAATTATCGAGAATTGCCATGAAAATTGCCGTTGCCAGTCAAAATCGAAAAGAAATCACCGGTCACACCGGTATGTGCAGGAAGTTCTGGATTTATGCCATCGAGAACGACGCCATTGCTGGGAAAGAAATACTGGAATTGCCCAAGGATCAGTCGTTCCATGAGACATCGCCACTGGAACCCTCGCCCTTGGATCATGTGCAAGTTTTGATAGCCGGCGGAATGGGCACAGGCTTGGCCAGACGCTTGCAACAGAAAAACATACAAGCCTTGATCACCAAGGAAACAAATCCCGATCAAGCTGTCGAGGATTTTTTAAACGGTACCCTGAAAACCGAACCTTTCGAGCCACATGAGCATGGGCATAAGCACCCATAAGTGTATGCCATCAGAGTCGCCCTTATAATCCCTTACCATCAGCTTGGACGTTGCGATGTTCAAATTTCTCTATAAAAAGCTATTCGAGCGAATGGACCATACACAGACTTGCGATAACCGAAGCAAGCGCTTCGTTGCTGTGATTGAATGTATTATTAATCAAAATGCGCGCGATGCCGGCGCTGCAATCTTTCCAGCGATGAACTGGCCGATTCTTTGCCTATGCAACCAATACAACGTTGGCATATTGCAAATACCCTGCCCTGAAATACGTTTTTTGGGGCTGGTAAGAAAACGGCAACCCGGACAATCCATTAGAGACGCACTCGATACCGATGAAGGCCGCGTCTGTTGCAGAAAGATCAGTATAGATATCGTAAATCGAATAGAAGATTACACGAACCAAGGGTATCGGATATTAGCCATCCTGGGCGGCAATCCTAAAAGTCCGGGATGTGCGATTCATTGTGAAAACGGTGAGATATCGCCTAATTCGGGCGTATTGATGCAGGAGCTTCAGGGCGAACTTCTGAACAGGCGAATTGAGATTCCCTTTAAAGGAATTCGGGATTCCGATCCGGAAATGCTTGCTCGGGATATCGAGTGGGTGCGCGAAGTTTTTTCGATAAAGGCGGCAAGTTGACCGCCTATTTTTATGTCAGGCTGATTTCTCAAGCAAACATAATAGTTTTGCGAGGTGAGCAACCCGCTTGTTATTTAATTCCACATTTGGAGGCAATATGAAGATCTCTACAACATTCAGAGCAGTCTTATTTGTGCCGATTGGTGTCATGCTGATCGGCTTTTCCGCCAGCGCTGTCGCGGAGGAAAAACTGGATATTGGCAAAAAGGAATACGATTCGGCATGCGCCGTTTGCCATGGGCTGACCGGCAAGGGCGACGATGGCCCGTTGAAATCGTTGCTGGCTAGGCCCGTGCCCAATCTGACGGTACTCGCCAAAAATAATAAAGGCGTGTTTCCATTCGACAAAGTCTTTCAAATCATAGACGGCCGGCAGGAAGTCGCGGCTCACGGGCCGCGCGATATGCCCATTTGGGGTAATGCCTTTAACAACCAAACCTCATTGTATTTCGACAACTATCCCGAGCAGGATAGAGAATCGGCGGCTCGCAGCCGAATTTTGGCGCTGACGGAATACGTCTATCGCTTACAACAATAATGAGTCGTTTGAACCTCAAGGATACCGTTCGCTTTTCGACATCAAAGGGCGAACGGTATTTTTTAGAACCCGTCCATGCGATCAACCTAATGCCCGCCCCCGCTTCGGCTGGCGGTATTCGAAGGGGTCAAATCCCTTTGCTGGCCGCCATGACAACAAATGCCCCTTGCCCATGTCCGGCCCGCAAAGTCTCGATTTCCCGGATTTCAGCTAGCGGATGGAACAGCGTTTGCCCCCAGCCATCAATCGAAAAGCCGGTTTCCAACAGAAGCCTCCCGACCTCATCGGCGGAATAGAATGTGGCTTCGCGGTAAAACACGCTCTCGGCCTGGTGTGCCAAATAGTCGTGTCCCAAGGGGCTTTCCCGGTCGATGAAGCCGATTACCAAGCGTCCACCCGGTTTGAGCACCCGATGGGCCTCGGCCAGCATCCGAGTCGGCGCATCCACGAAACAGAGCGTGGTGACGACTAGCGCATAATCGAAGCAACCGGCCGCAAACGGCAGGTTTTCGGCCAGACCTTCGACTACTTCAATGCCGCGCGCTGCGGCGTGACTCAGCATGGCCGGCGATGGATCAACGCCCACCTGAACCCCCAACGGCGCGGCGAAACGGCCGCTGCCGACCCCAATTTCAAGACCTTTGCCTTCCCAGGGTACGAAGGGGCGCAGTGCCAATAGTTCCGAAATATAGGCGGCTTTGTGTTTTTCGAACCACGCTTCATAGCGCTGATGATGCGCTTCGAACGGCGCAACTTTAGACATGACACCAAGGCCGTTGAAAATGAGATTCCGTGATGTTATTCAAGACCGCCTCTGTGTCTGCCGTGTTGCCTTTCTCCGCCCCGATGTCCGCCACTTGCGTAACTTTGCGCGCAGCGTTGAAATGCCGGCAGATGACGCTGTTGAGAGGCGTCGTGCAGATTGCGGAACACCGTCAGGATATCGTGACGCTCGGTCGATTGTAGCAAGCGCTGATAGATTTCGGCATTGGCGAGCTCGGCGGCGACGCCCGCCTCGCAAGCGGCTTGTAGGCTGGCGTATCTATCCATTTTACCCGGCCAGGGATTCTCGGGCACGGACAGTCCGAAACGGTTAAACAACCTCCAAAGCGCTTGAATGTGCCGTGCCTCGGCGTCGCGAATATTAGTGAACGGCTGTACTTCGCCGAAATCGGCAAGCACTTGTTCATAGGTCACGAAGGCGCGATATTCGTCGTCAAGCGCTTCGTTGAGCGCCCTGATTTCGGATTCGGTCAGAGTGGTCATGACTTAAGCTCCTAAATGAAACAAAGCGATGGTGCCAATGCCCGCCAGCAGCAACACAAACTGTCGCACCGAGGCGACAAGCGTTACCTGTCGGTTCAGCGCCGGAATCAGGTCGGCCGCCGCGATATAAATGAAACTGGCGGCGGAAATCGCCAAAATATAGGGTACCGCTTCGCGGGTTTCCCCTAGCCAGAAATAGGCCATCAATGCGCCGGGCAGCGTGGTGCTGGACGACAGTCCGTTCAGCAGTAATGCCCTGGACCGGCTGTAACCGTTGTCGAGCAAAATGGCGAAGTCACCGACCTCCTGCGGCACCTCGTGCGCGATTACCGCCAAGGCCGTAGCGATACCCAGCGGAACGGAATTAAGGAATGCCGCGGCGATCACCACGCCATCCACAAAGTTGTGAAAGGCATCGCCAATCAAAATCAATGGCGCTGCGCGCCCGTGTATTTCACAATCTGCTTGGTGACAATGGCGCCAAATGACGAGTTTTTCCAACACGAAAAACAGTACCATTCCGGCCAAGACTGTCGCCATGACTAGATTCGCCGGTGCTTGTTCGAGTCCGGACGGAATCATACCCAGGAAGGCCGCACCGAGTAAGGTGCCGGTGGCATAGCTGATCAGACAGGGAAGCAGAACCTTGCGGATGCCATCCGGAAAATACAGAAACAAGGCGGCTCCGGCGATGGCGCCAAAGCTGCCCAGGATACTGAAGCCGATTATCCATAGCAGCATTCGATTTATACCCCGGTTCGGTTTTATGCGAAAAATTTTTCGGCAAGTATCACGTCGGCCGATGTCGATCATTCAAGGCCATAATAGCGTAACGGTTCAAGCGAGTCTGCCTAAATGTTTTAGATTAGCGCAGCATGCCCAACACGATCATATCCGTGGCCTGCTCGGGAGAAAGGCCGTGGGCGATTAAGGTCTCCATTTGTTTTTTGTCGACGGTGCCGATAGCGGCTTCGTGGGTGATCTTGGCTAAGGGATGGCTGACTTTGACAATGGGCGTCGACTGTCCGACTGCTTGGTCCTTGATGATTTCCATGCAATCCATATGGCCTCGTGCGCCTTCGGCTCGGCCTGCGGTGATGCTGACGATGTCCGCTCGGGCTTCGCCTTCCAAGGCGACGCGGCTTTTGATCATGCTGCGGGAATAGCGGCCATTCAGGTTAACGGCTTCGTTGATTTTGATCAGATCGTCTTCATGCCCGAAAATGCGCGAAACCAGTTCGACCACGGCATAGTCGTCGGCCTGCACTGTTTCTTCGAAATCGAGCTTACCGACCCGACCCGCCGTTAATGAAAAATGGGCACTGTAGTGCGCATACTTGCCGACGCTTACCTGCCCAGTCGTCTTTACTGCCATACCGCCCGACAAGCCGTGAATATGGTTGTCCACGAAATGTAGCTCCGCTCCTTCGCCAATTGCTATGGCTTTTTCCATACTGTGCCTGACGATAGTCGCGTTGGCGAACAAGCCATGGGCGATAAATTGGGCCTTGGCGCCGGATTCCAGATGGATATGGATTCTGAAGTGCTGGCTGCCGAGTCCTTGTAGCAAGCCGAAGCAAAGATGAACAGGTTGGGTAATCCGGGTATCGCGGGTAATGGTGATTTCGGCAATCGTCAGGTCGCCGCGTTCATCAATGTTTATGCTTAGTCCCGGAATTGTTTGCCGACTCAACACTGTTTGACCGTCGGCAACGATATGCGCGGTATTGGAGTCAGTCAGCACGGCGCAATCGATACCGGCCTCATTCAATAACGGAAAAAATTGATCATGCAGCGGCATATTCGCACTCCCGACCGTTACAAACCAGACACTGCCGGGATTTATACTGAATAACGACCCTATCAGGCGCAGCGGTCAAGATGATTTTGCCCCCGCACAACAGCGAAGCCCGGTCGGCGATGCCGGCGACCTCTTCTTGATGGGTGATTAACAGAATTGATGAGCCGTTTTGTTTGATCCGGTTGATCACAGCCAGGATGTTGTTAATGGAGATCAAATCGATGCCAGCAATGGGTTCATCCAGAATGCAAAGTCTGGGCCGCAACGCCAGCATAGCCGCCAGCTCGATGCGCTTTCTTTCGCCGCCGCTCATCGTTTTGTCCAGTAGCCTGTCGAGATAGTCGCCGGGATTCAGTCCGACTCGAGCCAAGCAATCCGACAAATCGACCTGACTGCTGCCGAGACTTAGATAATCATGCACCGAAATGCCTTCAAATAGCGCCGGTTCCTGCCAAACCATCGAGATGCCTAACCTTACTCGTTCGTGCATGGAATATGCACCGATGTCTTGACCGGCAAATAGGATTTGCCCGGAACCGAGCCTGTATTCTTCGCTGCCCATGATCAATCGGGCCAAGGTGCTCTTGCCGGTGCCGTTGGTCCCGATCAGCGCATGCACATCGCCTTCTTCGATAGCAAAATTCAGATCGTCGAGAATCATTTTATTCCCGACCCTATAACCTGCGTGACGCACCTCTAACAGAGACATGATCAGCTCTCTTGTTCAGCGACCGTTTCGCTGTTGTGCGGTGAAAGTTCGGGTTGGCAACGCTGTTCTCTCTGGGTCAACTCATCCATTCTTTTGAACACAGGGCCAATGATGGATTTTTCGATGCCGTTGAAATATAGGCGGCCGGCATTGACCACCACGAATACCGAGCTGAAGTGATGCAGCAATGCGGCAACGATGGGATTGAGCAGGCCGAATGTCGCCAGCGCCAAGCCAATGCTGTTGAAGCCGACGGCCCATAGATAATTTTGATGAATAATTCCGCCCATTTTATGGCTGAGCCGCAAAATGGTGACCAGATCCTGGGCATCGTGGCCAAGAATTACCACGTCCGAGGAAGTGATCGCCAGATTGACATTCTTGTGGCCGCCGATGGCAATGCCGACATTGGCAGCGGCCAAGGACGGTGCGTCGTTGACGCCATCGCCGACCATCGCCACTTTACCCAACGCCTGATATTTTTTGACCAACGCCGTTTTGTCCTCCGGCTTGCAATTGAAATAGTATTCGTCGGCCTGGATAAAGTCGGCCACCCGCTTCGCTTCCTGTTCCTCATTGTCGCCGGTCGCCAGAATCACTTTTTTGATGCCGCAGGCACGGATGGTATCGGCCAATCCCCGCATCTCCGATTGTATGATGTCGCGAATGACGATAGCGCCTTTGACTTCTTGGTCAACCGCAAGCCATATGGCACGGCCGGTATACTCGATAATGGGCAATTCAATATTCTGAAGGCTCAGCGTTTCGGCGCTGCCCATCAAAATGTCTTGTTGTCCGACACGGGCTTTGATGCCTCGGCCCGGCAGATCTTCGGCCTGTTCGACAGGTAGGAAACGGCTTACGCCTTGCGCTTTTGCAAAATGGATAATCGAGCGGGCGATCGGATGATCGAAGCGCGATTCGATCGATGCCGCCAGTTCCAGTAATTGTTGTTGCGGCATGCCGATTTCGATAATCTGGCTGACCTCGGGCTCAGCCAAGGTAACCGTGCCGGTTTTATCCAGAATCAGTGTCTTGATGTCCTGCATGTTTTCCAGCGGCTCGCCGCCCCGGGCCAGAATATTGGTTCTGGCCAAACGGCCGATATTGGCGGCGAACGCGGTCGGCGTCGCCAGCGCCCAGGCGCAGGGGCAGACAACCGCTAGCGCAGTTGCCATCAGATGCAGGCTGCCGGTGATAAAAAACAGCATGAACGCATAAGCCGTGACCGACAGAAGTAGAATCTGCACCGTGGTATCGGCGCGCCGTTGCAAATCCGATTTATGCAGTAGGCTGTTTTCGATTTCCTGGGTAATCACCGACAGAAACGAGTCGTCGCCGTTTTTGTCGGCCCTGACCTGCAACGGACCAGTCAGATTCAGCGTGCCGGAGGTAACGCTGGCGCCTGTTTGTTTATAGACGGGGAACGGTTCGCCGGTAATCGTCGATTCGTCTAGGGATGACTCGCCTTCAATGATGGTGCCGTCGATTGGCACCATCGCACCCTTTGCAATGATGATCACATCATGCTGGCGAACCTGGTTGATGGGTATTTCCCTGACTTCCTGGTTTTGCAGCATATTTGCGGTTCTTTTGCCTTCCTGAATCAGACTCTCGATTTTTTCCCGGTTTTTGCGGATGATCGTAAACGAGATGTATAAGCCCAAACCGATAAACCAGGCCACCATCGCTCCGCTCAACGGCGCGCCGTCGATCAGCGTCACCGTCATCACCAAAACGATCAACAGTTCCGCCGAGACCTTGCGCATGATCAGGAGGGTTTTTAACAAAGCTTCAAGATAAATCGCCAGGCAGAACAGATAAAACGGTATGCCCAGCCAAAACAACGCCGGCAAATCATAGAGCGCATCCAGACCGAACAGGACCACCGGAATCACGGCGGCCAACACGCGGAGCAGCATGATGTCTTGGCGCGGGCTGATTTTTAGCAGCTTGGCGTCGATTCTGTCGAAATAGATTTTATAAGGCATGGAAAATTCCTCTGTTAAATGGCCGATGGCGAACGTGACTGATTTTTGCCCCAGTACTGAAATGCCAACACCACGGCAGCGGCGATAACCACAATGCCGCTCACCCAGGCTAACGATGTTCCCGGATGCTGGCCATAGGTCGCCAGTTGATAAAACAATGTCGCGGTCAAATAGGCCAGCCCTGTGGACCAGACTACCATGAACGCCGACCAACCCAGGCTGGATTCTCTATAAGCGGCGGCCGTGGTGGCAATGCACGGAAAATACAACAGGATGAACAACAGATAGGCAAAAGCGCCGATTTGCCCATCAAAATGCGCATGCAGCGCGGCAACAAAATGATCCTCGCCGGCTGGCTGGTTAGTGGGGAATATGCCGAACATTTTTTTCAGGCCCATCGGAATGGTCATAAAGGCACGCTTGACCGAGCTGTTCAAATCAAAGTCTGACTTTTGTTGCGATAACACCGCTTGATCGGTATCGGCGTAAATCGTTTTCAGCGTACTGATCGCGACGACTTTATGCAAAATACCGGTAAACAACGCAACCGTTGCCGGCCAATTGTCTTCGCGGATACCCAACGGCGCCATCACCGGCGTCACAGCCCGCCCGGCGGCGCTGAGCACCGAATGCTCGATGTTATTGGCTTTGAATGAGCCGTCAGTCCCCAGCGCGCTGAGGATGTTCAATATCAGGACCATCGTGACGATAATTTTCCCGACCCGTCCCACAAAAGTCTTGACTCGGGTCCAGGTATTGATCATCACATTTTTCAGCTTAGGCACATGGTAGTTAGGGATTTCCATCAATACCAATGAAAATTTCTCTTTCAAAAAGGTGTTCTTCAGCAGCAAGGCCGTCAGCACGGCGAATGCCACGCCTATCAGATAAAGCAAAAAAACGATCATCCCACCGTTGTCTGGGAAAAAAGCCGCAGCGAACAAGGTGAATACCGCCAGACGCGCGCCGCAGGCCATGAAGGGATTGAGCAGAATGCTCAACAAACGGTCGCGCGAATTGTCCAATGTGCGGGTCGCGAGCATCGCCGGCACGTTGCAGCCGAAACCCAGAATCATCGGCACAAAGGCCTTGCCGGGAAGCCCCAATGCGCGCATCAATCTATCCATCGCAAAGGTCGCCCTGGCCATGTAGCCGGATTCTTCCAGTACCGAGATAAACAGGTACAGAAAGCCCAGAATCGGCACGAATGCCGCCACTTCGCGAATGCCGTTGCCGATGCCTTGAGCGATCAGCATGTTCAACCATTGCGGACTGTCCAGAGCCGCCAAGAATTGGCCCATGCCATCAATGAAAAGCGCCTGAGCGATATCGTTGAAAAACGGCTTGAAGGCGCGGCCGAGTTTGATCGTGAAGGCGAACAGCAAATACATCATGCCGAAGAAAATCGGAATGCCAAGAAACCGATGCAACATCACGCTGTCGATTTTATCGGACAGATCGCGGCCGATTTCCGATTGCCGGCAAAGCGTTTCCCGTACCAGAAGATTGATAAAGCTATAACGGCTGTCCACCATCGCGATATCGATTTCTTCGCCGGTATCCGCTTCTATTTCACGCCGCAGCGTTGCCGCCGTCTTGATCAATAGGGGATTGCCATGACTGAGTTTAGAGCCGTCTGGTTCCAATAGCTTGATGGCCAACCAGCGGGCATCGCCGAACCGATTATCCAAGTGTTGTATAACCATTGGCGTCAGACGGTCTAATGCAGTTTGAATCGCTTCTGGATAATCGATGGCGAAAGTAGGCAATGTTGGATGTTCCACTAGGCGATCAATGCTCGATTTCAATCCTCTGACATCATCAGCTCGGGTGGCCACCAGCGAAACCAAGGGACATTCGAGGCGCCGGCCGATTTCATCACTGTCGATTTTCAGGTCGCAGCCCGTTGCATCATCCATGTTGTTCAACACAACTAGCAGCGGTAGCCGCATTTCCAAGAGCAGCGTGGTCAGGTATAGATTGCGTTCGAGATGCGAGGTATCGACAACATTGATGATCAGGTCCGCCTGCCGCGATAGCATGTAGTCCCGGGCGATTTTTTCGTCCAGTGCGCCGGCCATCTCGCTGAAATCCAGCGAATAAATGCCGGGTAAGTCGACAACTTTGATGATTTTATTACAGTAGCTGTAAGCGCCGGATTTTTGTTCGACGGTCACACCTGCCCAGTTGCCGACATGTTGCCTTGCGCCGGTTAAGCCGTTGAATAGTGTGGTTTTTCCGGAGTTGGGATTGCCGATGACGGCGATAGTGAACACCGCCTGACGGCGGGCAGGTTTTGAAACTTCGGTAACGCTGTCCAGGCGTTTGATGTTCAAACCAGCCACTTCCTCATGGCGTAAACTGAGGTCGGTGCCGCGCACCCTGATTTCAATCGGGTCGCCCAGCGGCGCGACACGGATGACGTGGAATTCCGTGCCGGGCGTCAAGCCCATCGAAAGTAGCTTCTGTCGGAAAGGCAATAAACTCTTGTCGTAATCCGCGACGCGTCCCCGGTCGCCTACCTTCATATCGCAAAGTTTGATAATCATTTTGGAGCCATCCTGTTCCATTATGCGTAAAAGGCGGCGGCACATCCCTTATGTTTGTCAGGACACCGCCCTGTCTATAAATATTAGTTTTATCTTATTTGATGAATTTGATCAACCCGGTCCAGAGCAGGGGAAATAAATTTAGACACCATGACGACGCATTATTTGCCGATGCTGATCAATACCCGATTCGCAGATAAAAATAATGATCTTCGTATTCGATTTCCCGCAGTTTCCCTTGATCTTGCAACAGTTGAACGGAACCCCAGTTATCGCCAGTTATGTCCAACAGCGCTAACACGGCATCTTTGCGCATCGGATGCACGGCGGTGATCGACAGCAGATCGTCAGTAAAATTGCCGGTCGAGGCGAAGGCGTCGCCTTCGTAGCCGGTGAGTAGCTCAATGCCAGGCATGTTCTGGTTCAAGGTTTGGTAAACACGATTAACTGTCGCCGCATCGGGCGCGCGAATATTGTTTTCGGCCATGGGACGGATGGGAATGGCGAGATATATTTTATCAGGCGCCAATGTCTGCAAAAAAGCGCCCAATTGCACCACGGCGTCATGTTCGGTATTGATGCCTTCGAGCAGCATGGTTTCGGTCGCCAGTGTCCCGTTAAATTCCTTTGCAAAAGCCAGCATTCCAGACAATATGTCATCCAGTTCGAGCCCCTCGCAGGGGCGATTGATAGTCCGCCAGACCGATGCGTCGACGCTGTCCACTTTCAGCGATACCCAGTCGGCCATCTTCAGTATTTCCCGGACTTCAGGTTGCCAGATCAGCGAGGCATTGGAAATCACGGCAATTTTGATGTTTAGCCCGCGCAACAATTCAATGGAATTACCAAGACCGGCATCGAGGGTAGGTTCTCCGTCGGGGACGAAGGTCAAATAATCGACCGTTTCGTTCGTTGCTTTAAGTTTGTCCAGGTGCTGGCTCACTGCCTGGTAAATGTTTTCCGGTTTGTAAAAATGGCGGGGACCCATTTCTGTGGCTTTAGTCGGCCCCACCTGACAGTACAAACAAGAATAGGAGCAGTGTTTTGGCAAAATATTGTTGATGCCCAGGCTACGGCCGAGGCGCCTGGATGGTACGGGGCCAAATACCAGCATCGTTAGTTCCTCTATGTCCTATGCCAACTTCAATCAGTCGGTCGGACAGTAGGGTGGCGGAATAGCTCATGGCAGGATATGCAGGTAACATTCATTTTCTCTAGCGTGGCCGGGAGCTCGGTGAGTTGATGGGATTGAACCTGATTTTTGAGGGTGTTCGCTTCGTCGCGAAGATCGTCGGCCAAGGCGTGGAATTGTTTATGCTGGTGGGAATCGAAATTCAATGTTGATTCAACATCCAACAGGCAATCCAACATGATTTCGGCGCCTGTGGCGACCTCTAATACTAGGGTGTTCACCTGCTGCCCCTGTTTGTCCAGTTCCGGCTCGGTTATATTACGTTCTAGCATCAGGTTGTTCAGGCGATGGATCGAATTCCTAAGTTTAGTCCCAGTGACAACGTGCAGTACCGCCTGATGGTCGGTGCGGGTTAACTTGGGAGAGTGTCGTTGTTCTTGTGATACGCAACCGGCCAAGGCGGATGCCAGCGATAGCGCGATGATGATTGAATTTTTTGGCACCGTTTTCTCCTGGGATTGTTAGATTTTTGTCTGGCTAAACACAGGAATTCCATTTAGGCACAGAAGACCTAATAGTCGAGCTGGACCGGTGATTCAAATAAAGGCTTTCATTCGATCACCGCAAGGTTACAGCACTATCATAGCTGCCGTCATGCATACGCGATCTCTTAGCGACGATAGGTCTAGCGATCTAAGTTTGCCGACTGTCTGATTCTAGTGAAATTCCAGTCATTTGGTTTAGCAAGGTACTCAACTTGACGTGATTGCAGTCAAGTTGGGTACCTTGTAAACCAATGTCAGAGTTGATCAAAACGATCCAAACTCATCACCTTGCCCCACGCATTGGCAAAGTCCTGCACGAACTTTTCCTTGGCGTCATCCGACGCATAGACTTCGGCTACCGCTCGCAACTCGGAGTTGGAGCCAAAGATCAGATCGACAGGCGTAGCCGTCCATTTGATCTGGTCGCTTGCCCGGTCCCGCCCTTCGTATATTCCTTCTAAAGCTGACGGGCTCCATTGGGTCGACATATCGAGCAGGTTGACGAAGAAATCGTTACTCAACGTGCCAGGCTGGCTGGTAAATACGCCGTGCTTCGAATGGCCGGCGTTGGCATCCAACGCCCGCATGCCGCCAACCAGCACTGTCATTTCCGGAACACTCAAGGTCAGAAAGTTTGCGCGTTCGACCAGCATTTCCGCTGGGGAAAGCGCATTATCCTTGCTGAAGTAATTACGGAAACCGTCGGCTTTGGGCTCCAACACCGCGATAGACTTGGCATCGGTTTGTTCTTGTGTGGCATCCATACGGCCCGGTTTAAACGGCACTTGAACTTTGTAACCGGCCCCCTTGGCGGCTTCTT
>Ga0208244_100175_pt1 | contig 80890 bp, 58 predicted proteins | sample SubbioCR12Aug_5A_FD_184828 | JGI IMG/M metagenome (GOLD analysis project Ga0208244, IMG submission 184828) | Serpentinite rock and fluid subsurface biosphere microbial communities from McLaughlin Reserve, California, USA - CR12Aug_5A (SPAdes) | ecosystem: Environmental > Terrestrial > Deep... | reverse complement strand
TGAGCCTTTGGCTCACACCTCGCGGTGGACACCCTTGCCGTTCGGCTCATGATTCCCCCTGCCGGGGTCATAGGAGTCTTGCACTCCCTAGCGAATGCGCCCTGCCGGGCGCACCAAGAAAGAAGCCCGGCAGAGTAAACTGTCGGGCTTTGTTATTCAATAACGGCAAAACGTCGGGTGTCGTTGATTGCCTTGGATGTTAGCTGCGAGCGGCCAGTTGACGGTCAAGCATCAGGAGTCCCGCCGGTGCTTCGCCAACCATCTTGAGCTGTTCAATGATTTCTGATGCGCTCTTCTCCTCCTCCACCTGCTCCTGAATGAACCAGTGTAGCATGACCTGGGTGGGATAGTCCTTCTCCTTCACGGCGAGCTCGTAGAGATCGTTGATGGTGCCGGTGATCTTCTGTTCGTGTTTGAATGCCAGCGTAAAGATCTCAAGCGGAGATTTGAAATCCGCCGTCGGTTTCTCGATCGACTCGAGAACCACCTTCCCGCCGCGCTCATTGATATATCCGTAGATCTTCATTCCGTGCTCCATCTCCTCTTCGTACTGCTTCTTCATCCAGTGCGCGAAGCCCGAATAGTTGATTGATTCGAAGTATGCCGACATGGAAAGATAAATGTATGCAGAGTGGAATTCGTGATTGATTTGTCGATTTAGTGCGTCCAGCAAAGGTTTGGATAACATCGATACGTCTCCTTCGTTTGTCATGTATGGAAATAGTGAAATGAAATGTTCTCTTGGTGTCTCCGGAACACGATATTAACATCGAACGAGTCTATTTTGTTCCGAGAACGTCGACGAGCCATAGACTGAGCTCCGGAATATACGTAATCAGAAGAAGGGCGATAAGGAGCAGACCAATAAAGACCAGAACCGAGCGTGCGATCTGCAATATCGGCTTTTCGAATCTGAGGCTGGAGAGAAACAGGTTCAAACCCACTGGGGGTGTCAGATAGCCGATTTCCAGGTTCGCGAGGAAGATGATTCCGAGATGGATGGGATCGACACCGAATTCCCGGGCGATGGGAAGAATGAGCGGTACGACGACAATGATGGCCGAGAAGATATCCATCATCATCCCGACGACGAGCAAAAACACATTGAGGATAATCAGGAATGTCACTTTGTTATCCACGTGCGCCTGGACGAACACGAACAACTTCTGCGGAATCTGTTCGTCGATGAAGTAATTTGTCAACCCCAGGGCCGTGCCGAGAATCGCAAGAATTGCCCCGACGAGGATCATCGAATCTTTCATGACACGCGGAACATCGGTCAGAAGTTGGAGATCCCGATAGACGAACACCTCAACGATAAAAACATAGAACGCCGTTACTGCCGCCGCTTCGGTAGCTGTGAAAAATCCCGAATAGATCCCCCCAATGATAATGACGGGAAGTGGAATTTCCCATGCGGCCCCCTTGACGGCACGTAAGACCTTCGAGAATTGAAACGGAATTCTCGGAACATTTGCCCTGGCCCCCGCAAAAATGCTATACGCCGAGAGAACTACAATCAGGAGAATTCCCGGAATGACTCCCGCGACAAAGAGCTTGTCCACACTCTGTTCAGAAACAAGGGCGTAGAGGATGATCGGAAGACTCGGGGGGAAGAGAAGTCCCAGACTCCCCGAGGTTGTCACCAGACCCAGCGAAAACCGTTCCGGGTAGTGGTCCCGCACGAGGATGGGAAAGAGCAAACCGCCGAGGGCAACGATCGTTACCCCGGATGCTCCCGTAAACGCGGTGAAGAACGCACACGTGATGAGCGCGACAATCGCCATGCCGCTTGGCATCCATCCAAAGAGTGCATGGGCAAGATCCACGAGACGTTTTGGGGATTTGCTTTCCGCGAGCATGTATCCCGCAAACGTGAAGAGCGGAATCGCGATCAGAGTCGGCATCGAAGAAATCTTATACATTTCGATGATCACGGCTGCCGGATCGGTTCCGAGTGTGGCAAACGCGAGAAGGGCAAAGGCGCCGATGATGGCAAACAGGGGAGAACCGAAAAACGTCAGAATAATGAGTCCGATGATGATGAGCGTCGTCCCCATCACACATCCCCTTTCCTCAACATCTCACCGATCGCATCAATCAGCCGGACGCCGAAGTGAATCATCAGAAGACCAAACCCCACCGGGATGATGATCGCGGAATACCATTCTGGAATACCGGCAAACAGTTCGCGCTGATCTTCTATCTCAAACTGCACGAAGGTCCGCGCAGCATCGAAGAGAAGATAGCAGACAACGATTGTGAAGAGGTTGGTGACAATGCGGACACCGGCGCGCACCCGCGGCGTCATCATGCGGGCAAATGCATCGATGCTGATGTGACGGTCCCGGCTGGCCGCAAGCGCGGCGCCGAGGAAACCGACCCACAGGACCAGGTGGCGAAGCAGAATATCGGCCCAGGGGATTCCCCCCGAAAAAACATTTCGCAGAACGACTTGCAGAAACGCCATCAACACCATCACCGTCAGAAAAGTGATGAGCAGGGCGCCTTCAACCTTGTTCAGAATTCCGTCGATGCGGGCGAAGAATTTCATTTCGAGGCCCGATGGTTCTTCGTGAATTCTGCCAGGCTTTTCTCCACACGATCCAGGAACTCCGCGCTGTACAGCTTGCCAATCAGCGTGCGTCGCGCACGGGCCCCCGCCTCGATGTACTGAGCGAGATCTTCCTCCTTGACCTTGATCATCTGGAGTCCCTGCTTCTTCAACACCTCAATCGCTTTCTTGTTTTCATCACGGCTCAGACTAGTCAGCTTGGCCATGTACGTCCGGCCGTTGCGAACGAGGATCTCCTGCAAATCATCTGGAAGTTGATCGTAATACTTTTTCGAAACGAGTACGGATCCCGCGGCATCAGCCAATGGCGCCTCCACCACGTACTTCACCCGCGTGAACCACTGCAGAGCCACTGCCGCCAGGGGCGAGGTGTAGAACGCATCGACAAGACCGGTTTGCAGAGAGGTCAGAACGTCGGTGATGGAGAGTGGAATCGGATTGATCCCGAGGGCGGTGAAGGCCGCCTCGGCAACGGGATCTCCCTCCCACGACCAGATCTTGATCTTCCTCAAATCCTCGGGTTTCTGTATCAACGTATTCGTGAAGACGTGAACAAATCCAACCTCAGCCCAACCGAGCAGGACGTATCCCCCTTCTTCAAATGCCTGCTGAAATTCTTTGTCGAACGTTTCATAGAGGAAATCAATTTCCGCGTACGATCGCGCCAGAAAGGGACTGTCGAGAATCCTCACTTTGGGTGCAATCTCTCCCATCCCGACTCCCGTGAAGCCGCCGGCATGAAGCTGACCGATTCGGATTTTACGCAGAACGGTTTTTTCATCTCCCTGCACGCTCGTTCCGTAGATCTTGAATCCCATGCGTCCGTTGCTTTCCTTGCGCACGGCCGCGTCGTACTCCCTCATGACATTCATCCATGTGCTCCCCTCGGGCGCTACGGTTGCGAACTTAATGGTGTATTGCTGGGCCATGCCTGCCGAGAGACAGGAGATCACAATCGATAGGAACAAAGACAATCTGGTCACAACCATCTCACGTTGATGATGATATGATGATACGCGCTTTTCGGCGCGCGGTTCTTAGAAGAGCTCGTCAATTCGAGACAGCCAACGCTCCGCCTTGAGCTTTGCGACGGCATTTGGAAGTCGGGCTTCAGGTAGGATATCATCCGGCGCATCAAGCACTGTTTTCAGGAGCGACTCAAACAGATCGCGATCTTGAACCTGGACGGCGTACGTCGAAGCATAGTACACCTGCGTCATGAGGAATCTACCCCCGTTGATCTGCAGGCATTTCTCGAAGTGCTCCTTTGCCTTGTCCGGCTTGCCCCCAAGCATCGGCGGCATACTTCCTTCGATTGACCCGAAATAGAGATGCGGTCCACCGTAGTAGTATGAAGGATTGCGCCGCACGGCAAATTCCATCAATGCATTCACTCGAGGAAGGTCCGCAAGCACGGCGATATCGGCCCTCCCCGTATTGACATATGCCCCCCAGGCGAATGCCGTCCAGAATATACCCGGGATCTCATCGCCCGAAAAATTCGTCACGGCTGCGCGGAACGAATCGACATCCTTCCCAAGCGCCGCGCGGAATTCCGGTTTTTGGTTGAGCACTCTCAACCCATAGTCACGTGCTCGCTTGTAGAGCATGTGGGCACGCGCCGGATCGTCATCCTCGACGAATGCCAGCGCATAGGCGCTGTACCCCTGGCTCGCCAGAAGGAGCAATTTTTCGTTCTCCGGATCCCCCTTGAGAAGCGCCTCAATGAGCTTCAGATTGGCCCCAAGGGACTCGCGGGCGAGTTGCAGATCCCCCTCCTCGTTAAATGCCTCCAGGCCATAGTCCATGATCCCCCCCACCGTGCGGATGGCGAGCGTCTGGACACAGCCGGGAATGAGGAGCACGACGCATATGAGCAGTAGGATGGTTTTCATACGAAGTAGTAAGAAGATAGGGAAAAACGGTCTGAGTTTCAAAGGCGAATTGAAACTCAGACCAATAAGATGTATTATTGTTTACTTAAGCACAGGAGCATTTCAATGAAAATTCTTCTTATTGAAGATGAGGAAAAGGTCGCCGGTTTTATCCAGAGGGGTTTGCAGGCGGAGGGGTTCTCTGTCGACGTCGCGTCGGACGGGGAGCGGGGTGAACGCAAATTGCGCCGTCAAACCTACGATCTCCTGATTCTCGATCTGCTTCTCCCGAAGAAAGACGGATTCGAGATCATCAAATCGTTGCGCACGGATAAAAGCCCCATTCCCATTCTCGTACTCACGGCGCGAAGCGCCACTGAGGATATCGTCAAGGGACTCGAACTCGGGGCAGATGACTATCTCGTCAAACCCTTTGCGTTCAGCGAACTCGTCGCGCGTCTCCGATCGCTTGCGCGAAGAGACAAAACCTCTTCCATCATTCTGAAACTTGGAGATCTGCAGCTCGACACCGTCCGGCATCAGGCCGTCCGAAACGGAGTCACGATCCCCTTGACCCGCCGGGAGTACAATCTCCTCGAATTTTTCCTTCGCCATCCGTACTCCCTGGTTACCCGCCGTCAGCTGGAGGAAGAAGTCTGGGGGTATGACTACGATCCGGGAACAAACATCGTCGACGTGTATATCAATCATCTGCGAAAGAAGATCGACCACGCGTACAACATCAAGCTCATCCATTCGGTGCGGGGAAGAGGCTATATCTTCACCGATCGCTCGGATGACCTCAAGAAATATTGAAGTTCTTTCATTCCATACGTTCACGGCTCACCCTTTGGTTCTCCGCGTGGCTCACGATCATTCTGCTCGCGTTCGGCGGAGGAAGTTTCGTCGTCATCCGGTCAACGCTCTCCGACAATCTTGATCAGTCCCTCCGCAACGAGGTCGTCTGGCTCCACGAATTTATCACCCCAAGAATCCAATCGTACCGGTCAGGAAGGGACATCCAGACCACCGCACCGAAAGATTCGGTAAGGCCTCTCATCTTCGCCGATGGAGATACGCTCGTGGAACTCGACGAGATTGATTCCGTGTGGCAGCAAATCTACGAACACACGATTCTCCATCCGCGAAAACGGTTCATCAGCATTCATCACGCGAACGGAATAGTAATCTACCAATCACCCCTCACCACTCCTTTGAAAATCAACTATGACGAGATCGCTGAAGGGACCGTTACTCTCTCGACCGTTGTAGATAATGCACAAAGCAGATTGCGGCTGGCCATCATCAAAACGGCTGACATCCGGATCTCTGTCGCGTATCCGCTGAGTGAACTGAATGACATCCTCGAGAACCTGTATTCCATATTCGTGATCCTTGCGCCGGTTGCTCTCCTCATGGCTCTTGTCGGCGGCTGGTTCCTGGCAGATCGTTCCCTCCGTCCGATCAAGAACATCATTGAATCTGTTCGCCAGATCACACTGCGAAATCTCGACCAGCGCCTGCCCGTTCGCGAAGCGGACGACGAACTCACGCGGCTTTCGGTCACATTCAACGACATGATCGGCCGGCTTAAATCATCGGTGGAAAAGATGCGTCAATTTTCCCTCGATGCATCACATGAACTCCGAACTCCGCTGACGATCATGCGAGGAGAAGTCGAGGTTGCTCTTCGTCAGAAAAAAATACCGCGAGAAACACGTAAGTTCCTCTCCAGCATTCACGAAGAACTTCTCCATCTCTCGGCCACAGTCGAGGGACTGCTCCTGTTGATGAAATCCGATTCCGGACGCATGTCGTTTCACTTCCACGAAGTGCCGTTGCATGCCCTCATTGCGGACCTCGCCAATGATGCAATCGTACTGGCTCGCACAAAAGCTATTCACGTTTCCGTTGAACATAATCACCACTCGACGGTTCTTGGTGACCCGATTCGACTCCGTCAGCTCTTTCGAAATATCATCGACAACGCTGTGAAATACACTCCCCGCGGTGGATCCATCACCATTTCACACAGCCAGCAGAACTCGAACGCTGTCGTCAGTATCCGCGACACCGGAATCGGCATATCTCAGCGAGAACTGACGTCGGTGTTTGATCGATTTTACCGCACGAAGCAAGGGGAACGTGCGACGCCAAGCGGAAGCGGTCTGGGATTGTCGATTGCGAAATGGATTGCCGAATCACACGAGGGATCAATCACGGTTCAAAGTCGGCTCCGCGAAGGAAGCACGTTTACCGTCTATCTGCCGCTTGCACATTCCAAGATACATGGCTGATGTCTTCCCAGCGACGCCTTGAATTGCCTCTCAAATTTCGATACTTTTGAAAGTCTTCGCGTGAATCGGATGATGAGATGAGAAGAGCGCGCAGGTGGTTCAAAACCAGATTCACAGAGCAATAGATAATGGACTCAGCACAACAAGCAGATGTAAAGAGCAATCAGGCCCGCGCCGTGAAGCGAACATACTTCTTCTCAGACGCCCACCTGGGTCTCGGAAGCAGGGAGGAAAACCAAGAGCGCGAACGAAGGATTGTAAAATTCCTCAACCGTGTCGTATCCGACGGCGAGCGATTGTTCATCGTTGGGGATCTCTTCGATTATTGGTTTGAATACCGGTCCGTCGTGCCAAAAGGCTGGATCCGTCTTCTCGGAAAGCTGGCTGAGCTGAGTGATCGTGGGATCAAGATCATTTATGTGAACGGAAACCACGATTTCTGGATGGACGATTATTTCACCAGGGAGCTTGGCATCGAGGTTCACAAAGATCCGATCGAGATTACTATCCTTGGCAAGAAATTCTACATCCATCATGGCGACGGCCTGCTGAAGAAGGATCGGGGATACCGAATCCTCAAGAGCGTACTCCGGAACAGATTCAACATTGCATTGTATTCCATCATTCATCCCGATCTGACGAACGCGCTGGCGCGATGGTCTTCCAGAACGAGCCGCAAGCATACGGGGAACAAAACGTTCGAAGGGAACGACATGGTGGGATTTGCCGAGCGCAAACTCCACCAGGGGTTTGACTATGTGGTGATGGGCCACGATCACCGTCCAACGGTGCGGAACTTCGGTCGCGGTGTCTACGTCAACCTTGGAGACTGGATCACCGAAAACAGCTTCGCCGTATTTGATGGAAAGCAGCTCCGGCTCGAGTGGTGGCAGCAACGACGCGGCCGCGATCGATTCCGGCGCAAACGAAGGAATGAAAAACGAACAACATGACCTCCTCCCAAGATTCCAAATATAGCTCGGATGATATGGAACGGTACTTCAGTGATCCTGAGTATCGTCACGCACGTATGAAAAGACGACCCGGTTTTCTTCGACGGCATTGGGGAAAAGTTACATTGATCAGTATCGCGTTCCTCCTCGCCGTGACCTGGTACGGATATTATATTGTCGGCGGTCTTCCTTCACTCGAGCAGCTTGAAAATCCACGGCCAGAGCTGGCGACGCGCATCTATTCCATTGACGGGGAAGTGTTGGATCAGTTTTTTGTCAAGAACCGCACCCGGGTTTTCCTGAAGCAGCTCCCCCCCGGCCTCCTCGGCGCGCTTCTGGCAACCGAAGACAAGGCCTTTTATGAGCACTGGGGGTTCCATCTCCGCCGCAATTTTTCCGCCATCATCAAGAATATCCTCGCATTCGATCTCGATCGTGAAGGGGCAAGCACGATCACACAACAGCTCTCGCGAAGCCTGTACTTCAAACCGGACCGGCATATTTTTGACAAGATCACAAGAAAATTCCGTGAGCTGATTACCGCCGTACAGATCGAACGCAATTTTACGAAGAATGAAATTCTGGAGCTCTATCTCAATGTCGTCTCATTCGGACGAGGAACATACGGTATCGAGTCGGCCGCGCAGACTTTCTTTGGAAAGCCTGCCTCTCAACTCACTCCTGCCGAATACTCTCTCTTCATTGGGATACTGAAGGGGTCGGGATACTATGATCCCATCCGCCATCCGGACCGCGCGTTCGCCCGGCGTAGCATTGTCGTCGCGCAGATGAGGAATGAAAATCTGATCACTGCGGAGGAAGCTATCCGGATCAGGAGCGATTCGTTGGTGTTCAAAATGCCCGACGCGGAAACCAGAACCGGAATGGCCCCCCATTTCGTCGAATGGGTGCGCCAACAGTTGGTCAAGAAATCAGAAACGTACGGATTCGACATTCTCCGAGACGGCTTGCGTGTCTACACCACTATTGATAGCCGCATGCAGAGATATGCCAATCAGTCGGTTGAGGAACATTTCGCGGAGTTTCAACCCAAGTTCGATGAGACGTGGAATTGGAAAGCGTATCCGGAAATCCTCGCGGACAACGTGACGAAGCGGATTCGGGAAACAGACGCGTACAAGAAAGCAAAGACTCAGGAAGAGAGCGATAGCATCAGCGCGGCGTTGCGGGCCAATACCGCATTCATCGATACGGTGAAACGCCTCACGAGTACGATCGAAGTCGGGTTTGTCGTGATCAACCCGCACACGGGACATATTCTCGCGATGGTGGGAGGAAGGAACTTTCGTCAGTTTAAGTACGGTCTGAACCATGCGGTGCAGATCCGGCGCCAGCCGGGTTCTGCCTTTAAGCCCTTTGTCTATACTGTGGCTCTCGACAACGGATTTCCGGTATCATATGAACTCTTGAATCAGCCGGTGACGATTCCTATGATCGATGGGACTCGCTGGACACCGGGCAACTATGATGGTGATTTTGGGGGGAAATACACGTTGCGCGAGGGTTTGAAAAAGTCGATCAACCTTATCGCCATCCGGGCGATTCTGGAAATTGCCCCCGCGAAGCAGGTCGTGGAGTACGCGAAGCGCATGGGCATTCGTTCCCCCATCCGCCCATATGAGGCCATTGCGCTTGGAACAGAGGAGGTTTCCCCTATCGAGATCACCTCTGCGTACGGGGTATACGCAAACGAGGGAATCCTCGTGGATCCCGTCTCCATCCTCCGAATCGAGGACAAGGACGGGAACGTGATCGAGCAGAACATTCCGGAGAAGAAAGAGGTATTGAGCAAAGAAACCGCATTCCTTATGACGGATCTTCTTCAGGAAGCGGTCAACAGCGGCACCGGGGTACGCGTGCGAAATTATTTCCATCTCCCGGCCGCAGGCAAGACCGGCACGACCAACGATTATGGGGACGCATGGTTCTTGGGATTTACACCGCATCTTGCCGCCGGCGCATGGGTTGGGTTTGACGATAACCGCATCAAATTCCGCTCAGGAGATGGACAGGGGGGACGCGCTGCTGCACCGATCTTCGGCCGATTTATGGCCCTTACCTACAATGATCCGTCGATCGGATTTCCTCTCGACTATTTCGTCCGGCCGGATGGAATCGTCACAGATACGATCTGCACGGACACCAAGAAGAAAGCCCGCGAATTTTGCCCGGAAACAAGAACCGAAATCTTCAATGCTAGGTATCGGATCGGACTCTGCGACAAGCATACGAATCCGAACTGGCAGGAAGGTGTCGAGAAGCCGAGCAAGATCAGCTGGTAGCTCCCCCTCCCCCTTCAGCAACGAGTCATTGAGCATAGCGCAGCAATTCAACGCGCTGCAACTCTCCCCGATTTCCATTCCGTACGCAGGTCCACGCTGTCACGCTGACAACCCAAAAGCAAACCGCAGAGAACACCCCTGCCTGCGGTAGGCAGGGAGATACGCGGAGAAGAATGTTTTTATCCATCCATCTGCGAATCTCAGCGCTCTCCGCGCCTCCGCGTTTTGCTGTTCACAACTCAACAACGAATCTAAAACGGCCGGAATATCGGCAGGACGAGAAGAACCGTAACCATCACGACAATCGATAACGGCAGGCCGAGTTTGACGCAGTCGATGAAACGATATCCCCCAGGCCCCATTACAAGCACGTTCGCGGAATGTGAGATTGGACTTGTGAAGCTTGCAGAGCCTTCAACACTGCCACATCCTTCTGCTTTCCTTTGTAACTGCTCAGCGAATTTCGTGAGAGAAGTATTTTTCGAGAAATATACATTTAACCCTTGTACTTTTAAGAATCACTTTATATCTTGTGGGCGTGAAAATCAAGACGCCCACACGACCAGCCCGACAAATCTGTTCTGGCGGGGAAGAATTTGTCGAGCTGTGCCGCACCAGTCCTGAAAGAGCAGCGGACATTCTTGTATCCATGGCTGCCGCTGTGGCGCTACTGGAAGAACGCGTCACGCAGCTCGAAGAGCAACTGAAGCAAGATAGTCACAACAGCCATAAGCCACCGTCCAGCGATGAATTCAAACGCGTCACCAAGAGCACACGACCACCAAGCAAGCGATCCTCCGGTGCGCAAGATGGCCATAAAGGGACGACGTTGGAAATGGTTTCAACCCCCCATCGCAGTCTCCGGCATAGTGTTCCTGCCTGCAAAGCGTGTGGACGTTCGCTGCGAACGGTGAAGCCATCGGCACTTGACCGACGCCAAGTCTTTGACATTCCGGCTCCGCGTCTGGAGGTCACGGAACACCAGTGCGAGACGAAAGAGTGTCCGCACTGCGGCGTCACAACGACAGCATCGTTCCCATCGGGTGTGACAAAAGCGACTCAGTATGGAAGCAACCTCAAGAGCTTTGCGATGTATCTGATGCAGTATCAACTCATCCCAGCCCAGAGAACGCACGAAGCCTTGGAAGACCTCTTTGGCTGTTCCATTGCCGAAGGGTCGTTGTTCAATTGGATCAAGGAGTTGCACACGACCTTGAAAACACATGAACAGAGCGTCAAAGAACAACTACGGCACGAGAGCGTCATTCATGCTGATGAAACAGGCATGGTGTGTGAGCAGAAACTCCATTGGTTGCATGTGACCTCCACCAAACGTCTGACGTCGTATGCACTTCACCCGAAACGCGGTACCAAGGCCCTGAATGCCATCGGAATTTTGCCCGAGTTTCAAGGAACGGTGATTCACGATTCCTGGAGACCCTACTTCTCCTATGCTTGCGCACACGGTGTGTGTAACGCTCATATCATACGAGAACTCGTCTTTGCCTTCGAAGAAGCTCGACAGCCATGGGCCAACGATTTCAAAGAACTCTTGCTGCGCATCAACAATCGTGTCGAGCGGGCTCGAAGTGAAGGCAAGGGCTTCTTGCTGCCACGGACGCTTCATCATTTTGAGAGACAGTATGACCGTTTGCTCTCGCGTGCTCTCCGCCAGAATCCACGGCAACGCGGTTCGCCGCATCGGCGTGGACGGAAGAAACAAACGAAGACTCGCAATCTTCTTGAACGGCTACGCGATTATCGATCAGCTGTCTTGGCATTTATGTACGACTTTCGGGTTGCGTTCACCAACAACCAAGCCGAGCGTGATCTGCGCATGGCGAAGGTCAAGCAAAAAATTTCCGGTACCTTTCGGAGTCAGGCCGGTGCCGCAATGTTTTGTCGCATTCGGGGCTACATCTCCACGGCGCGCAAAAACACTCTGTCCGCCTTTGATGCGTTGTCGAACGCGTTTCTTGGCGATCCGTTCATACCTCAACCTCTTTTCGCTGAGTAGTTACCATTCCCGACGGATACGCCGCTCTCCAGTGTGATTCATAAATTCCGGGTCCCGCCCCCTCATCACGCAGTGTCGCAACGGTCTGACCGAGAAGATTCAGAATCTTCACTCTCACACGGCTTTTTGCCGATATCTCATACCGAATTGTCGTCCCGGTGCTGAAGGGATTCGGATAGTTCTGATGCAGGAAGGGCTCTCTCTCGGGAGAAGGTCGTTGCTCCTCTGTGCGCTCCTGAAGACGATTCCTCCGGATGTTCCACAATACAGATAGCCGCTTCCGTCCTCTGTGAGTGAGAGCACATTGAGGGGCGTCAACCCCCAATTGATCGGATTCCACGTGACTCCTTCGTCGAATGACATCTCCACGCCGTATCCATAAATCCCTGCAAAGATATCCCCCTGCATTGACCAGCAGTGCGCGGACAGAAAACACTTGTGTCGGTCCCGCCGCGGCAAGCAGCCGTTGGCTTCCGGCCTTTGTTATCGCATGCGTGAGGTCAATCGTCGACCCGACGCGACGCAATGAGATTCCTTGATTATCCGATCTCGATATCCTTCTTCATCCGGATCGCTGTGGGTCCAGCTTTTGCCGTTGTCGCCCGAGCGGTAAATGCCTCTTCCCCATGTTCCTGCAAAGATTTCCCCTCCCGGACCAAACGCGACACTCTGGATAGCGTCGTCAGGAATTCCTTCCCCGATGAAAGTCCAGCGCTCACCATCATCTGTCGACCGGTTGTAGGATTCCAGGCGAACATGATCCTCCCACGCGGAGATACAATCCACAAACCCTTAGTAGTGGCACCGGCAGGCGGCTATTGCGTAGAAACACGCAGATTCACCGATACGTGACGACTCTCTTTCTTCTCAGGAGAAGATTGCGTATCTTTTGACAGTCGATTGTGAGGTTTATCAGGCAATGCCTCAGGCAGTCGGTACAGCCCGAGGCATTGTTGTTTTTTGTCAGGAAGGTGAGGGATGAGGGCCCGAGAAGATATCCGCAACATTGCAATTATTGCGCACGTTGATCACGGGAAGACGACGCTCGTGGATCATATGCTGAAGCAGACCGGAACGTTCCGTTCGAATCAGCAGGTGGCGACACGCGTCATGGATTCCAACGAGCTTGAAAAAGAGCGCGGAATCACAATTCTTGCGAAAAACACCTCTGTGTTCTATCAATCTGACAGACATCCGGAAGGTGTCAAGATTAACATCGTGGATACACCGGGTCACCGCGATTTTGCGGGAGAGGTAGAACGCACCCTGATGATGGTGGACGGAGTTCTTCTGCTGGTGGATGCCGCTGAGGGACCGCTACCCGGAACGCGATTTGTGCTGAAGAAGTCGCTCGAGCTGAATCTTAAGCCGATCGTGGTCATCAACAAAATCGACCGGAAGGATGCCCGGCCGCACGAAGTGCTCGATGAAGTTTTTGAGCTCTTCCTGGCTCTTGGCGCGAAAGAACAACAGCTCGATTTCCCGACGGTCTATACGATTGCCAAACATGGAATAGCCCGACCGGAGCTTGATGTGGAGAGCACAGATCTGGCGCCGCTCTTTGAGGCGATTGTGACCCATGTTCCCCCTCCACCGGGGGAGAAGGACGAACCCTTTCAGATGTTGGTCACGACGATCGACTACAACGAATATCTCGGACGGCTCGGTATCGGAAGGATCTTGCGGGGAACGATCCGGCTTGCCGCTCCGATGAAGATTATCCATCCCCATGGAACAAGCGAGGATGCGCGCGTCACGAAGATCTACACGTTTAAGGGATTGAAGCGCATTGAGGTTGAGGAGGCTTCGGCGGGCGACATTATCGCGCTTGCAGGAATGGAAGATGTCGATATCGGCGAAACGATTGCCGATGCGTCGGATCCGACCCCGCTCCCCTTCGTCTCTATCGAAGAGCCAACCCTCTCGATGAACTTCATTGTCAACAATTCCCCGTTCGCAGGTATCGAAGGAAGGTTTGTCACGACGCGACAATTGGCTGAGCGATTGATGAAAGAGCTGCGCTCAAACGTCAGTCTCCGCGTTGAGCTAACCGACTCACCCGACATTTTCAAAGTGAGTGGCAGGGGAGAACTTCATCTGGCGATTCTCATCGAGACGATGAGGAGGGAAGGATACGAATTTCAGGTCTCCCGACCGGAAGTCATTTTGAAGAGGATTGATGATGTTCACTGCGAGCCGATGGAACATGTGATCGTCGACGTGCCGGAGGAGTTTGTTGGTTCGGTCATTGAGAACATGGGGAAGCGCAAGGGCGAAATGAAGACAATGCTGCAACTTCAGGGGGTGACCCGGGTTGAATTCATCGTGCCGGCTCGGGGACTCATCGGATTTCGAAATGAATTCCTTACGCTGGCCAAAGGGATGGGAGTGTTCCATCACAATTTCCATGGATATGAACCGTACAAGGGGGAATTCTTCGCCCGGACTCGTGGATCTCTCGTTGTGCTGGAAAACGGTTTGGCCGCGGCATATGGGATGAACAAGCTTCAGGAGCGCTCGACGTTCTTCATCGAGCCGGGGATGAAAGTCTATGCCGGAATGATTGTGGGGGAGAATTCCCGGGAGCAGGATATGGTGGTCAACGTTTGCAAGGGAAAACAGCTAACCAACTTCCGCGCATCCGGCTCAGACGAGGCAATCCGGCTTGAACCACCCCGCCTCCTGACCCTCGAGCAGGCAATCGAATGGATTACCGATGACGAGTACGTGGAAATCACACCAAAATCCATCCGACTTCGCAAGCGCTACCTTGATCACTCCGACCGGGAGAGAATCGAGAAGAAGAAAGAAGCTCTCAGCGTCTAGGTTTGAAAACCTTCAATAGCGGCAAAAACCATTAGAAGGTTTGTCCGATCACACCTTCCTGTTCTTGCCTTCTCCCCGAATATCATGTAGAGTACACCCGCTGTCCTTGTATCTTCTCATTGATTTCTCTTCTTCATCGTTTTGACCCGCTTCGTCCAGCTTTTATCACTGCATCTGCCTGATTGGTAACTCCCCGCTCCGGATATGCAAATCGCGCTGCGGGAATGGAATCTCTATATTGTTCCGCTTTAGACTTTCATAGATAGCAAAGTTAAGGTCGCTGATGAGTTTTCCCTTGCGATGTGTGAGGGTCATCGTCCAGGCCAGGATTTCAAAATGCAACCCGCTATCCCCGAACGCAAGAAACCTTACTGTCGGCGCGGGATCGGGGAGGACATCTCTATTTCCGTGCGCGACCGCGAGCAATAGCTGTTCAACCTTTCGCACGTCGCTGCCATAGGCCACGCTCACCGGAATCCTTATTCGTACGTTTTCATCATTGTGACTCCAGTTGACCACATTTTCGGAGATGATCTTGGAATTTGGAACAATGATGGCAATATTGTCGTTTGTCAGTACTGTCGTGCTCCTCGTTCCAATTTTGGTCACTGCCCCGTGAACATCGTTGACCTGGATCCGGTCGCCAATCTTGATCGGGCGTTCGAACAGGATAATCAGACCGCTGATGAGGTTATTTGCGATGTTCTGGAGACCGAACCCCACACCGATTCCGACCGCGCCCGCAAGAATGTTGAGTGTGGTCAGATCAATGCCCACGCTTTGCAGGATGATGATGAATCCTAAGATCAGAACGACGTACTGAGAAACCTTGCCGATGGCGTAACGGGCGGCCGGATCGATTTTTGTCCTTCCGAGAAGTCGCTCAGAGATCCACCTTCCTATTCTGCGCGTGACGTACACGAGAAAGAAGAGCAATAGCGTGAACGAGAGGACAGTCCACACCGTCACTTCGTTCTTGCCAAGTCGAAACAACGGGATGGCAAGCTGTTCGACGAATCGGTCAAGCCACATGTGGATTTGTTGCATACCATACCTCCATAGCGTTTTCTAGAACGGCCATAATTGTGGGATTAATATCGTCGCGGCGATCCAGAACAAGATATTGATTGGAGTGCCCACTTTCAGAAAATCGGGAAACCGGTATTGCCCCGGTCCAAGAATCATCGTATTCGTTTGATATCCCACCGGAGTCATAAAACTCGCTGAAGCGGCGAACGCAACGGCCATGAGCAGCGGGCGCGCGTCAACTTGCAGCGACGCGGCCGTCGCGATAGCAATCGGGGCGATGAGCGCGGCAGTGGCATTATTCGACATAACGTTAGAAAGAAGCGTCGTCAGCAGGTAGAATGCGCCGATCAACGCAACAGGTCCAAAGACCCCTACGGAAGAGACAATCATCTCCGAGAGAAACCGGGCTGTCCCCGTCGTCTCAAGGGCTGCGCCAAGTGTGAGCGCACCGGCAAGAAGAAAGATGACTCTCCAGTCGATTGCCTTGTACGCCTCTTCGAGCGTGATGCAGCGGACGAGAACCATGAGCACGCAACCCGCGATCGCCGTAATCACAATGGGAAGGATTCCGGTAGCGGCAAAAACAACAACTCCCGCCATAATCATTAGCGCAGGGACGATCTTCTTTTTCCGAAAGCGCGGCAATCCCGATTCTGTGACAATGACAAACGCCTCGTTTTCCTTCAATCGATCCAGATAATCTGTGCGGACTTCGATGAGCAGTGCATCGCCGGCCCTGAGCTTGGTGTTCCCGATATTGCGGTGCATGACCTCGCCCCGATGCCGGATAGCCAATGCTGTTGCACCAAATGTATTTCGGAAGCGAATTTGCTTGAGTGTTTTTCGCTCCAGCAGAGAATTCGGCGCAATCACCGCCTCGACGAGCATCACTTCATCAGATTCAAGATCCGCATCTATCCACTTCAATTTTGATTTCAGCGTGATCCCCACGCGCTCCTGGAGTCGCTTAACCTTTTCGATATCTCCGATGACCTTCAGAATGTCATTTGCTTTGAGAATCGTCTTCGATTGCGGCAACTGCAGCCGCTTTCCTTCCCGCCGCACCTCCAGAATTTCCACACCGAGATCCTTCACTAACGGCGCCTCTTCAACCGTCTTTCCAACAGACTTTGCTTCAGGACTGAGAATAACTTCCGTCAGATAGTTGCCTAAGCCGAATCGGTTCGTGAGATCCTCGTCCTTTCTCCTCTCCGGAATCAACCGCACGCCGATAAGCACCATATAGAGTGTCCCGATAACGACAAACACCAAACCGAGAGATGTGAATTCAAACATCCCGAATGGTTCCAGACCATGGCTCTCGGCGATGGAGCCGATGAGAATGTTGGTCGATGTACCGATCAGCGTGCAAATTCCTCCAAACATCGATGCAAAAGAGATCGGCATGAGAAGCTTTGAGGGACTGATGGAGGAATCGTGACCAATCTTCACAATAATCGGAATGAAGAGGGCTACGACCGGAGTGTTGTTGATAAACGCGGAAAGGGCGGCGACCATGAGCATCATCAAGGTCAGCGCGATCCAGAAATTCAGCTTGAACAATCGCGCGCAGAGCTCCCCAATGATATTCACCGCGCCGGTTCGAAAGAGCGCCGCGCTCAAAATGAACATTGCTCCCACCGTGACCGTGGCCGTGTTGCTGAATCCGGCGATTCCCTGCTCGGGAGTGATGATGCCGCTGATGAGCAGGATGGCCATGATGAGCAGCGCGACCAAGTCGATCGGAAGCTTCTCGGTGGCGAACAGCACGATCGCCAGCACGAGAATGCAGAGAACAAGGATCATTTCGAGGGTCAACTATTACCTCCGGTCCTGCTGAACTGTCGCGTTATCGGAGTCAGTCTTCTTCGAGCGTTGCGAGCGCTTTCTTTACGAGATTCTTCCCGCCCAGCGCTGTGATCAGAATGCTCATGATGCCGAGCGTTATGATGATCACTGTGAAGCCGATGATCACGATCTCCCTCGCAATGTTCAGTTCGACGAGAGCCATTGCGGAGAAGAAAAGGAGGAGGACGGATTTCGTGAACCGTGCGATCAGCGTCGCACGGGGAATATCTTCCTTCGTCAGCGCTTTCTTCACGGTAAGCGAAACCGACCGCGCAATTACCCATCCAATCCCGACGATGGTCATCGCAATGACAAGCCGGGGAATGATGATGACGCTTCGTTCAATGAGATTCGAAAGAACCGTCAACTGCATCGTGGCCAGCGCTGCGTTGAGAAAAACCAGAAGCACAAGGAAATAGGCAACGTTGCCGATTGTGTTGAACAGCGCGTGCCGCACATCGGCCTTGGAAAACTGTTCTCCCCATCGAAAAGCGCGCAGCAGACGTTCCAGCCGCAGAATGACGCAAAGTTGAAAGACCACACGCTTGACGATCCACCCGAGCAGCAGTCCGACCCCAACCAGAATCAACCCGGCGAGCAGGGATGGGAGATAGTCAATGATGCTCTGTGCAAATCCCGAAAACGGATCACGCATGATGTTATCCATGGGTTTCTTCGACCTCCTTTACCTCCTTGAGAGTTGATTTTAAGGGCGACTTCCAGAAGGATTCTTTTTCCTGATATTCTCTCACCCAGAGAACCGGGCAGTCAGACTCTTCGGTGATCTCCTGCGATATCGAGCGGCGAAGGAGTAATTCGATGAAGTCACCGCTGCGTCCGGCCATCACCATCATGTCGGCCTGGCGCGTCAGCTGAATGACTCCCTGAAGTATTCCCTTGTTCCGGACAACTTTAACCTCCGCTTCCAGACTCGCATCCGTTTTGATTTTCTCGATTTCCATCAGCCGCTTGTTTTGCTCTTCAAGCGGTGTCCCCGGTTCAAACACTACACCGATGCGCGCCTTGGCCTTGAAGTGATGAACAAACGCCGGGGCGATTTCCATTGCCAGGCGGGTGTGAATATCTGTTCCGTATGGAACAACGATGTTCTTGATTTTCTTTGGATTGAATTTCCCGTGCAGAACTGCCACCTCACAGGGAGATTCCTGAACCACGCTGTCGATAACCGAAGAAAAGAATCGCTCGAGGAACGTTGGATCCTTTTGCCGTCCCAGGATGATAAAGTTACAGCTTTCCTCCTCGGCGGTATCGACGATGCCATCTGATATTTTGTGCGAGACTTTGAGAATCGATCGGTAGCGGAGTCCTGATTTTTCAACGCGGGAGGTCACCTTTTCCAGAAAATCCATCGCCTCCTGCTGATCGTCGAGTCCGGCCCTTAGCGGCTGTCCCTCCCGGACTTCAATCACGTGGAGAAAAATCATTTCGGCATTGTTCTTTTTCGCAATTGCCATTGCCAAATGCGAAAGACTCTCCGCCGTCGCCGGGTTAGAGACTGCGACGAGGATACGGTATTCCTTCCGTTCCAACCGTGTCAGCGCGTCCACCATGCGCACGTATTCGATCTCTCGCTTGGAAGCGTAAGTCCGGTAAACCACCAGGCCTGCCCCAATCCATCCTGCGGTAACAAACCATCCCAATGGACTGTAGTTAAACATGTACACCGCGAGGAATAGAAGAAGAACAATGCCAATAATCGTCAGATACGGGAAGAGCGGAACGAAGAATCCGCGATCCAGATCAGGCCGTTTTTTCCTCAGCCGGATGAGCGTGATGTTGACCTGCAAAAAGAGAAGGAGAAACATGATGTCTGCCGCCGACGCGACATCCTCGATGTGCAGCGACACGGACATGACCACGACGAGGATAAGGGAAAACACGAGTGAAACATAAGGTGTAAATTTCTTCGGATGAACCTTGCTGAAGAATGCCGGAAAATTCCTGTCGCGTCCCATGGCAAATGCAACGCGTGAAGAAGAATAGATGGTCGCATTAAGCGCAGACATCGTCGAAATAATGCCACCCACGAGCAGCATGATCCCGCCACCGACAAAGAATGTCTCCGAAACTTTCACAAGGGCCGTCTCTTTGTGAAGCGCCAGATAATCCCATGGTGTCAGTCCCTCGGGCTTCACCGCACCCAGGGATGTCACGGCAACAAGAAGATAAATCGGAATCACGATAATGAGGGAAAGAAAGACCGCACGCGGGATGTTTTTCTTTGGATTCTTGATTTCTTCGGAGGCCTGCGAGATGACTTCAAAGCCCTGAAACGCGATGAATGTCAATCCCATCGCCTTGATCACTCCCCCCCACCCGTTGGGCATGAACGGCGTGAACGCCTCCTTCCAGTCGCCGCGATGAATGATCAATTCCAATCCGAAGGCTACAAAAATCGCAAGGATAACAATTTTCGCGAGCGTAACCATATTGCCAACTTTGCTGGTTTCAGACGCACCGCGGAAATTTATGTAGCCAAAAATAAGGGCAATGAACACCGCGAGGATTTTTTGCGGCGAGAAGAAACCCCAATGCGGAAGGACAACGTTGAATTCTGTGAGAACATGCTCGAAGTATGCCCCGAAGCCAAGGGCGTACAGACTGCAGGCAACCGCGTGAGCGAACCAGCTCATCCATCCGGAAAGAAATCCGTTCCATTTCGGAAGCCCCTCCTTCACCCACAAGTATCCACCCCCCGCGTCGTGATAACACGATCCGAGCTCCGCATACGACATCGCGGTAAGCCAGGCGACGATGCCGTTCAGCGCGAATGCGACTATCAGCGCAGGTCCTGCGACTCCGGCAGCAATACCGGTGAGCACAAAGATACCGGCACCGATCATCGCGCCCACCCCGATCATGGTGGCGTCCAAAAGAGTCATTTCACGACTAAGGTGAACTTCCGTCTTGAATTTTCCCATATAGTGTGCTCCTTGAGGGAACGGCACTTCTGTTTGGGCGACTGACGCCGACTATCGAAGGATCATCATTTTTCTTTCAACCGAACATCTACCGCCGGCACTCCGACAATCGCAAACGTTGCTGAGGCAAGGACTACTTTTCCGTTGGATTGCTCAACTTCCTCAAGAATCTTTCCAAACAGTCCGTCCTTGATCCCCCTCCGCATTTTGTAATCGACAACATACCGGAGCGTGAACTCCACCCAGTTGTCATTCGCAATCATCGTAATCATCGGCTCAATGCGCGCGTCTTCAATCATATACTTCCTGACCATGTTCGACCATGCCTCTTTTGCAGCCGGAACATATCTTCCGACTATTTCCACAGCAACCCGATCCAGAATGTCCCGGCAGATTTGTAGTCGGATCCATACCGAACCGGCAGTGTGATTTCATCCCACAGGAATGGAAAATCTCCGGATGAGACCCCCAAGCCGGTCGCTGAAGATCGATGCGATGAGAATAGCGCCGGCGAGATATCCAACAAAGCGGACAAATTTCCTCGCTCTGTAGCGGCTCTCGGATTCCTTGATGTATCGGGTCAGCGAACGCTGGAAGATCCGGCTGAGGATGACCAGGATGATGCTCCCGATGATCGCCGCAACAAACTTTCCTACCAACGGACCATACAGCCACCGCGAAATGGATTCTTCCATGTCGTATCTCGGTTAGAGTGATCCGGATGTTGTAAGGCTCGGCTGAATGGAGGAGAGAATACCACCTTGCGTGGCATGCGTTTCGCGGCTTCATGGGCAAAAATCGTTGTGCCAATATAGTCGATGAACACCTGACAAGCAATTTCTTGCTGTTTTTGCGCATCCTTGCAGATCAATCGGTCTTTTCTATATTACAGGCATTCCACTCATCGCTCCCGACCGTGCATTACTACCGCCAGCTTATCGAGCTTCTCAACAGACTCCGGCTCCTTGCCATCAATGGGCTGGTCAAACTGAACCTCTCTCAGGATATTCTCTTCCTCTTTATTGCAACGCTTGTAGGAATCGCGTCGGGATACGGCGCAGTGTTCTTCCATGAAGCGATCCGGATCGTTCAGGAATTCTTCTTCCGTGATCTCCACTCTCTTTCTTCTTCGTGGGCGGGATCGAAGTATCTCGTGGTTCTCTATCCCGCGCTTGGAGGCCTCATTGTCGGGCTGATCACGGTATACATCTCCCCGGAATCAAAAGGACATGGTGTCCCCGATGTTATCAAGGCGGTGATCGCCCGCGGCGGATACATACGGTCGTCTCTCGTGTTCTTCAAGACGATCGCGTCGGCTTTCACGATTGGATCTGGAGGAGGGGCCGGACGCGAGGGACCTATCGTGCAAATTGGCGCTGCGGTCGGATCTGCTGTGGGACAGTTCTTTCGCTTTTCGAGCGACCAGATGAGAACGCTCGTGGCATGCGGTACGGCGGGGGGAATCGCGGCAATTTTTAACGCTCCGTTGGGAGGGGTGATGTTTGCGCTTGAGATCATTATCGGCGATTTCAGAGTGCGGACATTTAGTCCCATTGTCGTTTCTGCTGTCGTTGCCACAGCCATCTCGCGAAGCTATCTCGGCAATCACCCGACATTCGTCGCGACAGATTACCATCTCGTTTCCAACAACGAGCTCTTCTTCTATCTCCTGCTTGGCATGATGTCCGGAGTCGTGTCGGTGTGGTTTTCACGCGTGATGTTCTCTGTCGAGGCGTTTTTCGCAAAGCTCCGGAAGATCCCGCGGCTGTTTCATCCGGCAATCGGAGGGTTGGGAGTCGGCGTCATGCTCATCTGGATTCCTTCAATTGCCGGTTTCTCCTATGAGATCAACAATCAGGCAATCCTTGGAGAGGCAAACATCCTGATTCTCGGACTTGTCTTCGTTCTCAAACCGATTGCGGTCGGACTCACGCTCGGATCGGGGGGATCCGGGGGAGTTTTTGCTCCCGCGTTGAAAGCTGGTGCTGCTTTTGGCGGAGTCATCGGTATCGTGTTGCATACGATGTTCCCCGAACACACGGCAACATCCGGGGCCTATGCTCTCGTCGGGATGGGGGCGATGTTGGCCGGCACGATGCACGCGCCGCTCACGGCAATTCTCATGGTGTTTGAGGTGTCCGACACCTATCAGGTCATACTTCCCATAATGTTCGCCGCTGTCAGCTCTGCCGTCGTTGCGAAACTTTTCATGAAGCAGTCGATTTACACGTTACCGTTGGAGCGGGAGGGAATCGAGGTTGGATATGGAATCAATCTTTCGATCGTCCATCGCCTGAGCGTGAAGGATATCATGAAAAAGAAATTCGTTCGCGTCAGGACAGGAACAACACTGAAGGAATTGATCCGATTGGTGGAAGAGAAGGACCAGACAGTGTTTCCCGTCGTCGATGAGAAAGAAACGTTCCTCGGAGTTGTGCGTTTTCAGGACATCCGGGGCGTCTTTGGAAATCCGGAGGCTCACACCACCCTTCTCGCGGTCGACATCATGATGAAGAACGTCAGCCTTCTTCTTGAACGGGATTCGCTCGACACCGTGCTGAAGACGTTCGAGCTCACCGACATCGACATCCTGCCCGTTGTGGACGACCAGGCCACTCGAAAACTCATTGGTATCGTTGATCAGGAAAGTGCACTACGGAGGTATCGGAAGGAAATTCTGCTCCGGTCAGAGAAGTGAGCAGGACCCGCTATTTTGTCTTCGCACTCTTCTTCTTTGTTCCCGCCTCGACTGCTTGAGGTTTCAAATCCATGGAAAATCCCTCAAAAAACCACCAGAGAATTCCAGAGAACGATGTTTTCTCAGCCAGGTAGATGAGCAGGGCCGTCAGGAGAATGCTGGTGAGAATAACCTCATAGATCAGATCCTGGATAAACTCCCCTCCGACAATCCCCATTTGAATCGGCAGAGCGGCCAACACGGCTGCGGCCGTCCCTTTCGGGATCAGCACAGACATCAGCGATGCATCGCCCCGGGGTGTCACACTGCTGTCGGCCCCAAACCGAACGGCGGTCAGTCTCGAGAGAAGCAGGATAACGGTCAGGAGAAGCGCGATCGCCATGGATTTCAGGTCTGCGAAGTACACGGAGATACCAAGGTACACGAAGAAGAACGTTTTCACAACGAAGACGATTTCACCGAAGAAGAGCTTTTCGGTCTCGTCATGATGAAGCGGTTTCAGGCTGAACCGTTTTCTCACCCACGAAATGTGGAAGATGTCGATGTTTCCCAGGGTAATCCCGAACGTCAACGCGGCGACCGGTCCGCTGAATCCCAGGAACTCAGCGACACCATAGAGAATGAATACAAAAGATGGTGTCGTAAAGATCGCGTTTCTCAACTGCCGCATTTTATGGAGCAGGATCGACCAAAAAAATCCCCCCATCACGCCAATGATGAGGGCGAAGAGAAACGAGGAGAGCAGACGACCGATCATGTGTCCGATCTGAATTTCACTCAGCTTAAACGATTCCAGAATCGCCAATGAGACGAGGATGCAGAGCGCCTCACCAAGGGGGGATTCCAGCGTGAGGATTGTCCGCGTCGATTCTTTCAGATTGAGTTGTCGCGCCAGAGGAATGATCACCGAGGGGGCAGGACCGGCGAGAACAGCTCCGGCAAAGACCGATTCATTCATCCCGAATGGGGTGAGAATGAAAAATCCGGCCGTCAGCAGAATCATGGAGACGACATAGCTGAGAATCGTGATGCTGACGCTCCCCTTCAGCGACTCGCGCAGGACATCGAGATCGAGACTCAGGCCCCCCTCAAAGAGGATCACCACCAGTGCAATGGTGGTGAAGATGTGTCCGATCTTTCCGAAATCTTCCGGTGAGATAATCTGGAGGACGGGACCAATTAGAACGCCGATCAGGATGAGATACAAAACGTCCGGCACACGCGTTCGCTCGAAGAGAATCACGAAGAAGTGGGCCAGAAATACCAGGAGCCCGACGAAAATTATTACGAGTGCAGTGTCCAATTCGAGGCTTTCAATCTGTTCGTACTGACACTCTCTGCGCCGCTTCTATTCTTCGAAAACGCTTTGCCAAAAGGAAGGCGGGTGAATATACCGCTATCTCCCAATGTTTACAACTCCCCGGGCGTTCTCACCAGCTATGAACGCGAATCAGCTTTTGATCAACCAGGTGGTTCAGCAACCGGAGATCGTCCAGCAGATGTCTCGTAATCAGGAATTTTTCCCGAACACTTTCTTTCCCCCTTTTTTCCCATTTCACGTGCCTTCTTCGCGTTCTTCAGGAGAAAGACAATCTTCTCGACATAGGTATCCAGATCCGTGGGATTGACGAGGAACCCGTTCACGCTGTCCTCAATTTGCAGGGGGATACCTCCGACGTTCGATGCAACGACCGGGGTTTCCTTCCAGAGGGCTTCTGTGACCGTCAGTCCGAAGCCCTCGCGAATCGATTTCTGCACAACGACATCCGAGATTCGCTGCAGCGAGTTGACCAGAATATTGTCTTCCGTCGTGATGAGAATGACATCCCCCGACTCGATGAGATTGTTTGATCTCTCCTTGACGCTTTCATAGATCTGACTTCCCTCGGGATCGTCCGGCGCCATGCTTCCGCACATCACGAGCCGGCAATCAACCTTCTTACGTACGCGTTTGAAGGCTTCTATCACATTTTCCGGATCCTTCCATTTATCGAAGCGGGAAATCTGCGTCACGATCGGTTTGTCAGTGGGAATGGCGTATTTCTTCAGCGTCTTTTCCATCAATCCCTCCCGAAGCGGCATATTCTTGGATGAAAACGGATCGATGGCCGGATGAATAATGTGATGCTCGAGAGGGAGATCGTCTTTCATGTATTGAGGATGTGAGACAACCACCCCATCATACCGGAGAATGTATCCCTTGAGAAATTGCCACAGCTCTTCATTCGGGTGCGACAGATCGACATGACATCTCCACACCCATGGTTGTTTCTTTTTGTAAAAACGAATCAGGGGAAGAGGCTGGGGATCGTGAATGATCACACAGTCGTGATCGATTTTGCAGTAGGAAGCAAACTCCTCGTTCACCTCCATATATAGTCGCTGTTTGATGTCCGAAAGATTGATCTCCTCTCCCTGGATGCCGTTGTGAAACTTCTTGGTGATGGAGAAGAATTCCGGCGTCCCCCGTACCGTTCTCCAGTCGGCTTCGATTCCGACATCATTCATCAGAGGAACGAGAGAGTACAACATCTCTGCCACTCCTCCGCCATAGTACGTCGAATTGATGTGCAACACGCGGAGACCGTACAATCTTCTCGCCTGTTTTCTGATTTCTGTGAGAGCCTGATCGCCAACGATGGCCCGATACTCGTCAAGAGAATGCATGGCCTTACTCCCTCAATCGTTTCAGAAGTGATCGCACGTCAAGATGAGATTTCAGATTGAACCGCGCTTTCGACATTCGCATGCCGACCTTAATTGAATAGGCGGCCTCCGGAAGCGCCTCAAACAAATCCTCGTCTGTCCAGTCATCGCCCACAGCGAGAATGAACTCCGGCAACGCGGGGGAAAGGAAGGACGAGAAGAATGCCCCCTTGCTGATCCCCACGTTACGCACTTCGATCGCTTTGTTCCCCGGCAGAACCTGAATCCCAAGATTTCTGGAAAAATTCGAAAGGGTGTCCAGCAATTCCTTCGCCGCGAGTGACGCGGACTCCTCGTTGGCCTGTCGGTAGTGCCACACGAGCGAAAAATCCTTCTCTTCCATGAACGAAGCCGGAATGCGATCGACAAAGAGCTCGAATATCGGGCGGATGTCTTTCTTCCATCCGTTTTTCTTTGGCGTTATCGTGGCACGCCACGCTTCACCCCGCTCCTCCCGCATCCATCCACCATGTTCGGCGACAAGCATGAGATTGAGATGACCAAGCCATCGATCCAGCGTGTTCCGGTCTCGTCCGCTCAGGATCACCACTTTATTTTCCGGGTGCGCGCTGAGCCGGTCGAGCATCTCGAGAAGTTCGACATCCGGTTGAGCGGCCGAAGGAGTGTCCGCAAACGGGACCAGCGTGCCGTCATAATCAAGGACAAACAGCCTGTTCTTCGCGGCCTTGAACCGCCGACCGATTTCTTGCTCGGTTTCTTGCTCCAGCACTTTAATCTTCAACGCATCCGAGATCTGGGATACCTCTCTGAGTCGATGGAAAAACCTCTGCACCCATGCATGGATGTCATGGGTTTTTAACCGCGCACGCATTCTGACCATTCGTTCGCGCTGTTCGTCTTCCGGCATTGTCAGGGCCAGGTTGAGCGCGACGGCCATCTCCTCTTTGCTGTTGGGATTGACGATGATTGCTTCCTGGAGTTCTTTCGCGGCACCTGCAAGCTGACTGAGAACGAGAACGCCCCGCTCGTCGCTCCGGACCGAAAGGAATTCCTTCGCGATAAGATTCATGCCGTCCCGCGATGGCGTCACAAACGCGACATCCGCGCAGGCATAGAGTCCAATAAGCTCCCCCTCCGTGAGCGAGCGATAAATGTACCGGACGGGAGTCCATCCGAGCGTACCGTAGGTGCTCACAATCTGCCCGACCATCTCATCGATCGTGCGTTTCAACGAAGCATAGAGCTCCACGCGCTCCCGCGATGGAACAACGACCAGCACAAACACGACTTTCTCGTGCCACTCCGGATATCGATCGAAGAATTCTTTGATGGCTTCAAGCGATTCAGGAATCCCCTTTGTGTAGTCGAGCCGAGACACCGAAAAGACTGTTTTTCGGGCACTCATCCGTTTTCGGATCTTCTCGACCTCGTTCCGGATGTTGGGGTCATGAGCCGCACACGAAAACTTTTCAAAATCCACTCCCATGGGAAAGACATCCACCTGGAGAACCCGATTCCCAACCATCAACTGGCCCAAGGTATTGTCGTACCCCAGGAGCCGCCGGACGCTTCCAAGGAACGACTGTGCATAATCGTGCGTGTGAAAGCCTATCAGGTCGAGCGCAAGGAGGTGTTGCAGGATTTCCTGGTGTTGCGGCAAGAGCTGGAAGACATCGAAATGCGGAAACGGGATATGGAGAAAGAACCCCATGCGGGCTTCGGGAATACGTTCCCGAAGAAGGCCGGGAAGAAGCATCAGATGGTAATCATGAATCCAGAGCGTATCTCCGGGTCGGAAAATCTTGACGATCTGATCGGCAAAAAGGGCGTTTGCTTTCTTGTATGCCTCCCATTCACTCGCCGAGTACTTCGTCAGCGCAGGAAAGGAATGAAACAGCGGCCAGATCGTTCGATTCGAGTACCCTTCGTAGTACCGGTCCGCAAGTTTGTCTGCGATGAAGACCGGATGACAGGCAAAATCGCCGATGAGCTTCTTCTCTGCTTCCGCACGGTCCTGTTTTTGAACGGACCCCGGCCATCCCACCCAGAGCGTTTCAATTTCACCGTGCAGCGCTCTCAGTCCGGTCGCCAATCCCCCCGCGCTCGCGTGATACTCCAGTCCCGTTTCTGTTTTTACAACGCTCACCGGCAATCGGTTCGACACAATGAGGATCCGCCCCGGTTTCGTGTTGTCGGAAGAGTTCTTCACCGGAGGGTCCCGGGTATCCCTGGTTGGGGTTCATCGACACTTTCTGAAGCCACGTATACTGTTCTTGTCGGATACGCGAACTCTATCCCCTCTTCCTGGAACTTCTTGTAGAGCTCCAGATTGATCGCTTGCTGGATATCCATGTAGGCGGTGTAGTCCGGAGACTTCACGTAGTAGACGACCTCGAAGACAAGCGAAGAATCTCCATATTCCTTGAAGTGCGCACGGTCGAATCGCGTCAGCTCTTTCGATTCAACCAGCCCCCTCAGGATGCCTGAAATGTTCGCGAGTTTTTCGTACGACGTTTTGTAGGTTACTCCGATCGTGAACACAATGCGTCTTTCGAACATCCGTTTGTAGTTGCGGATTCTGCTCTTGAGCAAATCAGAATTGGAAAAGACCACCTGTTCGCCCGAGAGGCTGCGAATCCGCGTCGTCTTCAATCCAATATGCTCTACCGTTCCAAGATAATCTCCCACGATGATGAAGTCCCCGAGCACGAACGGCTTATCGAGCACAATGGAAAGAGACGCGAAGAGATCGCCAAGGATATTCTGCAGGGCGAGAGCAACCGCGATGCCCCCCACCCCAAGCCCGGCAACGAGGGCAGTAACGTCGACACCGAAATTGTCCAGCGCCAGAAGCAGAACAATGGAGTAGAGCGCGAGTTGACTGACGAACCGAAGTCCGGCCAGAGTTGTGGCGCTCGACGGGTCATCAGCCAGCTTCCGTTGAGTCGTGCGGGTGATCCAGAAGGTAATCCCGGCGTTTCCCCAGATTGCTCCCTGGATGAGGAGCGCGACAACCACTCCCTTGTTGGCAAAGAAGATTACTGAGCTTGACAACTCCAGTCCGAACAGACCAACATAGAGCGCCATCACAACGAAGAAAAGCGGATGTGTGCGATTGAGCAATTCAACGACCAGATCATCGAGTTCGTTTGCGGTTCGTTGTGCCAATTTTTTCAACCGCCGCACGAACACGTACTGAATGGCGTAAAAGAACAAGAGGCTGACGATACTTATTCCAAGGGCAACCATCCACTCCTCGATCGTATTTCCTGCGTACACGCGATCCATAAACTTCATTGATTCCTCCGGCGCTAACTTGTTATCTCATCCGGATGGGATGATCCGGCGGTACTCTATATAATCCTGTCGAAAAACTTCGCGTCGCTCAACTGCGGACACCTGAATTACGCAGGCAATTGCCGCATCTCCATCCTCTCAGCAACGAACTTGCGTGCAGGCGTACGGATGCGGCACAGCGATGAAGGGGATATGAATCGTGGTGAGGGAGGAGCTTACAACGGAAGATCGCTGTCTTGTGACTGCGGATTCACCGCCCCTTCACAATATGCAGCATTGTTCTGACCGCATCAGGGAGGCCAACAGACACGGCGTGGGAGATCACTGCATGTCCGATGCTCAGTTCGTCAATTTCTTTGATGGCGACAATCGCCTCGGTGTTTACGTAGTTCAGGCCGTGTCCGGCGTTTACGCCCAGCCCGAGTGACTTCGCCAACTTTGCCGCCGTCTGGATTCTTACCAGATGCTCGTGTACGTCTCGGTCGACGCGTGCATTAGCATAGTGACCCGTGTGAATCTCAATCATGTCTGCGCCAATCTCCCTGGCTGCCTCAATTTGCACACGATCGGGTTCAACAAACAGGCTTACGAGGATTCCGCCCCCCTGGAGGGCCTTCACCGCCTCCGCGAGATGCTTCTTGTGTCCCCGGACATCCAATCCCCCCTCGGTAGTCTTCTCCTCCCGCCGTTCCGGTACAAGGGTTGCCAGCTCGGGTTTGGTTTGAATCGCGATCTTGATAATTTCGTCTGTTGCCGCCATCTCCAGATCGAGTCTGGTTTTCACGGTCTCGCGTAGCAGTCTCACATCGCGGTCGTTGACATGTCGTCGATCTTCACGGAGATGACAGACAATTCCTTCCGCACCGGCCAGTTCACAGATGTGAGCGGCGCTCACTGGATCGGGTTCGTGCCCCCCCCGTGCCTGCCGGAGGGTTGCGACGTGGTCAATATTGATGGCGAGCCGCATGGTTTTCTCTTGCGTGAGATCCCTTTGACTGTTTCTGGAATAGTTTGAATATAGCAAATTTCTGACCCGATTTGAAGCTCGCCGCCTGTAATTCGAGCAATTTCCGATATTTTTGCCCTGTAGCACGATTCAGGCCTCCTAGAATTTGAAACTTTTAATTGTGCAACCCGTAACGGCAACGTGTGCCTTTTGTATAGAAACACGAATCCGCAACAGATCCGATGTGCAAGGAGCATTCATTTATGCAACGACTTTTTTGTTCAATTGTCTTGCTCTCATGCGTCTTGATTTCGTTGAGTCCGGCGCAAAAAAAACCGATTGATAATCAGGAGCGCGATCGCACACGCGATTTCGGAGACCGCCTTGGGATGCGAATTGAGGAGTTCGTCCGGTCGATTGGGGAGGAATTCGGCTGGGAATCAAAGGATGATACACTCCCCCCTTCTCGGAAACGGTCAGCTCGTACCGATGATCAGGACCGAAGAGCCAAAGAGCCCGCCCGGACATATGAAGAACACACGACAATCGACTCTTCGGAATCGATTCCCGGAGATGTCGTCGTCAAAGGGGGGGATCTTACGCTCTATGGTACGGTTGATGGAAATATCCTTGTGGTGGGGGGGAATTTGTACTTGAAAAGCGGCTCCCACGCGGATGGTGATGTTCGCGTCATCAACGGAGACATTGTGAAAGAGGAGGGAGCCTCGGTGCGCGGATATATGGACCAGACACGAGGCCCGGCAGAGGAGACCGCCTCGAAGAGATCAGATCTCGTCAAGCACTCCTACCGGCTCACGGCAGCCTGGATTGATGAAATGGCGCTTGTGGACAATGCCATCCTCCGCTATAACCGTGTTGAGGGATTGTTCCTTGGTCTCGGATCGGAAAAGAGGTACTACTGGGACGGCAGCCAAAAATACAATGCGTATGGAAGTTTTGGATACGGGTTCAAATCGCACCGGTGGCGTTACAATCTGGGATTGACGCGACAATTTGCGTTGGACAATTCTGACCCCAAATCCGCTGAACTTATTGAGATTGGAGTCGAGGGGCATAGCTGGACCGATACGAAAGACAAGTGGCTCATCGGGTTGACTGAAAACTCTCTCGCCGCGTTCCTTATTCACGAAGACTACCGCGACTACTACGGCAGGCAGGGAATCACGTTCCATACCGCATACGCAACCCGACAGGACTATCTCACGATGTTGCTTCGTCTCGAGTACACTATCGACGACTATACTTCTCTCTCCAACCGGACAGAGTGGGCGTTATTTGGTGGAGACAAACTATTTCGCTTCAATCCGGCGATTGATGATGGACACATGAAGAGCATTATTGCCTTCGCCGGCGTGAGTACAGTGACGAGATCTTCCCGGGGACCTGAGGGATGGAGTTTTGCGGGGACTGCGGAGTTCGCGCGGAAAAGTTTCGGGAGCCATTTTGAATTTGATCAGTACACTCTTGACCTTCGCCGGTATCAACCTCTCGGCCGGTACGATAACCTGAATCTTCGGCTTCGCGTTGGTTCGTCTGAGGGAGTCGTGCCGCTCCAGCGGATATTCGAACTCGGCGGCTTGAGCACGTTGCAGGCACGCCCGTACAAGATGTATGCCGGCAACCGAATGGTGCTGATCAATGCAGAATATATTGTCAATGGAGATATCCTGCACGATCTTGATTTCTGGCCCAGCTGGTTGATGCGAAATTTCAATTTCCTCATCATGGCCGATGCCGGATGGATCGAGGGCGCCACCCCTTCAACAGCTTGGTATGACGGCTTCCGATCGCTGACTCTCTCTTCGTTCAAGAGCGACGTGGGAATCGGGCTCGCATCGCGAAGCGGATCATTCCGCATGGCATTTGTCTGGCCCACCGAGTATGCCGCCCCGGGTCGGTTTATTTTCCGCATTGCTCGACCGTTCTGAGTTCTTGACAGACGAAAACGAAAGGGCGACTCAATCGAGTCGCCCTTTCGTGTCTTTCAACCACATCAAATCTTTATTCTTCCTCATGCACCCGCATCAACTCTTCGAGCAATTGCCTCTTGTTTGCTCGGGAGATTTCTCTTCCATGAATGGAGAGCCCTTCCACAGATCGCGCGTGTGATCGAAGTTCGTGCACCGTCATCGCGTTCAGTTTGTCGTAGTGCTTCTGTGCCTCAGGAGTCAGTCCTTCAGGCATGGCGTACGGCTCTTCCGGGGCATCCTCCTCACTCTCAATCTCATCGACTTCTTCCCCGGCAAGGAGTTGGTCGATGGCGGCTTCCGATCGTGAGCCCTTCGTGAAAATCAGATCCTCCATTCCCTCGGCAGGACGCGGAATCACATGTTTCGACACGAGCTCGCCCACGCGTGCCGCGGCGGCAGCACCGGCTTCCACGGCAGAACGCACGGCCGCCGTATCCCCGACCACCTTGATCGTTATCAGGGCGGGATGGGTTATTTCCTTCCCGACGAGAATGACGTGCGCGGTTTTGACCATCGCATCTGCCGCTTCGATGGCGGCAACCAGCCCTTTCGTCTCAACTAAGCCGAGCGCGTATTGTGTCATTGGGGGATGTTCGAAAGAGGACTTCCGAAACCGGACGGTCTCGGAAGTCCCTGAAAGTCTGTTATTTCTGTGAAGGTCGTTTTGGGAGGATCATCTCCACGTCACTATGCGGACGCGGGATGACATGAACAGAGACAAGCTCTCCAACGCGTTGCGCCGCTGCTGCCCCGGCATCTGTTGCCGCCTTGACGGCGCCGACATCTCCCCGGACCATAACGGTGACATACCCGCCACCAATTTGCTCTTTGCCGATCAGTGTGACTTTGGCTGCCTTCACCATCGCATCAGCCGCTTCGATGGAACCAACCAAACCCTTCGTCTCCACCATTCCCAACGCATCCAGCGAAATGTCCGACATTGAAATCTCCCAGTATAGAATAAATGGATGTGATGAAGAAACTGCGCAAATATAAAGAAAGGGGTATTGAATGTCAATACAAAGCTCACTAGATGCAGGTTTGCTTGCACGGCGCTAAAAAGGGGAAGGTCAGTTTTTATACAAAATCGTGTAGGGGTCTATTCCCATTCAAAACCCGTGATCATGCGAACGCTGTCAAAAGTTCGTGATGGCTCTCCAACACATGAAGCCTGATCCGACTTTGCTGATAAGGACACAGCATGCAACTCGATGACAAATCCCTTCCTTTCGTTTCTGATTGACAATGATTCAACTAAGAGCTAGAATCCATTGAACTCACAACGGCGGTTGAACCAACCTTACAGCAGGAGAAGCAGGTGCTCGAACGATCACGAAACGTCTATATCGGCATCGACGTCGGATCCGTAAGCATAAAGCTTGCTGTTCTTGACACAGGTTTGTCTCATGCCGAGTGTCCCGAGGAATTTTTTGTTCATTATTCTGGGTCATCACCCATACTTCTTTCGCGATATACTCGCACCAACGGGGAATCTCTCCACGCCGCGCTGGAAGTCCTTTCCCAGCTACTCAAGATTATCCCTCGTGATGCAAAAAAAACTATCGCTGTGACTGGATCAGGTGGGAAGCTCTTGCACAACACGATTGGAGGATTATATGTAAACGAGTTTACGGCTGTGACTAAAGGGATAGGCATGTTGCATCCAGAAGCTCGAACCATCATCGAGTTAGGCGGAGAAAATGCGAAGTACCTTCTGCTTGATCGCCACATGCGCAACGGAGCCGCGACCCTCGCAGACTATGAAAAGAACGGAGATTGCGCGGCCGGTACAGGATCCTTCATCGACCAACAGGCGAACCGCTTGAAGTATAGTGTGGAAGAGATCGGTAACATTGTCGCGCGCGCAGGGAAAGCTGCAACCATCGCGGGAAGGTGCTCTGTCTTTGCGAAAAGCGATATGATCCACGCGCAACAAAGAGGATTTCAACCACCAGAGATCTTGAAAGGACTGTGCCAGGCGGTTATCAGAAACTTCAAGAGTGCCATTGTCAAAGGAAAGCCGGTCATTCCAAGGGTTGCATTCATTGGCGGGGTTGCAGCAAATCGCGGAGCGGTTGAAGCAGTAAGAGAAGTATTCGAGCTTACGAATGAGGATGTATTTGTCCCTGAAGCGTACGCATGGATCGGAGCAATCGGGGCGGCTCTGGCGGCAAAGGAAACTAACGCCGACAATGACAGATTGCCACTCGGTAAGTCTTTGATGCCACGCACAATTCAAACGACCTCATCGTTTGCATCTCACGTCCCATTGAACGTGGAGCATGTCACCTTCCTCAGAGATCATGTCATGCCCTATTCGTTCGATGGAAAGAGATTTCCTGTTGACGTCTACCTTGGTATCGACATCGGATCGGTCAGCACAAACTTTGTCCTTCTCGACGATAGTGGAAGCATTGTCCATGAAATTTACGTTTATACTGAAGCTCGTCCGATTGAAGTCGTCAAGAATGGACTGAAACAGATTGAACAGGCTTTTGGAGATAGCATTGTCATTCGTGGAGTAGGGACCACCGGGAGTGGGAGAGAATTGATTGGAGAGCTTGTCGGCGCCGACATAGTGACAGATGAAATAACAGCTCATAAAACAGGGGCAACGTATATTAGTCAAAAGATGGTGGGTGAGATCCCCGACACAATCTTCGAAATCGGCGGACAAGATTCGAAATTCATCAGTCTGCAGAACGGTATCGTCACCGACTTCACCATGAACGAGGCATGCGCAGCTGGAACGGGTTCGTTCCTCGAAGAACAAGCGGAAAAGCTTGGAATTAGCATCAAAGGGGAATTCTCGGCCCTCGCGATGAGCTCACGCCACCCTATTAAACTCGGGGAGCGTTGCACAGTTTTCATGGAAAGAGATGTCAACGCATATCTCCAGATGGGCGCAACAAAGGAAGATATTGTTGCAGGGCTGGCATATTCCGTTGTGTTGAATTATTTGAACCGGGTGGTGCGGGGGAGGAAAATTGGAAACATCATTTATTTTCAGGGAGGAACAGCATACAACGACGCCGTGGCAGCGGCTTTTTCTATCGTTCTGAAGAAAGAGATTATCGTTCCGCCATATAATGGTGTCGTGGGAGCGATTGGAATTGCCCTGCTCGCACGAGAAAAAGTAAAGTCCTTAGGGGAGAAAACAACATTTCGAGGTTTCCAGATTGACAAAACAGGTTACAAAGTGAAACGGTTTACGTGCAAGGCTTGCTCAAACTACTGTGACATCCAGCAGTTCGTAAGCGGCACAGAGAAGAGCTATTGGGGAGATAAATGCTCTGATAAATTCCGCAAGAAGCGCCGCATAGAGTCGCAGCCAGTCATTCAGAATCTCTTCCAATTGCGCGATCGTCTCCTATGGGATGCCTACAACGAGAGGCATTCCGGAGAGACGACGATTGGAATCCCACGGAGTATGCAGTTCTATGAGTTCTTTCCATTCTGGAATCGATATTTTTCAGAGCTCGGCTTCCATGTTGTGGTATCAGACCAAACATCGACGCGTACTATCCACGCTGGAATTGAGGCTGCCATTGCGGAACCCTGTTTCCCCATCAAAGTTGCTCTCGGACATGTTCACAATCTTCTCGAGAAACAACCAGATATTATTTTCCAACCAAACCTCATCGACGCCGAGACTCCTTTCCGCCGCACGAATTCACATTTCTGTCCCTGGAGTCAAACCCTTCCTTTTGTCATACGGTGTTCTCCTCTGGTGGATGGCGGGAATAAGGATCTCGCACTTCATGACGGCCGATTCCTTATGCCGACCATCCATTTCCGAAGAGGTCCAGCGACAGTTGCAGAAGAACTATATTGCGCAGTCAAAAGATTCGGCGTGAAACGAAGAGCAAATGATACAGCGGTTCATTCCGCCTACCAAGCCCAAAAGATTTTTCAGGATTCATTGCGTTCTCTAGGGAAAGAAGCTCTCCATACGCTCGAGGAGAAAAATGAGATGGGTATTGTCCTAATCGGGAGGATCTACAACCTCTATGATCCGGGCTTGAATATGACCGTCGCTCAGAAGCTGCGTGACATCTACGGTATCAATGTGATCCCGATGGACATGCTGGACGCGGACAGCTTTGATATCACCAGCATCAACAACAACATGTACTGGAACTCGGGTCGAAGAATTCTCCAGGTCTCTATGTTTGTCAAAACCAATCCCCGCCTTCACCTCCTTTACCTTACAAACTTCAAGTGTGGACCAGATTCCTACATTAAGCACTACGTTTGCGCGGCATCGGGTAAACCTTATCTTACTCTGCAGTTTGATGAACATAGCAATGATGCAGGGATTTCAACCCGATGCGAAGCGTATTTGGATAGCAAAGGATTTCTCCGACGCTGGAAGAGAACAAACCTGTCCAATGAACAGGTATTGGTATGACGACACCGGGACAGATTACGTCACTTAAGGGAAGAACTGTTTACATTCCACGCATGAGTTATGAAGCCGCGCGGATAACGGCGGCAGCATTTAGGGCCATTGGGGTCGAGGCGGAGATTCTTCCCGAGTTCGATTCCCGCACCCTCGAGTTAGGAAAACAATACACCTCGGGCGATGAATGCTACCCGCAGCAAGTGACGCTGGGGGGTTGCTTGAAAGTCCTCGAACGGAACAGTTCCGCTCCCCATAAGATCGCTTTCTTGATGCCCACGGCTGGAGGACCCTGCCGCTTTGGACAGTATGCGCCGTTCCTTAAGAAGGTCTGTCAGGATCTCGGTTACCCGGAGGTATTAGTTATTTCACCCACCTCGGAAACGGGATACAATGAGTTTGAGCAGAGTGGATCCGGATTTATCCGAATCGCCTGGCGATCGCTCGTCGCTGCCGACATCTTGAGAAAACTCCTCCTAGGAACGCGTCCTTATGAGCGAGCCAGTGGAACCACAGAGGGGGTTTTTCATGAATGCCTAGATCACCTTTGCCGGGTCATCGCTGAAAAAGAAAACAATAGCAAGAAACACCTTGCCTCCCTCCTAGACGCATTGACACAGACTCGCAACCATTTTCGCGCCATTCCGCAAGAAGATGACCGATCAAAACCTCTCATTGGAGTTGTTGGGGAAATCTATTGCCGGCTTGATCAAGACGCTAACGAGGAAATTGTGAAAACGATCGAGGCTCAAGGAGGAGAGGTGTGGCTTTCGGATATCAGTGAGTGGGCATGGTACGCGAACTTTGAGGAGACTGAGATTATTCAAAGAGAAGAGGGGTTGTTTTCTCGACCAATGCTCCTCTCAATGATCAAACATCATTGTCAGCGATCCGATGAACACGCCATGATGAACATCTTCAAGGAAGACTTCAAAGGGTATGAGGAACCGACCAGTATTCATGAGATTCTTCAGCGTAGTTTACCCTATCTTCCACATTATGGGGCAATCGGGGAAATGACCTTGAACGTCGGGCGCTCTATTTATCTTTATGAGAAGGGGGCTGATGGGATCCTTGACGTGAGTCCCTTTACCTGTATGAATGCTATCGTGAGCGAAGCGATCTATCCACGTGTCAGCAGCCATCACGATAATATCCCGATCAAGGTTTTCTATTTCGACGGCAGCCAGTCCGATTGGGAACGTGATGTCGGCATTTTTATGGAACTTGCAAGATCCTACCAGCGGCGGAAGAGCCGTAAGAGACATCACCCTACGGTCCCGCGTTTCCAATCATGATACCGGCAGTCACTATCCATCTAGTATTCCCCCCATAGACTACACGGAGAGACAGGTATCTCACTCCGCATCAGCAAGACACAAGAGCTGCAACGCAAACGGAGAGGCTTTCGCGACGCTCTGTTTTGAAAAGCCGGCACCCTCGTGAATTCGGGTTCTGCATGGAGCATTCTTCATACTCATAGTCAACCGTTTGATTTTGCGACAAATTCTTCCGTACATACGAGTGCACGTCTTGCTTTTCTTTCCGCTACTCTCATACTCTGGAACTATGGACAGATTGGTACGCGTTAGTGCGCTCGCGCAGGAACTCTTCGAGCTCTACGACCAGCACAAATTTCCTCAAATCACCACCCGTCGCTTCATTCATTCCCAGCTCGTAGAATGGCTGAACGAACTCTCGTCTCAGGGGAACGTTGCACTCACACCGGTCGGAACCTCTGCCGAGGGAAGATCCATTAATCTTATCTCCTGCGGCGATGGGGAGACTTCGGTCTTTCTTTGGTCACAGATGCATGGCGATGAGCCAACTGCCACCATGGCGCTGCTGGACATTCTCCACTTCATCAGGCGTCAACCGACGCATCCTGTTGTTTCCCTCCTCACCTCGAAGTTGAAACTTCTCATCTTACCGATGCTCAATCCGGATGGCGCCGAACGTTTCACGCGCCAAACCATCCAGAAAATCGACATGAATCGGGATGCGCTCGCGCTCCGCACCCCTGAAGGACGATTGCTGAAATCGATTCGCGAACAATTCAACCCCGATTTTGGATTCAATCTCCACGATCAGGATCCGCGCCTTTCGGTCGGATCGACGCGGAACGTTGCGGCGATCAGCCTTCTCGCGCCTGCGATCGATTACCAGAAAAGCAATAACCATGTCCGCGCACGCGCAAAGCTGGTGGCCGCCCTCTTCGCGGAAGCGATGCAGGGATTCATTCCCAATAATCTCACGCGGTACGATGATTCGTTTGAACCGCGAGCCTTTGGAGATAATATCCAAAAATGGGGAACGAGCACCGTGCTGGTGGAATCGGGGGGCTGGCCCAATGATCCCGAAAAGATGTACCTCCGCAAGCTGAACTTCGTGGGACTTCTCACTGCTCTTCACGGCATTGCAACGGACTCATACAAGCAGGCAAACCTGCAAATGTATGAAAAGCTCCCGTTTAACGAGGAGCGGTTTTTTGATCTTATCGTTCGCAATGTTTCTTTGATCTGCGGTCCACGCGTTCCCCCCATCGTCGTCGACGTTGGAATCAACTTCGAAGACAAACCCGATCCTGCCATCAAGGCACGAGACATTCCCGCAAAAGTGATGGACATCGGCGATCTCTCGACGTTTGGAGCATTTGAAGAGATCGACGGTTCCGGATGTCAGATACGTTCTTCGGAGCTCGTCCTCGAGGAAAGTCGCCCGCGCGCCGAGCTTCTGGCCCTCTTCGAATAGCGCATTTTTCCATCTTTTGTCTCTCCCGCTTGCCACGGCAGCATTTTTTTTCGTACCATAGGGGAGCAGGCATGTCGATTTACCCACTGCGCTCGCCAACCTGCCCCTGAAGATCTCTCCATCGGAACCAACCTGCGCTTCACCTCGTTCAGATGGCGAGCCGCCTTCATTTCAAAGTTGATTTTTCTTGCGTCGTGGGGAACTTTTTTTGAAAGGCGTCTGATGACCGCGGTTCGTTCGTCTCTTCCTCGCAACACACGGAAGAAACATGCGGAGTTTGAGCACGAGGCGCTTCCTCATATGGATGTGCTCTACAACTTCGCGCTCCGGACGACCGGCAACGCGGATGATGCAAGAGATCTCCTCCAGGAAACATACCTCAAAGCATACCGGTTTTGGGACAAGTACGAGAAGGGAACGAACATCCGCGCCTGGCTGTTCAGGATAATGAAGAACTCGTACATCAACCGGTACCGGAAAGAGACCAAAGAGCCTGATAAAGTTGACTACAACAGCGTAGAAAATTTCTATAACTCGATTCGCTCGGACCAAACCGATCCGAATGATCTTGAAGAAAAAATCTTCGGAGGGCTGCTCGGTGATGAGGTGGCGAAAGCGCTTGAGAGCATTCCGGAAGATTTTCGAACCGTCGTAATTCTGTGCGATATCGAAGGATTGACATACGAGGAAATTGCCGAGTTTATCGAGTGTCCGATTGGCACCGTTCGTTCCCGACTGCACCGCGGGAGAAAACTTCTTCAGGCAAAACTCCTCGAGTACGCCAAAACACAGGGAATCCTCAGTCACGACTAGAAGCTTTCGCAAGAGCGACCAAATCAACTATGACGAGGATGATGGTCTTTCGATCGTCAGTTCTGAGATAGCTTCCAGGTCAACGCACAGGTGTGGAATTCTTTCCATGGCATGATGGGAGAAGAAGTTGGATTGCAGGGAAGTACATAACCATCTTGGAGATGTAATCGATCGCGATCTTTCCGTTTCCCAGCGCGAATCGTTGTTTCACCATCTCCGCCTCTGTCCTCGCTGTTATATCGCATACCTTTCCGAGCTCATCGGCAAGATTCTCGTCCGTAAGCGCGTCCCTCACGTCCAAACCCCGGCTGATATTCAATCCGCCATCGTGCAACGCATCCAGGCATCCGACGGTGGAACCTCCTGGTATCACAAATTCGCTCTCAGGTTGATTCGCCGGCATCCGATTCCGAGCCTTGCTGCAAGCATCGCCTCAATCGCGCTGATCTTCTATCTCTTTTTGCCGCAAGGAAATCACCAACTTTCGGTCGCCGGTTTGGCGCCAAACGACATTGTTCGTCAGACTCATGACAACTTCAGGCAGATCCGGAGTGGGGAACTTGCTCCAACTATGGTGTCATGCGAGAGGGATTTGGTGGTACGATTCTTCGAGAAGAACAATGTCCGCTTTGCCGTCGCCGTTCCCCCGATGGAGGGATGCGACTGGTACGGGGCCATCACCAATGAATATGAGGAGGTGAGTCTGGCCCATGTCGTGTACAAAATTGGCGACGACTATCTTTATCTCTACCAGGTGGAAAAATCCGAGGTCGGCGAACAGTCTCGGCTTACGCTTCCGGATGCCGCGCTTGCATCTCTGCGGGAGACCGGCTGGTATACCGATATTGATCATGCCGAATGCACTATCATCCTCTGGGCATTAAACGGAACGTTGTGTGCAGCCGCGTCCACAATGAGCAAGGATCGGATGCTGGCGCTCCTTTCCTACCGATAGGCCCCCATCTCGTTTCTTCGACGCTATCGTCCCTTCAATAGTCTGTTCGCAAGCGCGGCAGGCAATCCCGAAGCAAGGATTTGGCCTCTTGCAGATTCAATGTCGTATTCGGCCCGGACGTTTTCATATGACCACTGTTCGGCGTCAAACAATCCAAAACTCAGTTCGGGATTTCCATCACGGGGTTGGCCGATGCTCCCGACGTTGACAATGAACCGGTCAGATTGATTCACAATCGATTCCCGGCCGCTTTCCGAAAAGACGCCGGGGAAATGTGTATGGCCGATGAAACAGATCTTTTCCTTGAAATACCGGAAGGTGAACGTCGCGTCAATTTCCCCAAAAACGTACGTCCAGTTTTCCGGCATCATCGGAGACGCATGAACAAAGAGAATGTCCTGTGTAACGTAAGTCAACGGTAAATCACGGAGAAACTTTTTCGACTCTGCGGTAAGCGTATTGTGTGTCCACTCTGCCGCCACGAACGCGTGGGCCGTAAAACTGTTGGCATGGATGAGATCCACGGAAGCGGCATCATGATTCCCCTTAAGCACGACGCGGCATTTCTGACGGACAATCTCCACGCACTCATTGGGATTTGCACCATATCCCACGACATCTCCGAGACAGATAATTTCATCAACTCTTCGCGCTTCGATGACGCCAAGCGCAGTATTCAATGCCTGGAGATTCCCATGGATATCAGAGATAATGGCAATCCGCATCTTCTGGCCTCACCCTTTATTCGACACGCATCTTGAATGTCTTCATCAGAAACGAATAAATGTCCCGCCACTCCTCAATCTGCTTGGATACCGGCTTTCCTCCGCCGTGTCCGGCTTTCGTCTCCACCCGGACGAGGACTGCATTCGATCCAGTGCTGGCTGCCTGAAGGGTGGCGCCAAATTTCATGGCGTGTGCCGGAACGACCCGATCATCGTGATCTGCTGTGGTAATGATGATCGGAGGATACGATATTCCTGGCTTTACATTGTGAAGGGGCGAATATGCATACATGAACTTGAAATGCTCCGGATTGGTTTCTGCATTCCCGTATTCTCCAACCCAGAACCTCCCTACCGTAAACCGATGATAGCGAAGCATATCCGTTACCGGGACCTGACAGACGACGGCGCCAAAGAGTTTCGGCTGCTGCAGCATGCACGCCGAGACCAGCAGACCACCGTTGCTTCCTCCCATGATTGCCAGTCGGGCGGCCTGCGTGTACTTGTTCTCAATGAGCCATTCTGCGGCTGAGATAAAATCATCAAAGACGTTCTGCTTCTTCTCCAGCATGCCGGCCCGGTGCCACTCTTGTCCATACTCACTCCCCCCGCGCAGATTTGCTTGCGCGAAAATTCCTCCGTTTTCAAGCCACACCAGTCGCGCAACGTTGAATGATGGATTCATGCTGACGTTGAAGCCGCCGTATCCAAACAGAAGAATGGGATTGTTTCCGTTCTGTTGCAGCCCCTTTCGATGAGTGAGGAACATCGGGATCCGCGCGCCATCTTTCGAGATAAAGAATATCTGGCGGGTTTCGTAGTTTGAAACATCGAAATTCAACTGCGTTTCGCGCAAGGCGCTCAGCGTTCCGGTCGAAAAATCATACCGAAAAACAGTTGGTGGATAGAGGAAGGAAGTGAAATTGAAAAACATCTCGGTGTCTGCCGGACGTCCGGAGAATCCCGTGACTGTCCCAAGACCGGGTAGTTCAAGCTCTTTTTCGAATCTCCCGTCCAGATTGAAAATCACGACACGGTGGTGTACGTCGCGCAGGTACGAGACCACCAACTGGTTATTGACCATGACAACGGATGAGAGAACATCGTCCGACTGCGGGATGATCTCCTCCCAGTTCTTTCGCTGTGGAGATTTGAGGTCAATCGCCACAATGCGCCCCTTCGGCGCTCCAAGATCCGTCCTAATATAGAACGTGGAGCCCACTGTCCCCAACAAGCGGTAGCTCGCATCGACCTCATCGAGAAGCCGGATGAATGGCCTCGTGCTCGCGACCTCCCGGTAGTAGACTCGGTTCTGCCGATCTGTCCCCTTCGAAACGTGGAGAACAAGGTACTTGCCATCGTCTGTTATCATTGGCGAAAATCCGAGATCACGCGCATCGGGACGCTCATAGACAAGTTGGTCGCCCGACTGCGGCGTTCCGACACGATGATAGTACACCTTGTTATTGTAGCTTTCCTCCCCTTTGGGGACCGTGGTTGGATCTGGATACCGGTTGTAGAAGAAGCCTTTCTTGTCGTGTGTCCATGCAATGCCGGCGAATCTGCACCATTGAATGATTTCATCGAAGTCTTTTCCGGTTGTGAGATTTTTGATCCGGATTTCCTGCCAGTCGCTGCCGCTCCGCGAGAGACCATAGGCCATCAGTGTACCGTCATGATTGACCCCCTGGGTTGTGAGCGCAACGGTCCCGTCTTCGCTCAATGTATTGGGATCAAGAACGAGCGCTGCCTCTCCACCAAGTTTTTTCTCCATGTAGAGCGCGGATTGGTTTTGCAGCCCGTCATTCCTTGAATAGAAGTAGGTTCCTCCCCTCTTGGATGGAACCGTGTATCGGGGATAGTTCCACAACTCGGTCAATCTGTTCTCGATTTTTTCCCGGCCGCTGAATCTTTCCAGATAGCCATTGGTGAGATCATTCTGTCCGTCGATCCACGTCTTCAATTCCTCAGAGGACTCGTCTTCCATCCAGCGATACGGATCGGCGACGCTTGTGCCGTGGAAGTCCTCAACGATATCAGCTTTGCTCGCTGGTGGGTAGTCGAATCGCTCCTGGGTGCTACACGCCTGCAAGAAAAGAACTGCGAGGGGGAGGATGGTAACCACAAATGCTCGACGAAGGGACTGCATAAGACGCTCTCCTTTAGATAGACAGCATTCATCAGTTCGATTGAAAATTCACAACAAACACGTCACTTCCAGACACTGACTTCCTCCAAGGACTTCTTCCCGATGTCAGGGACCTGTGTTCCTTCTTTCGGGTAGCCGACTGGAATGAGGAGAAATGGTTTTTCGTTTTCCGGACGGTTCAGGATCTTCTGCAGAAAATCCATCGGGCTCGGCGTGTGCGTGAGAGCCACAAGCCCTGCGTTGTGAATTGCCGCAAGCAGAAATCCGACAGCAATCCCGACCGATTCCTTCACGTAGTAATTCTTCCGAATCCGATCCAGGTCCTTCTCGTAATTCACCGCAAAGACAACAATAAGTGCCGGGGCAATTTCCAGGAATTCTTTATGCCAGTCCGTACCGAATGGCTCAAGGTCGTCCAACCATTCCTTTGGCATCCGATGTTTGTAATTCTGTTTTTCCTCTGCCTCTGCGGCTTCGCGAATTTCCTTTTTGAGCTTCGGGTCGGTCACGACGACAAATTTCCACGGCTGCTTGTTTGCGCCGGATGGGGCACTCGAGGCGGTTCGGAGAATGAGCTGAAGTGCTTCATGCGGGATCGATTCGGAGGAAAATTCCCGGATTGACCTCCGGCTCTGGCAGAGCTCGAAGAAGTCCCGGGCACGCTTCAATTGCTCCGCGGGGGGAAGCTTCGTGAACTCAAAGGGAATGAATTTCGGCAATGGGACTCCACAAGGAATGTGGGGTCAAAAATAACCCAATATGAAGGGAGATGCAACGGACGGGGTGAATGCCCTGCGAAGATATCAAATCCTTGTCCCCTGCCAACCACCGCGGCCCCCCTTCGAACCTCGTTGAAGAACGCAATCCCCTAGACTTTTGGACGACCGTGGGGACGGTCACGCTACCGTACGTTCTCCTGTAAGACGGAACTCCTGGCCCTTCCAATACCCAAATAGATTGACTCTGCGAAAGACTCTGGATGTTTGCTTGAACATCACGAATCCTGAACGGTCGATTCGGGAGCGGCGTCCTACGATTGCGGATTCACCCGGTACACCTTCGCGTAAACCACAGGAATAACAATGAGCGTGAGCAGAGCCGAACTTATGAGGCCTCCAATTGTTCCAATTGAAAGAGAGCACCACAAACCTTGGTGCTCTCCTCCAATCACCAACGGAACCAGCCCCATGATTGTCGTCAGTGTCGTCATTAGAATCGGTCGCACACGGTGGGATGACGCATCGATCAGTGAATCTTCTTGTTGCGTGCCTGCCAAAATATGTCTTGAAATGTAATCCACCAAAACAATCGAGTTGGTTACGACAATCCCGATGAGAAGGATTATCGCAGCGTAGCCGCCGCGTCCGAATGGAAGATCGGTAAGATAGAATGAGAGGAACAAACCTATGAACGAGAATGGTATGGTGAGAAGAATGATAAGCGGCTTGACAAACGATTCATAGAGTGATGCTGTCACCATGAACACGATGATGATTGCAATAAGGGCGATCCAGAGCATCGATTGTTGACTTTCTTCCTTGAACCAGCTGAACGACCGGTCGAATGAGTATCCGCTCGGGAGGGGCATTCCGCTGATCGTCGCGTCGACGAACTGATCGCCAAATCGGTAATGACCTCGGTACTCAAACGATATCCATCGCATGTACTGCTGGTTCTCGCGCAGGATCCTCGAAGGCACTCTCCGTTCCTCGAAGGAAATAAGTCGACTGAGTCGGACTTGGTCTCCACTTGAATTCACCACGACAGTTCGCTGAAGATCATCAACCGAGAAATCTCTGTAACCCGCATATTTGACGGAATACGGCATCCGATCTCCGTCGATAAGCAGATAATTGTGGTCCAACGCTCCTCGAGTAGAGGTTCTGACGGCCCGCACGACTTCCGCAATAGTCAGATTGTGACTTGCTATCGCCGCTCGGTCCATGTCGATGACCAGCTCATGAGATCTGCTCCGCCGCCCGAAGGTTCGATCAATGTCGACCTCAGCAATGCGGGGATTTCGTTCTATTCGTTCCTGGAACTCCCGCGCGATTTCCTTAACACTCGTGTAGTTGTATCCAAGAACCTTCACATAAAAACTTGGAGCGGATTCCCCTCCGCTATAGAATCCAGGTCCAAACCCTGCAACCGAAATCGTTGCCCCGCCGGTTTGAGCTGCGAACACAACGAGTCGGTTTTTCAGTTCGTACGGAATTGCTGTCATCGCCACCCCCTCTGAAAGATCAATCCGGACAACGGCAAAATCCGACAACACTCGCGTAGTCACTTTTTCTATTCCCGTTGTATCAGCCAGCGCTTCCCGCTCCACATCGAGAGCCACCTGATTATATCGTTCGATTTCCGTCCCCTGTGGGAAGCGTACCCACACAACAAGATAGGTCGATGGTCCGTAATCCCAAAGCTCCCCTTTCGAAACCTTGGTGAAGAAGACATGCGACGTCCCGCCAAGTGAATAATCGATGTACGGTTTGATTGTGCGATATGTATCGCTGCCAAGTGTGGCATTATAAATATCCGCGAGCATGGATTGTGATTCAATCTTATCCGGCAGTAGCCACACTGGGAGGCCAAAGAGCCAGATGGAGACCGCGATGACGATCTTCTTATGGTTCAATGCTTTACGGAGGACGGCACGATAGACGTTTATCGATGTTATGCCGAGTGATTCTATCGGTCGGAACCACGATGGGCGGAGATCGATGCGACATGCGACTGTTGGTATGAGTGTGAACGAGACCACGAGTGACATCAGCAGCGAGACCGTTACGGCAACGCTAAAATCAACAAGGTATGGTTTCAAGTCTTCAGGCAAGAAATGCACAGGAAGAAGCGCCCCCACTGTCGTCAATGTGGAGGCAACGACCGGAAGAGCAACCTCCCGGACGTTTTTTGTGACAGACGCGTAGGAATCCCCCATCTGCGGATCTTGATGACGGTTGATGTTTTCCAGAACAACAATGGAATCATCCACCAATCGTCCAAAACCAAGAACGAGTCCCGCAAGTGTGAGCAAATTCAAGCCGACATCAAAAAGCCAAAAGAGGAGAAATGTTCCTGCAAGCGAAAAGAAAATGGAAGAAAGAATGACGATTGGGGCGGCAAGATTCCGCAAGAAGAAGAGAAGGACGAAAAATATGCAGAGGAGAGAGATGATTAACTTCTCGTAAAGCTTTTCCAACTCATCACGCATTTGTTGACTCTTATCCGATTCCTTGCGAAGCGTGAGGTCCGCTGGAAGCGCTTTCTGAACACCGCCAACGCGATCGAACACCTCATCGGCAAGCTTCAGTGTATTCGTATCGGGTTCCTTGTCTATGACAATCGTGACCGTCGGGACGCCATTGATGCGGTAGAAGCTTCGCGATTCCGTGAGACTGTCTTTCACAGCTGCGATATCGGAAAGTCGAACCACTCCTCCGGTGGGAAGTGTTGTAATGATGGCGCTTGCGATATTGTCAAGTGAAGATGCGTTGTTCCGTACGGCCACAAGCGAGCGGTGAGAACCGTTTTCCAGCGATCCAACTGATGTGCTAAGCTGCAGATCGCGAAGTTGTCGAGAGATATCTTCTCCCTTTAGTCCAAAAGCCGCCATTTTTGAAGGATCAATCTCGATGTGCAACTCCTGCGATTCGCCGCCATAAACCTGGACTCGAGATATTCCCTTGATTGCCATCAGCGATGGAGCAATCCGTTCTTCTGCATACTTCTGAAGCTCGGACGCGGATCGGGCTCCATAGAGCGAGTACGAAAGAAATCCCTGGAGGTCTCTGAAGTCCTTCGGCACATAACGCTCGATGGTTGGAATACCTGCTCCGGCGGGAAGTCCTTCCGAAAACGCGGCGAGTTTTTCATTCAACTCCAGACGCGCGAAGTTCATATCGATCGTCGGTTCGAACTCAACATCGACAACCGACTTCCCCTCTTCAGATGTGGAGCTGACCGATCGGACCCCTCGAATCGTATTGGATATTTCCTCAATCGGCGCGGTGATGAACATCTCGACCGTTTCGGGCGAAGTATTTCCCCAACCGGTAACGACAGAGAGTCGCGGAAACTCCTTGGCCGGCGCAAGTTCAAGCGGGAGGCGCGTGAAGGCAAAGATTCCTCCAATCACAAGCGCCGCGTAGAACATGCTCACTGCAACAGGGCGCTTCAGAAGACTCGAAAATACATCGTCATTCTTCATCGGACATCCTACCAAGTTCCTCCGCCATCCCGACAGACGCAGGACCGTTCATTTCACTCAAAGCCCTCTGGGCTTCGCAGAACATCCAGGCACCGATTTCAATCGACGCCAAGGACAGGGATCGCGAAATGTCGGTTGTTCATAGTCGCAATCGGATAAATCAGACGGCTCTTTCTCACAAAGCCCTTTGGGCTTCGCAGCCTGGAAGGCGCTTCAGCGGGTGCCGTCGACAACTCTCGCCGAACAATCACACGATCGATTCCAGTTTCTTTCTCCCCATCGCCCACCGGTCGATGTACGAATAGACGATCGGTATGGCAACGACGGTGAACACCGTCGATGCAATCAATCCCCCAACAAGCGGAGCCGTCAACGCGCGCACCAGCTCAGAGCCGGTGCCGAATTCAAACGCGAGAGGAATGATTCCCAGCACCGTCGTCGCAGTCGTCATGAGAATTGGGCGTAACCTCCGTCGCACCCCCTCACGAATCGCCTCCATCACTTCCAATCCCTCACGCCGCAAATCTGTGATCACATCCACCACGATTACGGCATCATTATCAACAGCACCAATCATGATCACAAGTCCGATCATCGACATGATGTTGTAATTCTGTCCCGTGATTGCCATGGCAAGTATGGCTCCGATAAATGCGAGCGGACTTGTCAGCAGGATCACGAACGGATAGAGAATCGACTCGTACTCGGCGGCAAGGATCATGTAGACAAGAAAGATCGAAAGGAGAATGATGATGAACAGACTTTTGAACGATTCCTGTATCTCCTCATTTTCACCGCCGACGGAAATCGTGTATCCGGAGGGGAGAGGAAAAGACTCGATTACCGCGCTGATGTCATCCGTGACGCTTCCAACAGATCGACCGCTGACGTTGGCCGTCATCACTACTGCACGTTGCCCCTGTTCACGCCAGATTTCGGCATACCCCTCACTCCGTTCCCATTTCACAAATTCACGGAGAGGAATCGGGCGGCCGTCCACAAGCATGCTCGATTCTAGAACCTTGTTGAAATCACTTCGTTCATTTTCTATCGGTCGAACACGAATCGCAATCTTCCTGTCGAAATCACTAAGATATGTCGCTTCTTTACCCCGAACGTGCTGAGCAATATGGTTGGCTACGGTCTGGACGGACAAGCCATACTTGCTAGCCCGCTCACGATCCACAACAATCTGGTACTCCGGATTTCCCTGCTGCATCGTTGATCGGATATCGACCAATCCATCGATCTGGCGTAACCGCTCCCCAAGCTCCCCGGCGATGTGATACATCCGCTCCGGTTCCCGGCCCATTACTTGCACTTTGACGTCGTTCGGCTCAGGGCGGAGGATTTGCTCGAAGGTCGTACCCCTTCTCTTCACGGAGAACTCAACCCCTGCAAACGAGGACTGCAGCGCGGCCAAATGCGACCTCACTTTCTCCACCACGAGTCCGGTTCTGGCTTCCGCCACTACTTTGATTTCAAGATCGGCCTTCTCCAGCGCCAGCTCATTGACCATCCACATGCTTTTCTCTTCTGTAATGCCAATCGAGGAGTAGACGCCGGCAACGTCCGGAAAACTCCCAAGGTCTCTTTCGAGTCGCTTGACAAATTGCGCCGTTCCGGCGAGAGTCGTGCCCTTGGGCATCTGGAGATGAACGGCAAATCGACTCTGATCGATATCTGGAGCGGGCTCACTCGGGATAATCAACGCGATCCCGATTGTTGCCGCAAAGAGCCCCAGCGTGCACATAACCACAAGCGGTCTATGTTCAAGCGACCAGTTTACGAAACGATTAATCCGTTCGAAGCTCCGATTACTCACGCGCTCCATCGAGTCGTGAATTCTGGGAACAAACTTCTGCGATCGTTCTCCTACAAAGACGGCGACGTTGACGACCAGAATGACGATGAAGGCAATTCCGACACGAACGGGTAACAAGATCCAGAACCAGATCTTTGCAGAAACTCTCTGCGGCGTTATCCTCGTTCTCTGCAAGTACTCCGCCAGTGATCGTCGTCGTAACGTGACTGACGTCTCACGCGAGACGAGCATCGGAACCAGCGTTGCGGCCATCAGCAGGGAGATAAGGAGTGAAATTGACATTGTCACTCCCATGTCAATGAACAACTGGCTTGCGACTCCTTCCACAAAGATTATGGGGAGAAAGATCGCCACGTTTGTGAGTGTTGAGGCAGTGACGGCAAGGTTGATCTCCTGAGCGCCTTGGATAGCGGCTTCCACCAAGCCAAGGCCTCGTTCGCGAAGTCGAGTTACATTTTCCACCACAATTGTGGCGTTGTCACCCAACATCCCTATGCCGAGTGCAAGTCCGGTTGTTGAGATTGATTTTCAGAAAGTACATCGCGATGAGCGTCGCAAGAATCGATATCGGCATTGTGAGACCGATAATGAGGGGATAGCGAGGACTTCGGAGAAAGAAAAAGAGGACGAGAAACGCGAGAAGAGCGCCAATGACAATGGCTTGCTGCACGTCGATTATTGACTTTGAGATGAATTCGGCGTGATCGGCAATAACACTAAGGCGAAGGCGAGGATATTCGGTTCGAAGTTGCTTGAGAATATCATGGACACGTTGCGAGACTTCAATCGTGTTTGCTCCTGCCTCCTTTCGAACTTGCAGAGCGATGATCTCCTGACCGTTATATCGAGTGAGACCGAGACGCTCCTTGAATCCATCCTTCACCCGTCCCACGTCGGCAACGGTTATTTGTCTTCCCCCCTGCGTGCGGCCAATCACCACCTCTGCGATCTGTTTTACCTGTGTGAACTCTCCGAGTGTACGGAGCGAGTAACGAAACAATCCCCGCTTGATTGTTCCACCGGGGAGATTGAGGTTTGCGCCGGCGAGAGCCTGTGATACTTGATCGATCGATAGACCATACGACTGAAGTTTGCTGGTGTTGATCTCGACTTCGATCTCGCGTTCGAGTCCCCCTAGCACTGCCGCCTGCGCAACCCCGTCGATTTGTTCTATACGCCGCTTGATCAAGGCACGGGCGGTCTCTTTCAGTTCGACGAGTTTTTCGATAGAACCTTCGACTTCAAGATCAACGAGTACCACATCGCTATCGATCTTAGGAATGGAAGCACCATCTGAGAGTGATTGGCGATCTGGCACCTGTTCCGAAACCGCGATCGTTAAGATTGGCTCGGCAGAGGGATCGACGCGCAGAATTGTAGGACGACCGGCTTCGCGCGGCAGTAGAGCCCGCAGCTGATCCAACTTCTCACGCACCCCGAGCGTGGCGAAGTCCATCTCCGTTCCCCAGTAGAACTCCACGTTCACAACCGAAAGCCCTTCGCGCGAAACGGAAGAGACTTTCTTCGCGCCGGTCACCGTTCCAAGCGCTGCCTCGATTGGCTGAGTCAGCGTATTTTCGATTTCATCCGGCGAAACGTTGGGATAGGATGTTTGAATCGTGAGTCGAGGAATTCTAACGGATGGGAGGAAATCAACTGCAAGATTCTGGAATGCGATGACACCAAGCATCACCAGTCCGATGCAGAACATCAGCGTCGACACAGGTCTATTGATAGAGAGGGAGGAGAGAGACATGTGATTGGTGATTTTGGATTGTGGAATTTGAAGTGTGGAATGCACGATTCCCAGAAACGTGTGTCATTCCATTAGTTCAACAGACGAAGGAGTTCATGCGATGGAAATCTGAAGAAAACTGCGGAGAGAAGCAACCAACAAGACTGGGAAACGGAAAAAATGCTTCGCGCGCGAAGAGTATGAGCGAACTGCAAACTTCCACCCTTACATAGGCGGTGACAAACTCTTGGATTTTTCGCCCCGTTTTAAAAGACAGCCGGAAGAATGGCCTATTTCGACTAGGAGACAATCACAGCCCCATTCACTCCATCCGCATAGCCTTCCATGTAGCCCGAACTACTGCGGCACCGAATGGAGGAACAGAGACAAACGCAATTGGGGTGATCACCTGTCGTTTCAACTCCCCCGGCAAGTATCTTAATCACAGACAGTCTCCTCGATTCTTCTTTCTGGAATGATAATAGTTTGATCATCACACAATTGCCGATATAACGGACATGAAGTATATAGATCAGCGTGAGTACCGGTTGCCTCAACACATCCCCCATTGAGAACTACGATTTGATCCGCCCGGAGAACCGTTGACAATCGATGGGCAATAATGATAACAGTACGATTCTCAGAGAGGTTGTCCATCGCCGCGCGGATTAAAGCATCCGATACGGCATCTATTTGTGACACCGCCTCATCAAGAACCAAGATCGGAGAATTCTTTAGGAATGCCCGAGCAATTGAAATCCGCTGCCTCTCTCCGCCTGATAGATTCGCACCTCGTTCGCTCAGATTTGCAGCATAGCCCTCGGGTAGTTGAGTAATAAACTCGTGAGCACGTGCAGCTCGAGCCGCCTCAACAACTTCTTCCCGTGTCGCATTTGATTTTCCTAATCGAATATTTTCCTCTATGGACATTGGAAAGAGGAAGTCTTCCTGGGGTACAAATGAGATGATAGATCGAATCCGGCTCGGGTGCTCTTCTTTGATGCTTCTCCCATGCACGAGGATATCCCCATCTTGAATCTCATATAGTTTTAGTAAGAGCTTCACCAAGGTAGATTTCCCCGCGCCATTTGGCCCAACAAGGGCGACGGTTGAACCTTCGGGCACACTGAACCTAACATTACTGGCCGCGCGCCGGCCATTTGGGTAGGAATAGACCACATCTTTGAACTCAATCGATAACCCACCGATGGCGCCTTCAACGGGAGGATCTCCAGTAGATTCAACGGTTTCAACGGGAAGCATCCGCAATTCTTCCAACCGGTCTAAGCAGGCGAGACTACCTTTGAATTGAAATCCATATGAAGCAAGCCGTTGTGTTATGCCAGCAAGTTGTGAGAAAAGAAAACTAAAGGCCAGCAGATGGCCGAGAGTAATCTCACCCTGAAACAATGATTGACCGCCATACCAAAGTATGAAAAGCGTTCCAACACTCGTGACGAAAAAGGATGACTGTGCATTCGAAGCATTTAGCAGATCCAGTCGAATCCGTTTTGAGATGTACCCATTGGCAACCGTACGAGCCTTCGTCAACATAAGATCTTGCAACGAGTAGACCTTCACGATCAGGAAATTGTAGATCGGATCGAGGAAGCTTGTTGTAAGCGCACCAATCTGTTCTTGGACAGCTTTGACACTTCGTCTCGCCCTGTTGCTAAGAATGTGGGCAACAAAGACGAGTAGAATGAGCCACGGCATCGCGACCAAACCGAGTTGCGCATTGAACCACAGCAGGATGACCACGCCAATGAAAAATGTCAACAAGTCTTTCAACAGATGAAGAAAATTATCGGCCAAAAGAGACCGGATCCCTGCTACATCGCTAATGACACGTGATGTCACATCGCCAAATCGTAGCTGATTGAAGGCTTCATACTGCAATGTCAATGTATGGCTGAAGATCTGCAGCTGAACGTCGCGCATTACTCGTTGGCCGAACGACGAAGAAAGATACGACCCGAAAAAGGTTATCGCTGATTGTGCTCCATACAGAACAATAAGACCGAGGACGAACCAGCTCAAGTGCTGTACGTTTCCTCCCGGGAGAACCGTATCAATTAGATACTGTGAAGCAAGGGGATAGGCAAAGGATAGAAGTGATGCCAGCATCATTATGAGTCCAGCACCAACACCTCGAAGCAGGTTTGGCTTCGAAACATTGACCAACCAGGAAAGTCCACCGGTCATACTACTCACGAATTGTCAACGTTTGAATGATGTTATTCCCCACCAAAAAAACCTTACCGGAAGTGTCTGCTTTTCTAACCATCAAGAATTGATCAAGGGGAATGCGTGAAACGATTTGGCCCTTGTGCACATCGAGGACGTCAAGATAGTACTGTGACGACACCTTTGATACACTGCAGAGACTAACGAAGAGGTAGGAGCCCGCGCTTGCGATACCAGTAATCGTGTGCGGCATCGTTATGGTTACACTCCCGTCGCGATGTGTTCTCACTTCAGGTTGTCGAACGATCGTATCCGCCACAACAATGGATTTTTCAAAGCGCTCTTTTACATGCTTTTGGATTTCGTACCGAAAGGGACTTGCGACGTAGATCGTATCCCCTTCTACGTACCACTCAAAGGGACCGATTTCGTATTCCTTTACCCGGTCGAGCCTTTCAAACATTTCACCAAAGCTTCGTTTTCGTTGACCATCCGGATCAAACACGTGAAACATCTTCCCGTCATGTTCCCCCAGAACGAGAAGTTCGTCTCTGTTCTGGAATGCGATCCCTTGTGGTCTGAAGGGAACTTTCCTTTCTTGCTCAATTGATCCCTGTTGAGAAACAGCGAAAATTTCTTTCCCCATCCGCGCGATAATGTAAAATCTTCCAAGTGGACCGCGCGTCAATGCGATGAGTTCGCCGGTACGTCTTTCCCGGAAGGCTTTATCTGCAATAGGACGAGGTGAAGTTTGGCCATCCCTCAATTCCAGTATTCTGCGACGTAATGCATCAAGTAAATAGATCGATCCATTCAAGTCAAGGTGGATATCTGAGATGAGAAACTCATCCCCATCATTCTGAATGAGAACCTCAAACCGAATCCTCGGTTCTTGTGCTAACTGCCGCACAGGAATGAGGAGAAAGAAGAGAAAGAGGAGAATGAACCAATAATAAGTGATCACTTCAATCTCCCAATCATCACCCGATCTTCTTCAGTGAAGTATAGATTTTGGTTCTGATCGATCCACTTGAGCCAGTAACTCACCTCGGATCCTTGAACATGCTTTCCAGTTCCAAGATCAAATATCTCAAGAGTTGATGGTGACGATGTCATCCGAAAAATCGATACGAGCAACTTCCCGTTAAGGACCCCGAGTCCCGAGATGTACTCAAGGGGGGCAACTCCCAATCCTCCGCCCCTCGTGGGGCGCGTTTTCGGTGGCTGAAATTGTTTCGATCCTGTGAAGGTCTTGACGTGTTGCTCTGAAATGTACATTCGCGCCTCGTAACGCATCGGGTGGGCAACATAGATAGTGTCTGAGCGGACACACCAGAATCGCGGATTCATAGCCGCTTGGGGGAGATTGCCAACCGAACTAAGGGGAGCCCCGAAACTCTTCTTGTGTTCACCGTCGAGAGACATCACGTGCAAGATTGCCCCGTCCCCCTGGCCCAACACGACGAGCTCGGTATTACGCCAGAGTTCAATTCCATATCCCCAGAACTCAATGATGAAGGATCTTACAAAACGCCCTCTCGAATCGAATCGAGAGATTCGACGCAGATATTCATCCAACACATAGTAGTTACCCTCCCGATCTATGGTGAAGCTGACGGGTTGTGCAAACTCCCCCGGACCTTTTCCTTTCTTCAATGTGATTGTTCCGAGATGTCTTCCTCGCTGATCGAATTTTTCAATCGATTCCTTCTGAAGGACATGAATCGTTCCTCCGTCGTCCGTGCGCACTGCTTGCGGATGATAGAGCATTACCCCCTGAGGCGAGTGACTCGTGTCTCCCAGGACTCTCTCCCACACAAGCTTTTGCTGTCTCGCTTCAGCGACTGATAGAGATATCATCGTGAAAATGATGAATAGGAAGCATACAGAACAGTTGACTCGACACTCACGAGGGTTCACATTCATCCGATTTATCATTCCTGGATTTCTCATCTTTCTTTCCTAAACCAATCACATCAAATGCGCTTGGGTTTTGACTTATTATTGTGCTGTACATCTTGAGTGTATTTTCAATAGAGCTACGAAGTCTTCGACAGTGCTCTCTTTTGCGCTCCGCGTCAATACCATTCCCGCACTTTGCTCGGACATAGCAACATTTGCAGAGTCTCACTGCCCAACAAGATAAGAGCTAATGTCAAGAGCCGTGTAAACTTTGATACTCACAATGTCGAAAGGCATAACAGACTCCCCCGGTTTCTATTGTCGGCGTTCAACGCGCACTTTCGCATCATGCGCCAGCGTGTAGTGCCCGTTTACAATCACCGTATCGCCTTGCGTAATGCCGGACTTGATCTCAATAAACTCCTCGTTCTCTTCGCCGGTCTCCACATAGTGCCACTTCGCAAGACCGTTCTGCGCAACAAAGACAAGCGTGCGCTGATCACGCACTAACAATGCTTCCTTCGGCACGAGCAACCGATCGTTGAATATCTCCGCTTCTACCCTCACGCTCGCATACATGCCGGGGCGGAGGGACAGTGAAGAGTGAACAGTAAATCGTGAATCGTTTGCAGACTTGGGGCGTGAGTCCTTCAGTTCGACCGTCACCTTCACCGTCTTCGTCTTGGGGTCAACCACAGGATTGACGGCAACGATTTTTCCAGAGAATTTTTCGTTCGGATAGGCATTTACCCTCACCTCGGCTTTCGCGCCAAGCCTGATTCTCCCAATCTCACTCTCCAATGCCTCCACATCCGCAAGGAGGCTCGAAATATCAACAACCCTCATCAACACTTTGCCGATCTGCACCTGCATCCCCGCATTGATCGCACAGTCGGCAACGTACCCGGAAAACGGAGCTTTGAATTCTGTCCACTCTAAGTTCAGCTTTGTCCGCTCATATTGCTCTCGTGCCTGAGCCAGACCGCTCTTCATCGCAATGACGTCCCCGCGATCTGCGCTGTAGTACGCCAGCAGCGTCTCATACTCCCGCCGCTTTCTCACATACTCCGCTTCAGGCGTTCTTCCTCTGCGGTAGTTAGCTTCATTCTCCTCCAGATTCTTCCGTGCCTGTTCCCGCTCTCTCGTCCATCGAACGGTGTCAATCCCCACAACGTCTCCCGCCTCGCTCATCGTCCGATACTCGATCTGGGAAGCCAATAGCGCCGATGCGGCCCGCTCAAACGCTGCGCGATATTCACGATCATCAATCCTCGCTAATGTCGATCCTGCCTGCACATACTTTCCATTCTCGCCACCTACAGCGATAAGCTCCCCGCCGACACGGGCAACGATTTCCGCTTCGCGCCGGGATCGCAACATCCCATGAGCGTGCAGGCGCTTGGTCAGGGCTCCGCGAAATGCGACACGAACGCTCACGGGAAAAACAACGTCGCTGGGAGAGGTCTTTGAGTGTGAAGAGAGGCTGACAGAATCTCCGTCTGGAGATTCCGATTTACTGTCAAACGGCCTGAGAAACTGAAACCACACGAGGAAGGAAACAAGCGCCACTGCACCACCAATCAACACTTTCTTCCCCAAGGAAAGTTGTTGGATCATGGGAGGATCCTTTGCGAGAGTGAGTCGATACGGAGAGGGACAACGGTCGTCAAATACTACGAACTGGTCTACTCACAAGCAAGCAAAATCGGCCAAGGGAGTTGATACGGGATGAAAAGTGTCATTCTGAAAGCGTGGCGCTTGAAATTCACGCCAATTGGCTATGGCGCGAGTCCGCTCTCTCAAATCCCATCGAAAAACGGAATGTTCTGCCTGCGGACGATTGAGAAGGGTTGCTCTGCCGCACATTGATCGTTGGAACTGGACTCCTCTCTCTTCCAATGCTCAAAGACTGCGAATCTACGATAGGCTCCTGGTGTTTCCTCCATGGATCAGATTCCCGCGTTCGCCTGTCTGCCGACAGGCAGGCGGGAATGACAATTCCTCTCACGACACGGTACAGAGACTGACCGAAAATTCCGATTGACACCCTGAAGGCTTGCATAAAACAAAGGGCTCAGATTCACTCCGATTCCCTTTCGTGCAGGATCAGATTTGTGTCTCCATAGGGAAATACCGTCATTCCACCCCCTCAACACCGAGATCATTTTTCCCTCTTGCTGCGTCAAAGAGAGATCGCGATACTCCAGATATCTTCTCTCAAGGATACTCCGTGATTAGCCCTGCGAAACATGCCTACGATGTTTCTCATTCCCTCCGGAGTGATCGCACCCGCATCCGGTGGGCAATCGCTGGTTCAATCACGCTTCACGGACTCCTCGCGCTGTTCCTCTCTTTCTTCATAAAGAGCTGGTTGCTTCCTGAACAGAGAATCACTCTACCACAAAGCAAGAACGATTTGGAAATTTCGATTCTCTACCGCGTGCCGACACAGGAACCTCTTGTTCAACAGAAAGCTGCGCGCGAAATTTCAACGGCTCAGCCCTCGAAGGTGGAGAAACCGAAGAAATTTTTCACGGAAGAAGGGCTGGTCGATGTCAAATCGGAATTGGCAACGACTGATTCAATTGTCGTTGCGCGTCATGTGTTGAGGACAAAGGTTGATAGTCTCTTTGCACTGCTGGATGAATATCCGGAACTGAAGCGTGTCGTGTTTCGTGAGCTTCTCCTCAATCCGCCGCCGAGAGTCGATTCGAGTGAAAATTTTCGCCTTGCTCTCGCGCGATCGCTTGCTCGCTTCTACGAAGGGTCGGCACAGTACGGCATCATCCAGCGGAAGGACTGGATTTACGTTTCGCCGTATGACCCATTCCGACCACACGGGCTGACGAACAGCATTGATTTCGTTGGATTGATTCTGGCTATTGTGGAATTGTCAGAGAAGCTCTCATCAAAGAAGTGAATGCGAGTGAAGAGTTTCTAGATGAGATTGGCGCCGGCATTACCAGAAGATCCCAGAACCGAATGTCCAACCGAACGAAAACCTCTCGCGATATGTGATCGGCCAGGTGAATGAAAATGACATTGGAAATGGGGAAATCATGCCGATCGAAAACCCTGCTTCATGAAATATCCTCTTCGCCACCCATCTAAAGCGCTCATTCCGATTGTCAAGAACTCCTCGCGCGTCGCTCCAGCCTGAGCCGGCGTAGAGCGCAACGCGTATATCTTTCAACTGTGTGATCCCCAGCCATCGAAAGATCATTGATCCGAAATCGTGTTCGATTTGTGTCACGACAAGGCGGTCTCCGACGAGGCCGTCCGCACCGCCGCTTAGGAAGGCATACTTGGACACAATTTCTCCTGTGCGTGCGCCCGTTGTGAATATTCGTTGAGGAGGGAGAGGGTGCGAAGACCAGCCGGCCCGAAAGCGAAGCTCGATCATTCCCGAACCGAACGTATGAAATCGATGCCGCGTATCCACATTGAATCGATCAAACCGAAATACACCGCCCAGAAGTGCAGGATCGGCGTGTTCATACTGGGCCGAAATCATGGAGATCTCTCTGCTGTAGTCGTCAATCTTGAACAGCCCCGCGTCGATGTATTTGCGCGTGTCCTGGGTGAAGGAGAGCCGAAATGAGCGCATCGGGCCATCGTCCACAGGAGGATTCGGACGGTAGGATGCGCGTCCGAAAAGACTGAAGTTTGTGTTGCGTTGCACCGAGCGTCCATCCTCGACAAGCAATCCCAGCACAATGGAAATCTCGGAGTGGGGTCGGTGACGCGCGAAGAGGTGCCAGCCGGTGGCTTCGTAGTAGTCAAGCGGATCGTCTTTGAACCAGAGCGAAACGAATGTCACCGCCATAGGGGAGAAACCGCTCTGATCTCCCATCACGCGCAGTCCACGAAACAAAGATCCCCCGACCGAGGTCCGGCCACGTACCGACAAATCCTGCTCGATCCCTAACTCATACTTCCATCGTCGATCCGCAGTGCCATAGCCCGATCGCAACGTGAGGCGCGTCAAGCCAAGATAGTCTTTCGATTGAAAGCCAATCCCTACGTACGATCCCTCGACCCGATTGAATCTGTAGAAATCCGAGAATGATGTTATCGGAAGCTTCTCAACTGTTATGGGAGATCGAAGCAAGAAGAAGATAACATCCCGCCGCCAGCTGCGCGTTGAGGCAACACTGTCCCAAAATGCGTACGCACGCTCTTCCTGAGGCGTGAGCGGGATGCTTTGTAACTCTCTCCATCGCAGCGTGTCGACCTGATCGGCAGTAGAAGAGACCTTCAGCGAGAATTCGTCGAAGATATCTTCAGGTAAATCTCTATTGATCACATAGTCGTGAACCACCGATGTCTGAGCATAGTCGGATGCAATCTTCCTTGTGAAAGCCCAAACATGCTGGGTCCATTTCACAGATGATAGAATCGGGAGCCAGAAGGTGTCATCGTACCGGGCAAACTGCTGTCGAATATGAATATTTAAAAGGGGTGATTCATTGAGCGCATCGTTTCCCCGGACATCGACCTCCATAACAAGAAAGCTGCCATCGGCGATGCTGATTACTCCGTCGAAGAGTGGATAGACGTTTGTCTTCGGAGTCATTTGTATGCGCCACACGATGAGGTTGTCGATTGAGGTCGTGTCCAGCATTTCAAATGAATAGTGCTTGAACGCGTTGGAGGCAGTTGGCCCGACAACCTTCCGTCCAAAGATGTTCACCTCGTCGTCATTGAGGCTTGAAAGCCGGGGCTGTCCAAATATGTTGTACTCAGCCGGAAAGAGCGATGTCTGCCGCCGCGCGGTAATAATCTCCTTGAGTTGACCGGGAGATTTCCAGTATCCTTTCGTCTGGCTCTCGAGGACAAGCGCCACTCGCATGGTGTCCTGTTGGTCCTGCTCTTTTTTCACAACGCTGCTGGTAAGCTTGTTGTGTGCTGAGAATTCGTAGGTGTGCAATAGAGCAAGTGTCTCTTTCTTTTTTGCAATTGCCCGGCGAATGATTTCTTCTGCGGGATTAGGATCATCACCAAACACTGTAATTTCCGGTAAAGAGACGGATGAGCGAAGGAGACGAATCTCTGTCTTTAGATTCTGGTTTGAAATGTCAATGTGCAACGTGTCCGATCGGTAACCAAGATAGCTGAAGACAAGGACATGTGAGCCCACTGGGAGACGGACTCTGAATATGCCATCCCGATTTGTAGTGGCCCCCCATGTTGTTCCCAGTACCCGAATGTTCGTATGAGGAAGGGACTCATTGGTTTCAAAGTCACGCACAATACCACTCAGCGAAAGGTCGGTCTGCTGCGATAAAACTCCTGGAGTTATGTGAACAAGAAGCGTGATAAGGAGAAAGGCGATGCGTAAATGGGCGCTGGGACGCGAGAGAGTTCTGCCGGGCATACCTTGCTCCCCTCGAGAACGAGCACCTTCCAGCCGGAAGCTGCCCTCGAAACCTGATGAACTACTGAGGATACCTCTTTGCTATACGAACATACGAAACGATGAATCTCGAATCAATTCCGTGATACTTGCTGACAGAGATGAGATACGGAGTGATAGAAATTCGCTTTGTAGGGGATCTCTGAGATGCCTTTTCGAATTCAATTCCTCTTTTTCTTGTCTCTCCTGCTTGCCGGAGTGGCCTGCGATTCGTCTCTTATCTCAGACTCAGCGCGGGAAGAATATGGAGAATCCTTCAGCATCACCAAGGCCATCGATAACCGTGAGAACATATTCATCAGCAACATCAACGGAAATATCAAGGTTGTCGGCGTTGATGGCCTTCGTGAAGCAATCCTCAGCGGCATGAACGTTGTACGGGATCTCACCACAGAACGCGCGCGCGAACACGTTCGGCGACATCCGGATCAACCGTCTATGATGCAATTGAGTTGGTTGGATTTTGAAAACGGAACATCGGCGGACTGAAGCCGGACTGGCAGAATCCCCTCCCCATTGCATTTCGGACAATGTCACGAGCTTTGTCCCGCGAGACACGGTTCCACGTAATACAAGCGGCGATCTATGGGTATGAGGCAGGTTGGGTTGAATGTATAAGCGTTGGGCATAAGACGAGCGTCAGGACTCCAGACCCTCTGCGTGTCTATCCCACTTGCTTTTCACTCTCTTCGACGCAGAGAACCTCCCCTGGGTGGAGTCCTGCCGCCGTTTGAGTTTATCATACAACATGAACGGGGGTCGATTCAATCCGCTGGTGAGCGGATTTTTAGTATCGGGTACGTACCCGACACCAGAACCCGCTGAATATCTGTCGAGAGGAACGGTTTAATGTCGGGCTGGAGGGTTGGAAATTCTACTACCGCTTCCAACAGGAGACAATTTAGCGGGTTTGAGTTTGTCGCAGGCAGTCATCACGAATGCTCGTGCGACGAAGAAGATCAAAAATGATCAGAAAATCGGCGCTTTTTTGAATCCGCGCGGCGGGAGTGCGAATCTTGGGTGGGATATTATTTCAGCTGGACTATTCCGTGTGCGAGAGCGTAGCGCAAGATTTCCCCGGCACTATGAACATCTAGTTTCTTCATGATGCGCTCGCGATGAGTCGTGACGGTTCGCTCACTGATGAATAGCGTATTGGCTATTTCTTTGTTGGTAAAGCCTTCCGCAATGAGGGTGACGACTTCAAGCTCTCGTCGAGAGAGGATCGCGGATGGTCGTCTTCCTTTGGGCAAGCTCCGCGCTTTGTGTTCGCTCAGGACTATTCTTGAGACAGCCGGACTGAAGTACGCGTCTCCTCGATGAACTGCCTCGATTCCTCTGACCAGCTCGGAGGGTGATGTATCTTTCAGAAGGTAGCCATCTCCTCCGGCGTCCAGAATCTTCACGATGTACTCCCTTTCATCATAAACCGTGAGGACCAAAACGCGCGTCTTTTTCTTCTTCTCCTTGATCAGAGACGTGGCTGTCAGCCCGCTCAGTACTGGCATGTTAAGGTCCATCAGGACAACGTCCGGTTTGAGTTCTTCCACTTTCTGAACAGCTTCTTTTCCATCGGATGCTTCCCCAACGATCATGATCTGGGGGTACTCGGCCAAACAGGCACGGAGCCCTTCACGTACGATGATGTGATCGTCTGCAAGGAGAATCCGGATTTTCCTCATCGGGAGCCACCTTGAAATTTGCTTGCGGGACTCAATGGGAGATGAACGTAGATCGTAGTCCCAGAGGTCGGAGCACTCGAAATATCCAATGTCCCCCCAAGTAACGAGATCCGCTCCCTGATGCCAATGAGTCCTCGTCCTGATTCATCGCTGGGAATTTTCGACGCGCTCAGCTCGAATCCGGTTCCGTTATCTTCAAGCACAATGTTCAGCGTGTCGTCTGTTCCCGAAACGGAGACGGAAACCATATCCGCCTTTGAGTGCTTTTCGATATTGTTTAATCCTTCCTGGACAATTCGATATGCTGCGAGGACGGTTTCATCGGAAAGAGGAGGCAGGTTCGCGGCTGTCTTCACTGATACATTGATTGCGGTCCGTTCCCCGAACTGATCGCACAGTCTGGTAACAGCTGCCACGAACCCGAGACTATCAAGCTCGATGGGACGGAGATTTCGTGAGATCCGGCGCACTTCATGAAGCGATTGACCAACAAGGTCTGCTGCCTTCTCCAGGTTTTCCGGAACCGCGGAGTCGCTACGCCGGAGCGCGTCAATCATCGCCCCAATCCGCATTCTCGCGACGGAGAGGGTTTGTCCGACTCCATCGTGGAGATCCCGTGCCACGCGCTTCCGTTCCGACTCTTCGGCCTCAAGCACCCGGCGAGGGAGCAATTGGATAACTTCTTCTGCCTCCCTTCGCGTCGTGATATCCTCCAGACTCCCTTCGTAGTGCAAGAGTGTCCGCGCCTTATCATAGACGGCGCGGACATTTCCGGAGAGCCATATCCGCGTCCCGTCTTTCTTCAACCCTTCAAGCTGAAACCCATGCACCTCTCTTTGGTGGTTCAGGATATTCTTGAGCTCCTCAAAACGTTCCGGATGGAGACACAACTCCTTGCCGAAATCGATGTTCGAATCTTGCATTTCGACCTCCGAGGAATAGCCGAATATCTGAGCCATCGCGGGATTGATGCTGATGATCCGTCCATCCGCGGAAACCTGAAAAATCCCCTCAAGAGCGTTCTGGAAAAGCTCTTTGTACTTCTTTTCGCTCTTCTCCAACTCAGCGTACATCTTCCGCTGCGCGGCAATGAGTCGTCGCTGACTGAGCACGACGGCAAGAACAACACCGCCGCTCAAAACAACCACCATGGCTGTCCCAACGATTATTCCCCACGCTATATTCAACTCTGGCGCTTGCATGTCATACCGTTTCGTTGTTCGAACTTTTGTTCCATCTTGAAGTGAAAAATGCACTTGTGACAGTAACATAGAAGAGAATATTGAGGGAGGAATTAACTGGAGCCCAGATTGCGCGAAGGGTTTCCAACGATACGGTCAGCAACTGATTGAACATGGCATAGAGAATAGAAATACCGCCAAAGTAAATCATCGCGCCCAATGAAACCCAGACCCCGGGGTTGCGGAACCAGGGAGTTTCCGCTTTAGCGACCACCCCGATGAGCGTTATGAGAGAACCGAACACGAGCAGGAGACAACTGACGGGACCCGTCACAGAATTGAACTGCAGAATACTCTCAAAGTGCATCAGCCCTGTGAAAAAGAAGACAATATACAGTCCGAGGGTAATGATGAATGCCTTTTTCATCCGCGCATCGGTTTGCCAGAGCGATAATATCCACATCAAGAGTCCAAATCGGATTGGCGTATACACGTGGCCAAGCCAATGATTGTTGATTCCATTGAACGCGAGAACCATACCGATGAGAGATGCAACAGCTTCTATTGCCGAGTACAGAAGAAGGATCCTCAGTTCCTTGCCAAGGCGATTATAGCAGTACCATCCTACGATGCATGGCACCAGTGATACGGCAATGGCAACAAGACTGATTATTGGAAAATATCCCTTAATCATTCAGTTCGTTTGGTGCTTGACAGTATGGTGGACATGGAAGCTGCATTTCGACAATTGTACCGTCGGTTTGATCTCGCCATTCTGAGTCAACGCCGACGAGAACAATGGTCGGTGAACCATCTTCATTCTCTCCGAAGTAATACCTCAGCGCGACACAGTCGGGCTGATCGAGAATCTTCTGCACATACTCCTTCCAGAATGCTCCCCCCCTTATTGCGCCTTCGGTCGCTTTGTTTTGAAACCGAGAAACATAGGCCTTTGCTTCTTCCAGCGTGCTGATTTGATTTGTTCGTTCCGGCATGGCCATCGTAGTGTCTCCTAAGTGAAATGGGGGGTTCGCCAGGTTCTCTTAGAGATGCGGCCGAAAACCGAGCCAAGTAACCTATTGTCATTCCGGACTCGATCCGCATGCCTACCGGTCAGGCAAGCCTGCCCGGTAAAGCAAGATCTCGAAGGTTCAAAGAACACTTATATCAACAACTGCTCCACTTTACGCAGAGCGAGACGGAATGTCAGAAAACAAAAGGCACATCTTTTGTTAGGGGTGAGTATTTTTTCCTTGACATTCTTTAGACGCCTCACAAGATTTGATTGAGGCAGGCGGGGAATCTGCTCCAGTGGAGGAAGCGGATTGCGGGTCCCTGCCCGCAATGACAGTAGGGTGAGTATGAAAGACTTCGCACAAAGACTGTTTGAGACAGACGCTCTCTTGAGGTTTTCGGCCAGATTTCTAGGCCCGATGCCAGAAGATACCTCAGCGGAAGGAACGGTCGGGAAGAAACAAAAGTTTGGCCGCTGGAAGAGGATGCGGCGGCTTGGATGGAAAGATCGTCGTTGATGCAGAGGGGGATAGAAGTTATCATGCAAACTGACTACTTTGCAAGATTGAATATTGTTTTTAAGTCCTAACGGTATGCCAATCCTTTCCCCACAATATCCCAAATTGTCAGCGAATGGTACACAACTCAGGCGTCAGAATCAAGATCTGCGCTGCGCTTGTCACCGGAGGATCGCGGAGTATTTTGTTCCCTTTTCCGAAATCCACCATTTCTCTTCTGGATCATTGCCTCTCTGTCGATTCGATTCTTGCCCAAACGTCTTCGCTTTTATGCGAGTCCGTCGAGTTCTTCCGAGGACAGCCACTGTTCGAGAAACATCTGTTCATAAGAACGTGTATTCATCAACTCGCGGGGCTGGAGAAACCGGGTTTGTCTTCATCTGACGAATAGGGGTATCGGGGAATGTCGTGCCGACAAAACTTCGCGTGGGGTACAAAAGGGAGCTGGCGGAATCCCACACCCTCCGCACTTCCGATCATGTGATGACTCACACTCTCTTATGCGAAGGGTCTCCCCATACGCGGGATCCTGCCAGCTTCGGGCTCAACATACAACACGAACGCATCGCGAGTCAATACGCTTAGAAGCGTATTTGCATATCGGATTGGTAACCGACAGGGGCGGGCCAAGCCTCCGAATTCCATTAGCGCAACTGCACGATTCCGTTGGCCAGCGCATATCGAACGATTTCACAAGTACTGTGCAAATCAAGCTTTTTCATCATCCGCTCTCTGTGAGTCGTCACCGTCCGGAAGCTCACAAAAAGCTTTTCCGCGATTTCCTTATTTCTATGCCCCTCCGCGATAAGTTTGAGCACTTCCAATTCTCGTTTCGAAAGAAGAGCTGTCGAATTCCTGGGGGTGCCGGAATGACCGATTGACCGGCGCTTGATCATGACACTCGAGATAACCGGACTGAAGTACGCATACCCCTGGTGCACGGTCTCTATGGCTATCAGCAGTTCTTTCGACGATGTGTCTTTGAGAATGTAACCGTCTCCGCCAGCATTCATAACTTGCAGTATGACATCCGGATCATTCCGATGCGTCAAAACAAGGATTTTTGTCTTCTGTGATGTATTTTTGATGAGCGGAATGGCTTCAATTGCATTTATCCCCCCCATGCAGATTTCCATGACAACGACGTCTGGTTTGTGTCGCTTTGCCATTCGAATTGTCTCTTCCCCACAGGTGGCTTCTCCTGCAATCGACATGCCTGGATGTCGAGAGAGAAACGCTCGCACACCCTCGCGCACGATGTCCTGATTATCAGCGATCAGAATTCTGGTAGGCTTCATATCGTTTCCCCCGTCCGGTGAAACCCTTATCAAAAAACGTTTATGCACCTCAATTCGTGTGCAACGAAGCTTGATTCCCCGATACTATCTCGATCGCCAGATCATACCTGATTTGAATCTTGAACCCACTTCGGTGCCGAAGATCTGACTCCCATATCCCTGGGAGGTCACTCTCTTCAATCTTCCACTTCTCTCATGCCGGGAACTTGCTTGATCGCGCGTTCAAGAACGCCACCGAGAGAAGACCTGAAAAGATAATGTTGAGTGATGATTGGACCGGCATCCAGGTGGAATGAATCATCGGGAAGGAATCACCAGACAGCCACTGACTGATGACGAACAGAATGGACATTCCCCCAAAGTAGATCAGCGAACCGGATGCCGCCCAGATAGCCGGATGTTGCCCTGATGAAGAATGGACAGCCTTGTGTGTAACGAAGAGCACGTACGCCGACGCGGGAACAAGAAGCACCGCCGCAACGAACCTTAAAAGAGAATTGAATTGCCCGATCTCCTCCGCAATCATCAATCCCACCAGAGCAAAGAGCGAAAACAGGATTATTGAAACGACAAATAGCGATCTTATTAGCGGCCGCGCTATCCAGAACAAGTATGTCCCTATGAGAAGATCGTACTGCAAAGGAGGCCAGACGAACTCGATCCATTCAATACCCACGTGATGAATCTCGAAGAACGTAACAAGAAAGTTTGCCGCGATCGTCAACAGGACATAGAGTAGGAGGATTTGAAGACCGCTCCCGAGATCATGGCGCCGGGATATGCCGACGAGTCCCGGCAGAAGATATGCCGCGGTGGAGATCGCCCAAAGGATCGAGGAACTGTCGTTCGCCATTTGTGTTGTCTATCCGTCAACAATCATAGTGACCAGAGCACGACTGATTGACCACGTGTTGTCCGGGGTTCGTGGACTGCGCTCGAACGAGAGCCGCACAACGCGTGTTCCAATTCACGTAGGACCGATCTTCTCTCTCGGGGGTCGCCCGTGAGAAGAGCCTGGTAGGCGGCGGTGGATCGTCCTCAAGAAATCCTCCTTATACAAAGAGGAAGATTCGCGTGCTTCCCGGTGTGCTATTCCGCCAACGGGGGGCTCCGGCGGACAGCACGATTATCATTCACACCAGGGGAGGTTCCTCAGGAACTCGGGAGGCGTACTTGAGGAGAAACAACTACATGAAGGAATGTTAAAAGAATACGAGAAAATTGTACCCAACGTGAGAATCAAAAGCAAGTGGAATCGTAGGCTTGTCCAGGATTCACGCGAAAATCCTCAAATTTTACCCATTTTGAGCGTTTCTTGACAATCCTCCCATTTGTCGGTATATTGAGGGCGCATTTTGGGCGGAGGCATCCATTTTTGCACGGTGCCCCCCTTTTTTTTTCATTTAGAGCAGGCTTTCAAGAGGAGGCAGAGATTCGATCATGGGTGAAATTCCGATACGGACCAGTGAACAGAGCATCGAGACCCTTGAGAACATCCCGACAATCCTACCCGTCCTCCCCCTTCGCGATGTTATAGTTTTTCCGTATATGATCTTCCCCGTGCTTGTCGGGAGAGAGAGCTCTCTGCGCGCCGCCAATGAAGCAGTCGAGCGCGGCAAGAACATCTTTCTTGTCGCACAGCAGAATCCCGCTATCGACGACCCAGCGCAGGACGATGTTTTCCGCGACGGAACCGTCGCCAAGATCATCCAGATGCTGAAGCTTCCCAACGGCCTCATGAAGATTCTCGTCGATGGCCTGGTTCAGGCATCTGTGAAAAACTTCATCCCCAATCCGCAATTCATGGAGGCGGAAATCGTCATCAATCAAACAGAGGTGGTCTCCACGCGGGAAATTGATGCGCTTGTGCGACACACTTCCACTCTTTTCGGCGAGTACGTCCGGATCAGTCGAAACGTCCCCCCCGAAGTTCTCATCGCCTTCGAAGCCATCAAGGAACCTCAACGTCGGCTCTTCTACATGGCATCCAACATTGTCCAGTCTGTCGAGGTGAAACAGCGTATTTTGCAAATTCAGAATGTTCGCGACCAGCTCTACGAGATCTCCAAAATCCTCACCACTGAGATTGATATTCTAAAGATCGAGCGCGAAATCGATACGAAGGTCCAGGACACCATTCAGAAATCACAGCGGAAATTCTTCATTCAGGAACAGATCCGTATCCTGCAGGATGAACTTGGCGAAGACGAGGGCTCGCCGGAGCTCATGAAGATCAAGGGGCAAATCACCAACGCGAAGATGCCAAAGGATGTGCACGAACGGGCGATGGAGGAATTCAACAAGCTTAGAAAAACTCCGACGATGTCTCCTGAGTTCACGGTAACGCGGAATTATCTCGACTGGATGACTAGCATTCCGTGGCATAAAAGAACAAAAGACGATCTCTCCGTTGCGCATGTTCAGAAAATATTGGACGAGGATCATTTTGGGCTCGAAAAGCCAAAAGGAAGGATTCTCGAACATATCGCCGTGCTGAATCTCGTCAAGGAAATGCGGGGACAAATCCTCTGCTTCGTCGGTCCTCCGGGAGTGGGAAAAACCTCGCTTGGGAAGTCTATTGCGCGTGCCCTTGGACGAAAATTCGTCCGGATTTCGCTTGGGGGCGTGAGAGACGAGGCCGAGATCCGAGGCCATCGCCGCACATACATCGGTTCGATGCCGGGGAAGATCATTCAATCCATCAAACGGGCGGGGGTCGTCAATCCGGTGATGCTGCTGGATGAGATCGATAAGATGAGTATGGACTTCCGCGGCGATCCATCTGCCGCGATGCTCGAGGTTCTCGACCCGGAACAGAACATCGCATTCAACGATCATTACCTTGATGTGGATTACGATCTCTCGAAGGTCATGTTTATTACGACAGCCAATGTCAGGTTTGCCATTCCGCTTCCGCTTCAGGACCGGATGGAAATTATCGAACTCCCCGGCTATCTTGATCACGACAAGCGGGAAATCGCCAAGAGGCACATCATCCCAAAACAGCTCACAGAGCATGGGCTGTCCGAGAAACAAGTCACTTTCCAGGATGATGCTCTGAGCAAAATTATCGATGAGTACACGCGCGAAGCAGGTGTCAGAAACCTCGAACGCGAAATTGCATCGGTCTGCCGGAAAGTCGCAAAGGAAATCGTTCTTTCGAAACAGGAAAACGGAGGAACAAAGAAGAAGGGCAGGCGCTCCGTCTCCGTGACGAGGAACAAAATTGAGGAATACCTTGGTGTTTCGAAGTTCCGACGCAAAGAGGCTGAACGGGAGCGTCGGGTCGGGTCCGTAACGGGCCTTGCCTGGACCAGCGTCGGCGGTGATATCCTAAACGTTGATGTCACGATTATGCGAGGTGCGGAGAAGTTGACTCTGACCGGGCAGCTTGGCGACGTGATGAAAGAATCGGCACAGGCGGCGCTTAGTTACATTCGATCCAGGGCGCGCGCTCTCAACGTCCCCAACGACTTCTACAAGGGAAACGAGATTCATATTCACCTTCCGGAAGGGGCAATACCCAAAGACGGCCCCTCGGCAGGCATCACAATGGCTATGGCGATCATTTCCGCAGCCAGCGAAAGATCGGCGCGCAATGACGTGGCCATGACGGGTGAAATCACGTTGCGGGGAAATGTTCTTCCCATCGGCGGACTGAACGAAAAGCTGTTAGCCGCACAGCGCGTGGGGATAAAAACCGTGCTTATTCCCAAAGAGAATGTCAAAGACCTTTCGGAAATTCCTGCGAGAGTCAAAGAAGGACTGAAGATCGTTCCGATTGCCACGATCGAAGAAGCTATTCCATATATCTTTGCCGGGGGGAAATCCCTCAAGACAAAATGATTCGGTGATGAATCTTTTGCACTGTTTGATACTCTCTCTTGGATTTCTTACCTTGAACACGGCATGAATTACCAAGTTACCGCGCGAAAATGGCGACCGATGATCTTCGAGGATGTCGTCGGTCAATCCCATGTCACAACAACTCTTCGCAATGCAATTGCTTCACATCGCGTTGCGCATGCGTACATTTTCAGCGGTGCCCGCGGATGCGGAAAAACAACCACTGCGCGCATTCTCGCCAAGGCCCTCAATTGCTCTTCCCTTACAAATCAAAATCCCTGCAACTCCTGCGATCTGTGCGCCTCAATCACAGCCGGACGAAGCCTCGATGTAATCGAAATTGACGGCGCATCCAATCGGGGAATCGAGGAAATCCGAAATCTGCGTGAGTCGGTGCGGTTTACCCCCAGTCAGGCGAAATTCAAAGTCTATATCATCGATGAAGTACACATGCTGACCAAGGAGGCATTCAATGCGCTCCTAAAGACGCTTGAAGAGCCTCCGCCGCATGTCATTTTCATTTTCGCCACCACCGAAGTGTACAAAGTTCCCCCGACGATTCTGTCGCGATGTCAGCGTTTCGACTTCCGACGCATCGCGGTGCACGAGATCAGCGAGCGGCTCAAATTCATCGCCAACGAGGAAAAGGTCTCGATTGAAGAAGAGGGGCTCCTGCTTATTTCGAAGAAGGGAGATGGCTCCCTCAGGGATGCCCAGAGTATATTTGACCAGGTTCGTTCGGCATGCGGGAACACCATCGCTACGTCCGATGTGCTTACTACCCTGAATGTTCTCGATCAGGAGATCTTCTTCCGCGTCACGACGCTAATCTCCGAACGCGACCCGAAAGGGGGTATCCTGCTTGTGGATGAAATTGTGAAGAGTGGTCACGATCTGCGTGAATTTGCTTCGGGATTGATTGAGCATTTCCGCAATCTTCTCGTGGCTCGGTCCACCCAGAACACCATGCTGCTCGAGGTCTCCGACCATTATCGTCAGCGATATGAATCTGAAGCGCTCAAATTTCCGGAGCCCGATATTCTGCGTCTCATTAGACTTTCGACCGATATTGACAGCGCACTCCGTTGGTCGCCTCAGCCCCGCTACCGGCTTGAAGCAGGTCTGGTCCAGATGATTTCCCTGGAAAGCTCCGTCAAACTCGATGAGTTGTTACTGGAAATCGACCATTTGAAAAAGAAGATGGCAGGCACCTCCGGCAGTGATACGGCGAAGAGAGAATCATCGGCGCATCGAACAGATACACGCCTGAATGATGTCCCATCCTCCCGCGTCTCCGAAAACAAAGCTCCCTCTGAGGTTAAGGTAGTTGGTTCCGTCAACGCCGGACCACTTCGCTCGCTCAGCGCGGCGGCAATTACCCCTCGGATTCAGCTGGAGTCGACGCGATCCCTCTCTGCCGAAGCGTACCCTTCGCACCAACCCAACACTGTTTCGGTCACACAACCTCCTGCTCCCCCTTCAATCGGACATCGATCCCCCGTGACATCGCTGAAACCCATTACGCTTGAGCACGCATACGCATCATGGCAGGACTGGGTCAGCGAAGTAAGCCAGTCAAAGGTTTCTGTGGGATCGATTCTTGGTAGCACTCAGATCCTCGATGTCGCAAACGGGGCATTGCGCATCGCATGTCCCGATGACTACCATATATCCTCGCTCAAGCGAAATCGCGAGTTTCTTATCAGCGCCTTTGCGAAAGTGACCGGATGTTCGGTCCGAATTGAACCAGTTCTCTCTCGGGAAAAACGTCAGATTGCTCAACGCGAATCGGGCGCAGCGTCCGCGCAGCTAGAGGAACCGGGAGAAGAACATCCTGTGATTGCCGCGCTCAGGCGTGAACTGGGGGCGGAACCTGTCGAATAGCCATCAACACGTCAGCGTATAACGGAGATTCTCCATGAAGACGATTTTGGTCGTAGACGATGAAGAATCATTGCGCAAAGTGATCGCCAGTAAGCTGACTCAGCGGGGTTACAGAGTCTTGCAGGCGGAAAACGGACTTCAGGGGCTGGAAACGGCGCGCGAACATCTCCCGGATCTCATCATCTCTGACGTGTACATGGAGAACATGAACGGCTTCATCATGGTTGAGATGCTGCGCGAAGATCCCCCCACGGCTACGATCCCGGTGATCATGATGACGGGGGCTGCTCAAGGAGCGGGGGCATGGCAGGCACACGCGGACATCGAGTATCTCGAAAAGGGATTCGCGATGGACGTTCTCCTCAAAACCATTGAGAATCTGCTCAAGCGAATGGATGCTCGCACGTCGTAGCATCGCATTCCCGGACTTTGATAATTCTTCTTCCTCGTCGATCCCTCTCGAGCGAGATACGTCTTGCTCCAAATTCATATCTCCTGACATCATCCATCCGCGGCTCTGCCCATGTTCAATTGGCCAATGTCATTCTCGTCGTGTTACGGACAAACTCGCCCCTTTGGCAGCTATTCTCTGAGATAACACGCTCCAAATATTGACTATTGCTTCACAATTTCCAGGCTTTCGATGATACCTTGATTATTTTTGCAAAATCCTTTAGTTTGGCGACATAGGAGGAGTATATCGGACGCTTGTTAGAGGTTTCAATCTGTTTGTCGTACCCTTGAGTCGTCTTTCCTCTAACAGTGTTCGATAAACCGAATTCATGGTTCTGGAGGAATTCGGTTTTTTTGTCTCCGGAGGTAATCATGAAACTCATACTCGCCGTCATGCTGCTGATGTTGCTGTGTCTCTCTTCGTCCTCCGGCCAAACGATTGCCAAGTACGCCGGAGAGTTTATGGCGATCGGGGTTGGTGGCCGGGCTCTTGGCCTGGGGGGATCGCATGTGGCGCTGGCCTCCGATGCAACCGCCAGTTATTGGAATCCCGCCGCTCTGACTCGAATCCAGTACCCCGAGGTTGTTCTTATGCACGACGAACGCTTCGGCAATCTCATGAACTACGATTTTGTTTCCATTGCTTTTCCCTATGGCTCCCGCGCCAGTGTCGGGGTTGGGTTTTTGAGACTCGGGGTAGATGGAATTCCGGATACACGAAATACTTGGATCGATGCAAACGGCAATGGTATCTTCGATGACAACAACCGCCCCGACTACGACAAGATTTCATTCTTCAATGCGGCTGACTGGGCGGTCTATCTCACGTATGCCCAACAACACGGCCCGACGCTCTCGTACGGGGCGAATGTTAAGCTCATCAGACGCGATATCGCGGATCACTCGGCGCTCGGCATTGGATTTGACGCCGGTCTTCTGTACTCACCATTTGAGAACCTTTCTCTCGGCCTCAACGTTCAAGACGTCACAACTACTCTTATCGCCTGGAGCACAGGCCGAAATGAGTTGGTCTCTCCAACGTTGAAGGTCGGAACAGCGTATGCGCTCGAAGTGTTCGGAGGACGGCTTTCGCCAACGCTTGATGTCGATGTTCGTTTCGAAAATCGACAGTTTGCCTCTCTCGCTCATCTTGGTCCGGTGAGTATTGACCCTCGGGCAGGTCTTGAGTTCGATTTTCGGAATCTTGTTGCTCTTCGCGTCGGGTATAGCGATATCAGGCAAATTACTCTGGGAGCCGGTATCCATCTCCGGAAACTCGATATCGATTACTCTTTCGCCCGTTTCGGGTTGGAGAGTGACAATCTCGGCGACACACACCGGATTTCCCTCCGCCTCGTGATTCAAGAGGAGAAGTTCGCGCGGCAATAGTCAGCATATGATCAACCATCGCTCTGAAATCCCCGTTTGTCACAAACATCCTCCCCACCTCTCCACTCATGTCAGGCTCATCTACGGTGATCTGAACCAAACAGGCAGCATCGCATGAAAGGAACCGATCAGATACGGAATGCAGGAATCGTAGGGTGCGGCGGAGCCGGATTTCCCACGCACATCAAAGCTGCTGCCCGTGCAGATATCACGCTGGCCAATGGGGCCGAGTGTGAGCCTCTGCTTCATAAAGACCAGGAACTGATGAGGCGTGAGCCAGACGCCATCGTCCATGGTCTTCAGCTGCTTCAGGCGTTGACCGGCGCACGGCAGGCCATCGTAGGGGTGAAGCGGAAACATGAGGAAAAGATTGCCGACCTGGTTAGCCGGGTGAATCGTGCATCACTCGAGCTTCACTGGCTTGGCGATTTCTATCCGACGGGAGACGAGTACATCCTCGTCTATGAGGCAACAAAGCGCCTCATCCCGGCTCAAGGAATTCCCCTTGACGTTGGAGTCGTGGTAAACAATGTCGAGACGCTCCGGAATATTCACTACGCAAGCGAAAATATTCCTGTAACAACAAAGTACGTCACTGTAGCCGGCGCAGTGAAAACCCCTTCGACGTTTGTGGTACCGGTGGGAACTAGCTTTGCTAATGTGATAGAAGCCGCGGGAGGAACCACCGTACCATCCTTTGCCGTGTTTGCGAGTGGAATGATGATGGGTAAATTTGTTCAGCAGACCGACTTGCCGATAACGAAGACGTGTGCGGGGCTTGTTGTGCTTCCAGAAGACCATCATTTGGTCCAACGCCGGCTCCGAGACGATCACGCGATGCACCGGATTGGAAGGTCGGCGTGCGACCAGTGCAGCTACTGCACCGAATTCTGTCCACGTTATCTGTTGGGATACAATGTTCAACCACACAAGGTCATGCGCGGACTTGCATTCACTGCCGCAGGCGAAGACCTTTGGAATCAATCGGCACAACTTTGTTGCGCGTGCGGTCTTTGCACTCTCTATGCCTGCCCCGAAGATCTCTATCCAAAGGAGGCCTGCGACAAGGCAAAACGGGAGATGCACGCCAAGAATATTTCCTGGGAGGGATCGCGGGAAGTCAATCTGCATCCGATGTACAGCGGCCGGCACGTGCCTCTACGTCAATTGATTCAAAAACTTGGTGTTGCAGAGTACGACCTTGCCGCCCCGTTCCGTGATATCCAGATCGTTCCGCGCCAGGTTCGTATTCCTCTGGCGCAACATATCGGCTCACCCGCCCTGCCTGTGGTCTCCAGGGGAGATCGCGTGCGATCGGGCGATCTGATCGGCGAAATTCCAAAAGGGAAAACAGCCGCACGGGTTCATGCGAGTATTGAAGGAACAGTGGTCCAGGTCGATAGCGAGATTACCATCGAACAGTGAGCCGAGGAGCAAGCGTATGATCCAGATGAATTCGATCGGATTGGTAGAGCTTTCGAGTATCGCCGCCGGGTATCAGGTTGCCGATGCCATGCTCAAGACTTCCGCCGTGGAGCTCCTTCTTTCCCGGAGCATCTGCTCAGGAAAATATATGGTGCTCGTCGGAGGCGACGTGGCTGCTGTGCGGGCAAGCGTGGATGCGGGAAGAAATGAAGCGCGGGGGATGGTGATTGATACGTTTGTGATTCCGAATGTTCATCCCGACGTGTTTCCGGCCATCAGCGGATCGGCATCGGTGCAGATGCTGGAAGCATTGGGGATCGTGGAATCGTTCAGCGTGGCTTCGCTCATTGAGGCCGCCGATGCGGCGGCAAAGACCGCGCGCGTGAAATTGATAGAGATCCGGCTCGCTATGGCCCTTGGCGGCAAGGCCTTCGTGACGTTGACCGGAGACGTGGCCGCTGTCCGCTCAGCCGTCGATGCAGGAGCCTCGGTCTGTGCCAACCGGGGGCTTCTCGTGAACAAGGTTGTCATTCCCAACCCGCGCAAAGAACTTCTCAGCGAGATCATCTAACAGGCTGTTGAAAAACTAGGCAATATGTCATTCTGAAGAATCTGATTCAAAAAACGAGATTTTTCAGTCGCTTCCTGCCCGCCGTTGAAGAGCTATCGAGGCAGGCGGGCGCTCCTTCAGAATGACAAAAAAAGATTTTTCAACAACCTGCTAAAGAAAAGCGTCCCGGTTGTCTCCTGCCGCACCAGACCTCTTACTTCGTCGTCATTACAAATACGCCGTTCCACTCCAGCGGAGGCGGCGTAATCTGATAAAGATTTGACCGCTCGATATAGATTTGAGCGGCACGGCATTCCGGATCGAGGCTGTACGCCTGTTCCATGTATGCCGCGGCTTCCTGGAAACTTCTCGCGCGATAGAGCTTCAATCCCTCCTGATAGAGTTCAAGCGACTGCTTTTGATTATCCGTCATCTGGAGGTCGCTGAGCCCCATAAGCTCAAACACTTTCACCGGCTCGGTCTTTCCTTTCACCTGGATCAGATCCAGTTCTCGCGCTTTCACTGCGTTTTTGACCTTTTCGTACGTGAACTCGCTGATCATGATATTGGAACCGTACTGCTTGTTCGCTCCCTCAAGTCGCGAAGCAAGATTCACGCTGTCGCCGATGACCGTGTAATCAAATCGTTCCTGTCCCCCCATGTTTCCGACGATCATGACTCCAGTGTTGATACCGCAACGCACTTCGATCGCAGGTTTCCCCTCCTTCTTCCATTTGGTCCGAAGCACGGTAAGGCGTTTTTGCATGTCGAGCGCTGCCCGACAGGTGCGGAGAGCGTGGTCGGGCTGAGGAATCGGCGCTCCCCAGAATGCCATGACAGCATCCCCTTCGTACTTGTCCAGCGTCCCTTCATAGCGGAAAATGATCCTCGTCATTTCCTCGAGGTACTCATTCAGGAGAAGGACGAGATCTTCCGGCTTGAGTTGTTCAGATATCGATGTGAAGCCTGCAATGTCGGAGAAGAACACGGTGAGTTCCCGTCTGTCCCCGCCGAGCGTTGCCTTTTCCGGATTGGCAATCAAATCGTTGACAACCGAGGGATTGATATAGTGGCTGAATACTGATCGGATGAGGGCCTTTTGTTGTCGTTCCGTGAGATATTGGTGGACGATCGTCCCGATATATGCGAGAATAACCGCCATACCCGGATTAACCACGCTCACAAGGGTATTTGCATTCGAAAAACTCAGAATCGCATACTCAAAGACCCCTCCAATGAGCAACACAACAATAATCAATGCACCAAGCTCAAGGAGAATGACGTATCGAAATCGAAACCTCTTGAACCAGTGGATCAGGAAGAACGAGACGATTGCCAAGAGAAAGATCAGAGCGATCTCGAACCTCGGATTGGCGTAGCGAATGAAGTTCTGGTCCATCACGTTCTGGATGGCCGTTGCATGAATTTCAACGCCATGCATGAGCCGTCCTCCGTCGACCGGATTGGGAATCGGCACGGCGTGATAGTCCCGCTCCTCCGCCATCGTGGAACCGATGAGAACAATTTTGTTCTTGAACAGCTTCATCATGTTCTCGTCGAACGTGTTGAGCTGCTCTTCAATATCGAGCTCGTCCTGAGTCCAGAAGGCCTCGTCGTCAATCACGTGCGAAAAGGGAACATACCGGAACGATTCCACGGGACCGTAGTAGTTCAGCATAAAGGAGGTCGGATCATACCGGGGAATAACCCGATCCTGGAAAATGAACGATTCAGGCTGAACCGATACAGTCGTGCCCGGAGGTTCTCCAAATGCCCTATTCAACGAGGCAAACGCGAGTGTTGGTGTGAGAAAATCCTCCACATTGAACATCGGGAGATAACGTCGCACGACTCCATCCCGATCGCTTGGAACGTGAACCACACCTACTTGTTTGTTTACATCGTAGAAGACGTTGTCGTACCTCTGTTCCCGGGAGCGCACCTCGTATCGTGCGGTCGTTCCTTCTGTGGACGCCTTCACCCCGAGAATGACGTTGTTCGTCCGTTCCAGGAGAGCCCGAAGTACGCTGTCCCCTTCAGCTTCAACTCCGAAGGTCAAGTCGATGGCAACAACGCGGGCTTCGGCGCGGTTTAGATTTTCGATAACGTGTGCATAATACGATCGGGGAAAAGGAAATCCACCCGGCAGCGCTTTGATGTCTTCATCGGAGATCTTCACAATGACGACATCACCCGATTCCCGCACGTCTTTTATTGTCCCTCGTTGCTCAAAGCGGTAGTCGACTGTGAGAAACTCGATGTCCTGAATCAGCCCGATCTTGAACACGTGTGTGAGGGACACCACGATGAGTCCGACAAACAGACTGATGCTGAGTTTCAGGAGGAGATCTTTGAGGCGTTGCTTCGGTTTTACCTTAGCCATTCCGCTTCTCCTCAGAAATTGAATCGATAGATCAGTCCAGCGATCATGTCGTTGCCGAAGTCGGTATTATTGATGTAGTTGACGAGAAGTTCGAGGGCATGTCGGTCCGAAATTGCATAATCTGCGCCGAACTGGAGACTGGTGCGCTTAAGGTCGCCAAATGAAGGGGCAACCGTCAACGCCAACGCGAGATTATCGTTTAACAACCGGTATTGTCCTCCAAGAATCAGCGTTGTATAGTCGAACATTGTAGTTGTATCTCGAACATCGGCGATGCCACTCCCGGTGAAGAGCCTGAGATCGCTCTCGTTGGTGTTTACGTTGATACCGACCGTGGTTCGGAGCGGAATTTGGTAAGTAGTCGTCACCGTCGCGGCAATGTAGTTGTTCTTCTGATCGCGTTTGTAGAACGTTTTGTCCTCACGAGTCGAGAAGCTTGCATTCAGCGTGAACGACTGTCGGGCTCCAAGAGTAAAATCGTAGTTTGAACCGAGGAAGATCCGTGCGGTCTTCTCGTCGGCAGATTTCTTCCGTTCTGAGGCGAGGTTTGTCGGAAGCAGGGGTCGTGTGACCAGATCGTCGCTTTCCCGACCATAGATGCCGTACCCGACGGTGAAGGATGGAAATCTCAGTGGCGTGACGGTAACCGCTGTGGTGAGATTTGAAAAGGTTGTTGTCGCGCGCTTCGTGTCCGACGTGTTGTCGTTCTTCTGCTCGTATGAGAGGGACAAATAGACGCGATTGCTGAACATCCGGATTCTGTCGGACACGAGGAATCCTTCGATGTCCGTCTGTAGATATTCGTTCCCGAGTGACCGGTAGGCCGCTCCGCGCCGGAAATACACCGCCTGAATGTAGTTGTTCAGATAGTTCAGCGTAAGCGATCCCTCCAACGAGACGCCGGGCATTCCTGAACCAACCGGATTTGAGGGAAAGAGGTTTTCATTCACGGTGATGATGCTCTCCGCAATTGGGCGAATCTGCTTCAGCGTCTTCCCCAGATCCTTGTTCTGCGCTTCAAGCGAGTCATAGTCCGCATCCGTGAAGCTCCCGCCGGAAATGTCGGTGTTGTTCAACGTGAGGGCTGCCTGTCCCTGCAGCTTGAATCGTTGATTGTCGAAGGCAATCAACAGGTCAGATCCGATCGCGGCGTTTTCTTGTGGAGTTACTCCGTATTTGATAGATCCAATGTCGTCCTTCGCTTTCATGTAAGAGAACCCGAGTTGAAAATTCTCTCCTGATCCGAAGCTTGGACGGACTGCGAGGAAGTCGCGGGCGTAGGTTCCCTGAGAGAAGTACGCATAAGTCCGTCCGCTTACCAGGCGGGTATTCAGCGGTAAGGAAGGAACCTTCGATGAATCGACCGCGACCGAACTATCGACCACTCCCTCAATGGAGCGCGTCCCCTGACCGAGTGTGACATCCAGATTGAAGAATCCGAGAGTGAGGTTGCCTGAGAACCCGCGAACCCGTTTTCCGCTCATCAGAAGGGTTGGAAATTGCGGATAGGCATCGCCAATATGCAATCGGAGAAAGTCCGTTTGACCGGAGAATGAATACCGGTTTTGCGGCTGGCGGCCGGGATCTTCTTGATTGTCGAGATAGACGTTGCCTCCAAAGTTCATGGCGCCGTACGAACTATTGAGCCGGAGATCAACCCGAGTATAGGATGTCGACCCGCTGCTCAAGTCCTCGTTTCGGAACTCCGCCTGTCCAGCGATTCCTGCCCGAAATCGGGCTTTCTCTGCAGCAATGGCGGCAGAGGTCGAGAGATTGAAACTGCTTTCCACGGTGTGATAGACGGCTCCCTTGGTATCGCGAAGCTCCACTTTGATGAAGTGGGTGCCGAGATTGAGCGCTCGTGGAAAATTCTGGGGAGAGTACAGCAGCATGTCGTCCGCCATGATCGCGTTTGACGTGACATCAACTCCGTCAAG
>Ga0208244_100174_pt1 | contig 81199 bp, 58 predicted proteins | sample SubbioCR12Aug_5A_FD_184828 | JGI IMG/M metagenome (GOLD analysis project Ga0208244, IMG submission 184828) | Serpentinite rock and fluid subsurface biosphere microbial communities from McLaughlin Reserve, California, USA - CR12Aug_5A (SPAdes) | ecosystem: Environmental > Terrestrial > Deep... | reverse complement strand
GCTGGAGGTTTGTGAAAGCATAACGATCGTCTGGGTTGAAACCGGAGGATTCAGGCTACAGGGCGTCACAGATGCAACCGCTGCTGCTCGTTGGGCATTTGAAAACAACTATGCAATGCCAGACTATCCGGCCGTTCCAGATATTCGGGTTGACAACACGCTCCATCGCTCGACCCGCGTGAGATGGGACAACAAAGCCAATACGGGAGCGGGCTTTGCAGGCTACAAGATCTACCGGGCTTCGCAGGCGCATCGCATCAATTGGCTGGAAACCGGAATGCGGGGATTGGACAACTACTGGAAGAACACGACGCCGGGTCCCACGCCGACAGCACTTCTGAAACCTGTAAATCCGAATTTCGAGGCCCAGGCCTTCGTTGAAGGGCGCGAAGGGGTTCCCGATTCATGGGGACCGTATCAGCTTCTCGCGGTTATTCCGACTGCCACGCTCAGTCAATATGCAGATAATTCAGTGAGTGGATATAACTACTCCTATGAAGACAAGACGGTCGAGCTTGGATTCAAGTACTGGTACTACGTCGCGGCCTACACGAGTGGAAGTTACAACCTTGGTGCAACGTGGGCCGGTAGCGCTCCTGCCACGATTAGTAGTATCGAGACATCCAATATCAACAGGAACGGCGCGTCCGGCTTGTGGGTAGACACTTATCCCTTTGCAGAGCTGAACACCTTCTTCCCGAGGACGGCAGAAGGTCAGAAGGCCCTGGGTGCCGGATTCATTGTCAAATCAGCCCTGGCGGATCCGGCGAAGCTGGCAAGGGGAGAGGCAAAAATCTCCGTGAAGCCGAATCCGTACAAAAAGAAAGCGTTGTTTGACAGTGCCATTGACGCCTATGACCACAAGGTGACGTTCTATAATCTGCCACCTCGGGCGACAATAACAATTCTGGATGTCTCAGGACAAATTATTCAAGAACTCAGGTTCACTTCGTCAGATCCAAACAATGGCAGTATGTTCTGGAATCTCTTTTCGAAAGATGGAATTGAGATCGCGAGCGGTCTCTATATTTATGTGGTGGAGTATGACGGGGGACAGCATGTCGGCTACCTGTCAATCCTCCGGTAGGAACGTCAGATTCTCAGATTGTGACTATTCCTAATAACATACTAATTATGGGGCAAACGAAATGAAAAAGATGAATTTCATGCGATATGCCTTGATTGCCACCCTGTGCATTGGCCAGCTCGCTTTTGCTCAACAACGAAAGGCTGGTTTGACAGGAGCGGCATTCTTGAAGGTTGGTGTCGGGGCCAAAGCTGTGGCTATGGGCTCAGCGGCAACGGCCTTCGCCGGCGACGTAAACCAAATGTTCTGGAATCCGGCGGGAATCACCCTCACAGACGAAAAACTGCAAGCCACGTTCAGTTACAACAAGTGGATCGCTGACCTCTCCCATAACAGCGCAGGTGTAACGTATCAGCTCGATGGGATCGGAACGATCGGCGTCGGCGTCATCAGTTTCGGCGTGAGTGGCATTCCAGCGGATCGGGATATTCCGCTTGATCCAGTCCTGGTGAAGCATCAAATTGAAACCAATACATCATCAACCTATGACTATCAGGACCTCGCTGTTCAGCTTTCCTTCGCTCGTTATGTCATCGAAAGACTCTCGCTGGGAGCTACCGTCAAGATGGTCTCTCAAACTATCGACGGCATATCGATTTCGGCAATAGCATTTGACTTCGGGTCGGTGTACCACATTGGAGTGCTCGATTGGACTATCGCTGCGCGGTTCAATAATCTGGGCTCCTCGATGAAGTTTTATGATATTGCCTACGGATTGCCGTTGTCCTTCAGCATCGGAACAGCAATGGCTCCGGTGACGATAGGAGACAGCAAAGTGATGTTGGCGCTTGATGCTCTGAAACCGCAGGATGGACCTCAATACATCTATGCCGGCGCCGAGTATTCATACGCCGACATGGTTTCGGTGCGTGGAGGATGGAGGTTGAACTATTCCGGGACTACCGATGATGCCACCTCGACGCGTGCCGCAATCAACAATACGATCGAAGGATTCTCGGCCGGTGCAGGCGTGAATACGATGATCGCCGGATATTCGGTGCGTGTTGACTATTCGTATTCAGAGATGCAGTTGCTCGATGCAGCGCATAGAGTCTCTCTCACATTTGGCATGCGCTAGGCATCTGGACTTTCGAGAATACGAAAAGGTGCAATTGTAGTGAGTAGAAGGTGGGGGTAATCGTGTGAGGGTTCCCAGTGTCCTGAAGGATATCCCGATCGCGATTACCCCATTTTTTCGACATAACCTCGAATGTGAATTTCATCATGACTACGGCGTGTGATAAAAATCGTCATGACATCACGAGAAGCGCTTAAGAACACAAAATGGATCGTTTATCGAGATAGTAGTCCGTTAGTCTGCAAAACGGTTGTTGATCTCCTCCGGCACCATTACGCCCCTCAAGCTATCTCGCGTATACTGAAGTCCGACGAGGAATTCCCAGACAACAACACGCTTCGAATCTCCATTGCCCCTGCCCTCCCCGAAAATGCCGGCAGTCCAAACCTCTCCGACGCTTCCGTTGCCTCGATGTTCTTCAGGCTGAATGAAAACGGCTCTGGTGAGATCACCGTTTCACACCACAACCTGCTTTACGGTTTCTTCTCTCTCATCAGCGAAGAATGGTTGGATACACCAATTGCTCCGTTTATTGATGGGAAAACAATTGTCCCCACATTCAACTGGCTCAGATGCTACAGTGACTTTCTTGTCGGCAGTCTGCGCAGTGCCAGGGGATTTGAGAGAGAAACTTATGTTGAGCAATTGGCAAGGTGCGGGTTCACGCATGTAACGGTCAACGGTCTGGGTATTCAAGGTCCCTTTGAATCGGGTCCACCGGGGGATGTGTATTCGTGGTTCTACGACTATAGCCCGGATCTGGATCAATTCGTTGAAAGCGATCTTTTTCGCGGATGTTATCCACAGGAGTACCTCAAAAACAATCTCGAATACCTGAAGTCCAATGTCGGTCTTGTCTTGAAGTATGGGTTGTCACCCGGACTCCATTGCAACTCTCCGCGATCAATGCCCGAACATTTCTGGGAACGGTTTCCTTTTTTGCGAGGAGCGCGGATCGATCACCCGCGTGAAAGCTTCCTTCCTCGATACACGCTTGCCATGGCGCATCCCGCAGTCCAGCAGCATTACCGTGAACTCATCCAAAACATCTTGCGGGAAATTCCTGAACTGGAGTTCATGCACATCTGGACGAATGATAGCGGAGCAGGCTTTGAATTTGTGAGTTCGCTCTATGCGGGGCGGAATGGGGGTCCCTACTTGCTCCGCGAGTGGAAATCCGATGAGGTCATCGCGAGAAAAGCGGGAGAGAATGTTCTGACCTATTTTCATCTGTTGCGGGATGAAGGGACGAAAGCCAACGAGAAGTTTCGACTCGTCGTTGACCTTGGACCGTTTGTAGCAGAAAAGGAGCGCATCATCGAAGGGATGGGGAATCATATCGATGCCGGCGCCTTTGGGAATTTTGATCTCCCTGCACTCAAAGAAGAACGAAAACTCCTTTCAGATGTTGGTGCTTTGACGCATTACAAGATCGACCTGGCGACCAACAATGTGCTGGGGATACCTTCGCCTGCCCTGACTTCCGAAATCCTGAGACACGCGAATCAAGAACAGTGTCGTTATGTTCTCACACAAATCGTTCCCCGGTCGCTTGCTCCGTATGATATCAACAGCGAAGTTCTCAGGACCTTTCAATATGAACGGGAACAGTCATTGGAGGAGATACTCCAGAGGAAATCGGTGCTCTGGGGAGGAAAGGAACATGGCCGCCATCTCGTGGACATATGGAAGCATTGTGACCAAGCTGTGCGTTCCTATCCCGATGGCATCCCGTACAGTACTTTTGCGTTCCCGTGGTTCAGACTATGGGTGAGACCCCTAGTGCCCAATATTGATGCGATCCCTGAATTGGAGCGAAAATACTATGAGGATTATCTGATCTCAACGTTCAACAATCCGACGAGGGTGGATCTCAACAACGACATGATGTGGAACTTCTTGAGCGTCCGGGAGGCTGCTGAAAAAAGGGATGCAGTCGATGCTGACATCCTTCCGCCACTGAAGAGGGCTCAGGCAGTGTGCGCGAAGGTGTTGGAATCACTCCCGACAGCTGATCCATCAAGAAAAGTGTTCGAGGATGTGCGAGTTCGGATGATGGCGGCCCGATGCTTCTTCACGACGATGCGGAATACGGTCGCCTGGATCGAGTCCGTTCATGGATATCTCGAAGCGGAATCACCCGATCATAAGGAATCTTTCCTGAGGAAAGTGCGGGAAATGGTTCAGTGTGAATTTGAAAACGCGAATGCCTTGCTGCAATTATGGGAGTCCACCCCCATTCAGTTCATTCCGGTTTCGTCTCTGCAGGAGTCTCTGCATATCTATGGCGACAACTTTGGTGAGCTTCTGAAGAACAAGATTCGGCTGATGAGACGTCATCGCGACGACGAACCATTCATCGATCCGGATTACATGTGGCGGATGCCGTCCAATCTCTCAACCCTTCGCAAGGTATGAAATGAAATACGGCTTTGGGGCGACGGCGCACCGTTTGCTTTTACTCCTTGTTACGGTGGGAATCAGCGCGCAGGCGCAAACTCGGGTGATCGACTATCGATATGCTCCTCCGTTCTATCACACTCCGGTCGGGTTTGTGGATGACTGGCAAAAGACGATGGTCAATGAACAGGGAGCATTGCTCTATGATTTCGGGCCCGGCCCATATGTCAGGCCTAACACGATTGTGCACGTCGGAGTGAAGAACGTCGAGCTTCGGGTTGTCGGTCAAAAACTGAAACATTCCCGTATTCCGATTGTGACCACACAACGGTCGGGGGAGGGTGTGAATCTTACGACAGATGTCTTTGCCATCGTTCCGCGTGAATCTCATACAGCAAAAAAACAACGCCCTTCTCCCACGGTCCGAAGATTGCTGGGATTGAACGGATCACTTTCCTGGGCAAATCCGGAAGGAAAAGTTGATCCCGCATTCAAGAATGTCGCATGGGGAACGAATCGCCCCATCATTTACAGAATCGCGGTGAAGAAGGGAAGTAGGAAAACCGTTGCTCTTGGTGTCTGTGAGAGCTATCGGACTACTGCCGCGCTTCGGGCCATGGAATTCCATGTGGAGGGGGCCTCCATCAGAACCGTAGATCCGCTCCTTTTCGGTGTACGCAATCAGCCTCTGGTTTTTCTTTTCGACGCTGAAGACGCGGATCGCGACGGCGAGTTGCGCATTGAAGCGCGCCCGACGACGCAAGCCAAAGATCCGAATGTCATCCTGAACGGCATTTGGGTGTTTCCCGCTACCGCATCGGTGACGTCGGACGAGGTCATCAGTGGCTCTGCAAGCAGGAGGGCAGAGGTGTATGTCGATTGTGGAGTGGAACCGGAAGTGCAACAGCGTCCGACGCGCCTCGACGCTGTTCTCGCGAAGTTTGATGGCGCAGATGCTACTCCCATCATCACCGTTCAGACTCACCGATCGCTCACAGTTAATCAGAAGTCAGGTGTCCTCGAGTTCGAGGGGAAACCGTTTGTGGCCTCACGCCCCAAGCCAATGGCAGCCCGGCAGACAGAGAAAGGGTGGGAGCTCGAGCTTCCTCATGGGACAAGCACCGCAGAGGTCATCGTTATTCATGGTTATCAATTACCGAAAAATATCGGGCAGGTTCCTGATATTTCAAAGGAGAGGGAACGAAGCGTCGAATGGTGGAAGAATGAATCGAGGATTCCGTACGAACGCGTGACTCTACCAGATTCGGAATTGCAGCACCTTTATGAAGCGGGACTGAGAAACCTCTACCAGCACCGCGATGTCGTTGATGGCAACGCACAATTCCAACCGGGCTCAACTGTGTATCGCGGACTTTGGATCCATGATGGGGCTCACTTCATAGAGACCGTCGCGATGCTGGGCGACACAATGAGCGCCCGACTCGCTTCGGAGAATCTCTTTTTGTATCAGGATCAGAGCGGCAAAGTGCAGGTCATGTATCCGGTGGGGATGCAACGCGAAACCCCGGTCTTTATCTGGACATTAGGGAGATATGCCCGAATTGCGAACAATCCGCAGTGGGCGCAGGCACATTGGGACAAACTTGTGAACGCGATGACGTACCTAGTCACCTTGCGTCAGGGAACCATGAAGGAGAGAAACTCCCCGTACTATGGGTTGTTGCCCCCTGGGTTTGTTGACGGAGGCATAAGTGATCTAACCGCCGACTACAGCGCAGTGTATTGGTCGCTCTTCGGTATCCGTGAAGCGGTCGAGGTGGCCCGATGGCTCGGAAAATCGAAAGAGGAACAGCAATGGGAATTGTTCTATCATGATTTTCTGCAGTCGTTCAAGGAGGCGGCCCGTAGAGATAAGCGTCACGATCGATTCGGAAATCTCTACATTCCGGTTCGTGTCGGCGATACCACCACCACTGATGTTCCGCAGAGGGCGCAGTGGGCAATGTGTGAAGCGCTGTTTATGTCGGACGTATTCGAGAAGGGGGATTCACTGGCGACGGGGACGCTGGCAGTCATCGATTCCTCTTGTCTTCAAGGTCTCCCCACAAGCTTCGGCTGGCTTACGGGGGGCATCGGAGTCTGGTTTGCCCCGCTGTACGCGATTGCACATGTCGCTCAGGGGAATCCAGAGCGGGGCATAGATATCCTCTATGCATTTGCAAATCATGCCACACCGCATGGCGCGTGGGCCGAAGAGCAGATGCCGAAGGGGATGCCCCCGCGAACCGTCGGTGATTTCCCGACAACCTGTGCAACCGGAGCGATGCTCCGTTCGATTCTCTATCTCCTCGTCAATGAAAAAGGAAATGCCATTGAACTGTTTGGCGGCGTTCCTGCTGACTGGATCACTGCGGGAGCAACTATCAGAGCAAAAGATCTTCTGACGACGATGGGTCCTATCTCAGTCGATGCCACCGTTTCCAAGGATGGGGATCGGGCAACAATGTGGGTGCAATCCGGAACGGAAGGAGAGAACGACGATCTTATGGCCCAATACACCGATGGAGGGAATAAACTGTTGCTTCGACTTGACGCGTTCAAGAAGAACGGTTTCATAATATCTGACGGAAGAGAATTGCCGGACCAACTCCCACTCGCCTGGGGGCAGAACGTCACGCTCGAAATGAAGAAGCGATGAACGAGAGAGACATGGAAAAGTGAACTGAATTCATAGGCATGAATTGTCATCATTACAATGAGTGCGAGGACAGAACGTTGATGAAAGAGACATTTATTCAATGCGGTGATCCCAATCTTGATGTCCTGTTGCCCCGAATCAAGGACTTTCTTATCAACGATATTACCGAATACAATATGTTCGGTACGAAGGTACGAGGATATCGGACTCCGGATGCACCAAGCCTCTGGATACGTGATTATTCCGACATGATGAGGGCGTTCAAGTACTGGGAACATGATATGAAGAGCATCGTCGATCATTTTGCCGAGACCCAGACGGCGAAGGGATGGTTGTTCGATTATTTTACCATGACACCGGAAAAAGTCCCGTGCGAAAAAGAAAACTGGGCGAAGTACGTGCGTGTTCCCGTCGAAGCAGATGTAGAGTACAGGTTTATCAAAGCAATCTATCTCGCCTGGCAGGCAACGGGGGATGATAAGTGGCTGAAGAGCTTGCTTCCGAACATGGAAAAAGCGCTCAATTATGTCCTCACTGACGAATGGCGATGGGATAAGAAGACGAAACTTGTCAAGAGGGGACTCACCGTTGATACGTGGGATTTTGACTACACGGCCGGGAAACACCCGTGGCTGAATTTCCAGATCAATGAGCATACCTTCTGGGGGATCATGCACGGAGATAATTCCGGGTACTATGAGTCCTTTCAACAAATGGCTCTCCTCTATGCTCATCTCGGCAACAGGAAACGGGCTCTCCACTGGAAGAAATTTGCCGAAAGCTTCCGGCGCCGGGCAAACAGAGTTTGTTTCAATGGCCGTTTCTATACACATCATGTCCATCTGGTTCCCGTTTACATTGATGGAGTCGACGAATCGGAACAACTCAGCCTGAGTAATCCAATGGACATCAACAGGGGGATGGCAACGCATGAGATTGCTGTGGCGATCCTCAGGGAATATCAAAAGAGAGCCAAGACAACAAACGCCTTCGCAGAATGGTTCAGTATCGACCCGCCGTTTCCCGATGGAATCTTCGGCGATGACAAAATTGTGGGAGGGGCGTATTGTAACGGAGGCATAATGCCGCTCGTCGGGGGTGAGATCGCGAGGGCCGCGTTTGAGCACGGGTTTGAAGAATATGGCGTCCAACAGCTGGTGAAGTATGCAGCGCTTACGAAGAACGATGAATCGTATCTGTGGTACTTTCCGAACGGTCAGCATGCGACGATCGAGACAAGCACAAGCCCGGATGCCTCTCCGACCGATGCATGGGGCTCTTCCGCAATGCTGTACGCATTGATGGAGGGATTGGCCGGAGTTGTCGATGAACACAAACTCTTCCAGAGAGTTCGCTTATCGCCCCGCTGGATTGCCGCAGGGCGCGACGAAGCCACTGTGCATTGTGCGTATGGCGCGTCCAGGGCATTCTTTGAGTACTCGTACGCCCATAACCCCGATGCAAGAACGATTCAGCTCGAACTTCAAGGCAATGCCGCCGTTGATTTGCATCTCCTGCTCCCGAGGGGGACAAAGGCGACCAAGGTGAGGGTGAATGGAAAAGCAGTCAAGCATAAGAATGTGCGTATTGAGAAAAGCGCATATGTTGATACAAGGTTTGCCATCAAGAAGAAAAGCGATTTGCTTGTCGAATACGCCTGATTCCCAAAATATTCTTTGTTTCCTGTGGACAATATCGTGACGACATTTTTATCGTCAACAACGACGGAACCGGGCTGCGAAATATTACAAATGACTCAGCAATTGAAGAATGTTCAACGTGGTCTCCGGATGGCAGATTTCTCGCTTGTCATAGTTTTCGAGATGGAGATCGGGACATTTTTTTCTATGAATGACGCTACCGGCGATGTAGTGAAGGTGACCCAAAGCGACGGGGTTTACTGAATAGGTTGCTGGTCAGCGCTCTCACCAGATTGAATCAAAACGAGTTTTCTCCCTCGTGGGGAAACTAACGACCGCATCACAAATTGATGAAGAGCGCCCGCGTCCTCGTGGCCTACAAATAGCCACGCGCAGTTGTCTTCTTTTCAACGCGCGAGGGATCCGCTGGCGGCAAGGACACAAAATCGCTGAACACAAAGGAACTCCGCTATGAGGCGAAACGAATTCTTTAGGACTGTCGCGGGATTAGTGGCCACAACAAGCATGTTGCCGGCCATTAGTCTTGCCGAAAGAAGTCGAAAGGGAGCGAACGAACCGGCATGGCCCCGGCCCGATGCCGATGACGAGCAATTCTGGTCATTCGTTCGTTCGCAATTTCCTCTCACAAATGATCGAGCGTATCTTAACACCGGCGGATTGGGGGCGTCTCCCTACGCGGTCATTGATGCCGTCAAGGCAAAAATTGACGAGCTGGAAACGATTTGTGAAACCGGACACACTGATCAAGTCTGGATGGATGTCAAGTTAAGAGTCGCCCGCTTTTTTGGCTGCGATGTTGAAGAGATTGCCTTCATGCGCAATACGACCGAGGGAATCAATGTTGTCTGTAATGGTCTCCCGCTGAAGCGTGGGGACGAGATCATCACCAGCACACATGAACATGTCGCAAACGGCATGACGTGGCTCTGGCTCAAGAAACGTGTTGGCGTGGAAATCAATTTCTTCGAGCCTGACATAACTTCTGCTCAGGGAAACGTTGACCGGATCGCGAAACTGATTACGAAGAAGACCAGACTTATTAGTATTCCGCACGCGACGACGACAACGGGACAGATTTTTCCTATCAAAGAAATTTCGAAGCTCGCGAAGAGCAAGAGTATTTGGTTCTTCGTTGATGGTGCCCAGACTGCAGGAATGTTTCCATTCGACTTGCATGACCTTGGGTGCGATGCGTGGGCCTCGTGCGGTCACAAGTGGCTTCTTGGTCCGAAGGAGACAGGGATTCTGTATGTCAGGAAGGATATGCTCGATGTCATCGAGGCAAAACACATCGGCGCCTATTCTGATAGTGGTGTCTATGACTTTGAGCGAAGCGAACTCAAGCTTCATCCCTCGGCTCAGCGATATGAGTATGGAACAGTGAATGTTCCGATGAGAATCGGATTGGGAGCCGCGATCGAATTCATCCAGAAAATCGGCATTGATACGGTGTGGAAACGGGATAGGGCGCTTTCCACATACCTCTTTGATGGTCTGAAGAAGATTCCGGGAGTGCGAGTGCTTTCCCCCGAGAATGCCGCCGAACGAAGCGCGATGGTGACGTTTATGCATGAACAAGTTCCCTATCTCGAATTGCAGCGACACCTAAATAAGTACAAACTCCGCACAAGAGGTGTCTCAGAAGGGGGACTTGCCGCACTTCGAATCTCATCACACATCTACAATAATTTTGAGGAGCTCGATCGCGTGCTTGAGGGGGTAAGGAGGGTGAGTAAACAATGAAATAGAGTACGTTAGGATTAAAAAGGATGGGAGCAACGATAAAGAAATCTGATGATTCAATTCGGTTAAGACTCTTTCAGTGAGGTTCTCGAAGCCGAGTACCGGTTGTAATGGAAAAGATTTGATGGCTTATGGAACTTCGACATTTGGCCGCAGCGTGTGCCGGGTGAGGCGAAGAAAGATTCGATTCGACGGTTTACAGAGCACCTTGTTGAATGCGCTAACGCGACTCGTTATCGCCGTGAAATTGTGAAGAAGCTTCCACCACCCGAAGGAATGCAACAGTATTTCCGTGATCCTGATGAAACGGATATCAGCAAACTCATGAGAAGTGTGATCAACCAAATTGAAAGAAGATCAGATATCTAGACGAATATTTATCAAGATAGCGGCAGCGATTCCTCCGTTGTTATCTCTACGGGGGTTGTCGCAGGCACGTTGTGAATCTTTGACATCTCCATTATCTCATAGAGGTTTTGAATTCATTGAAGAAAAGAAACACGGATTCTTTACGCTTCGTTATGACGAGCGGTCTGTCATCTATAATGGATTCGCTGGTTATAAAACAGAGGACGAGGAGGTCTTTACCTACGATAGGAGATTTGTTCTTTCAATTTCTCGCTCAGAAGAATCGACCACCTTCTGTTATGTTGATCAACACCGCGGATGTGACATATTGGTCGAAACAAAGAGGATATTAGGAACCGAAGGGATCTGCTTGAGTGTGACGCTAAGAAATACGAGCTCAAAGCCCATGCGAGTAAAAACAATCTACCCCATTACATCAATGAGTTCATATGATGGGGGGCTATGTTTCTGGGAAAACAAAAGCTCGGTCAAAATTCTTACCGATGAATGGGAACGTTGCTATGGCGATGCAGGTGTAAAAGAATTCAAGCCAAACATTACGATTCAAAGCGCATGGGATATTCATCTCTTTGACATGCAGGAGGGATTCAATCTGTCCGCCAGCTTTTTTGAGATTCCCAATGCAAAGATCGCATTCACCTTGAATCAATCCGAGAAGAGCAACAAGTGCGACTTCATCATCGATGGTGATGTACGTGCGGGAATGCGTGGTGTAATCCTCTCTGCGGGTGATTCCTTCAGGCTACATGACTTGGTATTCCTAATGTCGCAAGGGAGTTGTTTAGATGCACTTGAAAGATATGCACTCCTCGTGGCCCAGCGAAACAATATAAGCCCGGTGAAGATTCTTCCGTCTGGATGGTTGGACTGGTACCTTTCTTATGGGAAAACCTCTGAAGAGGAGCTTCTAAAGCAGCTCGATTTTATTTCGAACGAATTGAAAGATTTTGGCGTAGAGTACTTTCAAGTCGATTCAGGATGGCAGGCAGGAATCGATTTGCTTCAACCACCGCACAATATTGTTGCCGGCGGTCCATGGGAACCCAATTCCCGATTTCCTCATGGGATGAAATGGCTTGCTGATCGAATTCGTGAACGTGGTTTGAAACCCGGGATCTGGGTGCGTCCACTTCAGGTCATTGAAGGAGGATCTCAAAGGAAAGAAAATCCTGAGTGGTTTAATAAGAATGGCCAAATAGATTCCTCACACACCGGAGTTCAAGACTATCTGCGCGGAATGTTCCGGATGTTCACCGAAGACTGGGGATATGAGTACATCAAGTATGATTTCGCATCGTTTGACACATTCGATGCGTGGGGTCCGCAATTATTCGGTGACGCAGCGGCACACGTAGAACCGTCGAATCAATCAATGACCACAATAAGCGCATATCAACATGTTGTTGAATTGATGCGTGAAGCCGCTGGGGAAAACGTTCATCTCTTAGCTTGTAACAGTCTAATGCCGTCTACGCTCGGGTGCACGGATGCTTTTCGTGTGGGCGACGATGTGGGAGAATGGAGAAGGACCTTTCATTACGGAGTGAAATCCATACCTGCACGCTACTACACTAATGGTATCTACTGGCGAAATGATCCGGATTGCCTCTTAGTCCGGGAACAATTCACGGTTGGTCAGGCCAGAATGTGGGCAAGTTTGATTGCCATCTCCGGCGGTCTCGTATTCATCAGTGAAGACCTGACTTCCCTTCCTGCTCAGCGTCTCGCGATCATCAAAAACATTCTTCCTGTTTATCATAATACAACGAAGTCATATCAATACGGACGTCCGATAGATATTTTGGAAAATGAACTGCCACAAGTCTGGCACTTGCCCGTGGCAAAGTCTTTCGGAGCGTGGGATATCGCGGCGGTTTTCAATTGGGGTGAATCTGATTGCCAGAAAAACATTCGTTTTGATATGTTTGGTCTGAATCCAGAGGAAACGTATTTGGTTTATGATTTTTGGGAGAATCGATTACTGGGAATGTTTTCGAAGTCATTCACAATTATGGTTCCGAGTCAATCGTGTCGCGTACTCTCAATCAGACGATTGTTAACTCATCCGGGTCTATTGTCAACGAACCGCCATATTACACAAGGGGGTGTGGAGATTGAAGACATCCATTGGAACGACAACTCTCATGTTCTTCATGGAATCTCCCATGTAATCAAAAACAACCCTTATTCGATTGTCATCAATATTCCACCAACCTATCGATTCGTTAGTATAGTCGGAGGAGAGGTTGAAGCGGAGAATGCTACGCTCCTTCGTTTTCAAGTAGAATCAACCCGGACGTCAAACGTAGTGTGGGAAATAAAGTTTAAGAAACTTTGAATATTCCGGGAGTGCGTGTGCTTTCCCCCGAAGGGGAGTGTCTGAAGGAGGGCTGGCTGCGCTTCGCGTATCGCCCCATATCTACAACACGCTTGAGGAACTCGATCGAGTTCCGGAAGGAGTGAGAACAGCAACACGGCAGCGACGGTAGGCAACGATCATATGAGAGTGATTCAAGGATTCCGTCGGAAAATCCGATGGAGGCGTGACGAGAATGCATGCCGCAGAAAATCCTCCAATAGGAACTCATCAAGCGACTCTGACTTATGAAATCAGCGAACGTTTTTGATTTTGCCATCGTGGGAGTCTACTTTCTTTTCATGCTTGGCATCGGATTCTATTTCTTGCGCGTGAGTAAGGGAGGAAGAGACTTCTTTGCGGGCGGAAATATGCTCCCGTGGTGGGTCGCGGGGATGTCTCTGTACATGACGAATTTCAGCGCGTGGATCTTCACCGGGGGAGCGGGAATGGCTTATCAGGCCGGATGGTTCTCCCTCATCTATTTCGGGATAGGAGGATTCGCGTACTGGATTGGCACTGCAATGACGGCCGCGCGCTGGCGGAGGACACGGAGTATCTCGCCGGTCGAGTACACCCAAACGCGATTCAATGTCACAACTCAACAACTTTTGGGTTGGGTGATGGCGCTGAATTTCACGCTTGCAGGGGGGGTTCAACTCGCATCGACCTCAAAGCTGTTCTCTCCCTTCTTCGGCCTCGACATTACGGTTGTTGTCATGGTCATCGGTGTAGTGATTCTTCTCTACTCATTCATGGGAGGGTTATGGGCTGTCACGGTGACCGATACGCTGCAGGGAGTCATTCTGCTGAGTATAGCATTCATTATTGTTCCTGCAAGTCTCTATCTTGTCGGTGGATTTGACAATCTTGTGGAAGCACTTCCGCCGATCTCTTTTCATCATGTTATCAACAACGTTGTCTATGATGAGCATTGGCTTGTCTCCATTCTGTTAATCTCGTCCATCGGATTTGCGGCAGGAGGAGCGCAGAGGTTCTTCAGTGTGAAAGACGAAAAAGATGCCCGGCGCGTGGGGTGGTTCGCAGGAGCGCTCGCCCTCACCGGGCCGTTGGTCTTCGGAATTCCGCCTCTTGTTGCCAAAGTTCTCTGGCCGGAATTATCGCAGGTGGAATTCTTTAAACCGTATGCGGATTCGAATCCGCAAGACCTTGTCTATATTGGTCTGACGCTTTATCTCCTTCCTAACGGTCTTATCGGCGTATTTCTCGCGGCGATGCTCGCGGCCACGATGTCTGCCCTCAGCTCCGTCTACAATATGGTCTCGTCCATCATCTCCCGTGACGTCTATCAGGGATTACTGCGTCCGTCAACGACTGATGAAGAACTTCTGCTCGTCGGCCGCATCTCGACGATGGTCATCGGCCTGATCGTCACCGGGCTTGCGACGTTTTTTGTCACGAGCGAGTTTGGGATATTCAACTTGATGGTTGCCTTCTTCACGTTGTTCAATATCCCCGTCGTCGTTCCGATCGCCTTTGGCCTCATCCTGCGACGGGTCCCCCGATGGGCGGCAGGAGCTGCTATGGCCTGGGGGCTCGTCGTAGGAATCATGACCCGTTATGTTCTTGGCTGGACAATCGGGACACAGGTGTACGCTGCGTTTATTTTGACATTAGGTATCTTTGTCTCGTCGTACTGGATCGGAAGACTTTACCTGCGGAGCAAGATGCAGCTTGCACTGCTGAGCGCACTCCTTACCATTGGTTTGGGCTGGCTCTTCAGTGCCACGGCCAATCCATCACTGGGGGAAATGGGTATCTGGTACGGGCTGATAAGCGCGGCAGTATTTGGAGGAAGTCTCTTCTGGTTTGGAAAATTGTTCGCGTCGGAGACAGAGGAGCAGCGAAAAGTCGTGGAGGAATTCTTCCGCAAACTCGACACGCCGATTGATGTGGCGAAGGAGGTGTTTGGAAAGGGGAAAAAGCAGGTCTCGACATTTCCGATTGTGGGGGGAACCACGATGATGATGGGAGCGCTACTGAGTCTCATATTTCTCACAGAATTGCCCGGAGAGGAAAAACTTGTACTGGGTTCGATCATTGTCCTTCTGATCGTTGTCGGTGGAGTGATGTGGTACTTTGGAAAAAAATCGGAAATTCGCCACGCAAAGCAATACCGTGGAAGTGATAATCAAGAAACGGTTACAGGGGCAAAATAGACAGAGAAGAAAGCAAATCAGGAGATTGAATGAAATCGGTCAATATCTATGACTATGTGGTAATTGCCGCGTACTTCGTTTTCATGATGGGAATCGGCATCTACTTCATGAAAATCAACAAAGGAGGGAAGGAATATTTTGCGGGGGGAAATATGATTCCATGGTGGGTTGCCGGGATGTCCCTCTATATGACCAATTTCAGTGCATGGACATTCACCGGTGCGGCAGGCTTCGCGTACTTCACAGGTTGGTTTGCGATTCTCTATTTTGGGATATGGTCGTTTGCGTATTACGTTGGTTCTCAACTCACTGCGGCTCAGTGGCGACGCACAAGATCCATCTCTCCCGTCGAATACACCTTTACGCGCTTCAATTTCACAACTCAACAATTCCTGAGTATTGTCATTTCTCTGAACTTCACTCTTTCCGCGGGGGTCCAGCTCGCAGCCACGAGCAAACTGCTTGCGCCGGTTATGGGTTTCGACATCACTGCCGTGGCTCTGGTCATCGGAATTGTCATCCTCCTCTACACGTTCATGGGGGGACTCTGGGCGGTATCCGTGACCGATGTCGTTCAAGGGGTTATTCTCTTATGTATCACCTTCATCGTCATGCCGCTTGCACTCGACTTGGTTGGCGGTCCGATGGTGTTGTTTGATTCGCTTCCTGCCCTCAGTTTTGAACATACGGTAAATGGCGTTCCCTATACCGGACACTGGTTGGTTTCGATATTCCTCATCATGTCTCTCGGCACGGCAGCCGGTGCGGCCCAGCGCTTCTATTCTGTCAAGAACGAAAAAGATGCCAAGCGGGTTGGAAAAATCGCGGCTGGACTCTTTCTTACCGTTCCCCTTGTCTTCGGCATTCCGCCGCTTGTCGCAAAAGTATTGTGGCCGGACCTGTCGCAGGTCGATTTCTTCAAGCCCTACATCGGGAGCAACCCTCAGGATCTGGTCTTTATTGCCTTATGCATGAAGCTCCTTCCCAACGGACTGATCGGAGTATTCCTTGCAGCGATGCTCGCAGCGACCATGAGCACGCTGAGCTCGGTGTACAATATGGTCTCCTCGATACTTTCCCGGGACGTCTATCAGGGTTGGATTCGACCTGACATGAGCGACAAGGGACTCCTGAACACGGGCAGAGTGTTTTCGGTCGCCATCGGATTAATCGTAACGACACTCGCCGTCTTCTTCGTTCACAGCCAGCTCGGCATTTTCAATCTCATGCAAACTTTCTTCACCTTGTTGAATATTCCGGTCGTTGTGCCTATCGCGTTCGGACTGATCTTCCGCCGGGTTCCGAAGTGGGCTGCTGTCGGCGCCATCGCGTGGGGCCTCATCGGCGGATTGACAACCCGCTTTGTCCTCGGGTGGAGTATGGGACCGCAGGTTTATCTTGCGTTTGTCCTTTCCTTTGGAATTTTCGCCACTTCATACTGGACGGGAAAGCTCTATCAGCGTAACAAGTACGTGCTGGCGCTCATTAGTCTGCTCGTTGCGCTCTTGACAAATCTTCTCTTCCAGAGCACAATGATCGAGAGTCCGCTCGGACTATCGGCCGAAACACAGGGGCTGATGACCATAATCAGTTCCCTCATTCTCGGGACAAGCCTTTATGGATTTTCGAAACTGTTCGCTTCTCAAACTGAAGCGCAACGCGCCATCGTCGATGAGTTCTTCAAGAAACTTGATACACCGGTGGATGTTGCAAAGGAGGTATTTGGCGCCGGGAAGAAACAAGTTTCGACGTTTCCCCTTGTTGGTGGTACGACCGTCGTCATGGGTCTCTTGATGAGCTTGATTCTCTTCACCGATATTCATGGAACCGAAGTGCCAATCCTCATCGTGATGGTCATTGTGATGATTACCGTAGGAGTCCTTCTATGGTACTTCGGCAAGAAGTCAGAAATCAGAAGTGCATCGCAATATGAAAACCTGACAGAAGGATCGTAGGTGTGCCGAGACGATAATAAATCGGGAGTATGCAGATGTTGAACATTTTTGGAATACGAGCGCTTGTTACCGGGGGCTCGCGAGGCATTGGATTGAGCATCGCGGAGGTGTTTGCACGAGCGGGGAGCGATGTTGTCCTGAATTCTTACGATGATACGGCGAAAGCGCAAAAGGAATGTGTGCGCCTGAGATCCGAAACCGGACGGCGTGTGGAACACATCGATGCCGATGTTGGTGATCCAAAAGCTGCGCGGGCGATGGTTCGGCTAGCGGCGGAAATCCTCGGCGGCCTCGATATCGTCGTGAGCAACGCAGGAATCTGCAAGTTCTCCCCATTTCTTGAAATCGATGATGACAACTGGCAGCGCCATATCGATGTGAATCTGAGCGGGGGGTTCTGGGTCACGCAAACAGCGTCACAAATCATGGTGAAGCAAGGCATTGGAGGGCGCATCATTTTTACTGCCAGCATCGGATCTTTTCGCTCGAATGCCACACAGACGCACTACTGTGCAACGAAAGGGGGAATCCACCTCCTTGCGCAAGGTATGGCCCTTGAGCTGGGGAAGCATCGTATTACGGTAAACTGCATCGCCCCGGGATGGATTCACACAGACATTAACGATGCTCAATCCCGGGATGAAGCAATTGTAGAACCTTTCCTGCAGGCCAAAGTCCCTCTGGGTCGGTTGGGCAAACCGACCGATTTGCAGGGGGCTGCATTGTTTCTTGCGAGCAAAGAAGCCGAATATGTCAGCGGGGCGACTCTTTCCGTTGACGGAGGTTGGAACGCACAACTATGAAACCGTACCGCATCACCGCGTTGAATATGGGAAGAACATCTGTCCCATCTGCTGAGATTTATTGGATGACCAAGCTGTTTGGGTGGGAACCGTTAGCCTTTTGGGCTTTCTTGATTGAGAATGACGAGCGCCGCATTCTTCTGAATACGGGATTTCCCCAAGACTATTCTGCACTTCACAAGCACTGGACTGCCTGGGCGAAATCTGCGACGGGAGAGGAAGGGCACGTTCCGGTTGTGAGCAAAGAAGATTGGATCGTCGAGGCTCTCACGCGTATCCAGCGGACTCCCGATGAGATAGATCATGTTATCGTCACGCCGCTCACGTCGTATGCAACGGGAGGCCTGGATCAGTTCAAAAAAGCAAAAATATGGTTTTCGAAAAAAGGATGGATGGATTTTCAATCACCCGATCCCGAAATTCCACAACTCCCGCGTGATATTGTTTTTCCGCCCCATGTCTTGCGATGGCTCGAAGGAGAGGCTGCCGCACGGATCAACCTCCTTCCAGATGAGGAACAGGAATTCGTGCCGGGAATCCGATCGTGGTTCTGCGGAGGTCACCATCGATCGAGCATGGCATTTCTGATTCACACGAATCATGGTCGAGTCGGTGTAACCGACGCGATATTCACGTATAGAAATTACGAAGAACGCATACCATTGGGACTGAGCGAATCGTTGGAAGAGCACTACAGATTGTACGCAAAATTCGCACGTGAGGCCGACCTGATTCTGCCGCTTTATGATCCCACATTGTTGGAGAGGACCGAAGGAGGAATAATCGATTGAATACATTATTGATGAAAGACAAGGTCGCATTGATCACCGGAGCGGCGAGCGGGATCGGCCGTGCAACAGCGGAAGTTTTTGCGGAGAGAGGTGCTCGCATCATCGGTCTTGATCGGGATGCGGGACATCTGCAGGAGGTCATTGCCGGTCTGCCAAAGGGCGAGAGAGGGCACATCGCTCTGGTCAAAGATCTTCGCTCGGCGGAGGTCGCTCAGTCCGTTGTTCCCGACGTTCTCGAGAAGGCAGGAGGCCTTGATATCGTTGTCAACGCGGCAGGAATGTGCTACTTCACCCGCATGAACGAGATATCGATTGAGGAATACAACGAAGTGATGGATGTAAATGTGCGTGCACTATTTCTCATCTCCGTTGCCGCAGCTGAGGCCATGTCATCAAAAGGCGGCAAGATCATCAATCTTGGGTCGAACGCGGGAAGAAAGGGACGGGCGCTTTCTGCACACTACGCTGCATCGAAAGCTGCGGTGAAGAACATCACAGAGTCTCTGGCGTTGGCATACGGTCCAAACCGGATTACTGTGAATACGGTCTGTCCCGGTCCGACTGTGACGCCGATGTGGGACGGGAATTTTGAGGGACTCAAGAAGATTACCGGGAAACAGCCGGAAGAATTCTGGGAGACGTGGAGCCGCCAGACTCCATTGGGACGAGTCGGACAACCTGCCGATGTTGTTGAGCTGATTTGTTTTTTGGCCTCCGACGGTGGAGGATATATCACTGGACAGGAAATCAATGTTTGTGGCGGATTTATGCTGACGAGCTGATTGTTCCGATTTTTCGATCAGGCAAAGTGAACGCAAAGTCATTTTGGAAACTCACTAAACGAGAAAAGAGAAATGGATCTTAAGCGCTCTGCAATTATCAATCGTGATCTCCGCCACGATGAACCCAATGAAGTCGGCATATCCACCTTGAAACTTGCATATGAGGCGTTGGATAAGGGAGACATTGAAGAGGCGAAACGGATCACAGAATACGCCCGCCTTGAATGGCAAGTCGTTCATGATATGTATGTGAACTGGACCTGGTCGTTTTTCACCTATATTGCCAGAATGTACGGGGAAGGTGAAGTAGAAAAAGCAATGCGTTCGGTTCTCGGCAGTTATTACAAAGCACGATATGACAAAGCAATGGCATTGGACGTGAAGACTCAACTTCAGTTGACCGTGGAAGGGTTGCGCGGCCATCTGATGGGAAAAGATCGCCAGGGAGAAGTCTATATCACAGAGGAGGAAGACCGATATGTGTTGAGGTTGGATCCATGCGGGAGCGGCGGCGTGGCTCGTGTGCGTGTGGAGAGCGGAAAGGAGCCAATGCCCGAACTGTTTGGATATTCGAAAACCCCCGGCCCGTTGACATGGGGGAAGGAACGGGTCTGTCACTATTGCGCCCACTGTGCGATGGTCAATGAAATCCTCTCAATCGAGAACTACGGTCATCCGATGCGCATCACGGAATACCCCGAAAAGCCGGAAGACGCGTGTATTTGGTACATCTACAAAGATCCCAAAAAGATACCTGCGGAATACTATGAACGTGTTGGGAAAGTGGCTCCCTCAGGAGCCCCTCGATTATCACAACAGAAAGGGAAATCACAATGAGCCGCGATCCGCGCGACACATGGTCCACACCGTGGGATGCTCCACTTGTTCCGGAATTCCCTTTCACGTTTCGAAACGTCGAGATCATGACCCTCGTGTACAGGACGGATAGAAAAGCAATCGAAGCGCTTCTGCCTCCACCGCTGGAGGCGACAGGCGATTGGGTGCTCATTCACATCTACAATATGAATGATGTTGAATGGCTTGGCACCTATGGGGAGTGCAACGTCATGGTCGGAGCAAATCTTGCGAAGAAGATCAGTGGTGGATATTCCCCGTATCTCTTCCTGAACAGTGATGTCGGACTTGCTCACGGACGGGAGGTGCACGGCCAGCCCAAGAAGTTCGCTGAAGCTCATGTCGAAGCCAGGAAGGATCTCCTTGTGGGAATCGTTTCACGCAACGGGATTGACATCATCACCGGCACAATGGCCTACAAACAAAAACGCGGATCGCTTGAGGATCTCAAAAAGTCGACGTTTGATTTCAGTCTCAACCTAAACTACAAAGTCATCCCGAATATCGATGGAACGACGGCAATTCGTCAGATCACCAGCCGAAAACTCAGCGACGTGAAGGTGCATGAATGCTGGGCAGGAACGTGTACTGTCGAGCTCAGACCGAACATTCAGGCTCCAGTGTTCAAACTCCCCGTCCTCGAAATGGGAATCGGGTACTACTGGCGAGCCGATTTTACACTGGTGGCAGGCGAAATAGTGAAGGACTACCTGGCATGAAACCAAAAGTGGTAATAACAGACTGGGGATTTCCATCCCTCGATCCCGAGAGGGAGATCCTTGGCGCGTTGAATGTGATTATCGAAGATCATCAGTGCAAGACGGAAGACGATGTGTGTGCGGTTGTCAAAGATGCAGACGTCGTCATTGCCCAATGGGCCCCCGTAAAAGAGAAAGCGATTGCAGCAATGCAACGGTGCAAAGGGATTGTTCGGTATGGCATTGGATTGGACAATGTGGATCTGGAGGCGGCAAAACGAAAAGGTATTCCTGTTAGAAACGTTCCCGATTATTGTCTCAACGAGGTTGCCGATCACACTGTTGCGCTTGCCCTTGCGCTCCAACGACAGGTGACGCATGTTCATACGCTCGTGAAATCGGGAATCTGGAAGATTACCCCTCCTGCCCCACTTCCTCCCCTTCGACATAATCGGGTTGGATTGATTGGATTTGGGCGCATCAGCCGTCTTGTAGCCAAACGGTTCCAGCCATTCGGATGCTCCGTTGTGGCGCACGACCGGTACGTTGATCCACATATTTTTGCCGCTGCTGACGTCGAAGCGGTGCCACTCGACGAGCTTTTTTCCACCTCGGATATTATCAGCCTGCATTGCCCGTTGACTGATGAAACGCGGCAAATCATCAATGCGACCTCTTTGCGTACGATGAAGCCGCATGCGCTTCTCGTCAATACTGGACGAGGAGGATTGGTGAATTCAAACGCCCTGGTCGAGGCTTTGGAGCAAAATAGGCTTGGGGGGGCGGCGCTCGATGTCGCCGAGGAGGAGCCGATGAGAGCGGATCATGCTCTATTGCGGTTTCCAAACGTGATTGTCACAAGTCATATCGCGTGGTACAGCAATGCAAGCGCAACCGAATTGCAGAGGCGGGCTGCCCAGATTGCGGGGGAATTGCTAAGTTCAAATACGTAGATGTTTCATTTCTCTGGTCAGGAATAACGAATCATGAAGAATATGTGGGATAACAAGAAAACGAAAAACATGAGCGAGCTTGAATTGCTCATCTATCGCTCAAATATACTCGGAAAAGATCCTTCTGTGACAAATTGGGGAGGGGGAAACACATCGGCGAAGATTTGGGAAAAGAATTTCAAAGGTGAGGGGGTCAGAGTTCTTCGTGTCAAAGGAAGCGGAACGGACCTCCGAACGATCACTGCCAGCGGTTTCCCCGGGGTCGAGTTGGATGATGTTCTTGAACTTCAGAAAAGACAGGAACTGAGCGATGAAGCGATGGTCGAATATCTCGCTCATACGCTTGTCGACCTTAATGCGAAAAGACCATCAATCGATACGTTGCTCCACGCGTTCATCAACCAAACCCACATCGATCACATGCATCCCGATGCGATCATTGCACTCTGCACTTCCAAAGATGGACCTGCGCTGATGCGTAAAGTGTTCGGTGAGACCGCGGCCTGGATCTCATGGATTCGGCCCGGTTTTACCCTGGCGAAACGGTGTGGAGAGACCACCAACGAGAATCCGAAACTGAAGGCCCTTCTCCTGGGAAAACACGGCCTGTTTACCTGGGGAGAAACGTCAAAAGAGTGCTATGAAAATACTCTTCAAGTCATCGCCCAGGCGCAGGAATTTCTGGAGGGTGCCCTTCGTGGCAAGAAGATATTCGGGGGTCAGCGAACGACATCCATGGAGCCCAAGGTTCGGCGGCAATTCATTCGTGGCGTGACGCCGATCATCCGCGGATCGATCAGCGCGAACCGCCGGGCGCTCCTGACTTTCGACGATTCCCCGGAAGTTCTGGAATTCGTCAACAGCAAGAGAGTTCGGGAACTTACTTCTCACGGAGCCGCCTGCCCCGATCATCTGGTTACCACGAAACTTCGTCCTCTTGTCCTCAAACCGCTGAAGAACAATGATCCGGGTGAGTTCGAAAAGAGCTATGGCAGACAGTTGGATGCCTATGTGAATGACTACAAGAGGTATTACAGAAAGTTCAGCGGATCTGAGGAGGGGATGTACGATCCCTATCCACGAGTCATTCTCATTCCAGGGGTGGGTCTTGTTGCAGCAGGAAAGGATAAGAACACCGCAAACATTACGAACGATACTTACAAGCGTACGATTGCTGTTCTTAAGAGAGCCTCGACCGTCAGCAAATATGTCTCGATGACGGAAGAAGAGGCATATGGTGTGGAATATTGGCCACTCGAGAAATACAAGTTCACGCTCCAACCTCCGGAAAGGATTCTCTCCCGGAAAGTTGCTCTCATTACGGGGGCGGCGGGGGGTATCGGAAAGGCAATCGCCTTCAGGTTCGCGAAAGAAGGGGCTCATGTGGTGATTGCTGATATCGACGAGAATGGAGGAAAACAGGTTGCAGATGAGATCCAATCCCAATTCGGGAAAGACAGAGCATTCTCCTATGTGCTGGATGTAACAAATGAGAAACAGGTTAGGAGCATATTCGAGGCTGTGATCGAGACCTATGGAGGATTGGATATTGCTGTCTCCAATGCGGGGATTTCAAGCGCAAATCCGATTGAAGGGACTACGGAAGAGCAATGGAACCGACAGTATGATATTCTTGCGAAAGGCTATTTCCTCGTCGCGCGAGAATCGTTTCGGTTGATGATGAAACAGAGCATTGGTGGATCGATTGTCTTTGTAGTGTCAAAGAATGCTCTGGCCAGCGGGAAGAATGCGTCCGCGTATAGCAGTGCAAAGGCGGCAGAACTTCATCTTGCGCGGTGTCTGGCAGAAGAAGGGGGCGCTCATCGCATTCGTGTGAACTCCGTTTGCCCGGATGCGGTACTCCAGGGTTCGAAGATCTGGAATAGCAACTGGCGCAGAGAGCGAGCAGAAGCCTATGGCATCAAACCGGAAGAACTGGATGAGTTCTATCGTAATCGAAATCTATTGAAAGAAAGTATCTATCCCGATGATATCGCCGAAGCAGTTCTGTTCTTTGCTTCCGATGTCTCCAAGAAAACAACCGGCGGAATTCTCACTGTCGATGGTGGAGTTTCATCGGCGTTCGTGAGATAGTGAAATCAATTGTGGGTGAGCAATAACAATCCCCCGCTCCACCGGCATCGATTCTCCGAAATAGGGAAGCCTCGTTCGTATGAGCCTGCTGGGAATAGACGTTGGAACAACAGGTTGCAAGGTGGTCGCATTCTCCACCGATGGCGAGGTTCAGGCTCAGGCATCGGCCGAATATCCGCTCAATTTCCCCAGGCCAGGGTGGATTGAGCTCGATCCCCGGATCGTCTGGCGAAAGCTTACCGGATGCATCCAGCAAGTAGCAGGCAAGACAAAACGGGATCCGATTACCGCGTTGGCTATTTCCGCTCAGGGAGAAGCCTTCATGCCGGTCGACGGCGATGGGAGGCCCTTACGAAATAGCATTATTACGTTCGATAGTCGGGCGGAGGACCTCGCTTCGAAGATGGGACGGAAAATTGGCCGCGAGGAAATATATCGTCTGACCGGCATTCCATTGAGCGGCATGTCCACACTTCCGAAAATCGAGTGGATCAGAAAATATGAGCCGGAAGTTCACGCTCAGGCGAAACGCTATCTCTGCTTCCAGGATTTCGTCGTTCAGAAACTCGGGCTTGCACCCTCCATCGACTATTCCCTTGCCGCTCGCACGATGGCATTTGACGTAAACATCAACGCATGGTCCGAAAAAATGCTGCACCTCGTTGGTCTCGATGCAGAGATGCTGGCCGAGCCGGTTCCATCGGGAACTGCCCTGGGTGCGGTGAATAGAAAAGCGGCGCAAAAGCTCGGACTGCCAGACAATGTTCTTGTCGTTTCAGGCGGGCATGATCAGCCCTGCGGTGCGCTGGGGGCAGGGGTCATCAAACGCGGAGACGCGGCGTATGCGATCGGAACAGTTGAGTGCATCACGCCGGTGTTTTCCGATCGGAAGCAAGATTCAATTCTACTCGAAAACAACCTTTGTCAGTATCCTCACGTTGTCCCGGGAAGATTTCTTTCTCTCCTCTTCAACTTTACCGGTGGTTCGCTGCTGCGATGGTATCGTGATACGTTCGGGGGAAAATATGAAAAGATCGTACGGTCGGCTCTCGGCAAACCATCCTCGCTTATGGTCTTGCCTCATTTCACCATGACAGGCACTCCGCATTTTGACACCCGGTCCGGCGGCGTCATTGCAGGCCTCTCCCTTTCCACGCGCCGTGAGGAAATCACGCGAGCATTGCTCGAAGGAGTAACATATGAAATGAGGTTGAACGTCGAGATCCTCGACAGCGCGGGTATTCGCATCAACAAATACCGGGCTGTTGGCGGTGGATCGCAATCAGATATCTGGATGAAGATCAAGGCTTCCATTCTCAACAAGCCGATTGAGACGATGGCCGTCCAGGAAGCGGCGTGTCTGGGGGCGGCACTTCTTGCGGGGATGGGGACAGGCATATATCGCTCTTCTTCCGAGGCTGTACGTGCCACAGTCCGTGGGTTACAGACGTATGATCCCGACGGTCGAGAAGCGCGGATATATGACGCGTATTTCGAGCTTTATAAAGAAGTCTATCCGACGTTAAGAAAGACCCTCCACGAGTTGTATCGATTATCGAACAAGGAAGCGTCATCATGATTGACACTGGATACACAATACCCAAACCGTTGATCGGTGAACAGAATCGGCGAGTGGAGACGGAGCTAAAGAGCGACTATGAATCTCTCGGGGAGCAATTGGCGCGCAGAGATATTCTTATAGACGAAATTGTGCGGTCTGCTGAGCGGTTTGAAGTGGCGATTCCGTCTTGGGGAGTCGGAACAGGTGGAACGCGATTCGCTAGATTCCCGGGTCCGGGTGAACCGAGGAATATCTACGAGAAGTTGGTCGATTGCGCCACGATTCATCAGCTTACACGATCCGCCCCCCGGGTTTCGCTACACATCCCGTGGGACAAACCATCAGACATGAAAGGGCTGCGGGAGTTGGCATCATCTCTTGAATTGGGATTCGATGCAATGAACTCCAACACGTTTCAGGATCAGGAAGATCAGCCGTTGAGCTACAAGTGTGGCAGTCTGTCTCATGTCGATCCCTCAGTGCGCGCGCAAGCCGTTCAACACAATATCGAATGCATTTCGATTGGCAAGACCATCGGCTCAAAAGCCCTTACGGTCTGGATTGCTGATGGTGGAAACTTTCCCGGTCAACTCGATTTCCGAAGGAGCCTCGAACGATACTTGAGCAGTATGACGGAAATCTATACCGTATTGCCCGCGGACTGGAAGATCCTCATCGAGTACAAATGTTTTGAACCCGCCTTCTATTCCACGGTGATCAATGATTGGGGAGTCGCGTATCTTGTCTCCCAGAGATTGGGATCAAAAGCTCTATGCCTTGTTGATCTTGGCCATCACGCACCAAACGCCAACATTGAAAAGATCGTCGCCCACCTCATTCAGTTCGAGAAACTGGGAGGGTTTCACTTCAACGATAGCAAGTACGGGGATGATGATCTGGATTCGGGAAGCATCAATCCGTTCCAGCTCTTTTTGGTGTTCCAGGAACTCGTTGCCGCGAGCCGGGATTCACAGGTCAAAAACTTCTCCCCCGCATATATGATCGACCAGAGTCACAATATTACTGATCCTGTTGAGTCTTTGATTTCATCGGTCGAGCAACTTCAGCGAGCGTATGTGCAGGCTCTCCTTGTTGATCAGACGGCGCTCAACGAATATCGGGAATCCAACGACGCATTAATGGCGATGAGAGTATTGAAGGATGCGTTCCAGACGGATGTGACCCCCATTGTCCGGAAGGCGAGAGTTAATAGGGGAGGAGCGCACGATCCTCTTGCGGTCTTCCGGGTGAGCAAATACCGGGAGGCGAAATCGAAAGAACGACCGTCGATCCCCGCACCCCCCGCGAGGAGTATCTGAACATGAAGGTGGATCTCGCGTACGGAAAGACCAGTTTGTCCGTCAGTCTTCCGGACCAGAATCGTGTCACCGTCCTCACGCATGCAGAGCCACGAGCGCTCGACACACCGGAACTGGCTGTCCTGGATGCGTTGGAGAGACCGATCGGATCGAAATCTCTGAGAGAGATGGCGAAGGGAATGCGGAATGCATGCATCGCGATCTGTGATATCACGCGGCCCGTGCCGAACAAGATTCTCCTGCCCCCCCTGCTTACGATTCTTGAATCCTCCGGAGTCGCGCGTGAGAATATCACAATCCTTATTGCGACAGGACTTCACAGGCCGTCAACACAAGACGAATTGCTGGAGCTTTTGGGGCACGCGATCCTGGATAATTATCGTGTGTACGATCATAACGCCCGTTCAAAGGAGGAGCATCGTTATCTTGGTAGGTCGTCGCGGGATATTCCAATCGAAATTGATCGACGATACTGCGATGCCGATTTCAAGATTACCGTTGGTTTCATTGAACCCCACCTGATGGCTGGATTCTCCGGGGGACGAAAACTCATTGCCCCGGGCTGTGCGAGCATCGACACGATCAAGGGGCTTCACAGTCCTATGTTCATCGAGGACGCGCACGTGTGCGAGGGCTCCATTGAGGATAACCCGTTGCATCATCATCTTCTGGAAATTGCTGACATTGCCGGACATGATTTCACGCTGAATGTCGCCCTCAATCCCGCAAGGAAGATTACGGGAGTATTCGCAGGTGATCCCAGACAAGCCTACAAGACAGGGATAGATTTTGTTCGTCATTCAGTGACGAGCAAGATCTCAAACCCTGCACACATCGTCGTAACGACGGCAGGCGGGTATCCGCTTGACCAGACGTATTATCAGGCCATCAAGGGACTGACCGCAGCTCTCCCTGTTGTCGCGGAGGGTGGAATGATTATCCTGGCTGCCAAATGTTCGGAAGGATTGGGGAGTCAGGAATTTTCAAGTCTTGCCACCAGATTTGGATCGGTGGGGGAGTTCATGGAATGGATTCAATCACATCCTGTTACCATCGACCAGTGGCAGCTTGAAGAGTGCGCGAAAGTGATGAGAAAAGCTGAGGTAGTACTCGTGTCAGAGGGTATTCCCAAGAAGGAGAAAGAAAAGCTCTTCGTGAAATCTGCAGAGAGTGTTGAAGATGCTCTTGCATACGGAATCGAACGATTAGGAGCGAGCACATCGATTGCCGTCGTGCCCAATGGTCCGTACACACTGGTTGATGTATTGGAAAAACAATGAGTGAAAAAATCCGCGGAGGGTGTGGATGCAAGCAAACCGATGCGATAATCTTCTCTTGACTGGGTAAGGGATTTCCACTATTTTTCAGTAATAAAACAATATTCTATTAGTAAAACCCTATGCCAAACAACTATTCAGTGCCAGCCGTCGACCGGGCAATGCGTCTGCTCGAAATACTTGCCCATACGCCTCAGGGGATGACCTTAGCAGAGCTCTCGATTCATATGGCAGTCCCAAAGAGCACGCTGTTCAGAATCCTTCATACACTACAACAAGCGAGGGTCGTAGCTCAGGACCAGGAAACGAGATCCTTCAAACTGGGGATGCGACTTCTGGAATGGGGATACGCAGCCCTTCAGCTAGTGGATCTGAAAACACAGTCACACAGCCATCTCGTTCGACTATCCCAGGAAATGAAGGAAAGTTTTTACCTTGCTATTCTCGATGCCGATGAAGTCATCCTCATCGATCACGTCGATACGCCAGAGGTGTGGAAAATGGTCACCCGCCTCGGTTATCGTTCGCCCGTTCATTGCACGGCAACGGGTCTCGTGCTGATTGCAGACCTCGAGGACAAAGCGCTTGAATCAATCCTCAATCGAAAAGGACTGAAGAAATATACGAGCAGGACAATCACGGATAAATCAAAACTCAAAAAACGAATCGCCGAAGTGCGCAAGAAGGGATATTCCATCGTCAACGGTGAATACAAGGCTGACTTGCTCGCGATCGCTGTGCCGATCAGAGATCATCTCGGGAATGTTACCGCAGCGCTGATGACGGCCGTTCCCTCTGTTCGAGCGAGCCACAACAAGAATCTCATAGATAAATTACTCGATGTACTGCTCCGGGAAGGGGCTGCGATATCCCAGGAAATCGGGTTTCGTGAAAACCTTGTCTCGCAGTAGCGGATCACTCTTCCTGGTTGACCTTTCTTATCCATCTCGTTTGGTCTCGATCTATCAGCAGGAAAAATATGAACAAATCGATTGATCTGGGCGTCGTCAGTGATGAAATCTCGGTTGATCTTGACGTCGCTCTCAACCATGCGTCAACGTGGGGCATCTCTCTGCTCGAAATCCGGTGTTTGAAATCTGGTCGGATTCCAGATGTTGAACCGTCAGAATTGAAACGTCTCCACAGTATCGTGAAAAACAAAGATGCTGTGATCACTGCCTTATCACCCGGAATATTCAAGCATCCACTCTCCTTGAAGGCAGAACTGGAAAATGAGATCCTGAACACACTCCCACGAACGATTGATATTGCCCAGGAGCTTTGTTGCCCCCTGATTATTGTATTTGGATTCAAACGCGAATCGGGCGAGTCTCCTGAAAATCGGAAGCGGGCGATCGATCTCCTCCGTCGGGCGAGCGAGATTTCCTCGAAGAATGACGTGAAGCTGGCCATCGAAAACGAGCCCGGGTTCTGGTGTGATTCGGGCGCCAATACTGCGCAGATTATCCAGGACGTCAACTCCCCTGGCATCGGGGCCAACTGGGATCCCTGTAATGGATACGGGACGGAGGAAAATCCCTATCCGGACGGCTACGAGAATATCAAACACACCATCATCAATGTTCATGTCAAGGACACAAAGAAGGGTTCGCTCATCGAGTGTGTTCCCGTGGGAGAAGGAGCAATCGATTGGAAGGGGCAAATGCGCGCACTCGTGAATGATCAAATCGTCAGTCACGTGACGGTTGAGACTCATTGTCTCCCCCTCATTGAACAGACGCACAAAAACATTCAGACGCTGTGGACGTATCTCAAAGATATTTCTCAAGAGGAGGAAATCAGATCATGAAAATCGATAGACGCGAATTTATCCGGTATGCCGGGGTCGGAGTGATCGCCAGCAGCGTTCGGAATCCAATCGAACACGGCGGGAACGCAGAAAATCCCGAGCAACAAAAAATTCACCCCGATTTCCAATCGAACATCGAAGGAACGGAATACTACTTCATCGGAAATGGGCTGATATTGGCCGCAATTCAGAGTGTCCGGACATCCACGGACGGAACGCATTGCGGTCTCCTCCTCATGTCTCCCGAGCATTTCGGTCGAAAGATGTCAACATATCTTTATCACCCGGAACGGGGATTGCTGTTCTCCCGGTCTCTTGTGACGATTGACAAAAAGGTTTATGCCCCAAACCCGCAGGAGTCAAAATTGTACTGGGAGTATCAGCATGATGTTCCGACAATAGTCATCGAGTGGAAAGCGGGAAGTTGCACGGTTCGCGAGGAGCTCTTTTGTCCGGCCTATGACGCGGCGATTATTCGGAAAATGGCCGTTCGGAATGATTCGACAACCGAGGTGGAAGCTTCCTTCATGGCGTGGCTCTACCCGAACCTGATGTTCTTTGATGAGTATCACGTTGACCGATCCAGAATGACCCTGACGGCAAGAGGATATCAGACGCTCTGCCTCTTTACCGATACAGATGCTATGGCGGGAAGCAGGAACCTCAATATTCAACTTGGTCGTCTTGCCGCGGGAGAGACGAAAACGAGTACGGTGTTTCTTACGCTGAATTTTTCGAGGGAGGAGTTTGAGAAGAAGAATCAGCAGGCGATGATATCGGAAACACAACAGTATTGGCATGCCCGTGCATCTTTTCATTCAAAAAATCCTCTGCTCGATCATATCTTCTCAGCGTCAAAAACAGGAATCCGAAGCGCGATAGCCCGCAGCGGCAAAATGGATGGGTCGATCTGGCAATACAATATGGAATGGGTGCGGGATCAAAGTATGGTCGCGTGTGCAGCAGCGATGAGCGGCTTCACCGACATATCGGCTGCGCTTAATAGACGCATGCTTGCAAAGTCTGTGGATGACACCGGTATGACGGTAGAATCGAGCAGATTTGTGCCGCCTGAAACAATCGAGCTCGATCAGAATGGCGAGCTCTTGTACTCTCTTTATACTCATTGGGTCTGGACGGGAGACGATTCCATCCTTCGCGAGTATTGGCCGAAGATCAAGAACGTGGCGGAGTATGTGTTGCAGCCAATGTTCCTGAATCCGGAGACCGGTTTGGTGAAGAACTCGAGGGAATATTGGGAGAGAGATCCTGGATTTGGTGTGAAGGAGGGATACGAAAATTCTTACCAGCTTTGGAATATTGTAGGATTGGAAAAGGCCTCCATCATGGCCGGGTACATGAACGACAAAGGCCTTGCGAACCAATGGATGGCTGCCTCGGCAAAGATGAATCGATCATTCGTGAGTCATCCGAAGTATTCGCTTGTGGAGGATGGCCGTTTCATCAAGAGGAGGTTGGTGTCCGGAGAACAGCAAACGCGATTCGAGCCGCCAAATAGGGCCGCCATGCCCCCGGGAATGCCGTTAAATGTCGAGAACATAAACTATTGCGATCCCGATACGTCCAGTGTCCTGCCGATTGTGTATGGTGTCGTTGATCCGACGAGCCCGCTGGCAAAACAAACGCTCGCATCGATGGAAGTGCTCTGGAATCAGCGGTGGAAGACCGGAGGTTATTCGCGGTATCACGTCTCCTCTGAGCCCGATTCTCCCGGTCCGTGGCCGTTTGCCACAATGTTCGTCGCCCGTGCGTACTTGGAGGCAGGAGATCACGAAAAAGTGTGGCGGGCGCTGGATTGGCTGGGTCAAGTGCAGGGCGGAAAGGCGGGGGCGTGGTTCGAATGCTACGGTCAACGCCCGACACCTCCACTTCCACCACTCGGTATCGTGGTCTGGACCTGGGCAGAGATCTTGATGTTCCTCATTGATCACATGCTGGGAGTTCGGCCGGAGCCACAGAAACTTCGCATCCGTCCCCGGTTACTCGACGGGCTGGGTAAGGTTGATGCAACGGTCGTTCTGCAATCGAACAGGGTGGCACTGACCATCGAAAAGACTTCGAAAGAAAAATTTGCCCTCATCGATGGGGTGAAAAAGAAACTTGACAAGGGTGTGTTGGAGATACCGATCCCGCGCAGGGATGTCGACATCAAACTCCACATATGACGCAAAAAACGAAAAATAGGTTTTGGTATAAGACACTTTCAGACATCCGAAAAGATGTGGAAGCGTTGAAGCTGGATATCACGTTTGAAGATCAGCTGAAGGCAATTCGACAACCGGTGAGACTCGGCTCTCGAACACTCGGAAATTCCCTGGGTATTCATCCGATGGAGGGAAGTGATGGAACGCTTGATGGAAAACCGGACGAATTGACCTATCGGCGGTGGAAACGCTTTGGGGAGGGGGGAGCGAAGCTAATCTGGGGAGAGGCAACGGCCGTCGTTTCCGATGCGAGAGCCAATCCGAGGCAGCTGGTCATCAAAAACGAAAATCTTCCCGATTTGGAAAGAATGTTGACGGAAACGCGGAAAGCTCACAAAGCGAAATTCGGGACCTCCGATGATCTCCTCATCGGGATTCAGCTGACCCACTCCGGCCGATACAGCTACTCGAAGCCGTTGATTGCCTGTCATCATCCGCAGGCCGATACGATCACCTATCTGAACAAAACGACGAAAGAAATCATCCCTTCCGATTATCCGTTGGTGACCGACGACTATCTGGAAAGACTGGAAGAGGACTTCGTGCATGCGAGTGTGATGGCGGCGAAAATCGGATTTGATTTTGTCGACCTCAAGCAGTGTCACACCTATTTACTTAATGAGCTGCTTGGCGCGCGTACACGGGAAGGACGATATGGTGGGAATTTTGATAATCGCACAAGATTCATCTCCAACGTGCTGGGGAAAATCAGATCGGAGGTGGGAAAGAGCATCATTCTTGCCTCTCGGATCAATGCGTACGACGGCGTTCCGTATTTCAAAGATTCTGAATCCGATGTCGGCAAGCCAATACCGTTTGAACTTCCCTATCAGTATGGATTCGGCATCGACCCGGAGGATCCTCTCAAAGAGGACCTGACTGAACCACTCAAGCTGGTTAAGCTTCTCAAAGATCTGGGCGTGGAATTGCTCAATGTCTCCATGGGAAGTCCATACTACAACATGCATCTGGGGCGTCCGTTTGAAAACAGGCCGGTAGATGGATATGATTCTCCCGAGCATCCCCTCATTGGTGTGGATCGTCATTTCCGAATTGCCGGACGGATTCAGGAAGAACATCCTGACATTGTGGTGGTTGGGACCGGATACAGCTGGCTGCGACAATTTTTTGTCAATGCGGGCGAATCCAATTTGCGGAGGAAACGAATCTCAATTGTTGCCGTCGGCCGGGGGGCGATAGCGTATCCGGACTTTGCCGTCGATGCGATCGAAACGGGCAAGATCAATTCCTCGAAAGTTTGTATTGCTGTCAGCTACTGCACGGATCTTATGAGATCGAACGGTAATGCGCTCGGTCAATATCCATCCGGATGTGTCCCCCGTGACCCGGTCTATGTTCCGATCTTCAAAGAGGCGAGGGGAAAAAATCGAAAACCGAATGCATCCTGAATGTTGTTCATGTTGAGGAGGCCGCTTGGTTACACTCGTTGGGAAGCAATGGAAGAAGGATGAGATTCTCCGGCGCGTTGGACATCTTCATCAAATCGCCGGTGTTCGTCTGCTCGAGTTGCAGGACGGGATTGAACGAGGGGTCAGAATTGCCGATGTGAGAACGGGAAGCGGGCTCCGTTTCCAGGTTTCCATCGACCGTGGGATGGATATCTCGCTTGCTGAATACAAGGGGGTTTCCCTCGCATGGAGATCCGCTGCAGGCGATGTGCACCCCGCCTTCTACGATCCTGAGGGAATAGAGTGGCTAAGGTCGTTTCCGGGGGGATTGATGACAACCTGCGGAATGTCGCAAGCCGGTGCGCCGTGCACGGATGAGGGGAAAAAACTTGGACTCCATGGAAGAGTCTCGAATATTCCCGCCCATGAATTCGGATCGTCAGATGAGTGGCAGGAGAATGAGTGCACCATTCGGGTCACCGGTGCCGTGCGGGAATCGACCATCTTTGGCGAGAACCTACTCTTGCGCCGGCAGATCGAATGCAAGCTGGGATCATCGATCGTCTCCGTGACTGACCGGGTGAAAAACGAAGCGTTCAAAGAGTCACCACTCATGATGTTGTATCACATGAATCTCGGATGGCCTCTCGTTGATGAGGAGAGCAAGCTTCTTCTCAATGCAAGACGGTCTGACGCGCGGGATGATGTGGCAGGCGAAGGAATAGAAAACGCACGCGCGTTCTCCTCACCCGTCAAAGGATATCGGGAGCAAGTCTATTTTCACGAGCTTCAGTCCGACGGCAAGGGATTCTCAGCAGCGCTACTCTTCAACCAGAGATTGGCCCTGGCATTCTTCGTCCGTTTCCGTCAGAAAGAGCTGACACGATTCACCGAATGGAAGATGATGGGGGAGGGAACCTACGTCGTTGGTCTTGAGCCAGCAAATTGCTTGACCCGCGGACGATCGGAGGAACGCAAAAACGGAACGCTTGAGTTTCTCAAGCCGGGAGAAGAACGGGAATTCTATTTGCAGTTTGGGATTCTCGAATGTCCCGATAGCATCAATCACTTCATTCAAATGAACGGGCTGTCGTAGCTATGAATAATGTGCGTATTGCGCAAGTCGGAATAGCAAATCACGGAAGAACGATCCTCAATGCAATTGCAGCCTCAGGGAATCTTGAACTCACTTCTATTTTTGATATCGACGACAGAGCGACGGAAGAGACCGCGCGAACCCTGGGTGTTCACAAAGCGGTTTCGTATGAGGAGATCTTGAGTGACGAGAATGTAGATGCCGTGGCTCTGGTTACCCCAAATCACCTTCATGCTAAGCAAACGAAACAGGCGGCGCTCAGCAAGAAACATGTGTTTGTGGAAAAACCGATCGCCAATTGTACCGATGATGCTTGTGAGATGATCGATGCCATGCGCGAGGCCAATCTGGTTCTCATGGTCGGACACAATACTCGCCGGAAGAGAGTCTTCCGAAGGGCGAAACAATTGCTGGCTGAAGGATTTCTGGGAACGATTGTGTCAGTGGAAATGAATATGTCTCGTCCCGCCGGACTTCAATCAGGCCTCCCCGCGTGGAAGGCGGATCCCGAGAAATCGGCGCTCCTCCCCATGATGCAGCTTGGAATCCACTTCGTCGATGCCGTTGAATACTTGCTGGGGCCACTCAAATCCGTTCAGGCGATTGCCGCGTCTCGTGCGATGTCCGATGTGAAAGACTCCGTTTCTGCGTTGATGACTCTCGCGGATGGAATACCCGTGACGCTCTCTTCATCGTATGTCACGCCGGACGTTTATTTTGTCCGGATATACGGCACTCACGGGATCATTCACTGCACCCCCTCGGGCCTCCGGACAGATCGGGCGAGCAACGGGGAGATCAAAGAGACGCACCATGAAGACTTCAGCTCGGAGGGGGCGGAAAGCTATGTCCTCCAGATGAGGGAATTTGGAGAGTGTGTTCGCGCAGGTACTCATCCGGAGACGGATGGAGAAGGAGGGTTAAGAGCCCTCGCGGTGATTGAAGGAATGCTGGAATCGATACAGACAGGACGAAGAGTAGACCTCTCGACAACATCTCACTAGATCATAAGAGAACCAAGATGCGGACTACACGAAGAACATTTCTTCAGACTACCCTGGCGGCCTCGAGTGCATTGGTCTTTCCGTTGTCAACGGCAAATGCATTCGATCTTACTCCTCGGCCCGAAACATCTAAGCGAGGTTTGCTGTTTGATCCCGAAGATCTTCCACGTATGAGAGAGACTATCCGGCACCCGCGATTTTCGCCGTACTGGAAATCGATCAGCGAAGCCAATCTCTCTGCAGACAATGTTTTCCTCACCCGTGAACTTCTCCTCAATAATCATGTTCACCATATGCTGCAAGCGCGTCAAATCCTCGAGCGTACTTCATTTGCTTACGCAATATCTCAGGATAGGCGTCAACTTGAGACGGCCAAATTGGCTCTCAATCGAATTCTCGAATATGAACGGTGGGACTATTTCCTCGAGGGGGGAAAGGATTCAATCGGATTGCAGCGCGCACCGGAAGCAACGATCGCGATGTCGTTTGCCCTTGAATGGTTGAATGATGCACTTGAGGCGGACACGAAAAAAGAAATCGAGAAACAAATTGCCGAAAAAGGAGCGCCAGCCTGCTGGCGAACACTCTATGGCATGAAGCATCCCGATCGAGTGAAAGGGTGGGGATTCGATCCGGAAAGTGATTATAAGTTTCGATTTGATTTGAGTCGCTGGCCAATCATATTGAATTCGACAAATCTCAAAGTCATTCCCATCGCTGGATTGGGCATCGCCGGATGCACATTAATGGGTAAACATCCTCAGGCACAGCGGTGGGTTGATATGGCGTTGCAGAGCGCCCAGGCTTTTGCGCCGATGTTTGGCCCGGACGGGAGTTATGATGAAGGGATCAGCTATTGGGGATACACGACACTCCACCTCGCGCTGGTTCTCGAGGTATTCCATCGCAAACTAAATCTTGATGAACGCTCGCTGATCAATTTCAGCGGGAGTGCCAGGCATGCGTTGCAGATGTCCATGCCGACGAACAAACGGCCGGGGGATTGCGTGAATTTTGGTGATGCAAGCGTCATCGGGGACATATCGGTCGCGGCGTGGATCGCCAGGACTCGTCGCGACGCAATTGCTCAATATGTCGCGACATCAGTCGGGGAAATCAAAAATTATTATGGCGTCATTTGGTACGATCCGTCCGTCAAGGTCACGAATCCCGGACCAGACCTCCTCGATACCCGTTTTTCCAACGACTGGGTGGTGTCGCGGACAGGCTGGGATGCGAAGAGCACTGTGGTTGCGCTTCGAAGCGGCGGTCCCGCCAATCATGAACATGCAGATCGAAACAGCCTCGTTGTAGCCTCCCGGGGAGAGAGGTTGCTCAATGATCCCTTCAAAGCCGCATATTCACACACACAGCAACATTGGTTGCTGAGGAAGACGGAGGCTCACACGGCCGTTCTGATCGGAGGGAAAGGGCATCAATATCACGACGGGCGCGAAGGAACCAACTCCTCCTGGGCTGAAGCTCACATCGTTGATTACACAGCAACGACCGACCGGCTCGTAACAACCAGTGATGCGACACAAGCATATGCCCTCGTGAATCCCGTCGTCAATGCTGTTCGACGCACACTCATCTTCCTGAAACCTGATATCCTGTTCATATATGACCGGGTGATTCTCTCATCCGACCCCACAAGCGTTCAGGTTCGTTTTCAGGTATTCAACGAAGATTCGTTGGGCATTCCATCCATCGAGGGAAAAGGTTTCCTCGTATCGCGTCCGTCGGCGTCGCTTCGCGGGACGGTCATCAGCGCCGGCCCGGTCATGCTTCGAAAAGACGCGCATGATGTTCCGGCAGACATTGGTGTCTACCCGTTTATCGAAGCGGAGAGCTCGTCGGCAATCGATCATCGAATCGTCACGGTGTGCACGATGCAGGATGCCAAAAAGAGTCACGGAAGTGTTAAGGGTGAATACAAAAAGAACGCCTTTGACATTCGAATCGAGCACAATGGCCAGAAACGCCATGTTCAGATAAAGACCGACGAACTCCTTCCGATCGTCACGATCGGATGATGGGTGCAGATCGTTTTCCAATCAAACACTGATCTCTTTGTATCGCATGAAAAGAATTTCTGACGATCATTTTCAAAAAGCGTTGAGGCTTATTCCCTGGGGGACGCAAACCAATGCAAAGCGTCCGTACCCTTTCTTCGATGAAACGATGCCGAAATTCATTGAACGGGGAAAGGGATGCCGGATCTGGGATATGGAGGGGAAGGAGTACATCGACTACAGACTCGCGCTCGGTCCGGTGACCCTCGGATATCAATACGACGAGGTCGACAACGCCGTTCGTGCCCAGATGGAAAAGGGGGTTCTCTTCAGCATGGCAAGCCCATTGGAATTTGAACTTGCCCAAACGATACACGAGATCGTGCCAAATGCAGAGATGGTGCGATTCATGAAGACGGGGGAAGATGCAAATCTCTGCAACATTCGAGTGGCGAGGGCCTTCACGAAGCGCGATATCATTTTGATGAGCGGATACCACGGATATCCCGATTGGTTTGCCACGGAAGACGGACCGGAAAACGGCGTCCCGGAATTCATGAAGGAGTACGTCAAAGTCATTCCGTGGGGAAACATGGAGATCGCCGAATCGCTCATCAAGACGTACAATGAACGAATCGCTTGCGTCATCTCAATTCCATACGACTGGAATGAAGATACCTCCGGCAATTACATCAGGCATCTGAGAAAGCTCACGACCGAGCATGGAATCCTGTTGGTCCTTGATGAAATTCTCACCGGCTTCCGCCTGGCTTTGGGTGGCGCTCAGGAATACTATGGTGTCGAAGCTGATCTCGCGAGTTACGCGAAGGCATTGGCAAACGGATATCCAATCTCGACGTATGTTGGAAAACGGAAATATATGCAGCAGCTCGATAAGTTCAAGATGACGACCACGTATGCCGGCGAAACGCTTTCGATGGCTGCGGCTCTGGCCACATTGAACATTATGCGCCGTGAGAACGTGCAACAACATCTCTGGTCGATGGGGCAGAGGCTGATGGATGGATTTGATCTCATGGCAAAGGATCTCAGCATTGATGCGCGCGCTGCTGGTTTGGCCCCCGCCTCATTCCTGAAATTCAATACCGGCGATGTTGATCTCGACAGTCGTTTGCAGTACCTCTGGTTTCGGGAGTTGTTTCGGGAGGGAGTGTTTGTCCTCCTCCGTTGGTTCATCTCGTACTCCCACACTCCATCTGATATCGACGAGACTCTTGAGAAAGCCCGCCGTGCTCTGAAACGAGCGCTGGAAGCGGAACCCAGGGAGCGTTCAACCATCCAACCCTTTTACTGGTAGCAAGGAATGTGAACATGACCGATCGTATCTACATTGACTGCTTTGCCAAGGTTGGCAGGCGCGGACCAAAGGACACTGAGACTCCTTATGAAACCGAAGTGCTTATCGATGAGATGGAATGGTCCGGTATACATGGCGCCCTGATCGGACATTGGGTCTCCAAAGAGTATGATCCGATGTTCGGAAACAGGAAATTGATGAAGGAACTTCGGAAAAGTCCACGACTCTTCGGAGTGTGGACCGTTATGCCTCATCACACAGGGGAGATTGCGAAACCGAAAGAGCTCGTCAAAGAAATCAACAATCACGGCATACGATCGGTGAAGATGTACCCCCGTACGCATCATTACCCCTTTAACATTGATTTCTGTGGAGAATTGCTGGCTCAACTGGAAGAGAGCGGCATTCTCCTCATGGTCGAAGGGGGGAACATGTACAACCCCGATATTCTGGAGCCGTCGAATGAGGTATTGGTCTCCGAACTCGATGTTGTGCTGACTCGATACCCATCTCTGACGGTTGTTCTGCAGGGGGCGCGATGGGATGGAACCCGATATCTTTACTGGCTGATGTCAAAACATCCTAAGCTCTTCCTGGAATTCTCCAATCATCAGGGGAACAGGGCACTCGAGGTCTACTCCTCATGGTTCGGCTCAGAACGATTGTTGTTCGGCAGCGGGGCACTTGACAAATCTCCCGGAGCTGCGAAGTCCTTCGTTGACTATTGTCAACTGGACGAAGGCGAAAAAAAGAACATTGCCGGATTGAATATCGCTAAGCTCCTTCGTCTCGAATCACTCCCTACACCATATCGGAAAGAACCGGCCCGCGATTCCATCCTGAAAAAAGGTATGGAAGGGAAGCCGCTTCGCGACACTCTTGTGATTGATGCCCACGCGCACATTGCCCATGATAATGCAGTCGGGACCGGGTTTATGCACCAGCCTCATTCCGATGCCGCCAGCATGATCGAACGGGGATCGGTGTTCGGTCTCGACAAAATGTGTGTGAGCTCATGGCTCGGGGTGTGGACGGATTATGAAGAGGGAAACGAGATTGTCCGCAGCGCTATGAAACGACACCCGAATTTCTATGTTGGGTATGCCACGCTGCAGCCGCAATACGTGAAGGATTGGAAGAGAGAGCTGAAAAAAGTCCACAAGACGTACGGCATGAAAGGGATCAAGCCATATCATCCCAGAACTGGCATTCCGTACAATGATAAATTGTGGACCCCCTGGTTTGAATATGGCAATCAGATAAGAGCCTTTGCCCTCATCCATCCCTCACCGGATGTCGTACGGGAGGTGAAAGAAATCGCCGAGCGGCATCCCGATCTTACGTTCATCATGGCGCATAGTGGAGCATCGTTCAAAGATGCACGATTGGCAATAGAGATCGCGACAGATCATCCCAACGTCGTCCTCGAAATAACACTCACGAGCGTAACCTACAAAGTTATCGAATTCATGGTATCCCATGTTGGGGCAGACAGAGTGTTGTTCGGAACCGATCAACCGATGCGGGATCCGATCCCACAATTCGGCTGGGTCGTGTATTCGCGATGCTCCTACGAGGAAAAGAAAAAAATTCTCGGTTTGAACATGCAAAAGATCATTCGTCGAGTGAAGGTGTGAAGCACAGTGGGGAAAAGGGTGATATATGGTGTTCTCGCCGCACTGACTCTTTGCCTCTCGGAGTCCTTGCTGGCCCATCTGGAGAATAAAATCATAGAACTACAGAATGAACATTTGAAGCTCATTGTGGAGAAGGGGGAGCATGGATTCCGGGAACGGTTCTTCGCAAAAAAGGGGACGTCATGGGTTCTCATGCTCGAATCAGGAAATGACCTGCGGGCTGAGCCAGCATTGAGTATAGGAGGTGGAGCAATACCGATCGTGTTTCAGACGGCGACGGTTGAAAAGGATGCAAATGACGAAAAGATCGTCCTTCTGGATGCACGTTTCGGCGATATGGATCTCAGGAAATCAATTATGCTGAGGAGAGGAGAACCGTGGGCCAACGTCGCGATCTCACTGCAGATTCGAGGGGACGTTGAATTGAACCACTTGCTCTCCACCTATTCCTTTCTTCCCGACGGCAAACTGATTTCTGACTACCGTTCTCTTGATTTTGTGTTCACGCCGCAATTGCGGCCTGAACCGGAACACATTATTCCCGATCACACCTTTCGAGCGCCCGCATTCATGATGCAGAAGGGGTCCGTGTTTGCGGCCCTGGTGCCGGATGTCAACACGATAGATCAAGCGTCGCGGACGGTCATGAGCATCGGCGATTTGCAGGTTAAGACGTCTCCCACCCCCTTCTTTTCGTTTGGTCTCGCCAACTGGATCGCTGAACCGTATCGTCTGAGAAACACGCACGTCTACTATACGTCTCCCGATTCCCTCGCTACACACCTCCAGGACACGACAATCTCGTACGGCTTTCTCTTATATCTGAATGCTGAGACACAGCCCAGACGGGGTTTTCAGGAGATTGTGCGTTTTCAGTGGGATGCAGTCGGCGAACGCAATTTCCGTAAAGCCACCGGTCCTCAATCGGAGCCATTTGCAGCGTATATCAAGAAGGCGTGGCAGGAGTACCTCCCCCAGGTTGCCCTCGATGCAGAATACCGAGGAAAGCCGATCACGCTCCTGAGGCAAGGAAGGCTGGCCTGGAGCAACTCACTGCACAAAGAGGCTGACAATGACTGTTGGTTCAACGTCTGGTTCAATGCACTCCGCACGGCTTATGGTCTTCACATGTACGCGGACCAGGCTGACGACGAAATACTCAGGCATAAGGCTGAAAGGGTGTTGAATCTAGCTCTCCTCGCTCCTCAGAAAAACGGCATTGCCCCATCAATTTTCTACCTGGATAGCTCTGGTGGATATTGGATCGCCGACCATGCGTGGGGGGGAATCTCCAAGGGGGAGTATTTGCCGATGTTTCACAATGCATGGACCAATTACTGGCTCCTTCGCTGGATTGATCTCATGCCGGAGCGACGGACGGAAATCCTCTCCTTCACGCGGGCCTTCGCCCAATTTCTTCTTGCGCAACAAAGACCGAGCGGAGTGATTCCCTCATGGTATGATCCCGAGACGCTGCGTCCCGCGTCTCAGCTTCGCGATGAAAACGCCGAAACGGCCGGCGCTGCTCTCTTTCTCACAGAGTTCTACAAGCGGACAAATGAGAAATTGTTTCTGAAGGGGGCAGAGCGTTGCATGGAGTATGTCTTCGAGAATATCCTTCCTGAACACAAATGGTTCGACTTTGAGACGTTCTTCTCCTGCTCGAGAAAGCCGGTGGGATTCTTTGATTCATACACTCAGCAACATCCGCAGAATACACTTTCCATGCATCAGGCGGCGGAAGCATGTTACGAACTCTCCAAAGTCACGAAGAACAATCTGTACCGGGAAAAAGGGACGGAGATCATCGATTATATATCTCTCTATCAACAAATCTGGAGTCCGAGCTGGCTCTCCCGCGAATTGTTCGGCGGATTTGGCGTACAGAATACGGATGGTGAATGGAGCGACTCGCGCCAGGGTTATTTTGCGGTTACGATGATGAACTACTATGAGATGACCGGAAGAAAGGAATATTTCGAACGCGGCGTCGCTGCTTTGAGGGCAATGTTCTCCCTCTTCGAATCTGATGAATCGCCTCGAACGGCAGAAAACTACGCGCATGCAGGTCGAGATCAGCTCGCCGGTGTGACCGGTCTTCACTGGGGAACGGGGAGTTCGGTCGTTTCCATTCATCTCATCAGGGAACGGTACGGTGATGCCTATGTCAATGTCGAGGAGCAGTGGGGAGTCGGCATCGACGGTTGCAGAATCCCGCGTGTCGTGGTTCAAGGTTCATCGATGATTGTCGAGCTGGTCGACAATCTTTCCGTGCCACGAACGATCCGCTTGAAATTTGACAAGCTTTCGCAGTCCCACTATCAGCTCGCAGTGAATGGGAAAGCGTTCATTGATATCTCACAAGAAGAATTGAAAGAAGGGATTGATGTCGAAATTTAGATTCCTCATGCTCGTTCTCACCGTTCTGTTGCTGAGCGAACCTGGTTTTGCTCAACACGAGACCATTTACATGTCGGTTCTCAATTCGCGCAAACACCGACTTGGAGCGATGGACAATCCGACGGTCGGGCTTTTCATAAGCACCGATGCAGGAGTTACCTGGCAGCATAAGGGTTGGCGCGGATACATCAGAACTTTCTATGCAGAAGCCGGACCGGATGGAACAATGTGGTCGGCATGTGGGAACGGTGTGTTTCGGTCGGCCGATCATGGTGAAACATGGCGTCTGACCACAGGCTGGGAAATGACGGAAGTACTTAAGGTGCGCGTCAACCCTGCTGACCCATCCACCGTCTATGCCGCCACCGCGTACGGGATTTTTGTCACATCAGACAACGGTATCACATGGAAGGCAAGAAATAGCGGCCTCCGAGTCCCATTCACATCCGATCTTCTCATTGATATTTCAGATACGAAACGAATTTTTGCCGCGACCGAATACGGGATTTATCGAAGTATGAACGAGGGGAAGAATTGGTCGTTGACGGGCATAGAGGGAAAAGGGATACGAGTCCTTGCTCAGGATCACCGGAATCCGAATATCCTCTGGGCCGGGACTGAGGACGATGGTGTGTTTCGTTCCACTGACGGCGGGAAGTCCTGGCATCCGTTGAATCTAGGGCTTGATGACAAGACGGTGTATGCCGTCGCGATCGATCCGACCGATTCCCGAACTATATACCTCGGAACTCACGGAGGAGGCGTCTATCGTTCCACCGATAATGGAAAGAATTGGAGCCAAAAGAAGCTCGGATTGACGAATCTTGAAGTCCACGCAATCACCATTCTTCCTTCTCGTCCGGAAATTGTTTTTGCCGGAACATTGAACGGTGGGCTGTTTCGCAGCACGAATCGCGGCGAATCATGGGAATTCAACAGTCAGGAAGGGGCACAAGTATGGGGGCTCTCAGTCCGATGAAAACATTCGCGCTCACATTCATGGCTACGCTCATCATCGTTTCCTCGGGCTTCTCTCAATCCTCGTTTGAGGAACGCCGACTACGTTTGCTTAAGGTTGCAAGCGGAGAGAGGGAGAGAAGTTTCCAAACGGTGGCGGCGAAAACTCTCCTTGGCGCAGATACCTCATATGCTTTAGTGATGCTCGATTCGTTATCACACGATGAGGCTATCGGTGGCATGTTCTATTCGTATTCTCTGATCGGCTGTTACCTCCATGTGCGTCACCTTCTGCCCGATTCACTCCACCGCAAAGTACGGGACGCCTACCGCCTGAGAACAATGTACCGTGGGGATACGGAAAATCATTGGGTCATGTATTACACCGGATTGTATCTTGCTGCCCAAACATGGCCCTCGGATGGAGGGAGACAGTGGTTCAACGGTAAGAGTTCATCGGAGAATTTTCGGGAAGCGGAAGAATGGCTCAGGACCTGGTTCACAATCTCGAGCACCATCGGACAGGGAGAGTTCGATTCCCCGACCTACATCACAACATTTGTTCCTCCGATGCTCGTGCTGTACGATTTTGCCGCGGATTCGACAATGAAGAAGTATGCTGGAATGATGCTTGATCTTCTCCTCGCTGACTTCGCTTTCGAGCATTTGAAAGGGAATTACGGGGGCGGGCATAGCAGAGACTATCCGGAAGATATCATCAATCCCTTGGCTGCGCCGAGTACGTTATGGGCGTGGCTCTACTTCGGTGAACCGGAATTTGCTCCATGGAATGAAACGCGGTATCGGCCTCGTCATCGCGGGGGATGGGATCCGGTCTATGGAGCTCTCAGCACATATCGGTTGCCTGAAATCATCGTGAACATCGCGACGGATCGCGCGACACCATACGTGCATACGGAAACAAAGCGCGTGAGGAATGTTATCCGCTTCGGGGATCAGAAGAATCCGCCGGTTTTCAAGTACTCCTATGTGACGCAAGACTATGTGCTTGGATCACTTCATGGAGGCATTCTCCAACCGATTCAGCAACACACATGGGATGTCACATATGTCTCCGATAAGCCGAACAACACATTGTTCACGCTCCACCCGTACTATTCGGGAGAAGAACTGGCAATGTTCTTCCCGGAGGAAAAGAAGTTTCTCGCGGACGAGGTGGATCGTTACCACAAAGTCTACACAAACCCGAACAAATGGAACTCGAGCTCTCCGGATGAACAAACATTTCAGCACAGGAATGCCATTCTTGTCCTCTACGATATCAAACCGGATTCGAAACATAAGCATATCGATGGTTTCTTTTCAAAGAATCTTGACGTGATGAATCAAGACAGGTCGGGATGGATCTTGTGCAAAGCAGGAGACACATACATAGCGTTCTACTCCTTGAGGAACTTTAAACTGATCGAAGAGGAAGTGAACTGGAGATGGAGAAGTCATGAGCCAAGAAACGGAGTCGTTGTGGAAATCGGTTCGCGCGCTGAAGACGGCTCATTTGAACGGTTTCAGAATCGCATGGTGGCTCTTAAACCAGCCTTGATTATCAGTGGGCACTCGGTGATGCTCAGGCACAAAACTCGATTCGGCGATACGATGGAGTTTGTGTTTGATGGAAGACGAATCCTGAACGGCAAGATCATCGACTTCAAGGAGTATCGCTTCTTCAACGGTCCGTTCGCGGAAAGTGATCTTGGATCTGGTATTATCACGTTGAAGTATGGAAACACCAGGCGCGTCCTGAATTTCAACGACGCCTCAACAAGGGACTACACGGTAGAATGATGCTCTCTATCTGGCTATTCTTGATTTTCTCGCTGTTTTCGATGGAAATCGGATCTACTCAGATGCCTCAACCACAGCCGGCTGGCATCTATGCAGCAGTCTACATTACGAGTGAATCGACGGGGGTGGGGGGATTATCCAAGATCGGACTCTTCAGAAGAATCGAGGGGGATTCGGCTTGGGTAAATCTTCGTCCGAACACGATCACTCCGGGAATGGGATTCTCTAACAATGGAGTCCGTCAACAACTCTACTTGGCGGGTGGAAACGGTTTGCACCGTTCAACGGATTGGGGAGCTACCTGGAAGGTTCTCACCGGTTGGCAGACAAAAGAGGTTCTCTCCGTCGCGATCCATCCGGTTAATCCCGGGATTCTGTACATCTCCACGCCATTCGGAGTATTTAAGTCTGAAGATGGGGGAGCGCAGTGGCGCGAGGCGATGAAGGGATTCAGAACATGGTATGTGCGTCAGGTGAAGATTGATGCCGATCAGCATGACTGGCTCTATGCGACGGGTGAGGATGCGTTGTATGCCACTCGGGATGGAGGAGAATCATGGACCGCGATGAGCGTGGGCGTCCCCGGAATCAAGACTCTTTTTCAACATCCGGTCGACCGTAATATTCTCCTCGTAGGGACGGAAGATCATGGCGTGCGTTATTCAGTCGATCGGGGAAAGACCTGGTTGGTACCCGAAGGATTGGCATCCTCAGCGGTGTATGCAATCGCTTCGACTCGGGACGGCAGCCAGATCTATGCCGGTGGATTTCGTACGGGATTGTGGCGGAGTGGAGATCGGGGACGGTCGTGGACTCATGTGTGGCCCGCGGATGAAATCGAGGCTATCTATGCGATCTTTGTTCATCCAAAAAACTCAGCTCATATGCTCGTCGGCACAAACGGAAAGGGCGTCTTCGACTCTGTCGACGGGGGGTATACGTGGCGTCAGGCAGGGTTGCCCTTTGCCCATGTAAAGGAAATCCAGAGATATCCGTAGCACAATCTCCCTGAATATTCGGGAGAACACCTGAACTGTTAACATGGACAAATAATTCATGGCACTTTTACGCTCTATCCTTGTGATCCTCTTGTTGATTTCTGCCGCACGAGTTACCATCGCTCAGGAATCGACAGTCTATCTCTCTGTTATCACCACGAAGGTCTTTGTCGTTGGGGGAGCCAATTTGAAAACGGGCATGTTCTTCCAGCGGCCTCATGAAGACACCGTTTGGCGCCACTCAGGAGCAAAGAACATCAGGGCGTTTGACGTCGCCGTGGATGGGTCCTCCCGAGGAGAGAGTATCTATATCGCGTCCGGCAATGGCGTTCACCGCACCACGAATGGAGGAAAGGATTGGAGAATAACAACGGACTGGCGCATTACGGAGGTGCAAACCGTTGCGGTTGATCCTGCCAATCCGATGATAGTGTACGCAGGAACCCCCTATGGGATTGTCAAAACGACAGATGGGGGCGAAACATGGCGGAAAAAGAATATCGGCCTTCATGCAACGTTTGTCTTCTCGATCATTGTTGATCAAAAGAACCCTGCGCGATTGCTTTGCTCGACTGAAGACGGGCTCTACCAAAGCGAAGATGGTGCAGAACAATGGGTCCGCACGGGTCTGAATGTTGGCGGCGCGCGCGAGATTGCTCAACATCCGAAGGATGCAGATATCTTGTTCGTTGCTACAGAAAACAATGGCCTATACTACTCGACAAACCGCGGGAAATACTGGGAAAAAAGTGAGGCGGGTATCGATCATCAGACGTTCTATACGATAACGTTTGATCCATCCCGTCCGGAGGTATTATATGCAGGGGGATATGTGACCGGGGTGTACAAATCTGTTGACGGGGGCAGAAGCTGGAAACGAATGAATGAGGGGCTGACCACTCTGCATGTCTATGCGATTGCAGTCGATCCGACCAATAGCCAACGGGTATATGCAGCGACATTTGGCGGCGGAATCTTCCGCTCAGATGATGAGGGCCAACGGTGGCGCAATGTGGGATTGATCGGCTCACAAGTGAGCTCAATAACAATTCACCCATTCTGACAAAGGACCATTGATGACGAAATCCATTTCTGCCCTGTTTGTGAGCATCTCGCTTCTCTCTTCCATTCTCTTCGCACAAGCAGCCGATCGGGAGACGTATCTGAGAGAATTCGAAAAGCGCGTCGACTATGTCACCCATGCCTATGATACCTCAATGACGAATGGATATTATCAAGTTGCAGTCCGATACGCGCGAAATAGAAATGTGCAAGAGGCAGACAGGATGTTCGAGGAGCTTCTCAAGGATCCGCGGGGCGACATGTTTTGGATGTTCCCGTGTATCGGCGCATACCTGAATGGAAAAGAGAAGATGTCGGCGCAGACCGCCGCCGCGGTCCGGAACGCATGGAAGACCTATGCGCCGTACCGTGGAGATACGGAAAATCACTGGGTGATGTACTACGCCTCTCTTTTTCTCGCGGCGGAACAATGGCCCAACCTCCCCGGTTCCGAATGGTATAATGGGAGAAGTTCGGATGAGAATCTCCGTGAATCCAAAGAATACCTCGTCGAATGGATGAGGATTACGACAACCATCGGACAAGGCGAATTCGATTCACCCGAGTACTTTCCCGAATACGCCATCCCCATGTCTCTTCTCCATCAGTTTGCTCGCGACGAAGAACTGAAACTACGGGGAGAAATGATGCTGGATTACATCCTCGCCGATTTTGCCGTGGAACATCTTGAAGGTCAGTATGTCGGCGGCTTCAGCCGCGTGTTTCAACCGGCTGTCTATCGGCCTCTCGTTTCGGGAGCCTCTGCCTTTGCCTACCTGTATTTTGGTACCGGCGTCCCCACAACATCCGGATGGATTGTCCTTCCGGCTCTGGGGAGCTACCGATTGCCGGAAATTATTTACCGGATCGCCGTTGAGAGGCGAGAGGCTTACATACACAAGGAGCGAAAACGGGTGCGAAATGTTATTCGGTATGGAAACGAGTTGAATCCGCCGGTCTACAAATACACATATATGACGAAGGATTACGCGATCGGGTCACTGCAGGGAGGGATTCTCCAGCCGATTCAGCAACAAACATGGAATGTGCGTTATACGTATGGGCGCCCCTATACGGCCATATTCGGATTACATCCAAACTGGTCCGGCTTTGAGCTGGCGATGTTCTTCCCCGAGGAACCGAAGACCCTCATTGCCGATGTCGTTGCCTCGAAGGGAACATATAACAATCCCAACAAATGGACAGGGGGATCTCAGTTCGAGAGGACATTTCAGCACAGAAACACGATCATTGTGCTCTACGATATTGAACCCGGTACGACAACGGAACATATCGATGGCTACTTCCCAAAGAATCTCGAGGTTCGTGAGGTCGATGCAACCGGCTGGATCTTCTGCAAGGCCGGAGACACGTATGTGGGTTGGTATCCGTTGCAGGAATATGAATGGATCGAAGAATTTGAAAACCTGACAAACAGGCCTCCGGACACGAACAGTCCTCAGTCAGCTCGCATCAACGAAACCGGGAACTGGAGACTGAGAAGTCAAAAACTGCAAAACGGATATGTTGTTGAGGTTCGCTCAAAGGCGGAAATCGGATCGTTTGAGAAGTTTCGTGAACATCTTCGGAAGAGAATCCCCAAAGCGCATTTGGAGCCGGGGAGCGTATCGGTCGATTATACGACAATCGATGGAAGCCGGATGGTATTCTCCTTTCCGGAAATCCGGAAGTTGAACAATAAGATGGTGGACCTATCGAAAACGAAATTGTTCGAAGGACCTTATCTGAATGCCGAAGTGGGCAGTGAACGCCTTACGATCACATACAAGAATTCAAGACGGATCTTGGATTTCAAGAAACTTCAAATCATCAACTAGTATATGGGCGCTGCGAAACATATCGACGTTGTCGTTGCAGGGTTAGCCGTTGTCGATTGTATCGGCCGACCTGTGGATTTCCGCCGCCTCCCGAAGCGAGGGGGCCTGAATCTTATCGATTCCGTTTCACTGACAACCGGAGGGAATGTCTCCAATGTTGGGATAGATCTCGCAAAGCTCGGCTTCCGCGTCGAGGGCATCACGCGCGTCGGGAATGATCCGCTCGGTCGGTTTGTCACCCAGCTCTATGAAGAGAATGGGATGGGGATCAAGGGAGTAACGATTGATCCGAAAGAGCAGACATCAAGCACAATCGTCTGTGTCGCCAACGACGGCGAACGGTCGTTTCTTCATACACGAGGATGCATGGTCAATTTCCGGGCAAAGGATGTATTGGTGCATATGCCGATGCTGAAACGGGCGAAAATTGTGGCCTTCGGGTACTTTGGGCTTCTGCCCGAAACGGAAAAAGATTTTCCCACCCTGTTCAAAGAAATCAAGAAGAAGACATCTGCCGAGATCTTTTTGGATACAGGGGGTGTTCCAAAAGCATCACGGGCATTCATGCGAAAATTTCTTCCGTTTGTCGATTATTTCATTCCAAGCCACGAAGAAGCAGCGGAACTTACGGGTCTTCGGAAACCGGAAGAGATCGTCAAGTTCTTTGTTGAATCAGGGGCCGCGGGTGTTGTTGGTGTAAAACTGGGTGCAAGAGGATCGTATGTCTATGATGGCGACCGCGGTCGGTATATCAAACCGCGCAGAGTGAGAAAAGTAGTTGATACGACGGGAGCTGGCGATGCGTATGTTGCCGGATTTCTCGCCGCAACATTGAGCGGCAGGGACCCCTTTGAGGCAGCAGAAATCGCAGGTTCCGTCGCGGCCAGTTGCGTCACGGAGGTGGGTGCGTCAACGGCAATCAGACCGTATGGCTCCTACGATCCGCGTTCTCAGAAATCGAAGATACGGAGTCAAAAATGGGCATGAAGCCAGTCTATCATATCGTCTCACATTCACACTGGGACAGGGAGTGGTACCTCAGCTTTGAGAAATTTCGGTCGAAGCTTGTCCTCATGGTTGATGATCTTCTAGATCTCCTCCGGAAAGATCCAAAATATCAACATTTCACACTCGACGGTCAATCTGTCATCCTTGAGGATTATCTGACCGTCAGACCTGAAAGAAAACAGATCATTCGTGACTTCGTTGAAAAGGGGAGAATATCCATCGGTCCTTGGTACATCCTTCCGGATGAATTCCTCGTGAGCGGTGAATCGACAATTCGAAACCTCCTCCATGGCATCCGCATCGCCCGAGAATTCGGCGGCGAAATGAAGATCGGATATATTCCCGACTCGTTCGGACACATTGCCATGATGCCTGCGATTCTGAAGGGCTTTGATTTTGACGCTGCGCTGGTCTATCGGGGTTTTGGCGGAGAGCCGGGCCAGGAGACGTCAGAGTATCGGTGGGTTGCCCCAGACGGAACATCTTGCCTTCTACTGCACCTGTTTCGGCATGGCTATAGCGCCGGATATTTTCATCACGACTCGGATGAGGAGATTCTTGAACGTTTCTCCGCTCTGAAACAGGAACTTGATGCCAGGGCCACCACATCTCATCGACTGATGATGAACGGGGGAGATCATCACTGGCCGGATCCCAAATTGCCTCGAACGATTCAGCTCCTCAGAAAGAACTTCGAGGGGACGTTCCTTCACAGCAGCATCCCGGCGTATATCGAGGAAGTTAAACGCGAAGTGCAGTCTCTCCCCCATGTTGAAGGAGAATTGAGATTTGGGTACTCTTACAATTTCGCCGTGGTGGGAGGAGTCTATTCCAGCCGAATATATCTGAAACAATACAATTGGAAAACCCAGCTTCTCCTGGAGCGGTATGTTGAGCCGTTGAATGCTCTTGCATCTTCCTGTTGCGGGTTTTCACAACTCGCCTTGATACAGCAGACATGGAAAAACCTGCTGAAGAACCATCCCCATGACAGTATCTGCGGGTGCAGCATCGATTCTGTCCATGCAGAAATGATGACGAGGTTCAAATCTGTGGAAGATGCCGGAGAAGAAATTCTCTCGGAAAGTGTGAACAAGCTCATCGCCTATGACGATCGTGAATCAAAAGATGACCATCACATCGTCTTTTTCAATCCCTCTCCGTTCAATCGCTCCGAAGTGGCCAAGGCCCAAATACGATTCTACCTGCAGGATGTCGTCGTCGGTTTGAATCCTGACGTGACGATTGAACCTGCGCTTCCGCCTTGTGCGGGATTCGCGCTGATTGCAGCTGACGAAACAGAAGTTCCCTTTCAAGTCATCGGCAGGGATAAGGGATATGATATTACCTATAGCCGGTACAACTATCCAAAGCAAACGCTCGCAGACACGCTATCGATTCTCGTGAAGGCGGCAGATGTTCCGGCACTGGGTTTTTCGAGAATCAGAATAGAGAAGCGGGTGGCCTTCCCAAAGATCAGTAGTGCGTTGAAAACCGGAAAGACCTTCATCGAGAACGCCTTTCTCCGGGTCGATGTCAATGCAAAGGGTGAAATCCGCATAGCAGACAAGGAACGGAAGCTCCAATACAAGGGGCTGCACATCTTTGAGGATTCCGGTGATGTGGGGGATGAGTACAACTATTCGTATCCGAAAAAAGACAAAAGGGTCCTTTCGAATACCGGTAAGGCTTCCGCGAAGATCGTTGAGTGGGGACCGTTACGTGTGATGATCGCAATTCGTATGAATCTTCTGCTTCCGCAGTCAGCGTCAGAGGACCGGCAATCGCGAAGCCGACGTACAACAAGAGTGCAAATCACATCTCGAATCTGGTTGACGGAAGATTCCCGGAAAGTCGAATTCTCGACGACCATTGAGAACAACGCGAAAGATCATCGCCTCCGTGTGCTTTTCCCCCTCGGCGCTGATACCCGAAGCGTTTACGCTGATTCACAATTTTGTCTGGTCGAAAGAACGCAGAGAACGTATGACACACAGGCGTTTACTATCGAGCATCCCGCAAAGGTCGCACCGATGCAGCGATTTGTATCATGGAAATCCGGGAATAAGGGAGTCACACTTTATTCTTACGGTCTGCCCGAATACGAATTGCTGTTAGACGGCAAAGGAACCGTCGCGCTAACGCTTTTGCGCTGTGTTGGGCTACTGAGCGGTGGCGATCTCATCACCCGTCCGGGAGGGCGGGCCGGATGGCACAACGAAACGCCCGATGCACAATGTCTCGGCGAACACACATTTCGCTATGCGTTGTTCCCGCATGCCCCTTCAGAGATTGATACTCTGGAACAGATTCAACGGGAGTCTGAACAATTCCATCTTCCGCTTCTTCCTGTTTCCCGAAAGCAAAGAGAGTTGGGGAAGATTCGAAATGTCGGGCTTGCCATCTCCCCCAAGACCCTCGTACTCAGTGCCTTCAAGGAAGCAGAGGATGGGGACGGTTTCATTGTAAGGGTGTACAATCCCTCGAAACAAGAAATCAATGGGACTATTCGCTTTGACCTTCCCGTGCGTGATGTCTTCGAAGCGAAGTTGAATGAACAATGCATTGAGCCGGTTGAGGTTGAGAGAGAGCGCGTCGTGCGGATTGTCGCCAAACCGTCAGAGATCGTAACACTGAGGCTGAAATTAAGTCAGCAACAAGTGCTGAATAAATAACACACACAATCGAGATGTGCCATGAATAAAATCAATTCATTCACCGAAGCTGGCTATTCGTACCGGTTGAGCAAAATACTTGATCCGAAATCCGGCAATGGCATCGTCGTGGCAATTGACCACGGCCTGTTTATCGGCCCGCTGCCGGGAGTCGAAAATACTGAGCGGACCATTCAGGCCCTCCTGCCGACACCTCCTGAAGCAATTCAGATGACTCCGGGAACCATTCGCGCTAATCTCCATCTCTTTCAAGGCAAGGGAAAGCCGGGAATCATTCTCCGGTTGGACGCGACAAACATCTGGCGAAAAGAGCCGGCTCCAAAAGAAGGCTACTATTCTCAGGTTGCGTGCGTCAACGATGCGATTCAACTCGGCGTCGATGCGGTGGTGACATTTCTGTTCCTTGGCTATGACACAGATGCTCAGGAATCGCACAACCTCGAGACGATTGCCCGGATTGGAGAGCAGGCGAGAAAGCACAGCATCCCTTTCATCGTTGAACCGCTCGCCATTCAGAAAGGTTCGAACGTCGTGAGAAATTTTGACGTAATGAAGCTTGCGATACGAATGGCGTCGGAACTGGGGGCAGACCTCATAAAGGCCGACTACCCCGAGAACAAAGAGCAATTTGCCCAGCTGGTCGATCTTTCTTCTGTGCCGATCATGGTGCGGGGCGGTCCGAAAATGGATTCCGACGAAGAAATGCTTCAGATGGTGAGGGATGCCATTGACCTAGGGGCCAAGGGAATCGTGTTTGGCCGGAATGTATGGCAGCATGAGTCACCGTCGGGGATCCTCAAAGCCTTGCGCGCAATCGTTCACGAGGGGAAATCCGTTTCCGACTCCCTGAAACTCATTTCAACGGGAAAGGCATAAGAATGAAGAAGGAAGAGTTGCGGATAGGAATCATTGGATTTGGTCAGATGGGTCGAATTCACGCTCACGCGTATCGTTCCATCCCCCTCTATTATGATGGCCATCCATGTAAGATCACGCTCAAAGGAGTTTGTGATACGAATGAAGCGCTCGCGAAAAAAGGAGTAACGCAGGCGGGATTCGAGTTTTACACAACGGACTATCGGGAACTTGTAAAACGTGACGATATCGATATCATCAATATCTGCACGCCAAACAAAATGCATCGGGATGCGATATTGGCGGCATTCGAGCATGGAAAGCATGTCTACAGCGAAAAACCGTTGGGGTTCAATGAGAAGGAGGCGGAAGAAATCGTTGGCGTCGCAGAGAAATCCGGGTTGAAACATCAGATAACCTCGGAATACCGGTTCATCCCGGCAATCATGAAGGCAAAAGAGCTTGTGGAGAGTGGTTTCATTGGACGGATATTTCATTTTCGCGGCGTCTATTTGCATTCGGGATACATCGATCCAAAACGACCGCGGGAGTGGCGCCTTCAAAAAGATGTGATTGGAGGGGGTGTTCTCATAGACCTTGGACCGCATCTGCTGGATCTCATGCATCATCTTGTCGGTGAAGTTGGAGAAGTTGCCGCCTCAATGGAGACGTTTTTCAAAGAACGCCCTCTCCCGGACAAACCAGAGGTGATGGCAAGTGTCGACGTGGAAGATGCAATAACCGCACTCCTGAGATTCAAGAATGGAGGCATGGGCACGGTAGAAATGTCGCGGGTCGCTACCGGGGCAGAAGATGAATTGAGATTTGAGATTCACGGGGCGCACGGTGCGATCGGGTTCAATCTCATGAAACCAAACGAATTGAAGATATTTGATGCCCGTGAGAAGAAGGGCGATCAAGGGTTCCGGACCGTGAGCACTGTCCAAAAATACCCCGCCCCTGCGGTAATGCCGGCGCCGAAATTCACAATGGGTTGGATGAGATCGCACATCGCGGCGCTTTACCACTTTCTGGAATGTGTTGCGCAGGATAAAGTCGCGTCGCCGAGCTTTCATGACGCACTGCGGATTCATCACATCATGGAAAAGATCTATGAAGCGGTCGATTCAAGATCTTGGGTAAAAGTCTAAGCAAGGTGGCGCAATGAAGAACGAACTCAAGAACATTGTAACCTCCCCAATCGTCCTGGCGCCAAATCGCGTATGGCGATTCTACCAGGGGGGACGGATGATCGAAACGTTGCAGAGGACCCCCTCGCCGAAGGATTCTCACTTCCCCGAAGAGTGGGTTGGATCAACGGTGCAAGCGTCGAATCCCTGTGAGCACTTCAGGGAAGGAGAAGGCCTTGCAGTCGTCTCGAAAGGACTTTCGAGCCCTGTAACGCTGAAGGACATAATGAGTGCATTCCCGGAAGAAATGCTCGGTACGGCTCATGTCTCAAAGCACGGATCGAATTCCGCCCTGCTGGTGAAGCTTCTGGATGCCGCGATCCGGCTAATCATCCATGCACATCCGAACAAGGATTTTGCCAAGAAGCATTTGCATTCATGCTTCGGGAAGACCGAGGCCTGGTTCGTCCTCGAAACCAGACCTGAGGTGGAGAACCCCTATGTGTTGATTGCCTTCAAGGAAGAAGTCAACCAATCGCAGTATACAGATATTTTGAAGAGGCAGGATCTTGAGACCATGATAAAGATGATGCATCGGGTACCGGTGAAAGCCGGAGATGTCGTTTATGTGAAACCAGGCGTCCCGCATGCAATCGGCGAGGGAATTTTCATGGTAGAGCTTCAGGAGCCAACGGATTTTTCCATCATTTTGGAACAAAAGAGCGATGCCTACACATTCCGTGAAGAGGAATGTTATCTGGGACTCAGCCCGGAGCTGGCACTTTCGAATCTCGACTACTCAGTCTATTCGTGGAGCAGGGTGGAAAAGGAATTGGTGATCAAACCCCGTCTGCTGCGCGAACAAGAGGGGAATCGTGAGTACGAACTTCTGGGATACAACACCACCGAATGCTTTGCCGGACACCGGATTGAAGTCTCCGATGAGTTCTCCGACAATACGAATGACAGAAGCAGTATCCTCATCGTCCTTGATGGTGAGGGAGTCCTCAAGCATCATAATGGTGTGATTCCGCTGAAACGAGGAATGGAATTGTTTGTGCCTGCCGCACTAAAAGAATACACCTACACAACTCCGTCGGGTCTGAAGCTCTTCAAGTCTCTGCCGGCCCTCTCGTGACATTCAGGGTCAACGGTTCAGTGAGAGCAAGTTTGAAGGAAGCGCATGGAATGAAGATGTCAACGCTCATTAGCTAGGGTATCCCAATGAAGATTGCACAATATGAAGGACACCAGGGACTCTGCATCGGTGTCGAAGTTGATAACGAGTGGTTAGACTATACGAAGGCGGTTTCGATCCATTCACACGTTCACGACAACTTCATCATCAAACCTCCTGCGACGATCATGCAGATGCTGGCCGCTGAAGGTATGGACATCGTGAAGGTCCGAACGGTCATCGACTTTGTCAAAAAACACAAACTCACGAAGACAGTCCGCCTTCCTGCCGATGCAAAAATGCGAGCGCCAATCATGCGCCCCGGCAAGATTGTTGCGCTTGGACTCAACTATGTGCTCCATGCGAAAGAGGGAAGCTTCCAGGTCCCTGAAGAACCCATCCTCTTCGTCAAGGTGGGCTCGTCGGTGATCGGCCCCGATGAAGTCATTCGCATTCCGCAAAAACTCGGACGGATGGATCACGAGATTGAGCTCGGCGTTGTCATTGGCAAGATGGCGACAGAAGTGAAGAAAGCAGATGCCTACGACTATGTTGCCGGGTATTGTGTTGTGAATGACGTGAGTGCACGCGACTTGCAGACGAAGGATCTTGAGAAACGACATCCCTGGTTTCGGTCAAAGAGCTTCGATTCGTTTACGCCGATGGGGCCGTGGATCGTGACAAAAGATGAAATCAAGAATCCGCACAATCTCAAAATTTCCTGCGACGTCAATCGCAAGACAAAACAGTCGTCCAACACGAAGAACATGGTCTTCGACATTCCCACTCAAATCGAATTTATCACAAAGTACATCACGCTTGAGCCGGGGGATGTGATATCGACAGGCACACCGGAAGGAATCGGTCCCATCGAGCATGGAGACGAGGTCAGTTGTCACGTCGAGAAGATTGGAACGCTCAAGAATCCGGTCCGCAAACGATGAAGATTGACAGAATAACCGTGACCCATGTGCAGATTCCGTTGCGCGAACCGTTCAGGATCAGCAGCGGCTCTGTGTCTGCAAAAGATGGTATTATCGTGGCTGTTGCTTCCGACGGTGTGATTGGGTACGGCGAGGCCTCGCCGATGTCAGGTTCGTTCTATTCGACTGACACTCCTGAAAGCACTTGGAGCGTGCTTGAAGGGGAATACATTCCTCGTGTCCTCCGCGCTGGAATCAGTTCTATCGAACAACTCAATGCCATTCTCGATGAGGTTCCTGAAAATTCCTTTGCGAAAGCAGGGCTTGAAACCGCATTCTGGGATCTGGAAGCACAGAAGAAAGGGGAGCCCCTCCACACATTCATGGGGCATTCTCAACGTCCCGTCGTCTCAGGCCTCGCCGTAGGCATCTATCCCACTATCAAAGATCTGCTCATTGCAGTTGAAACATATCTTGCGGAAGGATACAAGCGACTGAAAATAAAGATCGAACCGGGATGGGATACCGAAGTTCTCGGTGAAATCCGGAAGAGGTTCAATGACATCCCGTTGATGGTTGATGCCAACTGCGCCTACACCCGAAAGGATATCCCCGAGTTGAGGGCGCTTGATGAGTTCGATCTCATGATGATCGAACAGCCGTTCCCCAAAGAGGATCTCGCGGGGCATCAGCTGCTTCAGGCTTCCATGCGAACTCCGATTTGCCTGGACGAAAGCGCGATCGATGCGGATACGGTCGCAAAAGCCATCGCCACGAAGAGCTGCAAAATCATCAATATGAAAATTCAGAGGGTTGGCGGATTGCTCAAGGCGAAACAAATTCGGGAGGTGTGCGACCGTGCGAACATCCCCGTGTGGGCCGGAACCATGCCGGAACTCGGAATCGGCTCTGCGCAAACACTCCACATGGCAACGCATACGAGCTTCCGATATCCGTCCGATGTCCACTCTTCCCGACGCTGGTTTGTCGATGATATCATAGAACCATTGATCGAGGTCGTCGATGGGTTGATTCATATCCCTGTGGGGGCTGGCAACTGCTACAATGTCAATCAGAGCGTCATGAAGAGATACAGGCTCCGGGAAATGGTATTCTGACATGGAATGGCAAAGATTTCGCGAATTCTTCAGTCCAATCGTTAGGACGGAAAGAACATGGCAATTGAAAACTTGTTGAAGACATCGTTTCTGGGATTGGATCTCCAGAGTCCCATCATGGTCGCATCTGGACCCGCCACGCATGATGTGAATCAATTACTGATGGCCGAAGAGAGAAACGTCGGCGGAGTCTTTCTGAAGAGCGTCTGCTCGGACAAGTTCGAACATATGCGAAGTTGGCCGCGGCCGAGGTACAAGCTGTTGGACTGGGACAAGCAAATCGAAGGAAGGTCAAAGACATTTACTCTGTATTCCTATGAACAAGGGTACAGTGGGACGCTGGATGATTATTGGAATTTCATCCGGTCAGGGAAAGATCGCGTGAAGGTACCGATTGTCGCCAGCATCTTCGCCGATGATGTGAATGACTGGGTGGAGATGGCAAAAAAGGTCGAGGAAAGCGGCGCCGATGCCGTTGAGCTTGATATCTCCTCTCCCCATCGACCGGGAACGATGGAATTCGACGATGCCTTCAAAAAGACTATCTCGAGTGTCGTGAAGGGAGTGAAGATTCCTGTCCTCGTCAAGCTTGCGCCAAGCGAAGATCTGGTCGTGCATTGCATGAAGGCTGAGGAAGCAGGGGCTTCGTGCGTTACACTCTGCAATCGCATCAGAGGATTTGACGTTGATATCGAAAGCCAGCGTCCGATTCTCCATGGATACTACGCCGGCGTTGGCGGTCCATGGACCAAATACTACACAATGCGTTACGTCGCCGAAGCTGCTCAAAAGATAAAGATCCCCATAAGCGCCAGCAGCGGCACGATGACAGGGGAAGATGCCATCAAGTACATTCTCCTTGGGGCCACAACCGTTCAGATTCTCTCGGTGATCCTTGTCAATGGGTGGGATTCCATTACGCGGATTCAAGAGGAGATTAAAGAGTACATGAAGAGAAAAGATATTGCTTCGCTGGAGAGCATCCGGGGAAAAGCATTGGAAGTCATGACAGATCCTGATGAGATTATTCGCTGGTCGGGGGAATCAAAACAAGGACCAAGAAATGTCTACAGGCAAAGATAAATATTTCGGTCTTCCGCTCCTTCCACCGAGCTTCGTGAAGGAGTTTCCTCCAGTTGCGAAGGTTATCGAGCCTGTCTGTATCGCGTGCGATCGATGCGTGCCACTCTGCTTCTTCGATGCCATCATAATGGAACAACGACCGCTTCATAAATTCGAGCGTGTTGCGGTGGTGATAGAAGAGAATTGCACCGGATGCGGTCTTTGCTTTGAAGGGTGTCCGGTTGACGCCATAGAGTGGATTCCTGACAAAGAAATGCCTGGAGATAAGGAGAAAGCGCGAACATGAAGATCGTGGATCTCACACATCCCATTACCGATTCGCTCAGAACCTATTTTCCGTGGCATCCTGAAACGACGCTCGAACGGACGGCAACCTATGAGGAACACCGTTGTCTGGTGACACGCATATCCATTGGATCGCATACCGGAACGCATATCGATGCTCCGAGTCATGTTATCAAAGGAGGTCATTCTCTTGATCAATATGATCCGTCGTTGTGGTATCAGAGAGCAATGGTGATCGATTTCACGCCTAGGGAAGAAAAGACAACCATCTCCCGGGCGGAACTCGAAGCAAAGGGGATTCAGGAGGGAGTGGGGGTCATACTCAAAACCGGCTGGGACACGAAGTTTGGGATGAAGGATTATTATGAAACGTATCCCCGCCTCTCAATTGAGGCCGCGGAGTTGCTCGTCGAGATGAATGTGCCGGTTCTGGCAGCGGACACCCCCTTTCCGCTTGATGTTCACTATGCATGTCTGAAGAAGGGAATTCCACTGATCACCAATCTCAACAATACTTCGGCATTGCCCTCGGACGTGATCACGCTGATCGCCGCTCCGCTTCTTATCAAGGGCGGAGATGGAGCCCCTGCACGTGTCTTTGCACTTCTCGAATCATGAAGGCCCAATAGGATCACATGGAACCCGTTATCCAACTCCTTTCTGAACTCATAGCGATTCCGAGTGTCAATCCTATGGGGCGGAATGTCTCTGGATCCCGATATGAGGAGAAGGAGATTGCGGAATTCATTGCGGGTGTGTTGAGGAAGAATAAGATCGACGTTCAGATTCAGGAGGTTGGACAGAACCGCCCGAATGTCATTGGATATGTGGACAAAAAGAAACGGCAGACGCTGCTCCTCGAAGCCCATATGGATACCGTTGATGGAGAGGAAAAGGATTTTCAGCCCGTTGTGCGCGACGGGAACGTTTACGGAAGAGGAGCATGCGATACCAAGGCATCCATCGCGGCGTTTCTCCAATCTGTGATCGATGTAATCCACTCCGCGGATAATCTTCAGTACAATATCCTCCTCCTGTTTTCGATGGATGAAGAGTATACCTTCAGCGGAGCCAATTTTGCTGCAACTGCGGGACTCAAGGCAGATTTTGGCATCGCCGGTGAGCCCACGAGTCTCAAGATCATTCACACGCACAAAGGGGTGACACGTTTCAAGATCAACGCTCGTGGGAATGCAGCTCATTCGGCCTATCCTCGCGAAGGCGTCAATGCCATCTATGCCATGTGGCCGGTCCTTCAACGATTGGAGGAATTCAATCAGAAACTTGAGGAGAGAGCGAGACATCCTCTTCTCGGAACAGCGTCGTTGAGCGTAGGTCGGATAACAGGGGGAGTAGCGGTCAACGTTGTGCCGCATCTTTGTCAGATTGAAATCGACCGGCGGTCGCTTCCTCATGAGTCAAGAGAAGAAATCATCAGTGAGATCCAAAATCTCATTGGGGATCTCCCAGCGGTGAAGCTTGAAGAACCATATCTGTCGGTTGACGGCATGGATGTCCCGGAGGAATCTCTGATCATCCGGTTCCTTCGCGGTTCCATAGAAAGATACAAGGGAAGTGCAGAGGTGGATGGTGCATCGTATGCGACGAATGCGGGAGTATACAATCGTTTCAAGATTCCGACAGTCGTATTCGGACCCGGTGACATTGCGCAGGCGCACACCGCGTCGGAATATATTTCCGTCAACCAAGTTCATGGTGCGATTTCGATATTGACCGATTTCCTCACGCGTGATTCATCGTAACAATTATGCAATCATGGAAGATCTGATTCTCGGCATCGATATCGGCGGAACGAAGACAGCCGTGGTGGCGGGATCTCGTCAGGGGCACATTAAGTGGAAAAAGAAATTTCCCACATTGCCGGAACGAGGATTCGACACTTTTTTCAACGAATTGATTACGGCGATTGAAGAAGGGCTCAATGACGGGTTTGGACGGACCGTCGCACTGAGCGTATCGGTCGGCGGACCCCTGGATGTCTTCCTCGGAATTCTCTACTCTCCGCCAAACCTGAAAGGCTGGCAAGATATTCATTTGAAGGAATTGTTGTCGAAAAGATTTTCATTGCCAACATATGTTGAGCACGATGGAAATGCCGGGGCGCTCGCGGAGCTGTACCTCGGCGCTGGTCGGGGATTTCAGAATATTGTCTTTCTCACAATGGGAACGGGATTCGGAGCCGGCATCATCGCGAACGGAGAACTCTATCGGGGGACATCCTTCACTGCGGGAGAAATCGGGCATGTGCGCATTGCTGAAGATGGTCCTTTATGTTATGGAAAACGAGGATCGTTAGAAGGATTTGCGAGCGGAACTGGCATCGCACTGCTGGCAGAAATGATGTTCCCCGGGAAATGGGGAAGTGCTGTCTCTCTCGCATCGCTGTATGAGGATTGGCGTGCGGGCTCGAACGAAGCCCGGGAAGTATTTGACCGTGCGGCATTCTACATCGGTCGGGGATTTGCGATGATTGCCGATATCCTGAATCCGGAACGCATCATTCTGGGTGGACTCGGTATCCGAATCGCGGATGCGTTTCTCGACAAAGCATGCGAGGTGATGGCGAGCGAAGCGCTTCCGGAGTCGGTAAGGGTATGTGAAATTGTTCCAGCTAAGCTTGGAGAAAGAATCGGTGACGTTGCATCGTTGTGTGCGGCGTTTGATCAAGGCAACCTGTTCCTCGAAACCGTGAACGAGTGACGATTATGACCAAGACTGGATTTTTCAAAGCAACGGGGGTGTTGACTCTGGCCCTCGCACTCCTGATTCCAATTGAAAAGGCATGCGCGCAAAAGCAGATCTATTTGGCGGAGATCGAGAAAGCGGTGGAGAAGGGATGGCGCGAATACCCGCAGCTGATTCAGGAATGGAAGAGAACGTACAAGCCAAGCATTCTGTGGGGATATGATGCTCCGGCGCATCCGATTTACCTTGCCAGCACTCTTGCGTTCCTCTACGAGGTAACGAAAGACCGGAGTTACGCAGTCAAGACTGCCCAGATTCTGGAATCGTATGGCGATCTTCGCAACGTCGTTCCGGAAGATTATTGGAAAACGAGAGCGGAATATTCGAATGTCCGACCTGCCATCTCCAATTTCTTCTTTATCGCTCCATACGTCCGGGCGTATTTGAGGATTCGAAACAGCGATGTTCTGAACGCGACGCAACGGACGAAAATCGAGCGCGACCTTGCAGGGAGTATTGATTTTTTGTTCCACTTTCCGGAATGGGGAGCTCATAACAGGGCAATCTTGCGAGCGGAAGCGATGATGTATGGTGCTCTGGCCATGCCAAACCATCCTCATGCGCCGCGCTGGAAAAAGATGGCCGGGGTGATCGCATCGGACAACGTGAAGGATTGGGAAATCGAAGATGCGAGCCTCTATCATCCCGTATGGCTCCTTTCTCTCTTTTCGTACGCAGAGGTCGCTCAACAGGAGGAGGTCTTTCGTTCTCCGATCATCATGTACTACTTGAAGTATTTCACCAAGCTTATCGGACCGCTTGGTGCGGTTCCGGAATTCGGCGATGCCCGATGGGATTCCGGATGGGAAGGATTGCGATTCGTACCGGTTTTCGAAAAAGGGGCTGCAGTGTTCAAGGATCCGGAGATGAAGTGGGCCGCGCGAAGTGTCTTTCAGAAATCAAAGGAATCGATGGATACGCTTGGCATCCTCGACGCCTATTCATTATCCGATGCCTACCGATGGCTGGATGAGCGGATTCAGCCGCAGACCCCAACGACGCTGAGCGAAGCTGTTCTTGAGGATGTTGTGGGAAAGAAGATCGTCTTCCGGAACGGGTGGGATGAGAAGTCTACTTACCTTTTGCTCAATTATCGGGATGAAGGGGAGGGTGGATGGTTGCACCGGGAATTTCTCCGCCAGACGATATCCGTCGAGGAAGAAAAAATGCATCATGGGAGTGCAGATGAGAATAGTATTTGTCTCTTGATGAGCCGGGGATCGGTGCTCCTGACCGACGCGGGATATAGGGATGCGCTTCCGAGCGGCGCGTACGGGGCGTGGCGGCAAGACTATTTTCACAATCGGGTTGTCGTCCGGCCTGAAAAGAAAGACCGGCATCAATCACTTCTCGAATTTGTCCGGAACTCCGGCGCGTATCGTTCGGTCCGGACGCAAAAGATTGATTTCTTGTCGCTTCAGGAAGTCGATATGAGTCGCACGCGTTTGATCGACGACAATCTCGGCTATTACTCAGACCGTGTCATTGTCTATGATAAGGAAGAAGATATCTTCGTTGTGATCGATGCCATAAAAGTTCTTCGAAGCGGATATTACACCTTCGCCAATTTCTGGCATACACAACATGTGCTGAAAAGCGGGGAGAGATATTTTGATGTTGCAACAGATTCGCTCGGAAGATATTCCTTTTCCCAGAACCGATCACTTCTCCTTTACTTTCCCGAATCGGCAGGCAAAACTATCAGCAGCGAACCAATACGCCGCAGTCATCAGGATGAAACGGCAATATACCAGACCATCTCCTCAAGCTATAAAGCGGGAGACTTTGAATTCTTTGTCACCATCCTGATTCCTCACGATCGTCACGAACCGCTTGACCGCCACCTGGAGAAAGTCAAACTCGTGCCAGTGTCCGCTTCCTCACAGGCAATCGGCTTGAGCATTCAGCGGAAGCGTGGAGTTTCGACATTGGGGGTGAAACTCGATCTGGAGATGGATGTGGCTCGCGAAAATATCCGACCTCGGTACCTATACGAACGAGGAAAAGTGCGATATGGCGATTTCGAGAGTGACGCTCACTTTTTCTTCGCAACGTTATCCGAAAAGGCGATTACCTATTCCGCCTCCAATCTATTGAAGTTCCTTTATCGCAACAATCCTCTCCACGAAGCGCTGCCCAACACTCATGGATTACAACTCGACGGAGCCGCTGACCGTGTCGGATATGTCAAATGGCGGTGGTGGGAAGATACGGTTCCCGTTACAGCGACAATGAAATCAAGGAAATGACTTATGAATGTTGGCAAAGAAATTCGACTGAAGAGAATTTGGAAAAAAGAACGCGCCGTCATTATTCCCTATGATCACGGACAGTATGGTGGTGTCCCTACCGGACTTGAGGACCCTCTCGCTCTCACGAAGCGCATTGCTGCGACAGATGCTGACGCCGTTCTGGTAACTCCCGCGGTGCTCAAACGGGTGGCCCCATCGCTTGGCGACCTCGGGACTATTCTTCGGTTGGACGGGGGATTTACAAAGTACTCTCCGATACTAGACGATTATCAACCGGTCAGTTCAGTCGAGCATGCCCTTCAACTGGGGGCAGATGCCGGGATTGTCTTGACGTTCGTGGGAACTTCGTTTGATGCAGCGTCCCTGGCCCGGCTGGGGGCTGCCGCGGAACAATCTGACAAGTGGGGCCTGCCGCTAGTTTCGGAAATCCTCCCGCCTTGCATTCTCAGCAATCATTTCGAACGGGATCTTGGAATGAAGAGTGCCATTGCGGACGACATCCATCAGCAGACGCAACTTGTTGCCCGCGTAGCTGTGGAGCATGGGGCGGATATTGTGAAAACACGCTTTTCTGGCTCGATCCCCGAATTCCGTAAGGTCGTCGAGACGTGCGGGGGCCGTGTGATCGTAGCCGGCGGTCCAAACCTCCAGAACGGGGATGATGGGCTGCTCGTGTTTGCATCTGACTGCATGCAGACGGGGGCGCAGGGAATCATCTTCGGCAGGAATGTCTGGCAGCATCCGAAGATGGAAAAGATGATTGAAGCGCTCTGTGCCATTGTTCACGACGATGTTTCCGTCTCCGCAGCGAAGCGTCTGCTCCAATGATCGTCACGGTGACACTGAACCCGATGCTCGATAAGACGATTACGGTTTCGTCGATCGCGCTTGGACACATCCATCGAGCCGAAACCGTTGTTGGTGTTGCCGGCGGGAAAGGAATTAACGTTGCCCGACAGCTGAAACATCTCGGGCATGATTGCATCGCCACAGGATTTCTCGGCGGAGAGGTCGGTCAGATAGTTGCAGGATTGCTCTCGGAAGAGGGTATCCGCCACGATTTTGTTATGACCGATTCACAAACGCGGGAAGGACTCACGTTTCTCGAGCCGGATGGAACAGCGACCTCGGTATTTGAACCGACTCCCTCGATCGACGGGAAGTTCCTTCAATTGCTCGTGCAGAAAGTCGCTTCGTTGATGTCGGAGAGCCATTGGATTGCGCTGTGTGGCAGCTCACCATCACTCGAAACCGAGAGAGTATGTGGCGAAGTCATTGCCAGAGCTCATCAGCTTGGAACGCGATCAGTTCTTGATTCTTACGGCGAGACACTTCGGTTCGGGATAGCGGCAAAACCGAATATTGTGAAAATCAATAAGGATGAATACGAGACGACATTTCGCGTTTCACTGAAATCGGAAGCCGATATTCTACGCGCGTTGGATTCACTTCTGTCACACGGCATTCAGCACTGTGTCATGACCAACGGCTCTCAGCCGGCTTATGCGGCAAGCCAGGCGCAAAGGTGGAAGTTAGTATCCCCGAGCATCGAGGCAGTGAACCCCGTTGGCTCAGGTGACGCCATGCTGGCAGGAATACTCTATGGATTCGAAGAATCGTGGGATTTTGAAGAATGTCTTGCATTTGGAATAGCGGCAGGAGTCGCAAACGCGAAACAATGGAGCGTCGCCAGGAGCTCTCTCGAGGCAATTTTGGCAATCAAACCATCTGTTGAAGTTCATCGGTTGAAGTGATGGGTGTCGACGACAGAATTCCGAAGAAAACGAGAAGAACATGAATGCTCGATTCATCGAGGCATTGCGGTGTGAAAAAAATCATAATGTGCCATTTATTCCGGCTATTTATGAACACAAGGCCTGGTTCGTGCAGAAATCACCCTCAGTGGTGTGCCAGGACGTTGATTTGTTTGTCGATGCGGTTCTGTCTGAGTATGAACAGGTTCGTGCAGATGCGCTCGTTGTCGGAATAGATGTCTACAATGTCGAAGCGGAGGCATTAGGATGTAAGGTTGTCTACTTTGGCGAAACCGAAATGTATATTCCCGCGATAAGTCCTGACGGGGGAATTCTGGAAGAGCCATACGTCGTGGGCGACCTCAAGCTCCCCGATCCAAACTGCGATGGAAGAATGCCTCTCAATCTTGAAGTCGCGAAAAGGGTTCATCAAAAACTCGGAAACCATGTTCCCATTCGAGGAGCTCTCTCCGGACCTTTCTCGCTTGCCGCAAATCTTGTTGGAGCTGAAATTCTGTTTATGATGACCATTACGCATCCGCAAGAAGTGCATGAATTGTTGCGATTCGCTGCGAACATCGCCAAGGTCTATGGCCAGGAATTCCTCAAACGTGGATGTGATGTCATTCTCTTTGATTCCCAGGCCTCTCCCGATTTGCTCTCCCCCTCAATGTTTGAAGAATTTGTCCTTCCCCCCACACAGAACATTGTGGCCCACTTCAACGATCTCGGACAACAGCACGTCCCGTTAATCATCGGAGGCAACACGACGAAGATCATCGAGTCGTATGTTGCAACGGGAGCGAACAATATTCTCTGCGACGCGACGGCTGATGCGCCGACATTTCTTGAGGTGTGCAGAAGTGCAAAGAGGGCCTTCCGGCGAAATATCGGAACGACAAATTTTGCTATTCTCCAGCCCGAAGTCTTTTCCGAACGCGCCAAACAGTGTCTGAAGGAATCGGAGGGATATCCGGGGTTTATTCTGGGAACAGGAGTGGTGCCGTACGGGACTCCGCTCGAAAACCTACATGCCATCCGGTCGGCGGTTGATGAGTATAACCGTATGAAGGACAATCATTAACATGGCTGATTCACGATCGCTCACACCCAGAGATAGAATACTCACGGCGATGAGACTAGGCATCCCTGACCGTGTGCCCGTGATGCCGGATATTTCAAACATGGTTCCGGCAAAACTTACGGGAAAACCGTTCTGGAATATCTACTTACACAATGATCCTCCTCTCGATGAAGCATATCTTGCCGCCGTCAAGCGCTTTGGCATGGATGGCTGGTACATCTATGACAATGCAACGATGCATGAAGCTCCGGCGTGGCAGACGAAAATCCTCGAATCCAATGAGGAGTCAATAAGTGTTGAACGCTGGGTCGATACTCCGTTCGGACGGCTCGATGAAATCACTTGCTATCCGGTAGGTGATCCTCCCTGGCCGCTTCAAGGGATGGTGAAGAATCTTCAGGAAGATTTCGAGAAGCTGAAGTGGTATATGTCTCAAAAACCCCTTGAGGGGCTCTCTCATAATCGTGAAAAGATCGGGACACTTGGTATTTATGGCATCGCCATTGAAACGTTCATGGGATTTTGGGTGTGGGTGAGGGAAGGAGGGGCGATGCAGGCGATCCTGGATTTTTCGCAGCAGCCCGAGCGTATGCGTCAGGTGCACGAATTCTACTGTGAATTTGTTGATCGGGCGACGTCGGCAGTTCTTGATGCCCGACCCGATGAAGTACTTATCGCGGGTTCCTCATCATCGTTGAGTCTCAGTTCTCCAAAAATCTACCGAACATTCGATCTTCCCGTGATTAAGCACATTTCTGCAGAAGCGCGGCGGGCAGGAGTTATTTGTCATCAGCACACATGCGGTAGATCCAGGGCTCTCATCGAGATCAATTACAACGAAACGGATGTCAATGTGATGGAACCGCTTGAACGCCCACCGGGAGGCGACGTTGACCTGACTGAAGTCAAACAAAAATTTGGTGACAAGTTTTGTCTCAAGGGGAATGTCAACACATTCGAAACGATGCTGAATGGAACCGTTGAGGATGTGCGTCGTGAGGCAATGGCGTGTATCGATGCTGCCGGGAAAGGGGGAGGGTTTATTCTGTCGACGGGGGACCAGTGCGGGAGGGATACTCCGGAGGAAAACATTTTTGCGCTTGTTGAGGTCGCGAAGACGTACGGAAGATATGATAAAGGAAGCTAACAGCAACGATAGACATAATAAGGAAATATTGAGACGATGAATGATGAGTTTCGTGAAGTGAAGGAATTGTTGCGACTGGGGGACAATCAAAAACTAGCTCATCTGACTAAGCAGTTGCTCGATTCAAGAGTGCCTGCTCAAAGGATTCTTAGCGAGGGTCTCATCCCGGGTATGGGGATCATCGGCGAATTGATGAAAAATGGAGAAATGTATCTCCCGGATGTCCTGCAATCTGCCGGTGCTATGAAGTCGGCCCTTGCCATTCTGAATCCGCTACTTCAACAGCAGGGAATTGAATCGAGCGGAAAAATCGTGCTCGGTACAGTCAAGGGAGATATGCACGACATCGGAAAAAATCTTGTCGGTATCATGCTCCAGGGAGCGGGAATGGAGGTTATTGATCTGGGAGTCAACGTACCCCCCGAAAAGTACCTTGAAGCAATCCAGACGCACAAACCGCACGTCGTTGGGTTGTCGGCGCTTCTGACAACCACGATGATGACGATGAAGAAGACCATTGAAGTGATCTCGAATGCCGGCGCAAGAGATCAAGTAAAGATTATTGTGGGGGGCGCTCCGGTCAATGATAGATTTGCCGCAGAGATTGGTGCAGACGCATATGCGAGAGACGCCGCGAGTGCAGTAGGCAAAGTGAAGGAGTTGATCACGAACAATGCCTAACGTAAAGATTCAAACGAATGAACGTCATTCTAAAACATTGATGTCCGGTCAGCTGGCAATTCCAACGAAGGAGCGTCTTCGATTCGGTCATGCACCAAAACCACTATCTTGCGGCTTCAACCTTACGGTAGGAGGAGGTTCCGTTTTTCCAGAGCTCAACTTCACTCTCCCCGCGATGGACCTCGACGAGTCGACATGGGAAGGGGTTCTCGATCAATATCGGGAAATCGGTGAAATGATTGTTGGGGCCTCTCAGCGACTCAAATTGCCCGGTTTGATGATTGAGTTTGAACTCTTGCCCCCCATGACGGAAAAACCGCAGTGGGGTGCGGAAATCACATCGATTCTGCTGGAATCCCTGAAAGAGGCGCACGACAAGCACGGACTTCCCTGCGCGTTGCGCGTCACACCAACGGATATCCGCGATTTCGTTCGTCCTCCGTTGCTTCGAACAGGGCCTGAACTTGAAATGCTCCTGGAATCGTTCGACCAATGTGCTAAAGCCGGCGGTCATATTCTGTCGATAGAATCGGTTGGCGGAAAGGAAGTCCACGATGAAGCACTCCTTTATGGTGACGTCGCTGGGATCATCTTTGCACTTGGCATTCTCGCTCCACGGGATATGGAATTCCTTTGGAATCACATCGTCCGTATCGCAAGGGCAAACAATGCGATTCCCGGAGGTGATTCGGCGTGTGGATTTGCAAACACGGCGATGCAATTGACATCACAGGGTATGTTACCCGAGGTGCTTGCGGCGATGATCCGTGCCGCTTCGTCGGTCAGAAGTCTTGTGGCATTTGAATGCGGTGCGGTCGGCCCATCCAAGGACTGTGCGTACGAGGGTCCGATTCTGAAGGCGATCACTGGATACCCGATTTCGATGGAAGGCAAATCTGCCTCATGCGCGCATTTCAGTCCCATCGGGAACATTGCCGCCGCCGCATGCGATCTCTGGAGCAACGAATCCGTCCAGAACCTGAGATTGCTCTCCGGATCTGCTCCTGAAGCATATCTTGAATTGCTGGCGTACGATTGCCGCTTGTTTAATCGGTCGCTGGAAAAGGGGAATGACCGCGAGCTCCAGGCACTGTTGGTCGAATCCGATGCTCATCTCAGTCCGCAGGCCCTGGTGCTTACCCCCGAGGCAACCGTGAGGATCGCAAATACAATTGTTGCTCAGAAGAGCAAATACCATCAGACTCTTGCCGCGGCAAGGGAGGCGGTGGCGTACATGAAAGCGGCATCCGAGCAGAAGTTCATCGATCTGAGTTCACAAGAATTGAAATGGCTCGGGAAGCTTGAATCGGCGTTGAACGAACTGCCCGACAACGAAACAAATCTCCTCACCACCATGGTGGATACGTATGGTCATCTCTTTTCTCCCAAGAGCTATGGATTATCATAGCGTTGGTACATGCAGGATTGTTGTTTGACACATTGGTTCCGTCTATCAATAAATGCAATGAAGAAATAGCGGATTGAATCATCTCATCCCGTAAGATTATTACAAACTTGGCAATCAATCAGGAGTGGCCATGGCGACAATAAGAGAATTGTTGAAAGATGTGAAGATCATTCAATACTCATCCCCATCAATCAAGGTTGAACGGACAGTATCCCAGGAAGTGGCCGCAGGATTCAGCCCAAACGCTCAGATAAAGCAAGCTGCAGGCCTGGGAGCAGCTGCCGGGACAATGCGGATAGCCGTGGTTGTGAATGAAAAAGATGCGACAACCATTGATGCGAAACTGAAAGGCGTTCGTGATTGGATGATGGTCCGCACTCAAAAAGGAGGCGGTATTGAGCTCTATGCATCACGACCCCATCTTCTCTATAACGTGTTCTGTACACTATCTGAAGAGTGGCTGAACGCCGATGCGGAAGCATTCCGGAACGGGAAAATCCTCTTCACAGCATTCCCTCAATTGAGACCTGTCTACGATCTCTTCCTTATTCAACATGCGCGGTCGGTACGGAATTTTGACAAGCACACCTACATAAAGGAGCTTGCCCGGAACGGATTTTCTCATGTCGAAGTGAATGGATTAGCGTTTCCCGTTCCTTTTGAACAGGGACCCAAAGGGGAATTGTTGCACAGATTTTACACGTATTGTCCGGCATTGGATCAATTCGTCTCGAGCCGGTTGAACAAAGGTTTCTATGATGATGACTATCTCCAGGCAAACCTTAATCACCTGAAGACCAATGCTGAGATCGCTGAGCAGTATGGTCTTACACCCGGGCTTGTCTGTTTTGAGCCGCGTTCGGTGCCGGATGAATTGCTCCAACGGTATCCTCATCTTCGTGGAGCCAGGGTTGACCATCCCATGCGGAGCTTCAAGCCGCGCTACAATCTTTCGACAGCCCATCCCGTCGTGTTGGAGCACTACGCGGAGATGGTGGATAATCTCGTGAAGGAGGTTCCTGCGCTGGATTATCTTTCAATCTGGTCAAACGACAGCGGAGCAGGATTCGAATACACCAGCTCTCTCTACGTTGGGCGCAACGGAGGCGGATATGTCATTCGGGAATGGAAGGGGGAAGAAGAGATTGCGGAATCAGCGGCGGACAACCTCGTTCGGTATCTGAGAACGCTGAGGGATGCGGGAAGAAAGACGAATCCGAAATTCCGTACGCTTATCCGACTCGAACCGTTCTGGAGAGAGCATGATCACATCTGGAAACAATTGGAGGACGGCATTGACGTCGAAGTGTCATCTCTTCAGACGAAGGGATGGGGATTATCGTATAAGCATCCGAAGTATGACGATGCTCGCGAGATCCACGGAACCGCGCTCTATAATCGGTTTGTCGAAGCCGAAAGACCTTTGATAGAGGAGCTCCAAAACAAGGGCTCACACGTCGATGTGTATTTTACGCCTGGCATCATCTGGAATCACGAACCGCTGATCGGCATTTCCTTCCCGTGGCTCGTGTACGACAAACTCAAGGACATGGCGGCTCAAAAGGTGGAGACTGCATGTTCCATGGGGGGTGGTACGCCCTTGTCGTTCGCCCCATACAATATCAATCAGGAACTTGTGAGGGCATTCCAGCAAGACAAAGATCTCGATCTAGAAGCGTTTTTACTTAGAAAAGCGACGGAGTGGGTCGGAGCGACGTTGGCGAAGGACCTTATTGCGGTCTGGCGGCATTCCGACGAAGCGTTTCGTTCATATCCGATTCCGATCTGGATCTACTCGGGATGGGGAAACTGGTATCGTCTCTTCGTGCGCCCGATTGTCCCGGACGTCGAAAGAATATCGGAAGACGATCGCGCCTATTATGAGAAGTTTCTCCTGGCAACGAGCCATAACCGGTGCAGAATTGATTTCCGCTATGATGTCGGATTCGACCTTGTCGATCCGGAGCATGCGTGGAAATGCGTCCGTTATATCGACGAGAATCTGTTTCCAGAACTCAAGAAAAGCATCGCGTTGCTCCGCGCAACGCTCGACGGCAGCGTGAGCGAAGAAGCACGGAAATGTCTCGTCGATCAACTTGACCGTTGTCAGGCGTTGTACTGCTGGTATCGGACCCAGCGGAACGTGACCGCGTGGGTGGCAGGAGTCCACACATATCTGGAATCGAAGGATTCGAAGATCAAAGATCGATCCCGCGCACTCCTTAAAGAGATGGTGCTCGATGAGATCGAAAATACGAAAGAGCTTCTCCATCTCTGGGAAACTTCGAAGACCAACTGGATGATTCTCTCCGAAGTGGGCGAAACGACATTCATCTACTACAAGAACTTTGGCGATCTGCTGAAGAGAAAAATCGAGTTGATGAAGGGGCATGAAGATGATGAACCGAAGGTTGACATGAATTTCCAATGGAGGGTTCCCGGATTCACTGACAGGAACATCGTTTAATCCTCCCCCAACGCATGTCCATCGATGATGTTTGATATGCCGAAATGGGAATTGGCTTCCAGTTGCGCCGCTGATCATGATTTCTCCACGGATTGTTGCTCACGCGTTAGCCGCAAAGCCAATTCCCTTTTGGAAGTAGGAATCTCCTATGCATGAATTCAACAGTGCCAACCTGATAGACTACGGCCTCATCGGACTCTACTTCCTCATCATCATCGCAGTCGGTTTTTATGCCGCCCGTCAGAACAAGAATACAGACGAGTACTTCCGGGGCGGCGGAAAGATTCCCTGGCTCATTGCGGGATTGTCGAACTGGGTTTCGGGATACTCCGCGTTCATGTTTGTCGCCGCGGCCGGCTTCGCCTATCTTAACGGCATGGGGGCTGTGGTTATCTTTACTACAGCTTTTTGGGCTTATCTTCTCGGGTATTTCGTCTTTGGGACGCGATGGAGAAGAACCCGGATTGGCTCGCCGCTCGAATTTCTCAGACGTCGGTTTTCTCCCTCTACAACGTATTTCTACACTTTCACCTCGATCATCCCGCAGATCGTCGGAATTGGACAAGGCCTCTATATTCTTTGCATATTTGTCTCTACGGCATTGGGTTTCAACCATGAGATGTTCGATCTGGGATTCGTCTCCGTATCGGGATTCCAGCTCTCCATCCTCCTGAGTGGCACCGTAATGATTGTCTATTCAGTTCTCGGCGGACTTTGGGCCGCTGTCCTCTCGGATACTGTCCAGAGTATCATCATTACGATCATGACGATCATTATCTTTCCCCTCTCCTTTCAATACCTGGGGGGAGAAGGGGGATTCCTGGCGGGATTCGACCGGCTGGTTGCAGAAGCACCGGAGGGATTTCTCAAGGTGACGGGAGATGCAGCAAATCCACTGTTTCTTCTGGCCTACCTTATCAATGTCATCCTGGGGTATAATGTCAGCTGGGCGATCGTTCAGCGGTATCACAGCGTTCCGGATGAACGGGACACGAAAAAAATGGCATTGCTCTGTGCCGTTCTGTCGGTCGTCGGCCCTCTGTTGTGGATTCTGCCGGTGTTCGGCTCGCGCATTATTTTTCCGGATATCAATCAGCTGTGGCCCAATTTCGAAGTTCCGGCCGAGGCATCTTTTGTGAGTCTTGCCCTGTTACTTCTGCCCCATGGGATGATCGGATTTGTCGTCTCGGCCATTCTTTCCGCAACACTCGGGCAAGCGAACGATGCCTTCAACTGGCTTTCGGCGACGCTGACACGCGAAGTGTACGCACCACTCCGCAAGAGAATCAGGGGACGGGAATCTTCCGACCGTGAACAATTGGTTGTTGGTCGGCTGACGATGCTGACCGTTGGTGTGCTCGGCATTGCCGTCGCCCTGTACATTCCGAAGTTTGGCGGGGCTTTTCAGTTCGCGCTGATGTTTTATTCGTTGACGGCGGCATTCATGATGCCGGTAGCGCTTGGGATCTTGTATCTTCGAACGCCCTGGTGGTCTGGGATGGCATCCTGCTCCGCCGCTATTGCCACGGCGGTATTTCTTATGATTTTCGATATCTGGGATGAACAGCCCTTTATTCGGAATATGTTGAGCGAATCGATCGCCGTCTTGATTGTATTTTTCGGTTCGTCATATTGGTACAAAAAGGACGATCCGCGACATGCCGAACTCAAGAAGCTTGTGATAGATTTGCGTACGCCGGTGCATGAGGGGAGTGTTGAATACGACCGAACGAAACTCGAAGTGTACAAATTGGTCGGCGTCATCTGTTTCGTGCTCGGAGGAGTGCTGCTCCTCTGTGTGGTAGTTCCTTCCACACCGATCGCTCCTTCTTCCACCAATGCGATCGCCGGCGTGATGCTTTTGGCATTAGGGGGATTACTACTGGCTATGTCTAAGCCCCGGTCAGCCACGGCAATACCCGATCCATCATCATAGGTTGATTGAGAGGAAGGGAATTTATGAACAGGAACATTGTTGTCAGTGCGGTCCAGCTTCCAACGGTCGTCGATGGATCGAGTTTTTCGGAAAAGCAGGAAAATAATCTTAAACAGATCCTTGAGATGCTCACCATCGCAGGGGAGCGATCCTCTGATCTCGTTCTCTTTGGAGAATACGTGAATCTCCACCATCGAACGTGGTCGCGTGATGTGTCCGAATACGTGCCCGATCCGATCCCCGGCGATTTTACTCAACGGATCTTTGCATTGGCAAAGAAGTACAACATGAATATCGCTCTTCCGATGTTTGGTCGTTACCGGAAAGAACTCTCAAGCCACGTCGTCCTGATCAATCGTAATGGGACGATCCTTGGTTGTTACCAGAAAGCGCATCCGACGATTGACGAACAGAAGCTCGGAATTCGGGAAGGCAGAGATCTTCCTGTCTTCAAGTTCGATTCTTTCACTGTCGGAATCATGACATGTATGGATATCGAGTATCCGGAAGTCGCACAGGTGCTCATGCTCAAGGGAGCTGATATCCTCCTGTTTCCCCATGTCCAGGGAAGCTGGGGAGAGATTGATTGGGAAATTCGATACCGCGCCAGGGCGATCGACACCGGCCTGTATGTCGTTTCGGCATCGTATGGATATCCGGCCGGCGAATGGTTGCCCGGAAAAATGACAGGCCGAAGCAGTATCGTCAACCGGGACGGACTAATTCTGGCTGACATGGGTCGGGCCATAGGCGTCTTGACGGTTGAGCTGGATCTGGGAGAGAAACGATTGACAGAATTCTTCTTCTCGGAGAAACTCGATCGTACGCTTGCGGTGATTGGATCACGCAGACCCGAACTCTATGGCGAACTTGGTGTTCAAAAACACAAGAAGGTCGCTCTGCGAGAGATTCAGAAGCTCAGACAGGGGAAAAAGAAATAGCAGGTTGTTGTGAAACGCGAAGCATCGCAACGGGCCCGTATCTGATTCATCTTTGTAGGATCATATTGGAGAAGTTGTATGAAGGCACTAACCCCAGTGGTTTTGATTACCGGCGCGAGCCGGGGAATCGGTCGCAGTATCGCCGTTGACGTCGCCCGTATGGGATATTCGGGCATCATCAACTATGCTCGTGACGATGCGAGTGCAAACGAAACCCTGCGCTTGTGTATGGAGGCAAAAGTCTCTGACACTCAGCGCTTTGTGGTTGCACAGGCAGATATCAGAAAGAAAGAAGATCGTGGGAATCTCGTCAAGGTTGCGTTGGATTCATTTGGCCACATCGACGCATTGATCAACAATGCAGGGGTTGCACCCAGAAGACGTGTGGATATGACTGAGGTTTCCGAAGAGTCGTTCGAAGAGTTGATGGGCATCAATCTCATCGGCCCGCATTTCTTGACCCAGCTTGTTGTGAATCACTGGCTCAAGGCTCGACAACCTGCCCGGTTGAAGAGCGGATATATGGTGGCCTTCATGTCATCTGTTTCAGCGGAAATGGCCTCGCCCAACCGGAGCGAATACTGCATATCAAAAGCCGGATTGGCGATGGTTTCTCAGCTATGGGCGACGCGTTTGGCTGCTGAAGGAATCAAGGTCTACGAGCTGCGTCCGGGCATTATTGCCACGGATATGACAGCGGGGGTACGGGAAAAATATGAAAACCTGATTGCGGATGGCCTTGTCCCGCAGCGACGATGGGGAGAACCAGGCGATGTGAGTTCAGTCATTCATGCCCTGCTTGAGGGAGCATTCACTTTTTCGACAGGACAAATATTTTACGTTGATGGCGGGTTACATATGAAAGGACTATAACCACCATGATGAAGATAGATGACAAGATCAATGCGCAGTCGCTAGCCAATGCGGTGAAGAAGCTGTTTGAAGTTACCGGAGAAAAGATCCTCAGCATTGATAAGACATGGGACCCGGGCCGCGGTTCCCCGGTCTTTACGCAAGCGGGAAAATATACTTCAAAGGGCTGGACGGAGTGGACCCAGGGTTTTCAATTCGGCTCTGCGATACTCCAGTTTGAGGCAACAGGAGACAAGAAATTTCTCGAGATGGGACGGAATCGGACGCTCGAACATATGGCGTCGCATCTTACCCATATCGGTGTGCATGATCATGGGTTCAATAATGTGAGCACCTACGGAAATCTTCTGAGATTGATGAACTGCGGGAAGATTCAAGAGAATCAGTGGGAGAGGAAGTACTATGAACTGGCGCTCAAAGTGAGCGGAGCCGTGCAAGCCTCGCGTTGGACTGATTTAGGAGCTAACGGCGGATATGTTTATTCATTCAACGGACCTCACTCTCTGTTTGCGGATACCGTTCGTTCGCTTCGAGCGCTCACCGTTTCGCACCAGCTGGGTCATCTTCTCATGGGTGAGCGTGACAGGAAGGTCAATCTGTTTCATCGCCTCCTTGCGCATGCTGAAACAACAAGCCGATACAATGTCTATTTCGGAAACGGGAGGGATGCGTACGACATTCGCGGCCGCGTTGCTCATGAGTCAATCTTCAACTTGAACGATGGCTCGTATCGTTGTCCGAGCACTCAGCAGGGATATTCTCCGTTCTCCACCTGGACGAGAGGTTTGGCCTGGATACTGTGCGGATACGCGGAACAACTGGAGTTCCTGAGCGGAACTCCGGAAGCCGAGTTTCCCGAGAGCATGAACAAAGCCCAGGCACTTGAACTCTTCACAAATACGGCAAGCGCTGTTTCTGACTTCTTTATCGAACACAGTCCCACGGATGGTATCCCGTATTGGGATACAGGAGCCCCCGGCCTTGCGAAGTTGGGAAACTACAATGATCGACCCGCTGATCCCTACAATGCGCATGAACCGGTGGATAGTTCAGCCGCAGTCATCGCAGCTCAAGGTTTGATCAGATTTGGAAAATTCCTGACGGAATCGGGAAAGCAAGAGGGAGCCCGCTATCAAAAAGCAGGTTTGACGGTCGCGAGAACAATCTTTGAGGAACCATATCTCTCCAAAGATCCCTCACATCAGGGAACTATCCTCCATGCAGTCTATCACCGTCCGAACGGATGGGACTACGTTCCCCCGGGTAAATCGATCCCTTCGGGGGAATCGTGCATGTGGGGTGATTATCATGCGTTGGAATTGGGAACCTTGATCCGGAGTCTCATCGAGAATCAAACATATCACAAATTTTTTCTCGATTGATAGCTTCGTTCCGCTTATCGGATTGATCGAAAGCGACAAAGGAGGCTCATTCAATGGATGCCTCACGGTCGTTCACGACTGGGCCGTGAAGATCCGGCACAGTAGATCCATTGAAATCGCAGTCGAGACACATGTTGAGGGTATTTATGCGTCTTCGTCAATTGCCGCTTGTCAAGCCACAGCCGAATGCACAGGAATTTGTGCAGATTCTCGGAGGAAGAACTATACGGGGGCGAACACCTCTGGTGGAGTACATTGTCGACGATGTTGTCATGAAACCGATCGTGACGAAACTTCTCGATCGGGATTGGGCAGAGTGGGGCCCGGACAGGGCTTCACAGCTGGCCTACCTCGACAATGTCATTCAGTTCTGGTACAGAATGGGCTATGATGTTGTTCGCTATGAACAGAGTCTGAATTTTGCCGAGAACAAGCTTATGATTCCCGATGCGGCTCCCGGCTCGGAAAAGATGAGGGGGTGGGTCGACGAACATCATGGAACGATAATGAACTGGCAGGATTTTGAGACGTTCGCATGGCCGTCGGTGCCCGAGTTCGATTTTTTCCCATTCGAATACCTCAACGACAATTTGCCCGAAGGGATGGGACTGGTGAGTTGTCATGGGGGCGGCGTATTTGAACATCTCTCCTGGATGATGTCGTTTGAAGGTCTTTGCTCAGCCCTAAAAACGGAACCCGATCTCGTCGAAGCTGTCTCGCAGAGACTCGGAGAATCGATGAGGGATTTCTATCGAAATCTTTTGGATCTGGAAAATCTCGTAGCGGTGTTTCCCGGGGATGATATGGGATACAACATCACCACACTCATTTCCCCCAAAGATCTGCAGACCTATATCCTTCCATGGCATCGGGAATTTGCCTCTTTGGCTCATGACAAAGGGCTGCCATACTATCTTCATTCTTGCGGGAATCTCGAGAAGATCATGGAGGATCTGATATCGGATGTGCGGATCGATGCCAAGCATTCCTTCGAGGACAACATCATTCCTGTTTCGAAGTTTCAGGAACGGTATGGAAACCGGATTGCCGTGCTTGGTGGAATGGATCTGAACATCCTCGGAATCTCATCCGAAGAAGAGATACGACAGAAGACCCGCTCATTGATGGAGATATGCGGATCCCGCGGGCGCTATGCTATAGGTTCCGGAAATTCCATCCCGAGTTATATCCCCTCTGAGAATTTTCTTGCCATGGTGGATGAAGCACTGGATATAAATGCCGGTGGAAGGATGTCATAGCGAAGTGTCTGCCTTTCATCGATACGGACGAAGGGAAGCGGCTCGCGGGAGGTCACGATGATTCCTCTGGAACATATCCATCCCCGAAAATCACTCCTTGCTGAGCTGGAGAAAAAGAACATCCTCATTTCGGATGGGGCGTGGGGAACGCTCTTGCATGGCCGTGGGTTGTCGCCGGATGAATGTCCGGAAATATGGAACATCACTCACAGCGCGGAGGTGTTGGCGATTGCCAAAGGGTACATCGAGGCCGGATCGGATATCATTCTCACGAACAGTTTTGGGGGAAGTCCGCACAAACTTGGTCATTATGGTCTTCAGGAGCAGACCGGCGAACTGAATGAAGCCGCCGCGAGAATTTCAAAAGAAGCAGCCGGAGATGAGCATCTCGTGCTTGGATCGATCGGACCCACAGGGGCTCTCCTGATGATGGGCGAGGTCAGCGAAGGAGAACTCTACGACGGTTTCTGTCTCCAGGCCGAGTCCCTGAAAAAAGGAGGCGTGGACGCAATCTGCGTTGAAACGATGTCTGCACTCGACGAAGCGTGTCTGGCTGTTCGGGCTGCCAAAGAAACGACCGGACTCGAGGTCATATGCACATTCACCTTTGAAAAGAAAGCGGTCGGCGGATACCGTACGATCATGGGGGTTTCACCCGGCGAAATGGTGAGCAGCGTCAAGGAGGCTGGAGCTTCGGTAATCGGCTCGAACTGCGGGAACGGCATTCAGCAGATGGTAGATATCGTCCGCGAAATCAGAGCAGTGGATGATTCAACTCCGGTTCTTGTTCATGCCAATGCGG